>JAEEGH010008767.1_pt1 | contig 23783 bp, 26 predicted proteins | sample 9134181 | NCBI WGS metagenome assembly JAEEGH01 (sample SAMN16246544, study PRJNA631951) | gut metagenome | biome: gut microbiome; feature: rumen; material: DP-attached | host: Bos | place: Iran: Karaj | collected 2018-10
TATTCATGATCTCATGGGTGAGCACCCGGATGAGCTTGGTCCAGGAATCCTGCTCGTGGGCCTGCCGCTGCTTCTCGAAGATGGTCCGGATGCGGTTCAGCGTGCGGTTGAACTTGTTCTTGTCCTGGAAACGGAAGTTGAGTTCACCGTCCTCCAGCGCATCCATCATATAGGCGACTTTCTTGATGTCCTTGTGCCTGGTCCTTAAAGTGGCGATCACCGCCACGACGATCGCGACGATGATGCAAGCTCCCACTATGTGCCAGACGGTAAAGGTCATAGGCCGTATTTCTTCAATTTGGCGTATAAGGTGGGCCGGCTCACGCCGAGTATCTTGGCCGCGGCCGATATGTTCCCGCCCGTGCGTTCCATCGCGTCGCGGATCAGCCGTTCTTCCTCGGATTCGCTGACCGCCCGGATGGTCGTCCCGGCGGGTTTGCTGGACCGTTCCAGCTGGACATCCTTCTCGGTCAGGGTCGTCCCGTCTGAAAGGATCACGGCCTTTTCGATGCAGTTCTGGAGCTCTCGGATGTTACCGCTCCAGCGATACTCCTTCAGCGCCTCGGCTGCATCATCGGATATACCCGTAAGCGGACGGTGGTATTTCCGGGCGAACCTCTCAAGGAAGAGCTGCGCCAAGGGAATGATGTCTTCCTTCCTCTCCCGCAATGGTGGAAGAGCGACATGTACTGTGTTGATGCGATAATACAGGTCCTCCCGGAAACGTCCTTCACGCACCAGGGAGTCGAGGTCCATGTTGGTCGCGCAGATCAGCCGGATATTCACCGGGATGGCCTCGCTGCCTCCCACGCGGACGACGCTCCGGCTCTGGATGGCGCGAAGCAGCTTGGCCTGAAGATGCAGCGGGATGTTTCCTATCTCGTCCAGGAACAGCGTCCCGCCATCGGCTTGCTCGAACTTCCCCATGTGGTCTGTGTGGGCATCGGTGAATGCGCCCTTGACATGGCCGAACAGCTCGCTTTCGAACAGCGTTTCGGTGATGGCCCCAGCATCGACTGCGACCATCGGTTTCTCACTCCGGAGGCTATGAGCGTGGATCTCGCGCGCCAGCACGTCCTTGCCGGTACCGTTCTCTCCGGTGATGAGGACCGTCGCATCGGTCGGGGCAATCTTGTCAAGCGTCTTCCGGATGGCCGCCATGGAGCGGGAACTGCCCCAGAACATTGGGTTGTCCGTTTTCTGGTCAAAAGAAGAATGACTATCCCTTTTCAGAGCTTTCCTCGCCTTGTCCCTGGCTGCGGTCAGCACCTCGATCAGTTTGTCGTTATCCCAAGGTTTCACGATGAAGTCGAAGGCTCCCCTCTTCATCCCTTCCACTGCCAGGGCAATGTCGGCGTATGCAGTGAATAATACGACTTCAACCTCCGGCACCATCTTCTTGAGTTCTCCCGCCCAGTAAAGGCCTTCGTTGCCTGTATTGATGCTTGTATAGAAATTCATGTCCAGCAGCACCACGTCCGGCCGGAACTGCTCAAGCGTCGAAACGAGCGTGGAAGGCGAAGGTATCGTCTTCACCTCGGCGAAGTGAAGTGGCAGCAGTATCTCAAGCGCCCGGCGAATGCCCTGGTTATCATCTACGACCAGTATTTTCCCAATCTTGGAAGCCATTGTCAAATCAGTCTTTTACGCACGTACACGAGTCAAATTCCATTCCAAACAGCGCAACACGCACATAGTCAGGCACTTGTATTTCAATCGGCCCGTGTAAAGCCGTAAAGCCTCCTTACATAAATGTAAAGAGTCTTTACAAAGTTACAACATTATTCGTAATCCCTGTATCCGGACATTACTTCTGTTCCAATGCCCTTTCCCTCTTTTGGGACGGTTCGATCACGATCCGGATTCCCGTGGATGTCTCCCGGTACCTGACGACCCGGGCTCCGTTGCCGGCTATTACCTCGACAAGATCCGAGGTGTCGAGGTCCTCCGGGACCGGCATGGAGAAGTACCCCTCGTCATCAGTCACGGCAATGCTCTTTTTGGAGGGGTTGTCCGCGTTCACCACGACCATCTTCATACCAACGACCGGATTCCCATCCTTATCGGAGACATAACCACGGACCGTCTTGGCGTTCACAATCACTGCGCTCATCAGAGCTACAATCAGAAGGACAATTTTGCGTTTCATACTCAGAGGAATTAAATTGTTAAACATCAGTTTTGCATTTGCCCCCTCACGAAACACCCTCCGTGCCAAACTGCGTAATGCGTTAACAATCAACTTATTCCTCTAAAGATATATGTTGTAAAATGCGCTTTACACTTTACAGAAAACGTAAAGAAGAGTTTTCAAACCCTCTTCTAGAGATAATGAACCCGGATTGAGAAGGTGCTATTATTAAATGACATCATCTGCGCCGTACTCTTTAATAGCAGTATCGAAATCCTTCGCCCCACCTGTCTCCCCGAACAGTTTCCTGAGCAGGCGCACGCGGGTGTTGGTAATGGCCTGGGGAGTTGCAATGGTCAGATTGGCAATCTCAGAGGGGAGGAAATTATGGACAGTCAGCAAGCACACCTGCTGCTCCTTTGAACTGAGTGGAGACAGCAGTTCCCGTAACTTTGGACGCATGGCGTAAGAGAGTTGGGCCAAAGCATTCATGTCATCATCAGGTGCAGGTCTGCCTTTGTTGGCAGCATTATGCAGGCGAGACACAATATCCTTCATCTGGCGGGAGTTCTCTCGCTGTTCACGTTCCTTCATCCGCCGCATCAGGGTGAGTTCCGTCCGCGTCAGATTATATTGCATCTGACTTTCAGCAAAACGGGCATTGAGCAGGTCGATACGACGCCGGTTATACCAGAAGATGAGGGCAGAGAGTACGATCACTAGAATGATAGCGGCAAGGAGAACGATGACCATGCGATACTGCCGCCGCTCTTTAAGCTGCTCGTCGAACTGCGCCTGCAGGTCAATGACAGCAGCGGCGTCGCTGTGTTCATAGAGGTGATGATATACCTCATTCAGGCGTTGACTGAATTCTGCCACTCCCCGCAGGTCACCCTGACAGTTCATATAGGTAATCAACTGCCGATAGGACTGTATGGCAACATCGGGAGACAGGGAGCCTGACAGTCTATACCATTGCTGGATAGCTGCTGCCGTATCTCCTTCTGCCATGTAGATGTCGGCGAGTAATTTTTCTCCTCTTTCAGTTGGAGATATGAGCCTGGATTCTATCAGGCAACGTTTCGCCTCCTGGCGCTGCCCTGTGCTTATCATATAGCTGGCACGATTGACCAGATAGGTGGCTCGCACTTCTCCATGTGTGTCTTCGTAGTAGGGCTGAGCCTGTTCGGTATAATACCTTAGGCTGTCTTTCTGGCCCAACATGTCGAAGGTCATGGCTATATTATTCAGCGTCTGAACGATCCATTGTCTGCTGTCGCATTGCCTTGCAGCCCTCAATGCCTGCCTGTAGTAGCGAAGCGTCAAAGCATGGTTGCCCACATTGTCGTTCACATCGCCAAGCACGCTGTACAGGTACCACTTGAAAGCCGGCAGGTCCAGGTCGCCGGATAGCAGCTCTGCCCGTTTCATCGACAGCACCGCCTCGTGCACCTGCTGCTGCCGGTACAGGATTATGCCATGGTGGAGCAAGGATCTGGAGAGGTGTTCATCGTCCCCGTGACGCTCATAGAAGTCTCGACTGGCACGTATCAGCGAGTCTGACGCAGTGCTGAGCCCACTGCGATGCAGGGCTTCAGTGTAGAGAAGACCATATAGTGCCCGGTCGGCAGCGGTCATCGTCGAGTCGTTATAATAGGGAGACAGCATCCTGACGACCGAGTCGGGCTGGATGAAAACAATCTGCTCCGCCCTGCTCAGCAGTTCATTGTGGGACTGCTCATGTGAACAGCCCACAATGACGAGTGCGAATAATGCCAGCGAGAGGGGTTTCATTACATCCGAAATACAATGGGAAGATTGTATTTCACTCTGACCACCTTGCCTTTCTCCTTGCCTGGCGTCCATTTGGGCATGGCCTGCACCACCCTGATTGCTTCGGCATCGAGCGATGGGAACACCTGCTTGGCCACGTGCACATCCGATACACTGCCATCAGTTTCCACAACGAATTGAACCATAACACGCCCCTCCACCTTCTGCTTTGCGGCATCTTCGGGATACTTCATGTTGGTTTGCAGGAACTCAATCATAGCCTGCATGCCACCGGGATATTCTGGCATCTGTTCTACGGTGTCGAAGACCTTCTGATCTGTCTGCGACACCACAGTCTTTTGCGCATTGGCCGTTATGAGACAGCATTCGGCCACCAATAACATTAGAATCAGTTTCTTCATTTCTTTGCGTTTTTAATCGTTCAACAATCTGTGCTGTTGTCCGGACGGAACAAAAGTAGATGATTTCCTGTGAGAATCAAAGAAACTGATTACACAATACTACACGCCTTGCGGGAACTTATCTTTACTTGCCTCCCCTCTTCGCCCAGGTATTGGCAAGGAGAACCGCCACGATGGCCAGTACTCCGACAGAGGAAAGGTGGATCGTCGCCGCCAAATCGGAATCCTTCATCAGGTAGAGGAAGAACAGGGCTGCCAATGCAAAATGGAAACAAGCCACGATGAGCCGAAGGCGTTTGATGTCATACTCCTTCTGCTTCTCCGGAGAAGACGTGTTGTAACCGGCTATGAACCCATCACATTTGCCCCTAAGATAAGCTATACCAACGAGAACGAGGATCACTGCGAGAAAGATGAGCCACCAAATCATATAAAGTCAGTTTTATCGAATACAAACAAAGGAAATAATCCTTTTTGCCACCTCTTCCGGATGGTCAATCAGGAGCTGCCCGTGGTTCATTCCGGGGAACACTTCGACGTGAGTATCGGGGTGGATGGAGCACAGATGCCTGGCCTGCGGTTTTGCTACAAAAGCCTCTTTTGTTCCGTACCAAAAGTGGATATCGCCTCCTTGGATGGACTCTAATTTGTTGGTATAGACATCCTCGTATCCGTCGCGTACCGCCTTCCCTCCACCGTAGGGCCACACCTTCCGGCATTCGTCCAGCAACACGTCGAAGTAGTGTGAATGGAACACCCGTCGCCAGAATCCGGTCCAGTGATAACAGGTCCAGACATTAAGGCTCTGATAGTAGCGCAAAGGATCCACAATCCATCCGGGAAGCGGAAGGAGCGGCGCGGCGTCCATGATGGCGTGTTCGATGACGATCTCATTCCTCTCCATTATGCGGGAGAGGATTTTCCCGCCAAGCGACAGCCCATAGGCGACGTCCAAGTGGCCTCCGAGGTCCTCCTGAACGTATTTGATGATTTGCCGTGCCTGATCGTCAACCGAAGTGAAGGTTGATTCCCTCCCAATTAGAAAGCCATCGATTCCGGCCGCAACGATATGGAAGCGGTCTTTCAGGATATCAATCAACGGCAGGAATATCTCATAAGACACCCCCAGCCCTGGAATCAGAAGCAAACTTGGATTCCCTTTGTCTCCGAAGGTATCGAAAGTCATTTCCTTAAAGTGATAAAACGGCCTGTACGTTCCTTATATTCAAGATATTCCTCGCCGAAATCGGCCTCGAGGCGCTTCTCTTCCGAGCAGACCTGAAACACCATCAAGCCGGCCACTACGGCAAAAACCAAAAGAGCCCACCAGCGCCATAGGGCGATGACTGTGCCGGCATAGTAAAGATAGGTTCCCGACAGCATCGGATTCCTTGACAGTTTGTAGGGCCCGTCCGTCATGAGGTGCCTGGTCCTTGGTGCCACCTCGTGTCCCATCGCATCAAAAGGATTGCCTTTCCCTACGCGTTTCATATATACGATGCTCCACACGCTGAGCGAGAGCCCGGCAATTGCAATCAGCGATGATATAAGGAGGCGACTTGTTGGAAGATCCCCGCAGGAAGGTCTTCCGGAAACAAGCCACATCAATGACGGAATCCCAACAATAAAAATGGCAAAGCCAAGTAAATATCCCAGTAACTGTTTCATGACGAGTTCCTTGGTTTAATGATTCCGGATCAGAATCAATCTCTGAAGCTTTTCTCTTTTATAGGATGCCGGATGACCGTCTTCCTGTTCTCCGGCGCGACCTTACGGGCGTCTGAGAGATAGATTTCATGGTGAAGGCGACTCGCTGACAGGTCGTTCTCATAGCCGTTCTCATCCAGGAAACGGTCCATCAGCGCAACCGATGCGGGTTCATCATCGTAAGGGCCGATATGCATGATCTGAACGCAGAGACCTTCGTCAACCGCGAGGAACTCCGCAGATGAGCAATCCATCTTTTTCTTCTTGGAGGCAGTCTGGACAGCCCAGTCAAAATCGGCCTGGGTGATGAAGTCCGGGAGGCGGATGACAGAAATCCAGCAGAATGACGATTTGTCACTGTAATCGACACCGTCAATGCCTTCCTGCCACCAGAATCCTTCAAGCGGCGGCACTACATAGTCGTAAAAGCCTTCGATGCGGTGGTCCGTCTTGTAACTCATCTTCAGGGTATATGCAACGGCATACAGGATACCGATGGCCTGCTGATAAGCCCCACCTTCATCGTTGGGATCGCCCTTGCCGCGCACGGCGATATAATGCGCCTCCGGGACAGTCACAATAACCGGTTTGGCCGGCGGGAGATAAAACTCCTTGTATTCTTTCTTAAAATCAAATGCCATCGGTCCTAGATATTATCACACTCACAAATATACACCTCCGCCGTCATTTTCGCAAGGGAGCGGAAAAGTGCCTTGTCCTGATTAAATGTCCCTCCTGCACGGCGGCAAACGTGGCTATAGACGCCACGATGGCGATAGGAATCACAGACCAGAAAACAGCCGGGGACGCCAGAAACAGAAGGAATCCGGTCAGTTTATTGGCCAATGTGTGAGGAAAACAGAATCGTTTGCTAACGACCAGGGCTGATACCTGGTTCACAATCTTGACGAATACAATCACCCCGGCCCAGATCCACAGCCAAACAGGTATCTCCACCACCGGCAGCAGCCGGGCTGCGCAGCATACCACGAATATGATGTCGGCCACACTATCCAGGACGGCTCCTGTCTTGCTTTCCAATTGGAGTTTCCTGGCCATCCATCCATCTAACATATCGCTGAGCCCGCATAGCGTATAGAGTGTCCAGAACGGCCAGCCCTTCACATCGCAAAACAGCAGGCAGACGGAGCCTGCCATCCTCAGAATGGATATGACATTTGGCAAGTGTTTCATACCTCCAGATCGTCGGCCACAACGGTTATATACTCGTTCAGCATATTCAGTTTAATCCAAACAAATGTACGGATTATCCTCGAGACTCAGGATTAATACAAATCATTAACTTTGCATTATCATGTCGATCAAGCGAAAACAAGAAGAAGTACGCCGCCCGGTAGTCAGGGACCAGGAAGGTATGCTGCGCCTTATCAAAGAGTACCGCCTCATACCTTTTTTTACCAATCATATCCCCGGATATTCAATCGAAGAGCATACGCCCAGCGACCTTTGGTTCACGGAAGAAAACCTTGGCCCATGGGACTGGAAGATCGAGTGCATCCAAAGCGGGGAAATCGCATACGGTAAGTTCCTTTGCGGCGGCAAAGCAGCCTTCGCCACAGTTGACGTTTACCGGGAAATCATCAACTGGCGACGTGCGCAGACAAAGTACCAGCCCTCTTCCGAGCAGATGAAGGTGCTGGAATATCTGGATGAGCACGGAACAGTTTCAGTCCCTGAGGTGCGTAAACTTCTCGGAATGAAGAAATCCGGCGCAGATGCATTGCTGGCCAAGTTGCAGATGCAGGCCCGCCTCATTACCGGTGACATATCAAGGGTTTACCGTGGAGCAGACCTAAAGTACAGCGGATGGCAAAGGAGCAGTTTCTGCACCCCGGAGGCATTGTTCGAGGAAATGGATTTCCCTTTCCCCGGCTACAAGCCCCGGACGCTGAAATCGTCACTGACACCTGCCGAATCGCTGGAATACCTGAAGGAAACCATAACGAAGGTATGCGGTGATGTGCCTGACAAGGTGCTTATGAAGGTCCTTGGCTGATGCATCAATGATACTTCAAGAGAGCCGCTCCGGGAAGTCTATTTCAGTTGCCATGAGAAGCCAAGCATGAGATTGTGATATTTCCCGGGAGTATTCAGGCTGATATCCGAACCCAAATCCAGTTGCACCCTCTTTGATACCTGATATGCAAGACTCAACTCGGACCAGCACTCCATGGTGCCGCTGTGTGAATAATTGAACTCCTCGATCTGCAGGGATAATCTTTCGGAGAGTGAAAAGCCCAGGCCAAGCCCGAAAAACACAGTCGGATGTCCTTCGCCAGCCCAAATCAGGTCGGCCTCATAACCCAGCGAACACCAAGGAGCCAATTCATTGGAGAACAGCAGTCCCATGTGTGCCCCGGCATGTCTGGGCAGGAATTCCGAACGGTGTCCACCGGACACGAGCACATTCGCCAAGAGGGACATAGTCGGAAGGATGCCGTCTCCTTCATACAACTTGGCCTTTGTTCCGATGGTCAGATTGTCAAACCCGCGCGCTGTATCTCCTCCTGAGACGCTAATGAGATAATCACCCTGGATACGCAGTTCTGCAAAGTCGGAGAAGCCCCACCGAAGCATCGATGAGTTTACGGTCCAGGTCGTAATTCCCGGACTCTCCATCCGGCTCAGCTCCCAGGAAGCGCCAGTCTCCCACTGTACCCTCCCGCGAGGAAGTACATCAGGTCCTGTCGTCGCTCCGGGACGATCTGCGGTGAAGCCGCCGTCATCCTGTGCATAAGCTCCTGACGGAAGGATAAATGCAAATAAAAGCAGGACGACAGGCAGAAAGGATATCTGGTACTTAGTCATCTATTTCCAGCATTTTACCGTTCTTGTCAAACTTGAGTTCAAGGTCGCTTGAAAGCTCGATCTCATATCCGAAGGCCTCCCTGTCTATTTTTACGATCAACTGTCCCGGGAAGTTCACTTGGACATATTCGGAAATGGCATCCGGAACAAGCCCGGCAGGGACAGCGTTCCTTTTGCAGTCAATACTGTCCCAGTTACCGGATTTGTCGAATTCAATCTCGGTTCCATCCTGAAGGACAACCTCGTACGATATATTTGCCAAGCCTCTGTCCTTCTTGATGTAAGAAATCGTGTTTTCAGCGAAGTACTCATTGATAAAGGATCTGGCTGCGTCAGGAAGCCGGTCTGCCGTGATGATGGAATCCTTGCATGAAATGATGCCGGTAATGGCCAGAAGGGTTGTCAGGATCAGTATGAGCATGTTTGTTTTCATGATTTGAATTAATTGATTGTCTATAGTGATTTGATTGATTTCGCTACGTTTATCATATGGTCGGCCATACGTTCCGCATTAGAGGAAAGTTCAAGGTACTGAGCCCCCACAGATGGTGTGCAGATGCCATTTTCCATGCGTGTTATGTGGCCTTCTTCCATGGATTTGGTGTAATCGTCTATCTGCTCCTCAATCTCGTTGGCTTTCTCAAGGGACGCCAAGTCTTCGTTCTGGTAAGCATCCATACTGACTTTGTAAAGCCGGTGGAGGAGCTCCTTGAGCTGGCTGATTTCATACCGCGCCTCGTCTGAAAAACGCTGGCCGGAATCAGAGAGAGCCGTCGCATATTCGACAATATTCTCGGCATAATCGCCGATTCTCTCCAGGTCCCTGATATTCCTGTAAGTGCCGGACAGATAGGACTTGTCTTTTTCTCCCAAGCCGGATTTGCCGGTGAGCCGTACGATGAAGCCGATCAGCTCGCGGTTGATATAGTTCAGCTCGCGCTCATCACGTTCAAATAGAGATATTTCCGAAAAATCCAGTTCGGTCGCCATCTTCATGCTCCGGTCCAGGTTCCCCAGGGCGATATCAGCCATTCGGAGTATTTCACGCTTGACTTGGGAGACCGCGACAGGTGGGGTGCGCAGCATATTCTCATCTACATAATGTAGCGAGAACTCCGAGTCGTGAGATACAGGCTTGTCCGGAATCATTCTCTTTACAAGGGAGACCAATGCACCCGTGAGGGGCAGCATTACCGCCACCGTTACCACGTTGAAGAAAGTGTGGAACATAGCCAGCTGCGTCTGCGGGGCAGATGGGAATATCTTTTCGAAAAGGCTCCCATATGAGATGTCGAGCCAACCCAATGCCCAGGCGGCCAGCAAGAACAATACTACGCCCGAGAAGTTGAACAGGAGATGGATCAGTGCAGTCCGTTTGGCATTTGTGCCGCTGGTCACACCGGCGATAATAGCCACCACGCAGGAACCTATGTTGGAACCCATGGTAAGGAATATGCCCTGATCGATGCCGATAAGTCCGCTGACTACCATCGCGAGGGCAATGGAAGTCATGACCGATGAACTCTGTATTATGGCCGTGAACAGAGCTCCGAGTGTAACCAGAAGCAAGGGATTGCTTATTCTGGCCAGAAACGTCTTCACGCTGTCCAGCGCCGCGAATGACTCCATCGAACCGCTCATCAGTTCAAGTCCGACGAACAGAAGGCCGAAACCGGCGAGAATGCCGCCAAGCGTTTTCGCGTTGCTCTTCTTTGCGAATATGCTCAGGAAAGCACCAAGTCCGGCAAAAGCGGAGAAGATGACACTGGTTGAAACCGAATTACCTCCGAACATACCCAGCGCAACGATCTGGGCAGTGATGGTGGTACCGATATTGGCTCCATAGATGATGGTCGCTGCCTGTGCGAGGGATATGATCCCAGCATTGACGAAACCTATGGTCATTACCGTTGTGGCACCGGAACTTTGGATTGCAGCTGTACCCAACGCACCTATACCGACGCCAAGCAGCTTGTTGTCAGAGGCTTTGGAGAATAATCTTTTTAGTTTTTCCGAGCTCGCAGCCTCCAGGTTCGAACTCATTATCTGACATGCGACGAGGAATACACCTATTCCCGCGAGTAATGTCAGCAAGGATGTTATAATTGCTGTAATGTCCATATTCTATACTTTGAAAAAGAGTAGCCTGTGTTCCCTGAAGGAGAAACGACATCTATAGCCGTAGGCTGCAGACGGTAAGCCACTGTCTTTCAAAATAATGATGGAACGGATAATAGAATACACTGCCGGAAGATTCCCGGAAAGGCTCAGTGTAAACAGTATTGGGAAGGACCTGAGGTTGTTTGTCCAGAGTCCGCGATATCCGGATGACGGCTTCTTCCTCTACAGCGTCAACTACTTCATAACAGACTTCTTCCCCAGCCGGATAATCAGTCACAGGTGTGCCTTCCGGAAGCAAAGATAGGAACAGAGCAAGAAATAGTGTCAGGGTCTTCATCTGCAGGATTAAACAGCAAATTTTGTACCTGACCGACCCCTCGGTTTATCGCAGTAACATAGTCATTCTTTCTTCTACAGGCAGTCTTCAGCCTGTTCGCATTCCTCTCGTTCACCTACCGAAGAATGCTTTCTGCCATCTTCCTGCCTGCATCAAAAGCTTTCTGAAGGTCTTTCTCCCAATGCTCTTCACGCCATCTGCGCTTAGCATCTTCCGAGAAGCCTGCCAACTCAAAGCGAGCGTAATCCTTTACCTGACAGGTATTATAGGCAATGATATGCTCCGGCTCTCCGAGGGCGGAAGCAAGACAATACTCCATTGAGCCGTAACCATTGTCGTTGTTTCTTTCCGGAGTGCCGTTCATGGTCTCAATGAGCACGACAGGCATTCGTTTGGTGGCAGTCATGCTGTAGTCGTTGTAGGAAAGCCACGGGAAGGCAAGCCGTTCGAGGAAGGTGCGCATCTGTCCGGTCACATCGCCGAAGTAGATTGGAGAGCCAAGCACAAGACCATCGGCCAGAGCGATCTCTTCCAGAATAGGCGCAAGGGCATCCTTGAATTTACAAATATTTGACGCCTTGCCTTTTACCTTGCAAGCCATGCAGGACATGCAGCCTCTGTAATCCAATTCGTACAGGCGGACCGTCTTTACTTCCACATCCTCCCCTGCAGATTCCGCACCTTCGGCGAATGCCCGGAGCATTCCGGCAGTATTCATATTCCGACGCGGACCACCGTCAATGATAATGATCTTCTTCATATCTCTTCTGTTTTGGGTAATTCTCCTCGTAGCTGCAGCCAAGGCAGGAAATCCCATAAGGCCTGCCATAGCCGCTGCTGCCACGCCGTTGACAGTTGTTTTCATGAAGTCGCGCCTGTCCATCACAACGGAATGAGAATACCCGGTTATCGGATACAAATCTACGAAAAAAACCGGATTGGACAGCTACACGCTTTCCCCAAGACCGAATGCCTCTTCCAGCTTGGCGCTGCCGGATATTTCTCGTGGATCGTTGACACCGCCACAGAAGAGATGGCCCTTGAGCACAGCTTTATCGAAGCAGTCAATCCAGCCTTGCAAGCCGCTCTCTGCCCGCTTCGGCGTATGCTCTTCATCCTCGGCAGCAGTGGTCAGCAAATAAACTTCGCGGAAGCGGTAATCCTTGGGGTACATGGCATTCATCCGGTCGATAAGCGTCTTCATTTGGCCGGACATCTCATAATAGTAGATAGGCGTCGCCCAACAGACGACATCGGCATCCAGCACCTTGTCCATAATGGCGGGAACGTCATCCTTGAACACACACGCGCCGGTTTTCTGGCATGACATGCAGCCGATACAGAACTTGATTTCCTTGCCTCGGAGCGAAATGAATTCCACCTCGTTGCCGGCAGTCTTAGCTCCTTCGGCGAATTGCTCCGCCAGGGCATTGCTGTTGGACCCCGGTCGGAGGCTGGTTGATATGACTACTACTTTTTTCATTGCTATTGTGTTTTTTTGAGGAACTCAGCCGTGACCATAGGTATGGTGTCAATCAGTTTGAGGGAACGTACCATATCGGCGGTGCCTTCCTTGTATTTCCGGAAATGCGCAGTCTTGATATGTGCCTCGTAGGCCTGCTTGTCGGCATATACTTCCAGGATGTAAACTTTGCAAGGATCTGCCGCGTCCTGCATGGAAAACAGGGCGATGACACCAGGTTCCGTCGCCATTGACACTCGGCCTACCTCCGCGGCATATTCCAAGTAAGCATCCAGCTTCTCCGGGTCGATTTCGATCTCGGCAAGGCGGACAACCCTTTCGCCATACTTCCTTACCGGGATATCGGCCCCGAACAACCTCCGTGCATTGTCAGACAGGACAGCCTGCGGGTCCAGGCCAAAAGACGGAAGGCGCTGCTGCAAGGACGCTTTTGCCCCAACCAAAGCCGATGCAGCGACATAAGGATAGTCGGAACCATAGAGCAGATGGTCGGCAGAGGTAACGGTGAGCAAAGAGCGGATCGCATCGTCAGTGGCGGCGCCGGCCAAGTCGAAATAAAGACGGGAAACATTGGCATCCACGTCCACAGGTTGCATATAACCCTGCTTCACCATTACGGGCAGAAGTCCCTTGAAACGTGGGAGAGCGTTTGGCAGGAAGGAGCCGCAGTGCGGAATGACAACCTTGAGACCCGGGTAGCGGACCAGGACGTCGTGCGCCACCATATTGAGGACAGCTCTCGTGGTCTCTGCCAAGTACTCGTACGATGCCAGCGGGACATCGGAGATGAGCCGGTCATTCACGTCCGAAGGCTTATGCGGATGGACAATGATGACTGCCTTGCGCTCATTCAGAACTTCCATCAAAGGATCCAGGACAGGATCCCCAAGATACTGTCCATAACAGTTCGTGGCCAGCTTCACCCCATCGGCGTCCAGCTCGTCCAAAGCGTAAACAGCTTCCTCTATGGCGCGTTCCACATCAGGCAATGGCAAGGATGCACAGAAGAGGAAACGTCCTGGATACTGCTCCTTGAGTGCAGCGCATTCTTCATTGTATTTGCGGCAGAAATCTGCCGATTCTGCCCCGTCTCCAAACCACGGATGGGGCGCCGGCATCGTCAGGATCGAGGTTTCTATCCCCGCCTTGTCCATAAAGGCGAGATGTTCTTCAACAGTCCAGGATGGAATAGGAAAGCCTTCGTCCATCTCTGCCTTGTGAGCCCGGATAAACTCCATATACGAGGAGGTAATTGCATGGCTGTGGACATCGATCTGTGCCCACAGCCCGCTAGCTGTAATCGACATTGCCATCAAAGTGACGAATACCTTTTTCATTTCCAACTGTTCTTTTCGGGAGGATCCTGCCTCCTCTCCGGCATCATCGGCGAATACATCCGGACGGTCCGACCGCCCAGGCCATATTTCTCACGGAGAGCAGCAGCCTCTTTCATGGCCGGAGAGGCATGATAGCGGCTCAGGGCTTCCTGATTCTCCCAACTATCGATAAGCAACAAGCCTTCAGGATCGTCGGCCGGGAAGAAGAAATCATAGCCCAGGCAACCTTCGACAGCCCTGATGCGGTCGGCAATACCGCTGGATTCCATTTCTTCCACATACTTGCGGGCATTGCCGTCCTGTCCGGTATAACGTATATTGATTGTCAGTTGCTGAGCATGACTTTGCAGGACAGCCATGCACAGGAAGAAGACAACCAGACAGAGTGCTCGTCTAAATTCCATCTTACAGTCGGTCATAATGATCGTCAGAAACGCTTTCCAGCCATTCGTTCGAGGCACCTTCCCGGACATCCTTGTGATAGGTCAGATGTTGGAACCAGGAGTCTTTTGCCGCACCGTGCCAGTGCTTGACGCCTTCAGGAATCTCGATAATGACGCCGGGACGAAGCTCGACGGCTGGCTTTCCCCATTCCTGATACCAGCCGCGACCGGCCACGCAGATCAGCACCTGCACCTGTCTGTGATGGATGTGCCAGTTATTGCGGCAGGCTGGCTCGAAGGTCACGTTGACGACACCTCCGGGGAGCGGCGCCAGATAGCTGTTGCCAATGAAATACTGCGCATATGCAGTATTGGGTTCACCTTTTGGCCAGACGCTGAAATCGACCGTCTGCACTGTCTGATGACAGTCGCCGAACACGGACGCCAGAGCCGCACGGAGCCGCTCAGCTGCTTCCATTCCGACAGTAGCTTCCAGGACGGAAGGGATCGATCTGAGCTCATCTTCCTTGACACCCAGATTGAGTGCTCCCGAGACGTGCGCCCTGAGCTGGGGCTCACAACCTGGCAGGCAAGCGATCGCACTTACCGTCACGATTTCCCGGTCGGCATGGCTCAGGTTGTTCCGAGCAAAGATATCTCCGAACAGATGGGCTTTCAAGTAATAGTCTGTCTGAGGAGCAAAGGAATAATCGAATGGTTGCCCGGACAGCAGGGTCTGTATTTCGGTGCCCTGCTTCAGCGCATCATAGTTCGCCGGGAGTGGATCCGCTTCTCGGCCCGGATCGGTATTCAGACCCTTGGCTTCGCGGTCTTCCAGCACAGCCTTGAGGGAGCCCAAGGCGTTGAGCGAACGTGGGAAACCGGTATAGGCATATAGTTGGGACAAGGCTTCCTTTGCCTCACTGACCGTGAGGCCGTTATCGAAACCCTCGTTCAAGCAGGCAGTCAGTGCCACTTGGTCACCCATGGCCTCGCATGCTGCGATGGCGGAAAGTGCCTGTTGTCTGGGTGTAAGGGATAAAGCCATGATTGAAATCAAGAACAGATTCATAGCCCCATCTATTCCAGTCCGTCGACCCAGGCCTTTATATCATCCTTCGTTGCACCGTTCAGTGTCTTGCCGGCCTTCCAGACAATCTTCGGATATTGTGCCTTGAAGTTCTGGTTTGCCTTGTCGATACTGCTGCCGCCGGAAGTGGCGAAGAAAATGACGGTCTTGCCCTCGAAACCATAAGTCTCGATGAAGGTATTGATGATTGTTGGTGCCGTGTACCACCAGACTGGGAATCCGATGTAGATGACATCGAAGCTATCAGCATACTCGAGGTCTTTCACGATTGCGGGTCTGGAATCCTTATCAGCCATTTCCACGCTGCTGCGTGATTCCTTGTTGCGCCAATCAAGATCTGCGGCGGTGTATCTTACCTCCGGCTTGATTTCATAGAGGGTGGCTCCAGTCACTTCAGCCAGGTCCTTTGCTACCGCCTCGGTCGTTCCCGTGGCTGAAAAATAGGATACGAGGGTCTTCATTTCATTGCTTTTTTTGGTTTGTCCGCAGGCAGTCAGCGTCAAGGCGGCCATCAAACCTGCAAATAGAACTTTTCTCATGTTATTTTCGAATAAAAGATTCATATGATAAAAGGATGCCCTGTCAAACGCCGTGACATCACAGGGATAAAGTTACGGAAATATTTCCTTTTCCTGCCTGCAGGAAGGTTTTAAGTTCATCAAGAGTTCCATACTGGATCTTGCCGATGCGCGTGTAGCTCCATGAGTTGCTGCCATAGAACAGCACTATCTGGTCGCTGGCGTAAAGGATGACATCGCCAGGCTGGGTTGTAATCTGCGAATCTCCTGAAGGAAGCGTCCTTCCGATTCCACCGACTTTCTCAAAGCCACCGTAGTCGTGTGCTTCATATGTGATCGAGGCCTCACGAAGAGCCGCCACAAGGGCTTTGGTGGCCACATTGTCTTCTATCTTCACCGGAAGTGACTTCCCGGAAACAGTGATCTTGATTTCGACAGGCATAGTATCTTCTGATTTGTTCAATCCATCCCACCATTCTTTAACGAGCTCATCGCTCTTGCTGCGGTTGCTGTTGTTGATCCAAAGCGCCTCACCCGCCCATTTTGCCTCCGGGACCAGACGTTTGGCATCGGCGACAACCGAAGAAATACCGCTGGAAGCGCTGGAGACAATGAGTCCGACTTTCTTGTCCTTCAGTTTCGAGCCCTCCTTGAACAGATAGCTTTGCATGATTGCTGCCATGTTGCTCCACCAGAGCGGAGTTACGATGACAATGTTCTCATAATCAGCAGCATCGCGGTTGACCGCCTTAATGGCAGGATAACTGGCAGGATCATTCGGCTTTTCACGTATTGCGGCAATGAGACTGCTGCCTATGGCGTAGTTATTTGCGGCATAGTCAAGTCCTTCTTGGGCAGGTTGGATCTCGAGTACATCGGCTCCGGCATATCCTGCCAGCACAGCAGCAAGTGTCTTGCAATTTCCGGTAAAACTGTAATATACTACAAGCGTTTTTCCGGAGGGCTCCACAGTGACGGGATTCTCGTTCTGCTCCTCTTGGGAAGGCTCCGGGACAGCTGGTGTAAGTTCAACTGGCTTGCACCCTACCTGAAAAATCAGGAGGGATACAAGCAGGGCGAGTCTGGAAACCATTTTCGTCATTTCAGATTGGCTTTGAAGAAAGATTCAATCTTATCGTAAGGGATAACACCGGCCACGTCGTCGTAGAGGTCCACGTGAGAGGCACCGGGGATAATGAGGAGTTCCTTGTTGGTGCCTGTCATGAGGCTGTAGGCATATTCGCTGAAATAACGGCTATGCGCTTTCTCGCCGTGGATGAGGAGGACTGGTGTCTCAATCTCACCGGCCCAGGCAAGGAGGGGTTGGTTCAGGAAACTCTGGCAGCCTATGATGTTCCAGCCATCGGTGGAGTTGCCGCTGCGCTCATGATAGCCCCGCGGAGTCTTGTAATAGGCGTGGTAGTCCTTCACGAACCAGGGTGCGTCCTCCGGGAGCGGATCGATGACCCCACCAGCACGCTCATAAGTACCGGAGGCATAGTCCTTTGTGCGCTGGGCAGCCAAAGCCTTCCGCTTCTCTTGACGCTGTGAAGGTGTGTCCTCGCTGGCGAAATAGCCTTCGACGTTCACCTTGCTCATGTCGTACATGGTGGAAGTAACCGTTGCCTTGATGCGTGGATCAAGCGCGGCCGCGTTGATGGCCATGCCGCCGAAACCGCAGATGCCGATGATACCGATACGCTCCGGGTCGACCAGTTCGTTGACGGAAAGGAAATCGACAGCAGCCAGGAAATCCTCGGTATTGATGTCCGGGGATGCCATCCTGCGAGGCTCACCTCCGGACTCTCCGGTATAGGACGGATCGAAAGCGATGGTCAGGAACCCACGCTCAGCCATGTGCTGGGCATAGAGTCCGCTTGACTGCTCCTTCACTGCGCCGAAAGGACCGGAAACCGCAATCGCAGGGAGAGACACCCGGTCGCGGCCTGGTGTGACGTCTGCGTCATTCGGAACATACATATCAGCCGCCAGTTCTATGCCGTAGCGGTTGTGGAAGGTGACCTTGCTGTGGATCACATGCTCGGATTCCGGGAAGGTCTTGTCCCATTCCCGGGTCAGATTCAGGGTGCTCATATTCTCGTTCTGGTTTGATTTACAGGCAAGCAGTATCAAAGATGCTGCGCAGACTGTAAGTATAGATTTGATATTCATAACGTTGATGGTTGATAATGCAAAGGTAGGCGGTCTTAATGTCTTTCTTTAACCGATTTTTGTCAGATTTCTACCAATATCGCAGAACTTTGCGTATTTTTGCATGAATCCATACCTTTTCAAGCGTAATGAAGAATATCCTTCACGTCTCCAACCCCAATGTTTACGCCCATTACGTGGGAGCTGCGGAGCTGCATCCCCTGGTGAGTACGATCCACTATGACGAGGTGTCGCCGTTCCGCTCCAGCCTCAACAGCTACGGCGTCTATGGTCTCTTCATCCAGAAGAGTTTCCCAAAGAACCTCACGTATGGCATGAAGATGTTCGACGCCGCCGATGGTTCCATCATTGCCGTGGAGCCAGGTCAGATAGGCGGAAAGGAAGATGATGGCGAGGACGTCTATGTCAACGGATGGGCATTGCTGTTCTCCCCGGAACTCCTCCGTGGAACCGACCTGGAGACGAAGATGAAAGACTATCAATTCTTCTCCTACTTTGCCATCGAATCCCTGCAGATGGAGCCTTCTGAATGGGGCCGCATAACCCAGCTTCTCACGCAGCTCAGACACGAATTGCAGGAAAACGAGGATTCCCCGGCGCTGAGGGCAGTCATCCTGGGATATATCCGTCTTATCCTGGAATACTGCCAGCGGATCTATCTGCGCCAGCTCGCGCAGGAAGACAAAAACTCATCGGACATCCTTAAACGCTTCCATGGCCTTCTCCGGCAATATTACCTGGACAACCGCCAGATGGAGCTCGGTGTCCCTTCCGTCCGGTACTGTGCGGGGCAACTGGCATATTCGCCTCGATATCTGGGCGATGTAATACACAAATCAACCGGTGGCACGGCCATCGGTTACATCCATAACTTCGTAATCGAGCAAGGCAAGAATCATCTGATGAACGGCCACAACATCAACGAGACCGCCCATCTCCTGGGCTTCGAATTCCCTCACCACTTCTCCCGACTATTCAAGAAAGTGACAGGAATCACGCCTACGGAATTCCTTGGAAGATAGGAAAGATGGTTAATGTCTTAGCTGATTGATAATGTCGTCCAGCATACCGAAGAGTCCAGGTATTGTTTCCGGAGTGACTCTCTCGCAGAGAACGGCGCTGCCGACGGTGTCAGGGACACCGGTCAGCTTCTTCCGTAAGTCACTGCCTTTCTTCGTAAGCCTCACAATCATCTGACGGGCATCTTCCTTTCCCTGGCTGCGGGTTACGATGCCCTCGGCCTCCATCCTCTTGAGAAGCGGCGTAACAGTATTGGTTTCAAGAATCAACCGCTTGGCGATATCGTTCACCGGCTGTCCGTCTTTTTCCCACAAGACCAGCAGCACCAGGTACTGAGGATATGTGAGACCGTGCTCACCCAGCAGCGGATGATACGCCTGGGTGAGCAGTCTCGATGCGGTGTACAACCTGAAACAGAGCTGGTTTTCCAGTCTGAACTTGTCTTCGGTCATAACATTTCTTCAATATCCTTCTCGAAAGAAGCGGGCTCTGCCACCGGTGCGAAGCGCTTGACAACGGTGCCGTTCCGGTTGATCAGGAATTTGGTGAAATTCCAAAGGATATCGCTGTCTTTCTTAGCGCTCTTGCTGAGTCCTTTCAACATGGTGCGGGTAGCTTTACCCTTGAGGCCTTTGTATTCTTCAGCAGGAGCGACGGATTTGAGATAGGTATAGACTGGGGCCTCATCCGGACCGTTCACGTCGATTTTCTTCATCAGAGGGAAGGTAACGCCGTGGTTGATGCGGCAAAACTCGGCAATCTCCTCATCGGAACCGGGTTCCTGGTGGGCGAACTGGTCGCATGGGAAGCCAACGATGACCAATCCCCTATCCTTATACTTCTGGTACAGAGCCTCCAGGCCGTCGTATTGAGGGGTGAAACCGCACTTGGATGCAGTGTTCACGATCAAGAGTACCTTTCCTTCAAACTGGGCGAAGTCAATTTCAAGGCCCTTGTTGCCCAGTGCCTTATAGTCATAAATCTTTGCCATATTACAGCTGCTTTACAAGCCAGTTCTGATAACCGATCTTTTCAATGAGGTCCAGCTGCTCCTCGTCCCAGTACTGATCCTCTTCCTCATCCAGCAGATAGGCTTTGGTAAGATCGTAGGTGGTAGGATCATAAGCGAGTGACGGCATCAGCTTGTAGAGCGTCTCCACACCTTCCTTCTGGAGTTTGAGATCCGCCTCGATGTAAGCCTTGGCATCATCAATAAGTTTGGTCTCATTTGCAACTTTCACTTCAGGAACATATCCGAGGTCAAGCAGGCGGTCGGTATATTTCTCCACCCAGCCCATTTCCTCAGTATAGTGGCCGATGTACTTCTCACCAAGCTTAGTGAAGCCCTGGCTCTTGAATAGTTGTCCCTGCATCTTGTGTACGAAAGCGCTGCCGGTAAGCTCGTTGATGATCATCTGAGAGATCTTGATAGTAGTAGTAAAGTCCATGATAATTGAATATTTGATTGTTACTTTATATCGTTCACGATGCAAATATACGACTTTATTTTTATATCGCAAGCGATATTTCAAAAAAAATGCAAAAAAATCACGAAGATAAATTGCCGGGATATCAATGACAATTATTATTATATTTGTAAAGAAAGCATAATGAGATATAATATGAAAGACTATGCCCTGAAAGAAATGCGCCGGATCGGTGAAATACTGTTCATTTCCATCGCTGTCCTGTCATGCCTGGGAACGGGTTGCAAGGCTCCGGCAATCGAAAGCTCCGTCGTATTCGCGGAAGGAAGCGACTCATGCCACTACTATCGCATTCCCGCCATGGCCCTGGATGCAAATGAGAACATCATCGCTGTTATCGACCGACGCTACGAGTCGCTGGCTGACCTTGGCTACCGCAACACCAGCATCGATATCAGCACTCGCAGGAGTAAAGACGGCGGACGTACCTGGGGCCCACAGACATTCATTGCCAGGGGTGACACTTCGAAGGTGACCGGCTACGGATTCGGAGATGCCTCACTGACTCTCACGAAGAGCGGAAAGATCATTTGCCTGATGGCATGCGGCAACGGCACCAAAGGTTTCCGCAGAGGCCTCAAGGAGACTGCTCTCAGTACCAGTGAGGACGGAGGCATCACCTGGAGCGAATTGCGCATAATCCCCTTCCCCAGCCACTTGCACAGCGCATTCGTAACCTCGGGCAAGGGAATCGTAGACAAGGACGGGGACATCCTTCTATCAGCCTGCGTGCTTGACAGGGACTATCCGGATCCCATGCCTGTCCCATGGCCTATCGATGCCCACCTGTTCTATTCAAAGGACGAAGGCGAGACCTGGACACTGCAGGAGGAAACCGCCTACAAGCTCGCGGATGAATCAAAGCTTGTGGAGCTCGGTGACGGGCGCCTGCTGATCAGTTCAAGGCGGTGGTTCTACAGCCCTAGGGGTTTCAATACCGCCACCAAGGGTGATGACGGGATATACCACTGGGACGAGCAGCGTGTGGCTGAAACTCTTGTCGTGAACCCATGCAACGGCGACATCGTATCCTGGAAGGATGGAGTGCTGCTGCATACATACATCAAGGCGGAAAAAGAACGCAAAGGACTCACCATGGCGGTAAGCCAGGACGAAGGAGTCACCTGGAATGACATAATTACGCTCCAGGACAGCTTCGCGGCATATTCGACCATGGTCGTATTCAAGAACGGTGATGTAGGTGTCCTTTACGAGGATGGCAGCAACTCCCCGGACGATGGCTATGACATCGTATTCTCCCGTGTTCCGCGCCGCCTGATCAAGCAATCCATAAAAGCCGTACAATGAAACGCTTCCTCATGTCCGTTTCCGCTGTCCTGGCAGCGATGACTGCCACAGCCAAAGTCCAGCTGACGCCTCTGTTTTCCGACAATATGGTATTCCAGCAGAACTGCTCCGCTCCGGTCTGGGGCAAGGCGGAACCTGGTGCCAAAGTAACAGTCACCCCATCGTGGAACCGCAAGGACTATGTCTGCACCGCCGATGCCGGAGGGAAATGGCAAGTGAGGATACAGACCCCGAAAGGAGGTTTCAAGGAATATACCCTCACGATATCGGATGGCGAACCTTTGGTCCTGCGAAACGTTGTCGTCGGAGAGGTCTGGCTGGGATCCGGGCAGTCCAACATGGAGATGTCATTCGACAGGATAGCTCTTCGCGCAGGCCAGGACGCTATCAACGAAGCCGCAGGATTTCCCGAGATCCGCCTGCTCCAGGTTTCCCGGGGAACAGGCATGGTCGAGCGAGACTTCTTCGAAGCGGAGTTCGGCGGCTGGACGGAGTCTTCCGTCGAGACCCTTCACAATTTCTCGGCAGCAGGATGGTATTTCGGGCACAAGCTTTCCCGGGAACTCAAAGTGCCGGTCGGCATCATACACAGCAGCTGGGGCGGCACTATCATCGAAGCATGGATGAGCAAGGATGCCATCAGCTTCTTCCCCGAAGCAGCCAACCAGCTCGCTTTGGTGGATATGCTTCCCGACAACGAGGATGACAGGGAATATGCTTTCGAAAAGGGAATCGATACCTTCTTCCAGGACGTATGGAGCAAGGACACCGGCTTCAGCGAGAACGACAGCAGGACCATCTCCCTGCCCGGGATTGTCCAGAAACTCTGGCCGCAAACGAACGGGCTGTTCTGGTTCAGGAAGGAAGTGGATATTCCCGAAGGATGGGATGGCAAGGACCTCACTCTCAGCCTCGGGCCGATAGATGATTTTGACGACACATACTGGAACGGCGAACTTGTAGGATCCGGCCGCATCTGGAACAAGCCGCGCATATATTCAATCCCAGCCCGTCTTGTTCATTCCGGTAAAGCCGTAATAAGCATCCGAAACACTGACGACCACGGAAACGGCGGCATCTTCGGAGATGCCTCCCTCCTGTACCTGCAAGGTCCCGACAGTAGCAGGATACGCCTCGACGGTGACTGGAAAGTTTGCATGTCCACATCCTTCAAAGGCATGCCGCGGGCTGCTGGACATGAACCGAACCTGGCCACGGTACTATACAATGCGATGCTCAGGCCGCTGGCCCCGTTCGCAATCAAGGGAGTCATCTGGTACCAGGGTGAGTCAAATGTCGATCGCGCATATCGCTATCGCGACCTTATGAATGCCATGATCCTCGACTGGCGTGCCCTGTGGGGTTACGAATTCCCGTTCTACATAACTCAGATAGCCGGTTTCAAGCCGGTTACCCTGACACCTGGAGATAATGACTGGGCAGAACTCCGTGAGTCCCAGAGCGTCTCCGCATCGGTCCTGGACAAGGTCGGGATGGCATGCATCATAGATTTAGGTGAAGCAGACGATATACATCCCATCGACAAACGGGAAGTCGGCGAGCGGCTGGCCAGGCTTGCCCTTGCAAACGACTATGGGAAGAAGATCGTGGCCAACGGTCCGCGATTCGCCGGCTACACCATATGCGACAGCTCCATCCGCGTAA
>JAEEGH010008768.1_pt1 | contig 23782 bp, 13 predicted proteins | sample 9134181 | NCBI WGS metagenome assembly JAEEGH01 (sample SAMN16246544, study PRJNA631951) | gut metagenome | biome: gut microbiome; feature: rumen; material: DP-attached | host: Bos | place: Iran: Karaj | collected 2018-10
CGCAATAGAGGTATTCGTTGTCGGGGTAGATGTTGTCGATGTTGAGCAGGGTGTCGGTGGTGGCGGCGCTGTCCCATATTGTGCGGGTGTTGAGGAGGTATTTTACTTTGTAGGTTGCAGGGCTGTGGCCGCCGTCCACGCTGTGCCATCGGAGTGTGACGCGGCTGTAGCGCAGGTTGGGACGCATGAGCCTGACTTTGGGGCAGGGGTTGGCAGGGCAGAAGTCGAAGACGGCCTGGCTGAGGCAGTTGGTGAGGGCGACATCGCTGCTGTCGGCAGCAAGGGTCTCGGCAGTGGTGGGGTCTATGCTGCTCTCTCGGTGGACTATGATGCCCAATGGTCTGTCGTGGATGCAGACGTGGTAGTATTCGGCTTTGTAGGAGTTGTTGTTATTGAGTATGGCCAGCACGAGGTTGCTCTCACCGTCGTATTCGAAGGGGGAGTTGAGGATGATTCGGTGCCAACCGGATGTGGCGGGCATGGGGCCGGCATAGACCAGCTGTAGGGTGGAGGGGTCGATGAAGTCGTCGGTGGTGTAGAATTCGCTGCGGGAGGTATGTCCGAGGTATATGCGCGATTCGTTGCGGGAGGAGGTGGAGTTTACGGGTCCGAAGTTCATGCTGAGGGCTTGTATGGTGCCGTGTCCCGAGAAATAGGAGGCATCGAATATCTGCTGTGAGTAGGAGCAGCGGTCGTGCCAGGCGACGGGCAGAATGGTGGAGGTGTCGGTGCTGCCCATGGCACACGTCATGGCGGTGTCGCTGCGGAGGCTGTGGCATATCGGGGTTGTGAACTGCAGGGGGGTGGACGGGGAGGAGAACGTGCTGTCGCTGCATATTTGCCTTACGGTTACGGTGTACTGCGTGGTGGGGACGAGGCCGGTGAGCAGGATTTGGTTGGTGACGGCGGTGATGGCGAGTGTGTCGCGGGTGTTGACGGCAAGGCAGGTCACTTTGTATCGGGCGGCAGGGTTCCTTTTGCTTATCGACGAACTGACCCCGCACTTGCATATCGGCACCGATAAACCCGAAGGATTGCGAGCTCACCTATCTCGGACGGCGATGTTGGCTTTGGCAGTCACCATCCATAACTTGCCCGAGGGCATGGCGGTAGGTGTGGTCTTTGCCGGTGCCGACCAGGGTGCCGCCAACATCTCATTGGCCAGTGCCATTGCCGTCTCGGTCGGCATTGCCATACAGAATATCCCCGAGGGGGCAATCATTTCCATGCCCATGCGGGCGGCAGGAAATTCGCGTGGTAAGTCATTCTTGATTGGTACCCTCAGCGGCGTGGTCGAACCCATTGGTGCGTTGGCGGTAATTCTGTTGGCCTCTATGTTGCTGCCGACCCTCCCATATCTTCTTGCTTTTGCGGCAGGGGCGATGTTCTATGTGGTTGTCGAAGAGCTTATTCCCGAGGCCTCCAATGGCCAACACTCCAACCTCAGCACCATCGGTTTCGCCATCGGTTTTGTCTTGATGATGGTCCTGGATGTGGTGATGGGCTGACGGAAAGAATGTCTATCGGCCCCAATAATACGAAGCGTTCCAAATGCGAAAGGGATGAGTCTTGCGTGCAAGAACTCATCCCTTTCAACGTATCTATAGGTGGGCGGAGCGGCCGTCACTAATATCTGTCCTTTATTCCAGCGTCGCGGTGAGCGAGAGGATATTTTCTACTTCCGTGTCGGGCCAGACCTTGAGCAGGTAGTTGCCCGAGTCGGGGAAGAGGAAGGCACATTCGGTGATGGCGAATTCCTTGACGTTGTTCGATGCCCAGGAGATGTCGGGCATACCCTCTTCATCTTCCAAAGGGAGGGGAACAAGGTAGTTCTGGTCCAACAGCGAGAAGTGCAGGCGCAGTTGCGGCGCTGGGTAGCAGCTGGCAAAACGCACGGCTAACGAGAGTTGGTAAGTGTGCTGAGGGTCAATGGGATAACGTGGCGTGGCGTGCTCCTCGACGTGAATAGGAAAATATAATGTGTCGGCCGGTGTCCAACTCGAAGAATGGACATCGGCCGAATAATCATATACCTGACCCTTATTGCACGCCGCCAGCAGGATTGTTGTTGCCAGCAGGAGCAGCTTTCGGCTGTTTCGGTGCTTTGGGCTTGGGGTTAGCATTGTTGGCAGGAGCATTGCCATTGCCTTTCTTACCTTTCGCATGTTTGTTGTTTTTGCGACGGCGGTCGAAGCGGTTCAATGCCTCGTCGCCAACGCCATCGGTGAATTGAGGAATCTCCTCGACCTCACCTTGTTCCAGTTGCAGTTTCTCGGGCTTTTGACCATGCTTGTTCATGTCGATAACCTCGAGAGCACGTTTCCGTGAGATAGTCACGAGGTTGAACGGACCATCTTTCGACGTGCTGTAGGTGATAGTCTGTGCCAATATGTCGGCCTTGAAATAGTAATAGTCCGAATTGAGTGTCTGGAGCACAATCTCCTTCGAGGGCAGTTTCTTGCTGCACTCCATGTAGCAATCCACCTCAAAGTTCATGCAGCACTTCAGCTTGGCACATTGTCCCGCCAACTTCTGCGGATTGAGCGAGAGGTCCTGGAAGCGCGCTGCTGCTGTGCCGACACTCTGGAACTTGGTGAGCCACTTGGCGCAACACAGTTCACGGCCGCAAGGTCCGATGCCGCCGATACGACCTGCCTCCTGACGGGCGCCAATCTGCTTCATCTCGATACGCACCTTGAAGGCCTCGGCCAACACCTTAATGAGTTGGCGGAAATCCACACGTCCGTCGGCAATATAATAGAAGATTGCCTTCTGACCATCGCCCTGATACTCCACATCGCCGATTTTCATCTCCAACCCGAGGTCCTGAGCAATCTGTCGGCTGCGTATCATGGTCTCGTGCTCCTTGGCTTTTGCCTCTTCGTAACGGGCCAAGTCGGCTTCACGGGCGATGCGGAAGACCTTCTTGACGGCTTCCGGGTCGTCGAAGTGGAAGCCGGTCTTCTTCATCTGCATGTGAACCAGGTAACCGGTCAACGTGACCTCGCCGATGTCGTGACCCGGATTGCCCTCCACGGCCACCCAGTCGCCAGGGTGCAAGTCGAGTCCGTCCTTGTTCAAGTAATAGCCCTTGCGGGTGTTCTTGAACTGGACCTCGACGTACGGCCATTGTTGCAGCAATTCCGGAGCGTCGGCCAACCAGTCGGTTACCATCAACGGTTTGTTACTTCGCATAGCTTACAGCACGGGTTTCACGAATCACGGTAATCTTGACCTGACCAGGGTAGGTCATCTCCTTCTGGATCTTGGTAGCGATATCGGTCGAGAGCTGTTCAGCCTCGGCGTCATTGATCTTGTCGGCGCCGACGATGACGCGCAGTTCACGACCTGCCTGAATGGCGTAGGTCTTCTGCACGCCAGGATATGACTGAGCCAAGTTCTCCAAGTCGTTGAGGCGCTTGATGTAAGCTTCGACAATCTCACGTCGTGCACCTGGACGGGCACCCGAGATGGCATCGCAAATCTGTACGATAGGAGCGATGTCCGACGTCATCTCGCACTCCTCGTGGTGGGCAGCGATGGCATTGACGATATCTGGCTTCTCGTGATACTCCTCGGCAATCTTGGCACCCAGCGCTGCGTGTGGCAATTCCGGTTCGTCGTCCGGCACCTTACCAATATCGTGCAACAGACCGGCGCGGCGCGCTTTCTTGACGTTCAAGCCCAACTCGGCAGCCATGATGGCACAGAGGTTTGCCGTCTCGCGAGCGTGCTGCAAGAGGTTCTGTCCGTAGCTGGAACGATACTTCATCTTACCAATCATACGGATCAGTTCCGGGTGCAAACCGTGTACGCCCATGTCGATGGCCGTGCGCTTGCCCGTCTCGATGATTTCTTCCTCGAGTTGCTTGCGCACCTTGGCAACCACCTCCTCGATGCGGGCCGGGTGAATACGTCCGTCCAGTACCAACTGGTGCAAGGCCAGACGGGCCACCTCACGACGCACGGGGTCGTAGCAAGAGAGGACGATGGCCTCCGGTGTGTCATCGACGATGATCTCGACACCCGTTGCAGCCTCCAGGGCGCGGATGTTACGACCTTCGCGGCCGATGATACGACCCTTCACTTCGTCCGAGTCGATGTGGAAGACCGTGACGGCATTCTCGACGGCAGTCTCCGATGCCACACGTTGTATGGTCTTGATGACGATGGCCTTAGCCTCCTTGTTGGCGGTCATGCGGGCATCGTCCATAATCTCGTTGATGTAGCTGGCCGCCTCGGTGCGCGCCTCATCTTTCAGGCTCTCCACCAACTTGGTCTTGGCTTCGTCGGCACTCAAGCCGGCAATCTGTTCCAGCATCTTCCGGCCCTCCGAGATACGGGCGTCGGCCTCGCGGCTCTTCTGTTCAGCCAGTTCGATTTGGCGCTGCAACTGGTCCTGTGTCCGTTCGTTCTCGGCGATGCGGTTCTCCAGGTCACGTTGCGTCTGTTGCGTCTGTTGCTGCATCTGTCGGATGCGCTGCTCGTTCTGCTGCAACTTCTGGTTGCGCTGGTTGGCCTGACGGTCCAGGTCACTCTGCATGCGCGAGATCTTCTCCTTGGCCTCCAGGAGTTTCTTCTCCTTGAGGATGTTAGCGTCGCGCGCAGCTTCGTTCAAGGCCTTCTTGTAGGTCTTTTTCAGAACAAATGTCCAAATGTATACGGCTATACCGGCACCCACGAGGAGGCCAATAACCGCTGCTAAGATAATTGCGATATCCATAAGTATGTAAAAATAGGTTGAAAGTGTCCATTGCTCGATGCCATGGACGCAGAGAGAGATTGTGTGCGGGAAAAGGTTATCGGTTTTGGTTAAAGTCCTCCAGTTCGGCAGTGAGGGCCTGGATGGCCTCCTCCACTGGGGCTACGTTGGTGCTGCGACGCTGACGGATATAATGGGAAGCTATGTCCAATGCAGCAAACGAGAGCAGGTACTCTTCGGGCAACTGGGCGTCGCGGAACTTCGTTCGGTAAGCCGTCAGTCGTTCATTGATGAGGCGTGCGGCTTCTCTGTATATAGGCTCCTCGTCCGGATTGACGGTGAGAGGATGTTTGAATTCGCCTACCTGTATGTTGATATTTACTTTATCCATTGAGCCTTGATAAGCACAAATCTATCTCGCGTATCATAGCGAGGTATCGGTCGCGGAGTTTGGCAATCTCCTCTGCCGAGGCGCCGGTGGCGGTGCCTGCTTGCAGACCGTTGTATTTTTCGGTTATCTCCTTGTTGGCATTTTCAAGTTCTTCGATGTGTGCTTGCTGTTCTTGCAGTTGCTGGCGGAGCGATGCGGCCTCCTGTTCGGCGCTGGTGCATCTTCTCTTCAACCATTCTACCTGAAAACGCAGACTTGCGAAAAGGTCAGCAAAACTCGTATCTCCAATCTTGGTAGTCATGTGGGGAATCAACAAAAAATCTGTACAAAGATAACGAGTTTTTCCATTTGCTGGTATTTTTATAAGTGTTTTTTAAGAAATTGACCGCATTTTTTCCAAAATTCCCAATTTGTATGCAAAAAATCGGTTCTTTTTGTTGCAAAATCGCCTTTCCTCGGTCCTATGCCATCCGTTTCTGCCGATGCCGTCGTCCGTCCCCCGACCCTCCTATCATCCACCGTTGTCGTAACGGAGTTGCGTTCTTTTTTCGTTCTTTTTCCGTTCTTTTTTGGTTCTTTTTGCTTCTTTTCAAAGGGCGAGGGAAGACCGAAGGGTGACCGAAGGTAGTCCGAAGGGACAGAGCGACTGCGTAGGATGGAGATAGGAAGGGGGTGGAATAGAGGTCAGGAGGGGTTTTCGGCCTCCCGTTTTTTCTCTTGCATGTACTTGGTGGGTGGCATGCCGAACAGTTCCTTGAACTCGACGGTGAAGGTCGAGATGTTGGCGAACCCGACCTGCTCCGCCACCTCGGTGATGGAGCATTTCTTCTGTGCCAGAATCTCGGCTGCCTTGGTGAGGCGGATATTCTTGATGAATTTGGTGGGCGGTTGGTTGGTGAACTCCTTCACTTTCCGATACAGGTGTACGCGACTCATACCCGCCTCATCGGCCACCATCTCGATGGAGAGTTTCGGGTTGCTGATGTTCTGGTTCACCACGCGGATGATGCGTTCCATCATGCGTTCGTCGGGCGTCTTGGCCTCGGGCACGTCAATCTTGTCCGTTGGCACTTGCAAGCCCGAGAAGTTGTTGCGGAGGCTGTCGCGGTTCTTGAGCAGGTTATAGACCGTGCCCTTGAGAATCTCGGTGATGAAGGGTTTGGTGATGAAGGCATCGGCTCCCAGTTCGAGGCACTCCAGATGCGCCTCTTCCGAGGTCTTGGCGGTGAGCACCACGATGGGGATATGGTTGAGGCGCACGTTTTGCCGCACTTTCCGACACAGTTCCATGCCGTCCATGACGGGCATCATCAGGTCGGTGATGATGAGGTCGGGCACCTGCCGGATGATGTCGGCCAACGCTTCACGCCCATCGCTGAAGGAAGAGACTTTGCAGCTGTCGGCAAACTCCCGTTGCAGCAGGTTGCGGATGTCCTCGTTGTCCTCGACGATGACGATGCGTTTGTTGCAGAGCGAGGCATCGAGGGGGTGTTTGGTGTCCGACAGGAAAGCGTCGGCCGAAAGACTCTCGAACGATGGCGCGTCGATGCTGGTGGAGAGGTTGCGCGCCTCGGTCAGTTCGTCGGGGGTGAGGTGGCTCTTGCCCAACGGGAGGATGACCTCGATGCAGGTGCCAGGTCCCTGGGGGTTGTCGGTCACGCTGATGGTGCCGTGGTGCAGTCGGACGAGCGAGGCGGTGAGGTGCAGACCAATGCCTGTGCCCATGCGACCGGCATCGGGGCGGAACTGATAAAAGCGCTCGAAGATGTGCCTTTTCGCCTCGTCGGGGATGCCTTGGCCCGTATCGGTCACCGCGAGGGAGAACGCTCCTTCGGCATATTTTTCGCTGGCGGGCAGAACGCGGAGACGCACTTCGATGGAGCCGCCGGCGGGGGTGTGCTTGATGGAGTTGGCGAGGAGGTTGACAATCACTTTGTCGAAGTTGGCTGTGTCAATCCAGACGGCGAGGTCCGTGCTCGTCTCGTTCACCACCTCCAGGTGCAGGTGTTGCATCTCGATGAGGTCGTGGGCGGTCTGGCACACATCGTTCACGTACTTGGCGATAGGCACTTGGCTGAAGCAGAGCTTCATCTTGTTCTTGTCGATGCGGCGCAGGTCCATGAGTTGGTTGATGAGTCCGATGATGCGGTTGGCATTACGGTGCATCACTTCGTACGACTTGTGCCGTTCGGCGTCGTGGTCGTTTTCCGCCAGTTTCTGCAGTGGTGAGACAATCATCGTCATAGGGGTGCGGATCTCGTGGGCGATGTTGATGAAGAACTGAAGTTTGGCTTCATTCTCGGCCTGTTCCTGCACGTGGCGAGCAATCTTGCGGAGCACTTCTTTGCGCCGACGTACCTGAGCGAAAATGAACACGCCGAGGCCGACGGCCAGTGCTATGTAGAGCAGGAAGGCCCACCAACGCAGGTACCAGGGCGCCAGGACGACAAACGAGTAGGTGAAGAGCGGCGACTCGGTCTCGTTGATGACTGCCTTGCACGAGAAGAGATGCCGTCCGGTCGATAAGTGACTGAACGATACGGTGTTCTGCCCGGGGGAGAGTCGGCTCCAGGGGTCATCGTCCAGGGTATAGACGTAGGTGGCCGACAGGGAGAGACTGATAGGTTGGGTGCCCATCTCGAACGAGAAGGAGTTGGCATCGAACTCTGCCTTGTGGGTCAGGTGTACTGCCTGTCCGGCGACAGTGATGCCGACGATGCGTACCCGACAAGAGTCGCCCGTCTGCTGGATGCGGGCGGGGTCGAAACAGGTGAGGCCGTTGGTGCCACCAAACCAGAGGTGTCCGCGTTCGTCCTGCATCGAGGCATTCTTATAGTATTCGTTGCATTGCAGACCATCCTGGAGAGTATAACAGTAGAAACGGTCGGTCGCCTCGTTGTAGCATGCCAAGCCCAGGTTGGAACTGAGCCAAAGCAGACCATCGCGGTCCAATCGGACGGCAAAGACCATGTCGCTGGGCAATCCGTCCCGGGTGGTGAGACGACGATAAGCACCCGATTCGGGGTCGAACAAAATGAGGCCTTGCGATGTGCCCAACGCCAATCGGCCACCGGTGTAAGGGGTGATGCTGTAGATGATATAGGTGCCGAGGTCCTGTCGGTGCGGCAGTTCGGGTTGCTGCATGTCGATAGCCGTCAGGCCGTTGTACGATCCGGCATAGAGGCGGTTCTTGGCGGAGTCGAAGTAGAGGCAGTTGACCCATCGGCAGGAGTCGCACTTGAATTCCTGTTGGAAGGACTGAGAGGACTCGTCAAAGACAAAGAGACCGGAGTTCATCGTGGCGGCCCAGATGCGTCCGCTGTTGTCCTCGGCAAAGTCATAGACATTCATGGTCAGGGCGGCATTCTTGCCCTGTTGCAGATAGTGACAACGTCCCGTCTGTTTGTTGACCCAACCACAGCCTTGATTGTACGAGCCGAACCAGAGACGCTGGCGGGAGTCCTCGAACACCGACATCAGCGCCGAGGGAATGGTGTTGGGTTGTCCGGTATAGGGGAAGTGGCGTAGGGGCTGTCCGAGGGTGTCGATGGCATAGAGTCCGCCGTTGTCGGTGGCTACCCAGACTGCTCCGTCATGGGTCTGCGTGAGAGAGGTTATACACTTGTCACCCACACAGTTATATTGCGTGGAGAGGGCACCCAGGTAGCGGAAAGGTTGTGGCTGTTGCGGCACCATGAGCAGTCCCTTTTGGTAGAGACCCAGCCAGAGGGTATGGTCGCTGCCGTAGTAGGCTACATGCACTTTCTGCGTGGTGGGGTCGGTCCGTCCATCGTCAAAGAGGAGGGGAGCGATGTCGCCCGTCTGGTAGTCGTAGGTCATAAGTCCCTCATTATCAGAGGCGATGAGCAGTCGTCCATCGGGACCGCAGGCAAGGTCGCACACCAGAATGTCGCTGTCGGCCGTCGCACCCAGGCGTTCAAACTGTTCGCGTTGGTTGTCCCAGCGATACAGGCCGGGTGTCTGACCTCCGAAGTAGAGGTTGCCGTCGGCACCCAGAGTCATGACGTTGTAGGGGGCTGGCTGTTCCTTGGTGTCGATGCGTTTCATTTCACCTGGTGGGTCGAAGCGGTACATCTCTTTGTTGTGTCGGCTCAACCAGATGCGGCCTTGCCTGTCCTCCAGCATCTGTCCGGTGAGGGTGAAGCGGTCGGTACAGAAATTGCGGCTCAGCCAGGGCGTGCCGTCGGGGTCCATGTGAGCGGTGCAGGTGACGCTGCCACTCAACCAGATGTCGCCGTTGCTGAGTTGACGGATGTAGGAGACGTCGCCCACGGCGCGAGTGGTGTCGCGGAAGGTCGCCACGGCCGTAAAGTCGTCTGTCTCAGGCCGATATACCTGCAATCCGGCGCGCGTTCCTACCAGTAGGTGATGTTGGTCATCTACAAATAACGCGCGCACGAAATTGTTCTGGAGCGAGTGAGGATTGTCGGCATCATATTGGTAGGTGGTGAACTTCGTGCCATCGAAGCGGCTGAGACCAAATTCGGTGGCTACCCAGAGATAGTTGTCTCCGTCTTCAATGATGTCTGTTATAAGTGTACTGGGCAAGGCATGACCCGTAGTGAATAGTCGGCAAGTTTGGGCATATACTCCTGTCGAAAGGAGGAGTGATGTCAGCACCGACAATAGTATATTCTTCATGTATAGGTGTGTTTGACGGGGCAAAGATACGGCTTTTCTTCCAACTGAGCAATAACGGGCGCGACTTTTTTTATTTTCTAACTGTTTGATATCCAACGCTTGTAACAATATGTAAAAATCTTGTAACCGATTTTTGCCCGTTTCAAATTTGATGTAACGACAAAAAAGTAGGCCTGTTTTTTCTTTTTGTATCTTTGCCGCCGAAAAAGATTGGACACCTCCTGTCGGGGGAAGTGAAAAATGAAAAGTGAAAAATGAAAAATCAGCTTCCCGAGTTCTTTCGCACCGAAGGACACTATTCAATGGACATTTCTTAAATTAAATTACAATACAATGAATTTCAGTACAATCAAGACTTACATGGTGGGCGGAATGCTCTCAATGACCTGTCTGACGCTGCCAGCCTTGGTGCCTGAAGCGCAAGCTCAGACGCAGCAGGCACGACAGACTCGTCTGGTCAAGGGTCGCGTCAATGATGCCATGGGACCTATGGTGGGTGCCACGGTGGTTGAGAAAGGCTCTACCTCCAACGGCGTTGTCACCGATGTGGATGGTAACTTCTCTATCTCGGTGGCTCCTGATGCTACGTTGGTTATCTCCTTCATTGGCTACGAACCGCAAGAGGTGTCGGCCTCGAAACAACCGTTGGAAGTGACCCTCCAGGAGGAACGGCAATCTATTGATGAGGTGGTGGTCATCGGCTACGGCACGCAACGCAAGGAGAATGTGACGGGTTCGGTAGCCAACATCGGTGGCGAACGGCTCAATCAAGTGGCAGCCACCAATGTAGCCTACTCGTTGCAAGGTCGTATCGCTGGTGTGAACATGCAACAGACCTCTTCTCAGCCGGGTGCCGAGATGCAGATACGCATCCGTGGTCAACGTTCGCTCAATGCCAGCAACGACCCGCTTATCGTGTTGGACGGCATCCCCTTCATGGGTTCGTTGTCCGACATCAATCCTTCCGACATCAAGAGTATGGATATCCTCAAAGATGCCTCTGCCACAGCTATTTACGGTAGCCGAGGTGCTAATGGTGTCATCATCATCACGACAGTGAAAGGTGCCCAGGGGAGCAAGGCAAAAATCTCGTACAATGCCTATGTGGGGGTCAAGAAGGTCTTCCACAAGTACCCGATGATGAATGCCGAGAAGTATCAGAAGATGCGTGACTATGCCGGCCTCTATACCAACACCTTGGACGAAGAGGAGGGCGTCGATACCGACTGGCAGGACCTCTTCTACAAGACGGGATTCACGCAGAGTCACGACATCAATGTGTCGGGCGGCACCAACGATGGTTGCTATAGCCTGGGCGGTGGTTACTATCATGACGAGTCGGTACTGCCCACCCAAGGGTTCACCCGTTACAACCTGCACGCCAACTACGAGCAGGGCATAGGCAAGTGGTTCCGTTTGGGCTTGAGCAGCAACACCAACTTCCGCGAGACGACGGGTAGCGGTGTCGGGCTCTATGGTGTCCTTTCGAAGACTCCGATGATCAACCCTTACGACAGTGAAGGGAACTTGAAACGTACCGTCAACATGCCTCTCGACAATGGTCAGTATGTCTGGACCAAGGAGCGTCTGGAGGATATGGAAGATATCTATATGAACGAGACGAAAGGTTTCGGCAGTTACAACACCCTCTTTGTCGGGGTCAAGTGTCCCTGGGTCGAGGGTTTGAACTATCGCGTCAACGTCGGCCTCAACTTCAAGACCGACAAGTCGGGCTCCTTCACGGGTACGGGTATCGGGTCGAGCAATGCCAACGAACCGAACTCGGCCACGGTGACTCAGTCCCTCAAGCGTAACTGGACGTTGGAGCATATCTTCAGTTACGACCGCCAGTGGGCCGACAAGCACAGCCTCAGTCTGACGGGACTCTATTCGGCCGAAGAGACACGCTACGAACGCATCCGTGTGTCGGGACGCAGCATTCCCGAAGATGCTTTCCAATACTATCAGCTGGGTGCAGCCGAGTCGGACCTCAACGTCGATGCATCTCCTACCAACTACTGGCAGAGCGGATTGAAGTCGTGGATGGGACGTGCCATCTATACCTACGATGATAAGTACATGATCTCGGCTGCCTTGCGTCAGGATGCCTCTTCCCGTTTGGCCAAAGGTCACCAGCGTCACACCTATCCCGCCGTGTCGGTGGGTTGGAACGCCAGCGAAGAGTCGTTCATGAACAATGTGGCGTGGTTGAGCCGACTCAAACTGCGTGTGGGCTATGGCGAGACCTCCAACCAGAGCATCGACCCCTATTCTACGCTCGGTGCCTTGAGCACAATTTATTATAACCATGGTGCCAACATGGCTACGGGTTACTATGTATCGACCCTGCCGAACCCCGAACTGGGTTGGGAGTATTCCACCACCTGGAACTACGGCATCGACTTCGCTTTCCTCGACAGTCGCATCTATGGTACCTTCGAGTACTATGTGCAGCATACCAACGACCTCCTGCTCAGTGTCAAGTTGCCTACTCCGTCGGGTGTAAGCAGTTACATGGCCAACGTGGGCAAGACCGAGAACAAGGGCTTCGAACTCTCGCTCAACGGGGTGATACTCGACAACCTCAACGGCTGGACCTGGGATGCCGGTATCAACCTCTATGCCAATCGCAACAAACTGGTGGCGTTGGCTTCGGGTGCCGAGCGTGACGTCGAGAACCGTTGGTTTGTCGGTCATCCTATCGACGTCATCTACGACTTCAAGAAAGTGGGTCTCTGGCAGCCAGGCGAAGAGGAACTTCTCAATGTCCTGGAACCGGGTGGCAATGTCGGTATGATCAAGGTGGAATATACGGGCGACTATGACGAAAACGGTGTGCCGACGCGGCAAATCAGTACCGATGACCGTCAGGTCATGGACATGGAACCCGACTTGATGGGCGGCTTCAATACCACGGTGTCCTACCGTCACTTCGACCTCACTGTGATTGGCGCTTTCCAATGCGGAGGTAAGTTGGTCAGCACGTTGCACTCGTCCAACGGTTATCTGAACATGCTCAATGGCCGACGTGGACAGATCGACGTGGACTATTGGACCGAGGATAACCTCGGCGCCAAGTACCCGAAACCCGGTGGTTTGTCGGACAACGACAATCCAGTCTATGGGTCAACCCTCGGTTACTTCGATGCCGGCTATCTCAAGGTGCGCACCATCACATTGGGCTACAACTTTGAGCATTTCAAGGCCATTCGCGACATGGGCATCAGCCGCCTGCGTCTCTACGCCTCGGTGCAGAACCCCTTCGTGCTCTTCTCTTCCTATACCGACGAGTGCGGACTGGACCCCGAAACCAATGCTACGAGTGCCTCCAGCAACTCCATGTCGGTTGCCATGGAGGGCTACAAAGGCGCTCACCAGATTCCCGTGATTGGTTACAACACCCCTTCCACCCGTAACTTCCTGTTGGGTCTGAATGTTACGTTCTGACCCCAGTATAATAAGTTTACTCCCCTTTGCTATGAAAAAGTTAATTTCAATATATACCTGCGCCCTCCTGACCTGCCTCTCGGCCGGTTGGTGGTGCGCCTGTGACGACACCCTCGACGAACAGCCCCGAAGCATGTTCGCGCCAGGTTTCTTCAAGACCGAAAAGGGTATTGACGGAGGTCTCACCTCGCTCTATGCCCATCTGCGTTACATGTATGGTAATGGCTATTACCTCAATATCTGCGAGACCGGCACCGACGAATATACCTATGGCGGCAGTGCCGACGAGAACTTCAAGGCGGCCGACCACTCGGATGCCGGTGTGCTCACGGCCGATAATTGCCGTGCCGACGTACTCTGGAACAATACGTTCAAGTTCATCAACACCGCCAGCGCCATCATCGAGAACGCTTCAGCAGCCGGTATGCCCGAGAGCAAGATTGCCGAGGCCCGTTTCTTCCGCGCCTTCGACTTCTTCCAACTGGTGCGTACTTTTGGTGGCGTGCCGATGGACTTCGGTTCGGGCATCCTCAAGTTCAACGAGACGCCGTCGCGCACCTCGGTCCGCAACACCGTGCCCGAGGTCTATACCACCGCCGTCTTCCCCGACTTGGTCCGTGCCGTGAACGACTTGCCCGACGAACCTCGTACCACGGGTGCCGTCACCAAGACCGTTGCCCGAAAGTTCCTCGCCGAGGCCTATCTCACCTATGCCTGGTGGTTGGAGAATCCCAACAACGTACCCACCTATCCCGAGTGTCCACGCGTCGATCCGGATGGCCATGACGCCGCCTGGTATTTCCAACAGGCCTACAATGTGGCGCTCGATGCTATCGAGAACCCCGGTCCTTACGGATTGGTCGATACCTACTATGAGGTGACTTCCTACCTCCATGACCGCAACAAGGAGATCCTGCTCTATGCCGACCATACCACCGAGAGTGCCAAGTACAGCGGCATGGACGAGAGTGGCGCCTCCTGGTCGTACGCCTCGGGTGCTGCGCCCGACAATTTCTCGGGCTGGATGTGCAACTGGAACTATCCGAACATCAAGATGCGTTGCAGCGAGGTGAACAAGAAGAACCTCATCAACCCTTGCGAGCGCGAAGCCACTCAGCCGTTGGGCCGTCCTTGGATTCGCATGGCTCCGTGCATCGATGCTATCGAGAACTTCGGCGACAAGAGTCGCGACTCGCGTTACGATGCCACGTTCACCACGGTCTATCATGCCAACTGGCACTATGGCTCGAACCCCGACACCGCTTGGGTGCTCGGCACGCATGGCGAACACATCCTTCCGGGCGAGATTGTGCTCCGATTCTTGGACGAGGTACCTGCCACGCCGGTCACCTATCCCGCCAAGAACAGTGCCGACGTCTCGTCGGTGGGTGGCGGTACGCTCGACGGCTACAAGGAGTTCGTCATCGACCCCGAGGCCATCAACCGCTTGCGCTATCCCTCTCTGTATAAGTTGGGTATGTACCCGTTGGAGACTCTCTCGTCGGAGGGCAAACGTCAGTTGGGTTCGCCCAATGGACCTATCGCTCGCCCGTTCAATATCGCCAAGTTCTCGGAACTCTATCTGTTGGCCGCCGAGGCTGCCGTGAAGGGCGCCACCATCCGTGGCGGTCAGGATGCCCGCACCTTGATCAACGTGCTGCGCCGTCGCGCGGGCCGATGGTCACACCGCGTCAATGGCACCACGGCCTACTGCGAGGAGTATGTTGCCGACTTCGGTGACCAACTCGTGGCCGAGACGCCAGCGGTCATCACCATCGACTATATCTTGGACGAACGTATGCGCGAACTGTTTGGCGAGGGTCACCGTTGGTTCGACCTCACCCGTACCCAGACCTGGCACCTCAAGGCGGCTCAATATCGCATCGGTGGTACAAAGGCGCTCGATAACAAACCGAACACGGTTCAGCGCGACATTCAGTTGGGTCATTACCTGCGTCCTATCCCGAAATCGACCATCGATGCCTTCGAGATGTCCGACAGCGAGCGTGTGATGTATCAGAACCCGATGTATCGGTAAAACCGCTTCACCCATATCTGTCTGGGGTGTCGATTTCCCGCCAGGATGCAAAGTCTTAGACTTGCCCAACATAACTTCTATGACCTCCTTTCCCTTTCATGGAATTGACCTTGAACTTCAACTTTCTTTCTGCCTTCTTGCTACCTTTAAAAGGGAGAAAAAAGGCAGAAGGTCGATGGGAGGACAAGGTGAGTTCCGGGACAGGATAAGTGGGGGAAGGGGACGGCAATTCTCTGTCGGACGCTCATCGGCATCGGGATAGGGTTGGCGGATAGCAAAGATAATTATTGGTTAATGGTTGACAATCATCGGGACCTGCCTACAGTCGTGATTGGTCGGTCAATAGTGATAGTATATGTTTAGGAAAAAGTGGACCTGTAGTGAAGGACTGATGGTTGCCAACGGTTAACTGATAACCCCTTTTCAGGACGACGAATAAAGATGAATAGACTGTTTTTCATAGGATTATTTTGTGTGTTTGTCAATCTGGCCTCAGCGGGGGACGGGTCGCTGCTCTGGGTGCAGAGCCTGGACCCTGCTGAGCAACCAGTGCGATGCTGTAAGGTGGCGGCGAAGGGGTCGCTCCCGACGCAGGATTCGCTCCTGATGCAGCGCGTCGCCAGTGAACTCACGGCTTGGAAGGGGGCACCCATCGGCCTACAGTTGGTGGCCGACAGCACCCTTTCTGCCGAGGCTTATCGGTTGACGCGGACCGATGACAGTATCCGGCTTGGTGCCTCGACGGTGCGGGGATTGTTGCAGGGGGCTTATTGTCTGCTGCGTGCCCAAGCGATGGATGATGTCTGTCTGTGCCGCACCTTGACGAACCACGAGCCTATCACCGAGGCTCCGGCCTATGCATGGCGACTCATCAGTGCCCCTCCGGCGTTGGACGACGAACAATGGACCGACTTCGTACGGGCGTGTGCATCGGTCGGATTGAACGGCATTGTGACCTCGACACCCGACTCCGACAGGGTGCAGGTCTGCATCGATTATGGATTGCGGTTGTACGAGCCGCAGATGCTCAATCAGCTGGCCCTCATACGTTTGACTTCCGAGTCGGACAATGCCACGCAGTCGCTCTATAAGGCTCAGGCTTGGTCAACGCTGTTGGCCGATGCCGACGGGGTGTGGCTGGACGAACTGCCTCGTGACTATGACTCGCCCCTCGCGGCAGCCAACTGGTACGCCTTCGGGCGGTTGGCATGGAATCGGCATCTCTCGCCCCGCGCTTTAGCCTATGAGTGGGTGGCACAGACTTATTGTAGCAATCCGCTTTTCTGTGTCCCCGTCGTGCAGGCACTCTTGACGCCCTACGAGACGGTAAGGGAACAAGCCGAGAACTTGATGGATGTGTTTCTGGAACAGTCTTCTTATCTGGATACGCGACAATATGATCTGACGGAGACGGAACTTCTTCAATATTTCTAATTATATAACCAAATTCTACGTTACTTAATCTTTTTTTCTATGAAAAAGTGCTTTACTTTATTGTGTGCCTTTTTGGCCGTGAGCATGACGGCATTGGCCGAGACGGAGCACCTGCCGCTGGTGGCAGCAGGTGGTGCCGAAGTGATTGATCCTAACCCTCCTGCCGTGCAGAACGGTCTGCCTGCCCGCGTGACTATTCCTGGCAACTGGGGCGATGTGAAACTCTACAATGGCTCGTTCGATGCCACGACGTATGTGGGTTGCAGTGTCACTCTCGACGAGGCTCCTGCCGAGGGAACGGTGCAAGTCTATTACCGCAATGCCGATCAGGCAGCAGCCTATTCGGGCACCTATGTCAGTTGGGCAAACAGCGAGAATGCCGTGGTCAGCGAGGATGGTAAGACCTTGACGGTCACCTTCGATGCCGATGCTCTGGGCGAAGATTTGACCATCACCGAACTGGCCTTGCAGAACATGGGAAGCAGCTCGGTGACTGTGACAATCAAGGAGGTGCTCATCTACGACGAAGACGAGAATGCCACCCCTACCAATGGACTCAAAGCCACGGGTTGGAACCCGGCTACCATCCAGGAAATCAAGCCGGTACTCTATGAGGCCGATGTGCAGTGGAATGCCACGACCGGTTATTTGGGCTACTTCCAGGGTACGGTCGAAGAGGGCACCTACCACCGTGTCACTTTCCGTACCAGCGAACCTCTGCCCGAGGGTTTCGATGCCTTCTGCCGCAACGGTTCGTCGTCCGACCCCGAGAAGATCTACATGAAGCGTGAGGGGAAAGGAACGAATGCCTTTACGGTGTGTGTGCCAGCTACTTACGAGCGCCTCTACCTCGCTTATCAAGGGGAGGCCGAAGTGCCTTTCACCATCCATTTCACCGGTGTAGAGCGTGAGGTGGTGGAGGGTTCGGTCGAGGTCGAGATTGAATATCCGACGAAGGAGGTCTTACCCTTGCTGTCGGACAATGGGGCCGAAATCGTCAACCCGAACATCAATGACGAGAACAACGGTCTGCCTGCCCGTGTGAACATTCCGGGTAACTGGGGCGATGTGAAACTCTACAATGGTTCGTTCGATGCTACCACTTATGTGGCTTGCCGTGTTTCGCTCCGCGAGGCTCCTGCCGAGGGTTCGGTACAAGTCTATTACCGCAATGCCGAGCAGGCGGCTGCCTATTCGGGTACGTATGTCAGCTGGGCCAACAGCGAGACGGCAGAACTGAGTGAAGATGGTCGGACGTTGACCATCACCTTCGATACAGATGCCCTCGGGGAAGACATGACCATCACCGAACTGGCACTTCAGAACATGGGCGGCAGTGCCGTATCGGTTATCATCGACCGTGTCTATATCATTGACGAAGACGAGAATACCTTGCCTACCAACGGACTGAAGGGTACGGGCTGGAACCCTGCTTCCATCACCTCGATAGCTGCCCAATCGGGTGACCCCTGCTTTGCCGGTCTGGTGCGTTTTGGCACTACGGAATGCTGGTTGGGTAACTATGTCGCTGACGTTGCCGCCGGTACGTATCACCGTTACACCCTCGTCACCGACCAACCGTTGGGCGATGATGTACAGGTCGTTTGCCAGAAGGAGGGTCAACCGGTGGAGGTCATCGAAGAGGGCCGTGGTACCGATACGTTAATGATTTACATCAATGCAAGTTACGATACCTTTGCTCTCCGTGCGGCAGAGGCTGCCACGGAATGTCAAGTCAAACTGCTGCTCCGAGAGGCTTTCTTGGGTCAGTATGTGAGCCATATTCCTGGGGTGGAGAAGGATGCAGAAACAGTGTATGCTACTACATATTACGACGTTACGGGTATGCGTGTCGCTCAGCCGCGCGCTGGACTCTACGTGGTTCAGCAACGTCTGAGCGATGGAAAGATTCGTACGTCGAAGGCCCTTCTTAAATAAACTCGGACGCTCTGTCGGCCCCCTCACATCGGGGTGGGTACAGAGCGTGTGAAATAGCTAACAATTACTGTAAAACTTTCCCTGCAAGTCCGGTCGTCGGACTGGGCTTGTAGGTTTTCATTCAAGTTTCGCAAGTCTTATAACTTGCTCACTTGAGGGGAGTTAAAGGTAGTTAATAGTAGTTATCGCTTCGCTCTTGTAGTTAACGGACGAATGAAATGGAAAATGAAAAATTAAAATTGAAAAGTGAAAATTGAAAAGTCCGTTAACTCCACAGCCTCTGGCTGTTAACTCCCGCTAACTTCTGTTAACTCCTTTATCGCACTTTCTAAACAAATTGTTCTTTATGAAAATATCTACTCTTCTGTTGAGTCTTTCGTTGGGCATGGGAGCGATGACGCTGTCGGCACAAGACAGTGAAGCCCTTCCCATCACCGCCGACTTTGGTGCTGCGGTGCTCAATACCGATGGATCTGTCCGTACCGAATATCCGGCGACGGTGACGTTGGAGGGGCAGTGGGCCGACATCCGTTTGTGGCTTTCGCCCTTCAGTACCATCGACTTCCCCTCCTTCCGCGTGAAGTTACAGCGCGGTTTCGGCGAAAAGGGAGTCGTGCAACTCTTTACCCGTAATGCCTATTCTGCCTCCAACTTCGGTGGCCCTTACATCACGTTTGATGCCAATCAGGTTTTGCTTGAAGGCGAGTTTGCCGAGGTGGATGAGGAAGGTAACTTCGAGGACGACCCTGTCTGCACGGAGTTTGCTGTGCAATACACTCAGAGTGAAAAGATTACGGTCACTATTGCGGAGGCTGCCTTGATTGATGAAGATGGCAACGAGGTCATCTCTCACAACTTGCGTAATGACAGTTGGAAACCCTCGCCCGACTGGCAGGGAAAGGACTCGGTCTATGCTGCCGATGTCCGTTTCTCGTCTCCTTGCCGTGGCACGGTAGGCCTCTACCAAGGTGTCGTGGATATGGGTACAGCTCATCAATTCCGTATCTCCACGGCATCGCCTTTGCCCAAGGGTTTTTCGTTGGTCTGTGTGCTCGACGATGGTGACGATACCACCTACGAATATGCCCTGCCCGAAGGTTGCACCGTTTATACGTCTCCTGCCATCGACGAAGACTACCTTCGCGTCTTCCTTCAGTATCAGGGTTCCGAACAAACCGTTCACTTCAACTCGATTGAGCGACTGGTCGTTCCTGCTACGGGGCTGCATACCATCTCGGACGACAGTGCCTCTCGCCGTGAGATTTATGGTCTGGCGGGACAACGTTTGTCGCAAGTCCCCAAGGGCGTCTATATCGTCAAAGAGTACCGCAGTGACGGAACGGTACAGACGCGCAAGCGAGTCAGGTACTAATACTCGCGATGCTCGTGTTAATACTGACGTGTTAATACTAACGTGTTAATATTCGCTGCGCTCATGTTAATACTGACGTGTTAATATTTCATGTTTAATGTAATGGGAGGTAGTTCTCCGGAGACGTTTGTATCGTCCGTTAACTCCTGTTAACTTCCGCTAACTCCATTTAACTCCCTTTATCTTCTAAAATAATCCCCCTATAAAATAATATAACTATGAAAAAACTCTTTTTCTCTTTATGTGCTCTGTCCTGCGGCTTGGCAATGCAGGCACAGGACATTCCTTTGGTTTATGACGTAGAGAATACCGCTGCCGGACAGCCCGATCCGGTGTTCCCTACTTTCGAACAATTGCCTTACATCGAACCGTTGACCGACCCCTTCGAGTTCTCCGATGGCAGTGGCCGTGCCCTTGAGTTCAAGGACTGGAGTAAGCGTCGTGGTGAAATCAAGCGTGAGATTGAGCACTACGAGATCGGTACGAAACCAGCGGTCTCATTGGACGACATCGAAGCTTCGATGGATGGCAATAAGTTGACCGTCACGACCACTATCAATGGCGTTTCGCTGACTCAGACGGTGACTATCAATTACCCGAAAGGGGGCGAGGCTCCTTATCCTCTTATGATAGGAACAAGCAATAACTCGCTGCCGTCGCAGTTCTTCGGCGACCGCAACATCGCTACCTGCAACTACGCGGAAAGTCAGGTAAACGGTTATTCGCAGTTCGGCGGTTCTGGTTCGCGAGGTGAATATCCTTTTGACAAACTCTATCCTGACCTTTCGGCCAATGGCGCTTATAGTGAGTGGGCTTGGGGTTTCAGTCGAATCTTGGATGGTTTGCAGAAGCTGGGACCGGAGGTAACTAAGATCGATATGGCTCATATCGGTTGCTCGGGTTGCTCGTATGCTGGTAAGATGGCGCTGTTCTGTGGTGCCTTCGATGAGCGTATTGCTTTGACCATTGCACAGGAGCCTGGAGGTGGTGGTGCAGCAGCCTGGCGTGTGACGCGTGTGCACAATCGCGACTATACGAAGGAGGAGTCGTGGGAAGGCCTCGACAACACCGATTACAGTTGGTTCATGCAGAGTCTCAAAGAGACTTTCGGTAAGGACAATACCTTCTACCTGCCTTACGACCACCACGAATTGGCCGCTATGTGTTGTCCGCGTGCCCTCCTGATGTTGGGCAATCCCGACTATCGCTGGTTGGCCGACGGGTCGGGTTACGTCTCGATGACCGCTGCTCGCAAGGTTTGGGAACAGTATGGTATCGCCGACCGTTGCGGTTATTCCATCATCGACGGACACAGCCACTGTCAGTTGCCCGAGAGTCAATATGCTGAGGTTCAGGCCTTCATCGACCGTTTCCTGTTGGGCAAGGATGTTGATACCGACAATGTCCTCCGTGCGCCTCTCTATCAGGAGGGCGGACAACGTGCCACTCCGTTGGAGAACCTCGGCCAATGGATGGATTGGTGGGGAACGGGCGAAGCTCCTTTGTTGCCTAACGACAAACCAGTGCCTGTTTATAACTGGGGTAAGCCGGAAGAGATGACTCCTGCCTCGGCAGCCGACTGGACCATGCAGGAGGACGAGACGTCGCCTACGGGTACAGTTGCGTGTGCTACGAATGCAGCCAAATATACGGAGTGCCCGGACAAGAGTCAGGCGTTGGCTTTCACCTTCCATCTGGCCGCTGCCGGAGATTATTTCCCGTATGCTTATGTCAACTGTGCCAAGACGTCGGCCGATGCGGTCTTTATCTCGATGGACGACCAACCTGCCTATAAGGCCAACGGTGCCAACACCAAGGGTGCGTGGGCTTGGAAGAGTCTCTATTCGTTGCTCAGTGCCGCCGATAAGACTGCTTTCGGCAAACATCTGGAGGCAGGAGACCATACCCTCTATATCTATGCTTGTGAACCAGGCTTTAAGTTAGGTCTATGCAATATGTGTAATACGGAGTCGCTCGACGACTTCAAGAGCGATGTTGCCAACCTGAACCTCGACGAAGTCCTTTCGGGTATCGAGTCTCTTCAGGAGGACGATAGTAAGTCGCAGATTTACAGTCTGGATGGTCGTCGCCTGAACCGTGCTCAGTCGGGCGTCAACATTGTCCGCAAGGCCGACAAAACCTACAAGCAGGTGATTAAGTAGCGCAGTGAAGCAAAAGTAAAGAAGATAAAGAAGTACAAGGAGTTATCGCGTCCAGACGGACGCTGAGAAGTTAAAGACAATACTACCTGCTTTTCAAAACCAATGGTGTTGTAAGGACTAATACAATCGTCTTTATCTCCTTTAACTTCTTTTACTTCTTTATCTTCTACAAATCTATAGCAACATAAGTATTCGTTTAGGACTTTCTTCATGTATATTAAGTGTGTATTTCGTCGAATGCTGACAGTGATGTCAGCATTCACATTTCTCGCCGTGCAAGGGGCAGAAAAAGAGAATGATAGCGTGTTTTCGTCCAACTTGCCGTTGGTCATCATCCATACTTCGGAGGCAATCAATGCCGAGAGTAAGGTGATGGGAACCATGCGCGTCATCTATGGTGGACCGGGAAAGCGTAACTGCCTCAGCGATACCATCTTCGACTACGATGGACTGATCGGTATCAAATGGCGAGGCAACAGTTCGCTCAGTTTTGAACAAAAGAAATATACCGTCGAGACCCGCTCGGCCGACAGTTCGGACCTCAAAGTGTCGTTGCTCGGTATGCCAGCCGAGAGTGATTGGGTATTGTTGGCCCCCTACAATGATATCTCGCTCATGCGCGATGTCTTTGCTTTCTCGCTTTGGAACGAGATGGGGCATTGGGGACCGCATACACGGATGTGCGAGGTCTTTGTCAACGATGAATATGGTGGCATCTATATCCTTAGCGAGAAAATCAAGCGTGGCCACGAACGGGTAGATATTGCCAAACTCAAGAGCGACGACGTGTCGGGCCGTGACGTGACGGGTGGTTACATCCTCCGTGTCGATGCTTTCGATGACGGGGATGCCACTTTCCCCTCCACCGTTCCGGGCATACAACCTGCTATGTGGGGGAGCGGTTCATCGGGAACGGTCACCTGGACGGTGTATTATCCCAGCAAGGAGGATTTGCAGCCGGAACAGATGTCCTACATCAGTGAGTACATCCGTCAGGTGGAGGAGTCGTTCCAGTCACCCAACTATACCGACTTGGCAACTGGCTATGCCCAATGGATTGATGTACAATCGTTCGTTGATTATTTCATTCATACGGAGTTGAGCCTCAATGCCGATGGCTTCAAGCGCAGCAGTTATTTCTATAAGGAGAAAGACCCCAAGGGCGGAGGACATGCCCGTCTGGTGGCAGGTCCGGTGTGGGACTATAATCTGGCTTACGGCAATTGTAACTTCTGCAACGCCAACAACACCGAGGCATGGGTCTATCAAGGATGCTATACCAATCCGACGCCGGCTTTCTGGAGTAAACTCGTGGCCGACCCCTCGTTCATGGATGCCGTTCGTGAACGTTATGCTGAATTGCGCCGCACGCTACTCTCGCAGGACAGTATCTGTCGCTTCATTGACCGACAAGCCTCTTTGTTGGAGGAGGCTCAACGACGTCATTACAAGAAATATGCTAATCTCTTGTCTTCCAATAACTCCGGCAACGGTGGATGGGGCTGGGGGTGGGGTGCCTGGGGTGGAGGTAACAACAATCCGGTGGCTGCTTTTGCCGCCTACACCGTTGCCTCGTATGCCGAAGAGATAGAGGTACTCAAAGAGTGGTTTGCCAAGCGCCTCGCCTTCCTTGACC
>JAEEGH010008770.1_pt1 | contig 23781 bp, 20 predicted proteins | sample 9134181 | NCBI WGS metagenome assembly JAEEGH01 (sample SAMN16246544, study PRJNA631951) | gut metagenome | biome: gut microbiome; feature: rumen; material: DP-attached | host: Bos | place: Iran: Karaj | collected 2018-10
AAGGTCGTTGAGAACTATCGGATTTTCAACAGCATTGATGGTGTCACCATTACCAACCTGATACTGCCATGCTGTTGCAGGGAGAACATCGGTCCATGCAATTGTTGCAGAGGTAGCGGTAAGATTGGAAGCGTGAAGTTCATCAGGAGTTACACAGTTCGGCAAAAGGTCAACAACGATATCGTCAACATATACGGTTATAGAACTCGTTGAATGATAAGCACGAATTGCAATCATTTCTGCATCGTCAGGAACCGAATTAAGGTATGCGGTAAACTGCTGATAGGTAGTTGTAAGAGTAATTGACTTCAAGGAAATAAATTCGTCATTCCTTATATAACCGATTTGAAATTCCTGAGGTATAGTATAACTTGCCTTTGCCCACAACTTAATCTGCAAAGTGTTGAGATTTCTCATCGGCGGCAAAGCTATGATGTTTTCTGGTGCATCGTAATAAGTAGATGTGTACATATACAAAGATTTGCTTCCACCATGAGCATAATAAGAATAATCATAAACGTATGGGTAAGCAGCAGAACCCGATGTATATGCAACAATACGCTCCCAGCAATTAGGTATTGCATACGAGCCGGTTACATCTTCAAAGCTATATTCCTGCGGATACGTATCAATAGGTGCGCAACCAGTTGTAAAGGTAACAAAAGCAGGTGTGCTAATATTGTGTTCCGTACAAACTGAACTTACGTATGCATAATAGGTAGTGGAATAATCAATAGAGTTTGAATTAACATTGATGAATGTATCGGTTGTCGTACCTTCAAAAACAAAACCTTCAGTTTCCCATGGGTTGTCGGTAGCCTCTGCAAATACGCGCACCTTTGCTCCCTGAGCATCGGTGTTCCACGACAAAGTAGCCGTAGTACCCTGAATGTTTCTTGCAACGAGGCCACTGATAGTACAACGGGTAGGTGTTGTAACTATAACAGGTGACGACCACAAGCTTGCGTCATCGTCGCCACAGTTGGCACGAACGTAGAAATAATAGGTAGTGTTTTCTGCCAAGCCTGTAATTGTCTGCGGGCTGGTGGCATCAACCACAGCATTGTAGTTTTGGTTTACCATGGAGTTCAACGGAGCAGTGCCCAATGCGCCTTCATAATAAACTACAGAGTAGGAAGTCTGGTTGTCGCCCTGCGCATCCCACGAAACAACAGCCTCGGTTGGAGAATCGTCAGCAACTGCTGTAACATTTACAGGAGTCAAACAAGTCATAGGCGAACCCGTGAAGACAACATTGTCGATTATTGTAGCAGCGTTGTTTACTGTAGCACCGCTTACCGTCAGCTTAAACCACACGGAAGACATGCCATTCAAAGCAGAAACCGATGAAAAATCGACGGTCTCTGTTGCGTAGGCAGTAGTACCACCTTCAATTGGCGACATATCTGTAAATGTGCGACCATTTGTACTGTACGACCATGTTTCGGTAGCATAACCGCCAAGAGAACCAGCTGCAATCCTATGGTCATACGACAAGTGGATATTAGCAAACGCAGATGTAGAAATCTTGAACACAATACTTGCCGTCTCAAAATTTCCGCCTGTGTTAACCATACGTAAACCCTTAGTTTGGTCTGTTCCGGATCCATCATCACACAATGCAGTATTGGCATTGTTAAGGTCTGTCGCAATAACGGACCACTCCTCGGTGAGGACATTTAATTCACAATCCGAACTTTGAATCAAGTCGGAGACACAGTCGGCATTAATAGATGTAGTTGCCCCACCTGTTGCTGGGAACTTCCACACCGCAATGTTTTCCTGTGCCACTAGCTTACCTCCCAAACCGGTAAGCAACCACAAAATGGCCATTGTAGCCAATAAAAATTTTCTCATATACTAAAAATTTAAATTACTATATAACTGGATAATCCTCTGTCTACAAACGATTTATCCAAATCCTTTTTTACTAAATCCTTTACACCTTTTAGAAGGTCAAAGGTATGAATCATTTTTGAAAGGTTGCCAAAACCGGCATTCTATTATAACTAAATAGAAAGATTTTAGATATTTAATCTTAATTAATATACTAACAATTCATAAACAATGGATTGTTAATAAATAAAATAGAGATGTGTATACGGCAATGGATTGGGCGAAAAAAAGAGATGTTGCATGCAACATCTCTACGGGGTATGTGAAAAATTTTAAATACCTATAATATATTAGCTGTTCAGAACATCGACAATGTCGAGCATCTTCTGGTCGATGGTCTTGTGGTGCTTGATGGTCTTGTTGAACGGAACAAGGACAATCTCGTTGTGAACCATACCGCACATTACGCTGCGCTGGTCGTCGAGAAGTGCATCGATAGCAGCAACACCAAGACGGCTAGCAAGATACCTGTCGTATGCCGATGGAGAACCGCCACGCTGAATGTGACCGAGAACTATTACTCTCATATCGAATTCCTCTCCGTACTTTGCCATTGCATTTCTGATGTCGTATGCACCACCTGCATCGTCACCCTCGGCAACTAGAATGATGCTCGAGGTTTTCTTTTCTGTCATGTACTTCACAAGCTTGTCGTGTACTTCATCGAGATAAGTAACTGTTTCAGGGATAAGTACATCCTCGGCTCCACAAGCAATACCGCTACGCAATGCAATAAAACCAGCATCGCGGCCCATTACCTCAACGAAGAACATTCTTTCGTGGCTGGCAGCCGTATCGCGAATCTTGTCAACTGCTTCAACAACGGTATTCAATGCTGTGTCGTATCCGATTGTCATGTCGGTACCATAAAGGTCGTTGTCGATTGTGCCAGGAAGACCAACTACTGGGAATGGGAAATTTTCGGTGAATTCCCTTGCGCCCCTAAATGTACCATCACCGCCGATAACTACAAGAGCATCAACATCGTGCTTCTTGAGGTTGTCGTATGCTATCTGCTGACCTTCGATGGTTCTGAACCTTTCGCTACGAGCAGTCTTGAGGATTGTACCACCACGCTGAATTATATTGCCAACGCTTTTCGATTCCATCGGGATGAAATCATCTGCGATTAGGCCTTCGTATCCTCTCATTACGCCCATAACTTCAAGACCTTCGTGCAAAGCCTTTCTAACAACGGCTCTGATTGCCGCATTCATTCCTGGAGCATCCCCACCAGATGTAAGGACTGCAACTTTCTTTATATTTGCCATGTTTATACTAATTAAAAACAAGCGCAAATGTATGTTTTTTTTGCTTTCCACCAAGAGATTGTGAATATTTTTTTTGAACAAAATCATTATTGTCCGCCAAATTATGCGTTGTCACAATTTTTGTGGTTCGACAGGCTCAACAACCTGACAAAAATATGCGCCAACGCCCCAAAAATGCACATGTTTTTTCTATATATATGCAACCTCTCCGTGGTTGTTATATTTATTCAAAAATCAGGCACATACATTTGTAGAATCATTAGCTGACAACATATTATAACGACAGGCAAATGGCAAGACCTCGGAGAGGTCAAACAAATATAGAATGTTGTAGTATATTTAATTCGACCTCAGAGAGGTCGCACAAAAAAAAGATTGCTCACATCGTTTCGCAAGGCTGCAGAAACAAGTTCAGCATGACAATGCATGATGCATTGTCTAGTATGGATCGACATCAATTTCAACGGCAACCTGCGACAATTCTGGAATCGATTTCACCATTGCCACCTTTTCCATAATGAACGACTTGACCTTTGATGCCGACACAGTTTTTTCGAAACGGACATGTACATTCATTATATAATAGCTGCTGATGCGATTCACGGCTGGCTCTTCGGGACCGCGCACCCGCTGATGCAAGACCGTCCTCAACTCATTCGCCAACATAGCAGCCGCCTGAAGCGACTTGCGGAAATCCCTATGCTTAAGATGCACAACGATAAAACTCCACAATGGCGGATAATGGAATTGCTCTCGCTCGCGCATCTGGCTCTCAAACATGGCTTTGTAGTTGTTTGTCAACACATCGGCAATGATTTCGTGGTCAGGCGTAAAGGTCTGGATTATTACCTTTCCGCGTTTCTGTCTGCGCCCTGCCCTACCGCTCACTTGCGCCATCAGCTGGAACGAGCGCTCAAATGCACGGAAGTCGGGGAAATTCAACATATTGTCGGCATTCAGGATTCCAACAAGACCAACATTGGGAAAATCCAAACCTTTGGTAATCATTTGTGTTCCAATGAGTATATCAATCTGGTCATCAGCAAATTCAGCGATTATGCGCTCGTAGTTTTTACGCGACTGGGCTGTGTCGTAGTCAAGGCGAGCCAAACGTGCCGTAGGGAACAACGACTGCACCTGCTCCTCAATTTTTTCGGTGCCAAGTCCCTTAGCAGTAATCTTTGTGCTTCCGCAACTAGGGCAAACCATTGGCACGCTGAACTTTTCGCCACAATAGTGGCAAACCAACTTGTTGTCGAACTTGTGCAAGGTAAGACTTACATTGCAGTTGCTGCAGTGAGGCACATATCCGCAGTCCTTGCATTCGAGCATTGAGGAATATCCGCGGCGGTTCTGGAACAGAATGACCTGTTCGCCAGCCGAAATAGTAGCATTGATTGCCGAAATAAGCATGGGATGAAAATGACCTTTGTTAACCTTACGGAAATATGCGTCCTTCATGTCGGCGACCTCTATCTCAGGCAACTGCACATTGCCATAGCGCTCGGTTAGCTCAACGAGACGATACCTCCCCTGCCTTGCATTGCTGTACGACTCGACAGATGGTGTTGCCGAACCAAGTATCACATTGGCGTCATGAATCTTGCCAAGCACAAGGGCCATGTCGCGGGCATTGTAGCGAGGATCGGGATCGAACTGCTTGTAGGAGTTTTCGTGTTCCTCATCGACTATAACCAAACCAAGATTTTCGTAAGGCAGAAATATTGCCGACCTCACGCCCAATATTATTTCATACTTGCCACCGAGGACAGCATTGTAAACACCAGCCCTCGCCGATGATGTGTGCCTGCTATGATAAACTTTCACCGATGTGCCAAAATATTTCTCGAGACGCGATATTATTTGTGCTGTGATTGCTATTTCAGGCAACAGATAAAGGACTTTCCGTCCAGAATTCAGTGTTTCACGGATAAGTTTCATGTATATTTCCGTCTTTCCACTCGATGTCACGCCATGTAGCAGGACTGGATGTTTCTCGGAAAAGGCAGTTTTTATTTCGGTAAAAGCCTTCTGCTGGGCGTCGGACAAAATCACATCGCCAGCATCAGCGTCATCCGACTGGATTTCGCGTACTTTGCGGTAAAGTTGCAACAAACCATACTTCTGCAGGCTCTGAAGGCTTGACTTTGACGCATCGCAACGCTCCAGTATTTCGCGCTCCTCAACCTCCACGCAATCGGTTCCACGAAGCTGGCAAATGTCAACAAGCGTTTCTATAATAAACTTTTGCTTTCCGTTCTTGGACATTATCTTGTCGAGTGCCACTTGATTTTTCTCGGCCTCCAAAGTCGAAAACAAGACATAATTGCGCTCTACAGGCTTATATTGCTTCGAAATCACCTGCTCATCGGAAACCAAACCTCGCGCGACAAGCCGCTGAAGCGCAGGAAGCGGATTTTTAATCCCTGTGACATCAATAATTTCGGACAACATGCTCACATGGCTCAGCGCCAAGGCATTATATACCGCCAAATCGCTTCTGACAAGAGGGTCATCTGCTGATGGACTTGCCGACGCCACATATTTTGTTTCGCTAGTAGGCAAAAGTATGCTAGGCACAGCAGCGATGAGCACTTCGCCAATGTTGCAACAATAATACGATGCCATCCAATTCCACAACTTCAGCTGCGGTTCCGAAATGAAAGGTTCATCATCCAGCTGGGCAATAATAGGCTTCATCTTGAAATCGAAGGCATCATCACGCTCCTCAATATTTACTACTATGCCCGTGTAAATCTTCTTTTTGCCGAAATTTACAAGAACGCGCACTCCGAGCTTCATTGACACAACAAGCTCATCTGGAACCTCGTAAGAGAATGTCCCAGGTAGCGAAAGCGGAAGAAGAACATCGGCGGTATGCATTGTCATTTTTTTAGCGTGTAAAAGTAATAATAAATCTGCAAAATCCACCTTTTCAAAAAGGCACAATATTTTATAATATGCAAAACTATTTTTTAGAAAAATCTTATTAACTTGCATGGTTTATTTAATGCACTTGTGACTAAAGCAACGCGCATATTATGTATACTAACAATCAGTTTGTTATGCATTTGTAGCATAGCGAACGCACAGACTGTTGGCCTCGTGCTTAGCGGCGGAGGCGCGAAAGGATATGCTCACGTCGGTGTAATAAAGGCACTGGAAGAACACGGAATCCCCATCGACTATGTAACGGGAACATCGATGGGAGCAATTGTTGCCGGACTATACGCCTCTGGCTATTCGCCGGATGACATGATCAAAATATTCAATAGTCCGAGTTTCAAGAATTACTACAAGGGCAAACTGCCGAACAAATACCTTGACTTTTTCAAGTACGAGCAACCCGATGTGTCGCTCCTACGCGTCGATCTCCGCAAAAAGAAACAAAAGATAGCACTGGCATTGCCCACAAACATAATAGCCACTCAGCCTATGGATTTAGGCCTTATCGACCTTTTCGCACGGAGTTCGGCAGAAGCCCACAACAACTTCGACAGCCTGTTTGTCCCGTTCAGGTGCGTTGCTGCCGATGTCTACAACAACCGAGAAAAGATATTCGACAAGGGTGACCTTGGCACTGCAATCCGCGCATCAATGGCAATTCCAATGGTATTCAAGCCTGTGGAACTCGACAGCACACTTTACTACGATGGAGGCATTTATAGCAATTTCCCCATCGAGACGATGCGCAAGGTTTTCAATCCCGATATTATTATAGGTGTACATGTTTCCGCTTTTGGCAACGATGATCCGCCCGACTCCGAAGACCTGCTGGCGCAGATTACAAATCTCATCATGGGAGAACAAAAAAGCATGGAAATCAATGAAAACAAGGGATATATACTGTCAATAAAATTCAAGGATGTTGGCGTTATGGATTTTCAAAAGCTGGATTATGCCGTAAATTCCGGCTACGTGTATTGCAACAATGTTATCGATAGCATCAAAAACCTAATCGACAGAAGAAAAGATAGTTCCGCACTGAACGAAGAACGTAAAATATACCGAGAAAATCTGCCAGAACTCAAATTCGACAGCATATATATTGACGGCAAATTAAAAGATTACGAAAAGGAATACATCGAACGATCTCTAAATCTCAAACGAATAAAGAAACAAACGAAAAAAAATGGCATTGACTTCAATACAATAGAGTCGAACTATTACAAGCTGATTTCCGACTATCAGATAAAACAGGCCACACCTATTGCCGAATACAACGATTCGACTGGAGAATTCAACCTAAGACTAAAAATAAAGAAAGACAACAGGACATCGCTCGGCGTGGGAGCAGTTGTTTCAAATGGAGCATCAAGCATGGTATATCTGGGCGGTTCGTACAAACTACTCGGCAGGATTTCGGGACTATTCAAAGCCAACTTCTACTATGGCAGATTCTACGCTTCGGCAATGATTGGCGGACGCATCGACATCCCAACCTACCAGCCTTTCTCGCTTGAACTTTCGGGCACACTTAACCGATACGACTTCTTCAAGGGCAGCTCGAGAGTTTTATCGATGACATACCAACCGCCATACATAATAGACTACGAAAACAATGTAAGATTCGACATTGCCACACCTATTTCAAGGCATTCCATTATAAAAATAGGCATATCATCAGGCGAACAGAAATACTCGTACTTCCAAGTGTCGTCATATCAAGCCGCCGATACTGCCGACATCACAAGTTTCAAATATTTTTCCGACCGTCTACTATTTAACTACAACACATTAAACTACATAATGTATCCTACAGCTGGGCAAAATTTTGTAATAGATTTCCGTCATGTTGTAGGAACCGAAAAGAATAACCCAGGTTCAACCACCGCTCTTGACGATATATTCACAACGAAGCACAGCTGGCTACAACTGAATCTAGTCGCCGACCACTATTCTCGCATAGTAAAATACCTGACGATAGGAGCATACGCTCAACTTTTCGTAAGCAACAGGCCATTGCTTCGCAACTATTCATCGAGTGTACTGTACGCACCAGCCTTCACCCCTATAATGAATTCCAAGACGCTGTTGCTCACAAACTACCGAGCAAACAACTTCTTCGCCATTGGTGTAAAGCCAATAGTAAACATTACAGAAAGGCTGAACCTCAGAACGGAATTCTATTTCTACATGCCTTTCCAAAAGATTATTAAGGAAGAACTTACATCTAACATATACACACCAGCTTACTCCGAAAGTTTCACATACTACTACATGATGGCATCCGCAGCACTCGTATATAATACGCGCTTCGGACCTTTGGGAATAAGCATCAACTACTTGGACGACGATAAAGTCAACTGGTACTTCATGTTCCACCTCGGATTCATGATGTTCAACAAGAAAGGACTGGACTATTGATAAATATACAAAATGAAGAAGTTTTTAACTATCGCATTATTAGCAATTTTCGCATTGTCGGCAACCGCACAGACCGCACCAAAGAAGGTTTATGACGAGAATGTCAACCAGATGGAGCAAATCGACAAGGCCTTGAAACAAGCAAAATCGGAAGGAAAATTCGTAATTTGTCAGGTTGGTGGCAACTGGTGTCCGTGGTGCCTGCGGTTTGCAGAATTTATCACCAACGACAGCACTATCAACAAGTTGGTCAATGATAATTTTGTGTATATCCATGTCAACTACAATCCTCGCCAGTCGGATGAAGTGCAAAAGGAAAATGCCGCAAAAATGATGAAAAGGCTCGGAAATCCTGCTCGATTCGGCTTCCCGGTATTCGTTGTGCTCGACGAGAACGGCAAGGTAATCCACACCCAGGATTCGGGCTTCCTCGAAGAAGGCAAAAGCTACAACAAGGAAAAGGTAATGAGATTCTTCGAATGCTGGACGCCAAAGGCGGTAAGGAAATGAATAATTGATAATTAACAATGGACAATTTATAATCTGTGGGGTCGCGGCGCGCCACGACTCCACAAATTATAAATCCATACAACTTCAAGCAACACCAAATTCAGCAAAATTGAAAAACATTTTTCCCATATTACTATCCCTTTGCCTGCTATCGACAACAGCATTCGCACAAGTCTTTGACCTGCACTGCGAAGGACTGCAATCGCCTCTCGGCATCGAAACCACTACTCCTCATTTCAGCTGGAAGAACACGCTCACGCATAACAACCAGCAGCAAAAGGCTTACGAAATCCAAGTCGCTTCCGACAGTACCGCACTCGTCAAAGATCGTGCCGACATTTGGAAAAGCGGTCGCATGGAGTCGGACGAACAAATTATGGTTGCCTACACAGGCGCTCCTTTGCAAGAACGGCAACTTTACTACTGGTGCGTACGCACTTGGGACGAAAAAGGAACTTGTTCGGGGTGGAGCAAAATTGAACGCTTTGGTGTCGGCATTCTCGGCGAAATGAACGGACAATACATCGGTTGCAAACAAGGCAACGGACTTGCATCGACACCAATGCTCACAAAAAGGTTCAACATTAAGTTGCAGAAAGGCAAAACAAAAGTCTTCGCACATATCAATTCACTTGGTTACCACGAACTTATCATAAACGGCAAGAAGGTCTGTGACAAGATTTTGCAACCTGCTGTCTCGCAACTCGACAAGCACTCGCTCATTGTTACCTACGACATCACACCATACCTCCGCAACGGAGAAAACGAAATCACAATCTGGCTCGGACAAGGCTGGTATCGCAACAATATTTTCGGCGTACCATTCGACGGACCGCTTGCAAAAGCCGAAATTTGCGAAATTGCAAACGGAGCAAGCAAAACCATCGTCCAGACCGACACTTCGTGGCAAGCCTCGCCAAGCGGATACAGCTACACCGGAACTTGGATGCCCTTGCAGTTCGGCGGAGAACGCTTCGATGCAAATTTTCAACCGCAATGGCAACAGGTGACCGCCTACAATGTTGAAGGAATGCGCACTTCGCCACAACTTTTCGAAGGCAACCGCATAATTGACGGCCTTCAACCAAAATCCGTTGAAAAGCAAGATGATGGTTCGTTGCTAATTGATTTCGGGCGCGTGATAACTGGCTGGTTACAAGTGTCGTTCGGTCAGTTGCAGAAAGGACAGAAAGTCACAATGGAATACAACGACTATATTCCCGTAGACGGAAAATTTGAAAGTCAGGGCGAAAGCGACATTTACATTGCAAACGGCAAGTCGGACGAAGGTTTCTGCAACAAATTCCATCATCACGCATTCCGATATGTAAAAATCAGCAATGCCGAAATACAAGACATCAAAGCATTGCAAATTAGTGCATTGGACATTGACAAATCGGCAACATTCTCTTGCTCCGACGAAAAACTGAACACCGTCCACGACCTTGTAAAATACACCTTGCAGTGCCTCACTTTCAGCGGATATATGGTTGATTGTCCTCACCTTGAGCGGATGGGCTATGGCGGCGACGGCAATTCCTCGACTATGACCTTGCAGACTATGTACGATGTGCTTCCGACCTACCTCAACTGGCTTACGGCTTGGGGCGAGTCAATCGATAGCGACGGCTCGCTTGCATATGTGGCACCGTCGTTTCCTACTGGTGGTGGCCCGTACTGGTGCGGATTCATAATAAAAGCACCGTGGCGGACATATCTTAACTATGGTGACCGCCGCCTGATTGACAAACTTTACGACAAGATGAAACTTTGGCTCGGATTTGTCGAGAAGCACAGCAAGGATGAACTTCTGCAACCTTGGCCCGACACCAACAAGCGTATGTGGTTCCTCGGCGACTGGCTTGCTCCCGAAGGCATTGATATGGGCGGCGAGTCGGTAATACACTCCAACAACTGCTTCATCAGCGAATGTCTTGCCGACATGGTAAAGATGGCGAACCTGCTTGGCTACACTGACGATGCACAAAAGTTCGCCGACAAGCGCAAACGGCTGAATGCCGCCATACACAAGCAGTTCTACCATCCCGAAACGCATAGTTATGCCAACGGAACACCTTTCGACAACGCCTACGCCCTACTGACAGGCATTGCAGCCGAAAACAATGTAGCACAAGAAGTTACCAAGCAACTTTTAGCCGATTCGTACGGAAAGCACAAGTCGCATATTGCCGTCGGATTGTTCGGCCTGCCGATTTTTACCGAATGGGCAACCGTCACCAAGCAAACCGACTTGATGGCAACCATCTTGCGCCAGCCCGACTACCCCGGATACCTATATATGATTGCCAACGGCGCAACCGCAACTTGGGAATCGTGGGGACATGAGCGCAGTCGCGTACACAACTGCTACAACGGCATCGGCACATGGTTCTATCAGGCTTTGGCTGGCATCCGTCCCGATGAGTCGGCTCCCGGCTACCGACATTTTTTCATCGACCCACAACCCGCAGATGGCATCAGCTGGGTAATGGCAACAAAACCGACACCTTTTGGCGACATTTGCGTTGAAATAAATGCAACAGAACTGAAAATTACGGTTCCAGTAGGCGCATCAGCTACAATTTACCCGGGCACAGCGAAAGAGCAAATTGTTGGTGCTGGGAAATGGGTGATAAGGTAAATTAGTGCTGAAGCCAAATCTCGACGGCTACAAAATTGAATATAGGCTTCTGTCGATGGAGGATATGTAGTGATATTCTCGTAAAAAGCCCCAGCAATAATCTTTCGTACACAAAGTAATCACACTTGTGAGCTATGCGAAATAATGAAAATCTTCAACTGATTGAAGATTTTTGTACTAATTTATTCAATGCAATGAAAAATTTAGTAATTATTTCGTTACAAAATCAATGAAGTTGGATTTATTTACTGATGTAAATGGCACATCGGGATAGTTGTCCTTGAACGAACTGGGACACTTCGGCTTTTTATCTCCCCACTTGAACTCAAAAGCCTTCAATTCTCCGTTGCGCTCTTCTATCAAGTCAATTTCCTGTCCATTGTATGTTCGCCAGAAATAGTACATAGAAGTGTCGTGTCTGTTGTCGTTGAGTTTCATACGCTCCGATATCATATAACTTTCCCACAATGCCCCAACATCCTGCCGTATTGCAAGCGGACGGAAATCTCCAATTACAGCATTTCGAATGCCATTGTCGTAGAAATACCATTTGCCAGCTTTACTGACCTCCTTGCGCGGATTACGCGAATACGCCGGAAGCCGATATATTACGAAAGTTTTTGCTAGCAAATCAAGGTATTTTTCCACAGTGTTCCTGCTCAACGACAGATGTTTGCCGAGTTCGTCATACGAAACTTCGCTCCCCATTTGAAAAGCAACCAAGCGCAATAGATTATACATTTTGCTTGAGTTTTTTATGCCGTCCAATGTCAGAATATCTTTAAGCAGGTACGATTGCGCAAGCTCGCTTAAGTACATTTGCTTTTGCTCAAAACTTTTAATAGAAAGAAGCTCAGGGTAGTTGCCATATACAAGACGTTCTTCAAGATCCATATATAATTGTGCAGCAGGAATTTGCGTCAGCCATTCCTCAGCAGACAATGGCGATAAGTGGAAAGTGTATGACCTTCCGACCAATGGCTCGCCAGTTTGATTTCGCAAATCAAATGAGGAAGAACCAGATGCAATGACCTGAATGTTTTCAACATCATCAACTATCAGCTTCAATATTTTGCCAATTTCAGGAATATTTTGTGCCTCATCAATTATTAAAAGGTCAACTCCGCTAAGCAATTGCCTATAATGCGCTGCTGTTCTTTCCCGAAACATTACTTCCGTAGAAGCATCTTCTCCGTTCAGGAACAAAGTCCTTCCCGCATACTTTTTCGACACCTGCCTGATTAATACGGTTTTACCAACTCGTCTTGCTCCATATACAAGCATAACCTTTTGGTTTGTCAACAAACTTGAAATAACATTTGCCAATCTTCTTTCAATCATAATTCATTCTTTTTGTCGATGCAAAAATAATTAAAATCTTCAACGCAATGAATAATTTTGTACAAATTTCTTCAACGCACTGAAAAAATTAATAAACATTGCTTTTACAATAAATCGTTTCCTCTTCTCAATGTTGTCTGGATTTGCAACCTTTAGCTCACCGTGCCAAGCGGTAACCTTCAGCTCGTTGCCTGAGCAACAATCCAGACAGCGTGAATATAAGGATTTTAAACCTTTAGCTCGCTGCCCCAAGGCTGTAATCCGCTTAAGGTTGTTCTGTTTTCGCATTACAAATGCTAATACTCGTATGTGTCGGATTGCAAATCCGACACAACTGCATAAATACATTAAGGTGTTGCAGGATAATTTTGCTAAAAATGGTGGGCTTCGGGAGAAAATGGCAAAAATCAGGAAGGAAACAAGGTCTGGTGGAGAAGGCGGCCTATAGTGGCTATAGTCGCTATAGCCACTATTGATGCTATTAGCCACCCAAATCCCCACCATTTCCCCTGCTCAACAACACCCACAAAAAACCTCAAACAAATATTTTAAAACTGAAAATATCTTTGTAAATTTGCGCAAAAATTTTTAAAATATTTTTAAAATGGATATATCTCACATAGAACACATTGGCATTGCCGTTAAGTCAATCGAAGAGGCTAAAAAATACTACGAAGGCGTATTGGGTCTCAAGTGTTATGCTATCGAAAAAGTTGTTGACCAGAAGGTAACTACAGCATTTTTCAAGGTTGGACAGACAAAAATCGAGCTTCTTGAGCCGATGGAGGCCGACAGCCCAGTTGGAAAGTTCATCGAGAACAAGGGCGAAGGCATTCACCACATCGCTTTCTGCGTAAACGGTGTCGAAAAATGCTTGTCGGATGCCGAACTCGCTGGTTTGCGCCTTATCGACAAGGCTCCGCGCAAGGGTGCCGAAGGCCTCAGCATTGCTTTCCTCCACCCGAAGTCAACTTTCGGCGTGCTCACTGAATTTTGCGAAGACAAGAACAAGTAAAAAATCACAAGATGGCTTTAGAAGAAAAAATTAAAAAATTGGTTGACATGCGTGCCGAAGCCCGTCTGGGCGGTGGCGAAAAGCGCATCGAATCACAGCATAAGAAGGGCAAATACACTGCCCGCGAAAGAATCAACATGCTCCTCGACGAAGGCAGCTTCGAAGAAATCGACATGTTTGTAACCCACAGATGCCACAACTTCGGCATCGAGAAGGAATCGTTCCTCGGCGACGGCGTCGTTACCGGCTACGGAACTATCGGTGGCAGAATGGTTTATGTTTTCTCGCAGGACTTCACCGTAATGGGTGGCTCTCTGTCGGAAACCAACGCCAAGAAAATCTGCAAGGTTATGGATATGGCTATGAAGGCCGGCGTTCCTATCATCGGCTTGAACGACAGCGGTGGCGCTCGTATTCAGGAAGGCGTTACCAGTCTTTCGGGCTACGCTGAAATATTCCAGCGCAACATCGAAGCATCGGGCGTTGTTCCGCAGTTGTCGGCAATTCTCGGTCCTTGCGCAGGTGGAGCAGTTTACTCACCAGCTCTCACCGACTACATTATCATGTCGGAATCGAATAGCTACATGTTCGTAACTGGTCCAAAGGTAACAAAGACCGTTACCGGCGAAACTATCACCGAAAACGACCTCGGCGGTGCAATGGTTCACGCATCGAAGTCGGGTGTGGCTCACTTTGTGGCTCACGACGAGGAAGATGCAATCGACACCTTGAAGAGACTTATCTCGTATATGCCTCAGAACTTCAAGGAGCAGACTCCACGCGTGGAATGCACCGACCCAATCGACAGAATGGAAGATGCCTTGAACACGATTCTTCCCGACAACCCCAACAAGCCTTACGATGTTAAGGACATCATAAAGCTCATCGTCGATAACGGCGAGTTCGAGGAAGTTCACAAGGACTATGCAAAGAATATCGTTGTAGGTTTTGCCCGTTTCAACGGACAGTCGGTAGGTATTGTTGCAAACCAGCCGTCGTTCCTCGCAGGTTGCCTCGACATCGAATCGTCGCGCAAGGGCGCTCGCTTCATCAGGTTCTGCGACTGCTTCAACATTCCGCTGGTAACTTTGGTTGATGTTCCTGGATTTATGCCGGGTAGCAATCAGGAATACGGCGGCATCATCACCAACGGTGCAAAGTTGATGTACGCATACGGCGAAGCTACAGTTCCGAAGGTTACCGTTACATTGCGCAAGTCGTACGGCGGTGCTCACGATGTTATGAGCTCGAAGCAGTTGAAGGGTGATTTCAACTACGCATGGCCGTCGGCTGAAATCGCAGTTATGGGCGCATCGGGTGCTATCGAGGTTCTTTATGCCAAGGGCATGAAGGAAATCGAAAATCCGGAAGAAAAAGCCAAGTACGCAGCCGAAAAGGAAGCCGAATACAAGGAAGCATTTGCAAATCCTTATCAGGCAGCCAAGTACGGATACATCGACGATGTAATCGAACCGCGCAACACGCGTTTCAGAATCATCCGCGCACTTGCAGCTTTGGCAACCAAGAAGGATACCCGTCCTAACAAGAAACATAATAATATTCCTCTATAAACCGTATTGTCATGAGTAATATGTTATTAGCAGTCAACGCAGAAAACTGGGGCTGGAACGACACTTGGGCATTGGTAGGAATATGTTTCTGCATAGTTTTGCTCATTATGGCTTTCTTCGTGATAGTAATGACGCTTTTCGGCGTTATTGCCAAGAAGGGCAAGAAGCAGGAAGCAAAGGTGGAAGCTCCGAAGCCTGCAGCCGAAGCCAAAGCCAGCGGAAAAGTTGACGATGCCGACTATGCAGCAATCGCTGTCGCTCTGCACTTGTATTTCGGCGGCGAACACGACAAAGAATCCAATGTATTAACAATCAAGAATGTATCACAGGTTTATTCCCCGTGGTTAAATAATTAAGGAAATGAAAAAGTACAATCTTACAATAGACGGAAAAAAGTACGCTGTCGAAGTTGACGTAAACGACACCATTGCAAATGTAAAGGTAAACGACAAGTCGTACACAGTAGAAATAGAGAAGGAAAAGGAACCGCAGATAGCAAAGGTTGCCAAGCCGACTCCAAAGCCTGCAGCAGCATCGGCTCCGAAGCCAGCAGCACCTGCTACAGCAGCATCGGCATCGGCAATAAAGGCTCCGTTGCCAGGCAATGTAGTTAAGATTTTGGTATCGGCAGGTCAGGCTGTTAAGCGTGGCGACACTCTGCTCGTAATGGAAGCCATGAAGATGGAAAACAACATTATGGCAGAAAAGGACGGTACTGTAAAGGCTGTTTATGTTGAGGTCGGCAGAACTGTTGCCCTCGGCGATGCACTTGTTGAAATCGAATAACGAACCTAAAAAAGTATGATTATGGATATTTTAAAGAAAAGTCTGCTTGTCGGGTTCGTATTCCTGATTTCGATGCTGGCTTCTCCAAATATTTTCGCACAGGACAAAACCGATGGCGAAAATCAGAAGGTAGAAGCAACGACAGGAGCTACAGTCCAGAATGCAGACTCGGTGGCAACCACAACTTGCCCCGAAAAGGTTGAAAATCAAATAGAGCCAGCAGAAGAAACCATTGCTGAACCAGTAGAGGAAACCGATGATTCGGCTTGGGGTAAAATCGTAAAGTTCTGCAAGACCAGCGGTATAGCAGGATTGGGCGAAAACTGGAAGGCAATCATCATGTTGCTTATCAGCTGCCTGCTCATTTATCTTGCAATTGCAAAGCAGTACGAACCGCTTTTGCTTCTCCCGATAGCATTCGGTATGCTGTTGTCGAACTTGCCTGGCGCAGAAATGTACCACAGCGAACTCTGGTCGAATTTCCTCGATGAGAATAGCCCAGCTTACCACAGCTACGGCACAATCCTGAAGGAAGGCGGTATGCTTGACATCATCTATATGGGCGTTAAGTTAGGTCTTTACCCATGCTTAATATTTATAGGTATAGGTGCAATGACCGACTTCGGTCCGCTGATTGCAAACCCTAAGAGCCTTCTGCTCGGTGCTGCAGCTCAGTTCGGTATCTTCATTACCTTCCTCTGCGCAGTAGCAATAGGTTTCGCACCAAACGAGGCTGGTTCAATAGGTATCATCGGTGGCGCCGACGGTCCTACGGCAATCTTCCTCACCTCGAAGCTTGCTCCTGATTTGCTCGGTCCTATCGCAATCGCTGCTTACTCCTACATGGCTTTGATTCCTGTAATCCAGCCGCCTATCATGAAGGCTCTCACAACCAAGAAGGAACGCCAGATTACAATGAAGCAGCTCAGGGATGTAAGCAAGAAGGAAAAAATCGTTTTCCCGATTGTAATTACTATGATTGCAGTTCTCATAGTTCCGTCGGCAGCATCGCTTATCGGCTGCTTGATGTTCGGAAACTTGCTTAAGGAATGCGGTGTAACCGAAAGACTTAGCAAGACCGTACAGAACGAACTTATGAACATTGTAACCGTATTCCTCGGAATTTCGGTTGGTGCAACCGCAGTAGCAGGTTCGTTCCTTACCCTCAAGACCATCGAAATCGTTATCATCGGTGTTGTTGCATTCAGTTTCAGTACTGCAGGTGGTGTTTTGATGGCTAAGTTCATGAACCTCTTCCTCAAGGAAAAGATCAATCCGCTTATCGGTTCGGCAGGCGTTTCGGCAGTGCCAATGGCAGCCCGCGTTTCGCAGACCGTAGGTCAGAAGGAAAACCCGAGCAACTTCCTCCTCATGCACGCAATGGGTCCGAATGTTGCTGGTGTATTAGGCTCAGCAATCGCAGCAGGTCTGCTGTTGAGCTTCCTCGGATAATTGAGAATACCAACAATAAAAAAATAGGGACATTTCGATGTCCCTATTTTTTTGTCTTATCATCAGCGGTTATCGCTCCATCTTTGCCAGATTCTTGGCAATAACCTTTGAAATGTCATACTCCGTAACAATCTCAATCCACAGCCACTGCCCGTTGGGATTGCACTCGAGGAAAACATATTTATCGTCGGGGGTGACGATAAAGTCGAAGCAACCGAAATTGAGTTTCATACGCTTCAGAAACTTACGGCAGAAATCCGAAACAAAATCTGGAATTTCCACAATTTCGTGCTTCAGGTCGTGCTCGTAGCCCTGCCGCCAGTCGATTTTTCCAGTAGTTTCCGACTGCAACTGCGAGTCTATCTTGCATGCAATCACATCGTCGCAAACGACTGTAATACGCAGCTCATACTTCTTGTCGATATAGTTCTGCACAAAGCTTACCGTCTGCGAAAAAGCCTCATCAGGCTGACTTTCGAGGTCGCTGCTTTTGATTCGTTGCGAAAAGAACACATATTCCTTGTCGCCACCGAGGAAAAGTCCGCTATCAACAATCGACTTGAGCGAAATGTACTCGTAGTTACGTGCGAACTCCAGCACCGCTTCCTTGGTGTTTGCAAAGCTGGTGTCGGGTGTAGGCATTCCGAGCGAACGGGCAACCTGCAACTGCAGCATCTTTGAGTCGGCAGGACGGTCTTCGACAATGCTACCAATCGAAAAAATGTCTTTTGTGTAGTAGCGCAAAAAAGCGAGAAAACCGCGAGCCTCGTCGAGGTTATGGCGGTTTATCTCGTCATGTTCGTTAACCACCGGCAACTCCGACGGCACCAAAGCGCGACGGTCCCATACCGCCGTAATCTCATGTCCGAAAAGTTGCAGATCGTTCTTTATGTTTCTTATGCGGAAATCGACACCCCTGTCATCGCACCACCATTCAAACTCGTAGTCGGTAAGAATACACTCGGTGTTGAGCCTGAATACCGGGATATTCCACTCGTTCAGGTACTTGATGACATTGGTAGGATGAGTATCCTCCTTATTTGTGTAAATAAGAATCATCTCACGCGACTAGAACCACATGTGACGGTTGTTCTTGGTGTCGTCGATTTCGTTCTTAGCATCAACGCCTACATATTCACCACCCTTGTGTGTGCTCGGGTGACGAAGGCTGCGGGTGCTGGTAATTGTCATTTCGTATGTTACCTGATTTGCATCATCGTATGAGAATTCGGTTGGAACATACTCAACTATGTCGGTAGGAACTACGAAATTCATCAACAATGGCATTATCTGACTATTCTGATTATATGCTTTCATACCAATAATTTTTTAATTTTTGTAATCCTCATCTTCAATAATCTCGTCGAAGTTGCTGTCGCTTCCTTCAATCTTTATGCTACGGTCGTTCTGAGCAATGATAGCAATGTCGAGAACCATGCGTTCTACTGAGAAACCAAGGGCTTCGCATACGAACTTCAGCACTTTTACTTCCGATTCCTTGAGAATCTTATCTGACAAAGCAACAAGGATACAGCCGTCCATGATGCAGTGCTTGTCACCAAGGTTTTCTACGGTAGCACCGACTTCCTTGATGTAGTTTTCGATGTTTACATTCTGCTGGAGGTTGTTTTCCTCAGCGATAAACTTTTCAACTTCTACCATGTCAAGCTCCAAGTCGGCAGCCTGTTCCTTGATAGTGTCGAGTTCAACCTGCTCGATGATGCCATCGGCTCTCAATGTAGCCATTGTCAAGGCAACAAATTGTTTCGTAAATTTGGTGTTATCCATAAAATATGTTTTTAAATTCTGCGCAAAATTGCAATGCAAATATACAATTAATAATAAAACACGCAACGCACTTCAGCATTATTTTTTTGTAGGGGTGCAATGCATTGCACCCCTACAAAAAATTCTTACATTTGCACAAAATTAACGTCTTTATGAAAGCAATGATTTTTGCCGCCGGACTCGGCACACGTCTCGCACCTCTGACCAATACAATGCCAAAGGCAATGGTTCCAATCAGCGGAAAGCCAATGATTCAGCACCAGATTGAAAAACTGCGCGGATTCGGATTCGACTACATAGTGGTAAATGTCCACCATTTTGCCGACCAAATTATCGACTTCGTGAAAAGCAACGACTTCAGCGTAAAAATCGAGATTTCCGACGAACGCGACCTGCTGCTGAATACCGGTGGCGGACTGAAAAATGTAAAAAAATTCTTCTGCGAAGGCGACAATTTCCTTATCCACAACGTCGATATTTTCTCCGACCTCGACCTAAAGGCTCTCTACGACTATCATTGTACGACAGAAAATGTCGCAACCCTTGCCGTAATGCACCGCGAAAGTTCAAAGCACTTGCTTTTCGACACCGAAAACCGCCTCTGCGGCTGGCGCGACCTAAAAAACGACAAGTCGATAATCACAATCGAACGCGACAGTTACAACGAAATGGCTTTCAGCGGAATATATGTTTGCAACTACCGCATTTTCGACCTCATCGACAACCAAGGCTCCTTCCCTATCATCCCCGAACTGCTGAAAATATCGAAACAGCACCGTATTGGCGGATTCATCCACGACAACAACAAGGTCCTTGACGTCGGCAAAATAGACGTAATAAGGAAAATAGAATCGGAAGGAATACGGTAAACTAAACCAAATGCCGCGTTATTGCGGTCCTTACAAGCGAAGCGGTATTTCCACAGCCGAGTTTACTTCTAAGGCATTTTGTATAGCTGTGCACCGTCTCAAAGGCAAGACACAACTTATCTGAAATCTCCTTAATCGTGTATCCTTCTACCATTAATTGGAGTATTTCACGTTCGCGCATAGTAAGAGTAGGCGGAACTTCGGAATCATCTTCGACAAGAGCCGCAGCCTCCTCACATATATACGAACCTGACTCAGCCACCTTTCTAATTCCTCGAAGCAGCTCGTCCATACCCGTACTTTTCAAAATGTATCCATGAGCACCACCATGCATAGCACGTTGTATCACTGCCGACTCGGCAAAACTCGTACAAATAATGAACCGCGACGACGGACTAATAGCCGACAGACGAGGAATAGCATCAATACCATCACCGTCGGGTAAGGCTACATCAAGGAGTAGCACCTGTGGCTTGTGAACTTCGACCAAATGTTCGGCCTCGGACAATGTGCAGGCAATGTCCAAAACTTTCACATCTTCGGTTTCATCGATTAGCTTCGAGAGCCCTTCTGCAACAATCCGATGATCATCAACTATTAATACACTTATCATCCTCGACTAAAATTATTTGTTTTTGAACTCGACATTTATCTCGCTACCCTTTCCTGGCTCAGAATACACGCTAAAGGTTCCGCCAATGGCATCGGCCCTGGCCTTTATGTTGCGCAATCCGGAACCTTCGCCATCAAATTCTATATTGCCTCGTCCGTCATCGCTTACGTTGATAATAGTGGAATCTTCATCGACAAACAACTGAACGCGGATATGATCGGCTTCGGCATTTTTCACGGCATTGTTTACAAGTTCGTACACTATGCAATACACAGCTTCTTCGTGCGTCACAACAGACATAGTCTCATCGCCGACAAATGAGAACGACACATTCCTCATGCTTCGGCAATAATCGCGTAGGGCGACCCTGAGACCGTAACGCTTCAACGATTCGGGAAGCAAGTGATGGGCGACATTGCGCATCTCGCATATAGCCTCATCGGTCTGTGACTTAGCAACCTGTATCGACGACTTTGTCTCATCGGGATTTTCCGCGTATTCCAAATTTCTTTTTATGCTTGTCAGCAATCCACCCATACGGTCGTGCAGGTCGCGGGCGATGCGCACACGCTCGGCAACTTCACCGCTCAACTTTGCAACGACGATGGCATTCTGCCTGTTTTTGCGCACATTGCGCCACAACAGGAAAAACAACAATGCTACCAGAAGCATTATGCAGCCTATCAGAACCGAACCAATTACGTACCACCGTTTTTCTCGTGTCAACTGCTCAATGGCAGCCTGCTTCTTCTCGGTTTCGTACAGCACTTCCATCTGCGAAAGCCCCGACTGATAGTTTGAATTGGCAAACTGCGCCATTCCTCTGAAAATCTTTTCAGAGTATTCCTTCACGCCTTCATTATTTCCCAGTTCGGCGTATATCTGAGCCAGATAAACGTATATGCCAATATCATCATAAGTTTCATATTCATCTTCGAGCGACATAAGGGCATATTCCTCTGCTTTTTTCCACTGCTTACGCGCCATTGCCAGTTCGCAGCAGGCGGTATAGACATTGCTTCTCGATTCCCAGTTTGTCTCATCATCAAGCAGCGACAATGCTTCCGAAATGTATCCCTCGGCACGGTCCAAGTCCTTGTAATGATTCATCTGCAACCTCGCAAACGCAAGTATAGTCACAATGTAGTCGCCTTTCTCCTCCTCTATATGATTGTGGTAATATTCATAGCAAACATTTGCAGCCTCCTCGACCTTTGCCATATCGCCTGCATCATTATATATCGCAACCAGACCTTTATGCGACATGGCAACAAGCAGCGAATCGTCCGACTTTTGTGCAGCATCGACAGCCATAAGATAATTGCTGCGGGCTTCGTCCGAATTGCCCATGCTATGGTACAATTCGCCTATATTATAATGAAGTATGGCAGTAGATTCCAACCAACCGTACTTCTCGAAAATCGGAAGTGCCTTCTGATAATAGTGTATTGCAAGATGGGCCTTGTCCTGCATATTGTACACGTTGGCAATGGAACCATATATAACGCTCAGGTTGTCGTCGATGTCGGATTCGCTGTAGCGTCCGTCGTTCTTCATCGAGTCGCTGACCTCCAAGGCACGATTGTAATATCCGATTGCAGCATCATAATCGTCGCCTCCGTATGCGATAAGTCCAAGCACACGCAGTGCATCGGCACGTGCATTTAGCAAATTCTCCTCGTACGACAGGTCGATAGCCTTGAGGGCATATTGCCGCGACTTTTCCCCATCGGTATTCAGATAACCCCACATTAGGTTGTTATACACCTTCATCAGTTCTTTGCCTTGGGGCGGATTGCTGCCGTTCAGCACCATCTCGAGCGAATCGACATTCCTGTTGCGATGGTCGGAATACTGTCCATATCCAGCCAGACAAACGCCCGACAGCCAGAGCAAGACAACAATATGTGATATAAACTTCATCATTATCAATGATGCAAAATTATAAAAATTAAATAAAAATACCTAGAAAAAATCCCCCAAATGGGGGGTTGCCAAAATCTTCATTCGGCAAGATCTTTGTTCTGATAAAGTTGTAATATATAATTGTCTAATTTAAAATTAATTAAATAGTATGAAACGATTTTTAATCATCGCCTCGACATTCCTGATGGGAATTCTGGCATTGAACTCGTGTATCAAAGAATACACAATTACAGTAACTTCGAACAACGCCGATTGGGGTACAGCATCTGGAAGTGGAACATACCTTGCAAAATCGGAAATTGTAATTACAGCAACCCCTTCAACGGGTTACTATTTCATCAAGTGGGACGACGGAAACACCGACAACCCGCGTACCATTGTTGTAACCAGCGACAAGACATACCAGGCAATCTTCTCCAACAATCCTAACGGTGGCGGACAAGGTGGAAACGGCACGTCAGTCAACTTCAACGGCAACATCAGCGACAATACCACTTGGCCTGACCTCGGTCTCGAAGTCGACTACATCGTTGATGGTTGGATCAACATCGAAGGCAATGCATTACTTACCATCGAACCTGGTGTAACTATCATGTTCACAGGTGAAAATGGTGGTATGACAGTACACGAAAATGCAGGCTTGAAGATGGTTGGTACTGCCGACAAGCCCATCAAGTTTGTTGGTCCATTAAACAATCCTAACAATGGTTCGTGGGGCAGAGTCGAAATCCATTC
>JAEEGH010008775.1_pt1 | contig 23776 bp, 29 predicted proteins | sample 9134181 | NCBI WGS metagenome assembly JAEEGH01 (sample SAMN16246544, study PRJNA631951) | gut metagenome | biome: gut microbiome; feature: rumen; material: DP-attached | host: Bos | place: Iran: Karaj | collected 2018-10
ATTATGCTCTAAAAGCGTAATTTTTGGTGTACTAAAACCACATCCAATTATTACGTAGTTAAAATTCATCTATTAATCGCTGGATTATAGCTTTTTCTTGCCTTTTGACCGTTTTGGTTAATCATATTTACACCAATCTTTACGTCGAAAACACCTCTTTTCTCTTAAAAGCGTAATTTTTGGTGTAATATGCAAGTTATCCACAACCAATTTTTACGCACTTGACAAAACCGCCTTTCTTTACGGTTCTCCAAGCCTTCTTTTGTATCCAAATTTTACGTATTTACCTGCATTTACGTTGTCCATGGATACAAAAAGCGACAAGATTGGTTTATGTTTTTTCTTCAAACCACCAATCTTGCCGCCTATATAATCCATTTTCTACGTTTTATGTAACCAACAACTACGCTCTATTAATCCATTCCTTACTTTACAAATCGCTACAATTGGCTTAAATACTGGGGTCTCGCACTCCCTAAACAAACAAATTAATTTTTCTCTGTTGTTGATTATTAATATATATTTATATATGCAATCTAAAAACGTAATTTTTGGTTGTGGATAAGTTCTTAATTGAACAATACCTGCTTTAATATGAATTCCAGATATTCAGAAGCATTTGATTTGCTCTTCTTAGACATTTCTACAAGCTTTTCATAGGTTTCATCGCTAAGATAGAAACATCTGGTCCTTTTAGTACGCTCTTTCTTCTCTAGATCCATTGTAAGCTTTAAGCCCATTCCTGACAATGAAGATGTTTCAGCAGGGGAAGCTTCCGGTTCAGCCTTTGCCTCTACCTTTGGCTCTACTTTCTTTTCAGGTGCCTTCTCTTCTGCTTTTACAGGCTTTGGCGCAGGTTCTTTCTTTTCGACTTCTTCTACCACTACAGCTTTCTTAGGAGTCTCTTTTGCAGGCTGTTTCTTGATATTTACTGGTTTTGTGCTACCAAACATTCCAAGTGCATCATTTTTCTGAGTGTGCTTAGCCATTGATTACCTCCAATACTTCCTTTGTGAAATTAACATAGTCTACAGCTGCGTTACTTGCCTTAAAGTTCTCAAACAATGATCTGTTTGCTACTACCAAGTTACCTTCTTCATCAACAGTATCCCTGATTGCCTGTGCTTTCTTTACATCCTGGCTGATGCGGATCTGTGTTTCAAATGCCTTAAATCCTCTTGATTCACCAACTTCCGGAAGAGCCTCTTTGATTCCTACATCAAGACCATTTCTGGCATCATATGAGGTCATCAAAACGCCATAGATCTTAAGATTTTCATTCAGAAGGTCTATAACCTCGTTTATTGTCTCTATAAGGAGTCCTAGACCATCTATAGCATATTGTTCTGCCTTTATTGGAATGATGCAGCCATCAGCGGCTGTAAGAGCGTTTATCATGTAAATTCCAAGGTTAGGTGGAGTGTCCATGATGATGAAGTCATAATCATCTTCAAGCTCTTTTAACTGGCTCTTAAGGATCCTTTCTCTGGCTTTCTGTGAGTTAAAGTAGTTCTCTTCTGTTGCCAGAAGCCCGTCGCCTGCGATAATGTCTCCTAAAGGAGTGGTCTGAATAGCTTCTTTTGCTGTGCAATCCTTCTTAAGCAGATCTACTATTGTATTCTCATCTTCTATCACAGCTCCGTAGGTACTGGTTGAGTTATGCTGTGGGTCAAGATCTATGAAGAGCACTTTGTAATTAAAGTGTCTTAATGCATCTGCCAGATTAACGGCTGTTGTGGTCTTACCGACGCCACCCTTTTGATTTGCTATTGCGATTTTTATTGCCATGTGGTCCTCCTACGTCAATAGATAATCTAATGCAATGTCTAATAGAATATCTATTACAATATATAATTGCTATTCTAATGCAATGTGCAATACAAATATATATTGTATTGTGTAATATAATATATTCTCAAATCTAATATATAATAGAATAACACATTATAATATAAAATACAAATAGTAATTCAAATATAAAATGCAATACATAATGTAAATAGAAATATAGAATGTATAAGATAATATAATGTAGGATATAAAATATAATAGAATAGATAATATAATAGATAAAATAATATGCAAAAATATTAGATAATAAATTAGAATATATATTAGAATAACCAATATATTATAATATTAGACATGCTAATAGAAACTATAATAGGAATGTATTACAAATATCTAATAGAAGTCTATTAGATATCTATTAGCAAGTCTATTAGAAACATGTAATTTGAATAGAGGATAAATAATCTAAACAATTATTCTATTAGAAAATCTAATAGAGATACATTGGATTGACAGAAGAGAATAAACGCAATATATTAAAAATGCATTTTAAATTATATTTTATAAGTTTAAAGGTATAAAAGCAGTATTAAAGCACACTTTCATATAATTTTAATTCATCTATTCCAGAATGAGAGGTGCGAATATGCAATTTGATGCGAAAGAAGACTTTAAACAGAATCTACATAAGGTCAAAAAGAATTGCCATTTTGACCGTAGGTACATAGTAGAGCTTAAGGCTGAAATATTCATAGCTGCAGCCATGAGTATCAAGAGAAGAACAATTCTTCAGGTGATTGATGAGATAGGGTTCGACGAACCTGTTAGATCAGTTCTGGTGAACTATGTAGGAGAAGTAGAAGAGTGTAAAGAAGATAACAGGTTGTTAGAGATGATCCAGGGAAACTGATGATAAGTATTGTGACGGAGGGAATATGAAGGCATTAAAGATAATACTTTTGATTCTGTATTTACCAATCTACATAATAATAAAATTCCTGGATATGGTCGGGGAATTCTGGATTTTATTCTTCGGTTATATTATTGGAGGAGTGATGGCCCTTATCACGATTCTCGGGTTTGTATTTTGGTTTGCTCAAGTAGGAACATTTAAGGTTGCACTGATATCCATGGGAATCTCATCGGTTATATTTGTCCTCTATAAACTACTTGTTATGCTATTTGTCTATTTGGTAGAAGTAAACGAAGACATAATACAATTTCTGACAAAAGATATTGCGCCAGTGTGAGCTGGCGCATCTTTTTATTTCTCTTCAGAATCTTTAGGCTCTGTACCGTAAGTGAAGAGCGCAAAGTCCAGACATTGTCTTAAAAATTGTTTGCCCTCTTCTGAAAGAGTAGCCATCTTGGTTGTAAATTCATCTGATTCATAACCTATAAGCTGCGGAACAGTAACATTCAAAGCTTTCGCAAAGCCCTGTATCTTTGAGTAGGGAAGATCAACAGTACCTTGCTCTATGTGGGCAATCATGGTGTTGGCTGAATAGCCAACTTTCTGTGCCAGATCCGCCTGTCTGAGGCCCTGTTCACGTCTAAGTCTAGCAATATTCTCGTAAAGAACGTCCATAATAATATCTCCAAAATATGAATTAAAATTATATATAAGCAATGAGAATTATAGCACAAAAAAGAAACAAAAACGATTAAGTTTGTTTAATTTGCGCGATTTTAGAGAACTTTTAGAAAATTGAATATAAACATTATATATTGCGTTGAAACTTATACAGTATAACTTTTGTTAATATTTTTGTTGACAAATCAAAACAAAGGAAATATATTATTGACTCGGAAAGATGAATGTAAATTATATGATATAAGTTTGGTTGGTATATAATGCTAGATTATGAAAAGCTTCATGAAGCTATCAGGAATTCCGGTATCAAATTCGGAGAGATAGCAAATGCCTGTGGAATGAGCAGGCACAGCCTATACAAAAAAGTGAACGGAGAACGGGCATTTAAGTTTGCAGAGTATGAACTGCTATGCAGATGCCTTGGAGTAGAAATAGGGGAATTTGTAATAAACGAGTCGGATTTAACGTGAGAGTGGGGTAAGAGATGAGCGTTGGAGACCAGATCAGGAGAAATGAAAAAATCAACAAAATTGAGTCGGAAATAATGTATCGACTTCTGGAAAAGAAAGAATCCATAGAAGAGATAAGAACAAGGATCAAATCGCTTAATCTGGCTAATGAACAAAGAAAGCATATTTTATCGTTCATAGAAGACCTGGAAAAGTGGAGGCGTGCTAGAAATGACAGAGGAAGATGCTAAAAGGGTTAGCGCTATAGGCGCAAAAACAACAATTCATGTCGCAGTTAAATTAGGCAAAAAGGGGCTTAAGATTGGCGGTAAAGCAGCAGCCTTTTTGATAGGGCAGGCCTATAACAAGTTTCACAACCGTACAAGAGTTTATGAGGGTCCAAAAGCGCTCAAGAAGTTTTTGAAGTTCGATAAAAATCACTCCGGACCTATAGGAAAGCTGGATGTAAATCAGACAGATTTCAAAGAGTTCTCACGTACCTGCAAAAAGAACGGTGTGGACTTTGCCATAGTTAAGGATTCAGTAGATCCGAACACAATGCATTTCTTTTTCTCTGGGAAAAATGCAGAGGTAATGAGCCATCTGTTTGAGGATTATGTGAAGGACAAATATCAGCAGGATGTGAAGAATGAGCTGCTTGGTAACCAGACAGAAAAGGAAACAGAGAGAAATGCTGAGCGTGAAGCAGAAAAGGATGTAACTACAGGCGAAAAGAAACCGGCAAAAGCAACAGAAGCCAAGACAAAAGAAGTCTTAGGTATAAAAGAGCGATTAAAGCTTTATGAAGAACATGCAAATACAGTAAACAAGGAAATCAACTCGCATATCGACATAGATGTTAAGGAGTTGGAGCCAATGGAGCGTACCAAGTAATGGACAAGAGCAAGTTATATAAACTGATCCCTTATGCAGCGGCATTCTACTTTATGGATAAGTTTGGCTACATCTATCGGGTTGCAGAAGGAAACAACGCTTCAGATAAGATCACCAATATCGATTATGGGAATCTGTTCGGATGGCCAATATTGTCATTTAATCTCTGGGACCTGTTATGGGGCATAGCGGGATGCGCATTCCTTTTCCTGTATATATGGTACAAGGATTCAACCAGAAAGAAGATGAGACCAGGCGAAGAATATGGAAATGCAAGACTTGGAACAGCCACAGATATAAAACCTTTTGTGAATCCAAAGTTCAGAGAGAATTGCATTCTTTCAAAGACAGAGTTCCTGACTATGGAAGAAAAGGTTAAGCCCTGGTATATGGGCAGAAATAAGAATGCCATATTCTACGGAGGCTCTGGTGCTGGTAAGACATTTAGTATGTTGCTACCCAATCTCTTACAGTTCCATTCAAGCTACGTGGTAGTTGATCCCAAAGGAACGCTGCTTGATAGCTGCGGGAGCCTCATTACAAAGATGGGATATAAGATAAAGGTCTTTAACACAATAGATTTTGATAAATCTATGGGTTATAACCCGTTCGCTTATATAAAAAAAGAGACTGATATCCAGAAAATGGTATCAACACTCATGGAAAATACTAAAGAGCCTGATGAAAAGGGACAGGACCCTTTCTGGCCCAAGGCAGAGAAACTTCTCTATAACGCAATCATAGGATATATCTGCGAAAGAGAAGTCACTGATGCCAGAAACATGATCACAATGTTGGACCTTATAGCCAAGATCAAGGTAACAGATCCGGTACCTGTCAAGAAAACAAGGATCAACGATAAGGGTGAGGAAGAAGAATATACCTCAATGGAAGCTGAAAAATGCGCTGTAGACATCCTGTTCGAGGAACATGAAGAGGAAAATGGTGAAACCTATTCCGTGAGGCAATATAAGAAGTTCCTTATAGGTGCTGGCAAGACCAAAAGGAGCATTCTGGCTTCTGTAGGAGCAAGATTATCTCCCTTTGATATAGATACTGTTAGGGAAAAGATGGAATTTGATGAGCTTGAGCTGGATAAGATCGGTGATGAGAAGACCATTGTGTTTTTCATCATAGATGACTCAGATACCACATTTAACTTCCTTGTATCGATGGCGCTATCACAGATGTTTAATACGCTGAAAACTAAGGCGGATCTTAGTGGAGGACATCTCAAGTACCATGTCAGAGTCTTGTGGGATGAGACCTATAACACAGGGCAGGTCCCAAAGCTTGAGCATCTTATATCACAGCTTCGTTCAAGAGGAATTTCCATGTGGATGTTCTTCCAAGCAAAGAATCAGCTTATAGACCTTTATGGAGATAAAAAGGCGGAGAACATTGAAGCGTCTTGTGACGTTAAGGGATTCCTTGGAGGTAATGAGTTTACTTCCTGGAAAGACTGGTCAGATCTTTTGGGCCAGGAGACTATAGATGTTTTGGGGCAATCTGATACCTACGGCCAGACGCGAAGCAGCGGTAACAGCTATAGGAAGGCTGGGAAAAAGCTTATGAGTGTTGAAGATATAGGTAACATGCCGGGAAACAAGCTGCTCGTAAAGCTCAGGGGAGTACCGCCGTTTTATTCGGATAAATATGACACTTCCAAGCATCCGCTCTATAAATTCACAGCGGATGCTGATGATAAGAACAGCTTTAATCTCGAGGATTATCTTGAAAATTACAGAATGGGCTTTTTGTGCGAAGACACTGAGTATGAAACAACAGTCATAGACCTTTCTGATGAAAGTGAAAGTAAAGCAGGATAAATACAGCCACAGGCTTTATTTATAAAAAACACTGAAAAAGGAGGAGAATCATGGAGTTCTTTACAACAGGAGTAGGTTTGCTCCAGACAATCGTTACACTTTTGGGGGCAGCAACAATTATTGGAGGCCTGATCGAAGTAGGTAAGTCCCAGGCTGATAATAACCCGGCTGTAAGAGCAACTGGTATTGCCATGTTTATCGGTGGTGCAATCATCATCGCTGTAGGACAGGTTCTTGTACCAAAGCTTTCTGGAATGATCACATTAACTTAATAACATGCAAGGAAAGGGCTGAAATAAGCCCTTTTCTTAAAGGGAAAAAACAAAATGGAATGGCTAAGTAACTATTTTCAAGCAATGTTTTTAGAAATGCTTAAGGGGGCGGCCAATGACTTTTTTGAAGCGTTATCAGGTCTGACTGGCGATGTCAGAGGTCTAATTGATGTCAATCCCGGAACATATGATGCAACGCTTTTTACAATGATACGAAGAATATCTGATACAGCTATAGTGCCAGTTGCATGCCTTATTCTCTGTTATCTGATGACCATCAATTTCATCAAGATCATCGAGGATAAGAACACATACAAAGATATGACATTTATGCCTGTGTTCAAGTGGATCCTGTATACCACGATCGGAATCGTACTTGTGACAAAGACCTATGACATTGTCCTTGCGATATTCGATGTTGTTGGATGGATACTGGCAAAGGCAGGCGCGATCATAACTCTGACAGAAGCAGATATCAATCTTCAGGACAAACTAAATGACCTGGTTGATCTGGTAGATCCTACAGACATAGGAAAAGTCCTGGGTATGACTATTCAGCTTATGATGTGCAAAGTTCTTGTCAGCATTGTTGCTGTGCTGTGCAAAGTGGCTATGTATTTCAGGATAATCAGTATCCTTGTATATTCTTCCGCAGCAGCAATACCTATGGCAACACTTATGGATCAGGGACAGAACCAGACTGGACAGAACTATTTAAAGAATCTGGCATCATTGGGACTTCAAGGCTTTTTTACGCTGATCATCATTGCGATTTTTGAAGTGCTGATCTCAGAACTGGCTACAAGGACCGATCTGACCATAAGCACCATGGCGTGGAGCACTCTTATGTACACATTGGCGCTTTGTATGGGACTCTTTTCAACAAAGAAGGTCGCAGATGTCACTCTTGGCGCCCATTAAGCGATTTAGGAGGAAAAGGATAGATGGCATATACAGAGAATCATTGTGACCTGAACAAGATCAAGGATAAGCCGATTTCCGGTTTTACCATCAGGCAGGTTGTATGCTTCGCAATTGTAATTCTGATTGATGCGCCAGTTTACGTTTTATGTCTGAAAAGCGGAATGGACAACACATTTGCATGCCTTATCATCTGCCTGATCAGTATTCCGATCTTTTTCGGCGGAACCTACGAGGATGTGCATGGGAGATATGTGGAGAAGCTTATCCGAGACAAGATACGTCTGGTGTTCCTAACACAGTCAAACAGGCCTTTTTCAACGGATAACAGATATACGGCGATAAAGAAGCAGATTCTGCTTGAGGAGAAGTATAAGGGCTTTGTTCGAAAGGCGGCCGTGAAAAAAGCATTTAAAGCCAAAAAGAGAGAAGAAAAGTCTTTAAGGCATAAATCTAAGGCTAATAACAAAATAAGGCTGTTTAGGGCAAATAAAGAGCAAAAAGACAATAGTATAACAGCCTGAGGTGGATTCATGGGAAAACAGAAAGAAAATAAAAAACTGATCATAAAGGGTACAGATGGAAAAATCTCCAAAGAAGATGCCAAAAAGCTGGAGAAAGCCATAAGGAAAGCTCAGAAAGAAGGAAGGTTTCCTCTGACTGCGCAGGGCACCATTCCCTATAAGGCGATGTACCGTAATGGGATGTGCCAGCATGATGGATACAGTTTTTCCAAGACCATTGCCTTTGAAGATATCAATTATGAACTAAAAGACAATGAAGATAAAAAGACAGTATTTTCCAAGCTTTCTGACCTTTATAACTACTTTACCGAGGATACCCATGTTGAAATGACCTACATGAATACGAGGATAACCCCGGAAGAAATAAGAAAAGCACTATATATCCTCGGACAGGATGATGGCTATGATGAGCTCAGGGATGAATTGTCTGAGATCCTTTTAGACAAGGAGAGAAAAGGTAATAAAGGAATCAAAAAGAACAGGTATCTGACTTACGTCATTGAAGAGAAGGACCCTGAGCTGGCGGCCAAGAAAATGAAGGATGTAGACAGCGCGGTGCAGGAGAACTTTAAGAAGGCTGGACTTAAGGCCAGAAGCCATGTGCTTAATGGAGCAGAACGATTAAAAGTCCTGCATTCGGCTATGCACCCGGAAGGGGATGATAAGTTCCGCTTTAACTGGAATGTTTTGTCGAAGGATGGCTTAAATACCAAGGATTTCATAGCACCTATGTCCTTTAGATTCCCAGTAAACGGTAAGTATTTCAGAATGGGTGATGTGTTCGGAAATGTGTCCCTGCTGTCACTGGATTGCCCATTGGTTGATGACAGGATGATCACAGATATCCTTAACATTGAAACCCCAATAATCATCAGCATTCATCTGGATCCGATCGACAGAGTAAAGGCTAAGAAATATATCGAAAAAAGAAATATGCAGCTGAACTCTTCCAAGATCAAAGAGCAAAAACATGCCTCTAACGAAGGTTATGATATCGATATTCTTCCCCCGGAGTTGACTGCAAATGGTGAGGATACTGCCAAAATGCTTAAGGAGATCAACTCCAGTAATGAGAACCTCTTTAACATGACAATCCTGGTCACATGCTTTGCTCAGTCGCCAAAAGAGCTTACAGCAGTATGGAAGAGCGTTGAGAAGATAGCAAATAAGCAGTCCTGCCAGCTTATTCTTTTAAGAGATCAGCAGGAACAGGGCTTCGTATCGACTCTTCCATTGGGTGTAAACAAGATTGAGATTCAGAGAACCATTATGACAAGCCAGCTTGCCATGCTGAATCCATTTACTGCAGTAAAGATATTCATGCCCAATTCGCCATATTATGGCATAAACCCGCTGACAAAAGAGCTGATCCTGGCAGACAGGACAGCACTTAAGAATCCCAATGGCCTGTATCTGGGTGTCCCGGGAGGTGGTAAGTCTTTTGCCGGAAAGCGTGAAAAGCTGATGTATTTCCTTAACTATGATTCCTGCGACATTATGGTCATCGACCCGGAAGATGAGTATCAGGGCATGGTTGAGCTGATTGGCGGGCAGGTGGTGGATTTCTCAGCATCTTCAATGCAGCACATAAATCCAATGGATATCAACTTTGATGTCGGATATAAGGATGAGGACCCAATAGCAATGAAGAGCCAGTTCCTACTCTCAATCGCAGAGCAGGTGGCAAGTCAGAAGATAAACGGAATAAGAGCTGGCCTGGAAGGTGATGAGGTCAGTATCGTGGATGAGATTGCCAAGAATATGTACGAGGAGCTTCAAGAGAAGTATTGGTATGGCATGAAAAGAAATCCCACAGCGGAGGAAATGCCTACACTTGGCGACTTTTATGAGGCCCTTAGGAAACATCCGAATCCAAAAGCCCAGAGAATTGCGGACTGTTTCCAGATATACATTACAGGTACCTTAAATGTCTTTAATCATCATACGGACATAGACCTTAACAACAGAGTGGTCTGCTTTAACATAAAGCGTCTTACTGCAAATCTGAGAGAAGTAGCCCTTGTCATACTGATAAATTTCATATGGACCAGAGTCTCTTTTAACAGAGATCAGAAGAAAAAGACTCTTCTGGACATAGATGAATTTCACTTGATGCTGCGTGACCCTCAGACAGCCATATATTTTGTGGAGTTCTGGAAGCGATTCAGAAAATGGGGAGGTGTCCCCACCGGTCTGACACAGAATGTTACCGACCTGTTGAAGTCATCGCAGATTGAGCAGATCTTTTCAAATTCCGAGTTCATATACATGTTGCCTCAGTCAAAGAGAGATAAGGATATTCTGGCGGAAGCCCTGTCTATATCGGATGAAGAGCTGGACTATGTTACCCAGACTGACTCAGGAGAAGGCCTCATGAGGTTTGGAACAATGATAATCCCATTTAAGGATGAGTTCCCCAAGGGCAAGATCTATGACGTGCTTACGACCAGACCTGATGAAATGAAGGTGGCAAATGGCTGAGTTTAAGAGTGGCAGCGCGCCTATGAATTCAGGGGCAAAATTCCGAGCTGCAAAAATGGGGAATGCAAAAGAGTTTGTGGCAGAAAAGACTTTAGGAGCAGGGAAGATTGCTGCTAAAGGAGGCGTAAAAGCTACCATCAAGCTTAAAAGGGCGAAGCTTGCCTCCGTTAAATTCGCTGCAAAGGAGAGCGCAAGGGACTCTTATGGCGATAGTAATGGTTCGTTCATTGTAGATTCTGAGACCTCTATGCAAAAAGCTATATCCAGGCAGCTGCATAAACAAAAGGCGAAGGCGGTAAGGGCCCAGAGATACACCACCAAGGAATTTGAAAAGGAATACAAGAAAGCTCTTGAGACCGGAGATACCAAATCGCTGGAGAAATGGTTCCAAAAGGGAGACAAGCACTTCAAGGTGTCTGATGTCATAAGCAAGGACAAGCCGCTTGATTCCCATAAGGCATACAAGGAGTTCCGTAAAAAAGCCAATCAGAGGAAGTTTTCCAGGAAGATATTTGAGCAAAAACATAAAACGCTTAATAAAGCTGGGCAGACGGCCAAAAAGCAGGGAAAAAACCTTGCTTCAAAGGCTGGGAATATGCTTAAGAGCCTTGCTAAAGAAATTGCAAAACGTCCGCATCTTCTCTTGATTGGCGGGGCGGTCTTTATAGTCGTTCTTGTTACGAACATGATCCTGAATCTTTTTTCCATGGTGTTTACATCCGGTGAGACGTCAGGTCTTGCAACAACGTATCTTGCGGAGGATTCGGATATATATGCCGCAGAGGATTACTACAAGGGAAGAGAGGATGAGTTACGGGATTGGGTTGCAAACATTGAAACCAACTATCCGGGATACGATGAGTATGACTACTCAGATGTGGCATCAATAGAGCACAATCCCTATGCGATAGCAACGTATTTAAATGCGCTCCTTCATGAGCCGTTTACTGCAGGCGCTGTAACAGGTTATGAAGATACATTCTTTGAAACCCAGTATCACTGGTACACAACTGATGAATGGGTTGAGAGAGAAGAGCCAAAATACGATGAACACGGCGTTTATATAGGCACTGAGACTGTAAATGTGCATATTCTGCATGTCCATGTGAAGAACCAGGGAGAAGTAAAGACGGCGTATGCGCTTCTTGATAGCCAGGGTGATGAAAGGTTTTCAGTCCAGCTTGGAGTAAAGGGGCATAAGGCGTATCTGTGGGACGGGTACAATGCCGACGATTCAGAAGGCATGAGCAGAGGCTCCAGGAATACTTACAAGGTTCCTGCGAATATCCTTAGTGATGATCCGGCTTTCGCTTCTTTGTACTCCCTTGCAGACAGTCTCATAGATACCCCGTATGTCTGGGGAGGAACCACGCCTGATGGATTTGATTGCTCAGGCTTTGTCTACTACGTGTATAACACTTCCGGATACGCATCAATGCCGAGACTAACGGCACAGGAATTGTATAACCACTGCGATCCGATATCGGCAGATGAGGTAAAACCTGGGGATCTTGTGTTTTTATCAGGAACATATGCATCCGGTAATCCTGTCACTCACGTGTGCATATACGTTGGAAATTACATGGTAATAAACTGTGGTAGCCCTGTAAAATACTGCAACATCACTACGGGATGGTGGAGACGACATTTTTATAGCTACGGCAGATATAGAGCTTAAGGAGGAGAGTAGATGGATAAGGTAATGGAGAAGATTGCTGTTGATATCGAGAAAGAGCTTGAGAAAAAGAAAGCACTGGAAGAAAAGCTTAAAGCCTGTAACGACAGGATAAGGAGCCTAGAGAACAAGAGGCTGGAAGCTGAAAATGCCCAGATGGTTTCAAGTATAAGGGCTTTGAATATTTCCCCGGAGGAGCTGGGAGCTCTTTTGGCCAGTATAAAGTCAGGGAAGCCTGTCTCAGAGCCTGTAAAGGCACCTCAGAAAGAAGAGTTGGAGGAAAAAGCAGTATGAAGAAAGTAGTTAAGACATTAGCCCTGATGGGGCTTCTGATAAACATGTTTACTGTGCCTGTACTGGCACAGGGAGATCCGGTTGAAACGGAAGGCGAACAGACACTTCCGGAGAACCCTGAAATAGAACCGGCACAAGAGGATGATCACACTCCACTATCATATGACGGAACTGGCACTGTGATAGATAATGTCCTGAACGGCTCAAAACAGTTCTACACAATCGCAACTGATGCCGGAAACGTGTTCTACCTCATTGTTGATCTGGATAAGGAAAACAATAACGTATATTTCCTTGATACAACCAAGGAGAGAGATCTCTTAGCTCTTGCAGAAAAGGCAGAGGAAGAAGACGGGACAGTCCAGATAAAGGAAGAAGAGACTCCTCTTGTAGAAGAGCCAAAAGAGCCGGAAGCTACTCCGGAACCGGAGCCTGAACAGCCCAAGAAGTCAGGTAATGCATCTCTTATTGTTATCTTTATTCTCATAGGACTGGCTGGAGTTGGAGTAATCTTCTATTACTGGGTTTATAAGCCAAAGAAGGACCAGGAAGAAGCAGAGGAATTTGAGGAAGCATATCAGTTTGAGGATGAGCAGGAAACATCCTATGACGATACAAATGCATTCGACTAAGGAGGAGAAGCCATGAACAAAGTTGAACTAATGGGAAGGCTCACAAAGGATCCTGATGTTAAGCCTGCCCAGGACAATTCGACATCCGTAACCAGGTATACACTTGCGGTTGACAGGAGAAGATCCAAGAAGACAGAAGAGGAACAGACAGCTGATTTTATAGGCATTGTTGCTTTCGGGTCTTCCGCAGATTTTGCCGGAAAGTATTTCAAAAAGGGAATGAAAGTGGCTGTTGTAGGTCGCATACAGACTGGCAGCTATACCAACAAGGATGGTGTGCGGGTGTACACGACAGATGTTGTTGCAGAAGATCAGGAATTTGCAGATAGCAAGGGCTCAGGATCATCAGAAGCAGAGGAAACATTCTCTATGCCGGACGATGAAAATCTGCCATTCAAGTAAAGATAAGGCCAGGGCTCTGCCCTGGCTTTCATAAAAAGAGGACAGCATGATCAGCACAATACATACAAACGAAAAATTCAAACAGGAGCTGTGTTTTGATGAATTCAATCTGATAGTGACAGCAATAAAGCTCGACAAAAACAGTCGCTATAAAAGAATAATCCGTTTCTCACATGTGGTCCGAGATAAAGAGACAAAAAAGATGACGGAAACCATCAGGACATGTCTGTTTTTTGATGATTACATGGCTATCAGAGATATGTATATAAGGCTTCTGTATGATGAGCCCTGGCTGAATTATTGCCTGGATAAGATGGAGTCTTTTACAGACCAGATGCTGGAGCGGGACACAAAGTTTTATGAGGAACTGGACCTGAAGAAAGGGCAAAAGAATGAGTGAGAAAAACGAAAATATGGCCCCGGATCCGAAGAAAAACTCATCCCCGGGTGAATTTATGAACATAGCAAAATACGCTTCAAAAAAGGGCGTAGATGTTCATATCATAAACGGATACATAAGTGCCCATAGGGAAGAATTTAGGGGCCATATCGCAAAGGATAAGAATGCTGCAGCGTTGGATTCCTATGCCAGGGAAAAGATGGATGCATACCTTCAGAACAGACCCGATAAAGGTCCAAGATTTCATAGATTTGACAGAAAGGAAGAAGAGATGACGATGAAGTCAGATGTAAAAGAAGAGACGATTTACTCGGACACGGAACAAGGCGTTGATGTTCCTGATACCCATGATGGTTATGACGATAGAGACAGTATTTCAAGCTCTAAGCCAAGCAGAAATATTCATAAAGGTGTTGTTGGTAAAGCTAAGCATTACAAGGTGGCAAAACAGAAAAACAGTATTGAAAAAGAGCTCGAGAGAATAGAGAAGAGACTTGATGATTTGAAGGAGTCTATAAGGCTTGATATAAAAGCTCTTGAAATGGATGCACCTGACAGGGAGAAGTGATGAATGGAGAACTATACCAGACAGCGTCCACATCAAATTAAACTATGGGTTTCAGACGAAGAGCTCCGACTGATCCGTGAGAAAAAGCAGCTGGCGAACATCAGAAATACAGGTGCATATCTGAGAAAAATGGCTATAGATGGTTACGTGATAAACGTAGATATCACAGGGATAAGTGAGACCATACGGCTCCTTAGATATTCCTCAAACAACCTCAATCAGATTGCCAGACATGCCAATGAAACCGGCGGCGTTTATAAGAACGATCTGGAAGAAATACAGAAGAATTACAAGGAGCTGTGGGGCTCTTTAAAAGAAATCCTGAGACAGGTAAACATGATAACAAAATCGTGATGGCGGGCTACAAATGCCTGCCATTTTTTGGAGAAAAATATGGCAACAACAAGACTAATTCCCATGCATGCGCATAGCGGAACATCATTAACAACATCACTTGGTCTGAGGACTGATTATGCTAAAAATCCTGATAAGACGGAAGAGGGGAAATACATAAGTTCCTACCGTTGTGATCAGGAAACAGTTACCGAAGAATTTACATTTGTCAGGCAGATTTATGACAGAGATCATGGCAAAATCGGAGCTAAATCTGATGTGATTGCATATCAGATTCGGCAGGCTTTTGCTCCTGGAGAGATATCTCCGGAGCAGGCAAATAAACTTGGATATGACCTGGCCATGAGGTTCACAAAAGGAAATTATCAGTTCATAGTAGCAACTCATACAGACAAAAAACATATTCACAATCACATTATTTTCAACTCGGTTTCCATGGATTCCAGAAAGAAATTCAGGAACTTCTGGGGCTCGAGTTTTGCTCTCAGGAAGGTCAATGACATCATCTGTCTGGAGAATAATCTGTCAGTCATAAAGGATCCAAAGCACGGCAATAACACCTATGGCAAGTGGCTTGGCGATCATAAGAAACCATCCCATCGTGACTATATCAGGACTGCTATCGATGATGCTTTAAAAGAAAAACCGGCGTCATTTAAGGCACTGGTTGAACTGCTAAAAACAAAGTACAACATCGATGTTGATGAGTCCGGAAAGCATACAAAACTAAAGTGCGAGGGGCAGAAAACTTTTGCAAGGATCAATTCTCTTGGTGCGGGATACACCCGTGATGATATAGAAAAAAGGATCCGTGGCGAAGCTGTTCCTGTGATAAAGAGAAAAGATAATCAGTACGAAGAACTGGCTGGAAGACGTATCAAAACAATTAATCCTGGCATGTTGTCCAGGGATGAAAAGCTCAGTCTTCTTATCGATGTTCAGAAGAAGATCCAGGAAGGAAAAGGCTCCGGATATGAACGCTGGGCAAAGCAATTCAACCTGAAGCAGACTGCCAAGACCTTAAGTTTTCTGTCAGATATGGGCGTGAATTCTTATGATGATCTGAAGAGTGTTCACAAAAAACTCTTTGATACTTACGAATCACTGAGGCTGAAAATCAAGGGCATGGACGAGCGAATGGAGAAGATAAAAGAGCTCCAGGGCGCCATCATAACTTACATACAGACTAATGATTCCTATCAGAAATATAAGAAGTCAGGATATAGTAAAAAGGTTAAAGAAGAGCTCTTGAAAGACATCATAGACCACGAGGAAGCGAGAAAGCATTTCAAAGAATATGAGGGTGGCAAGCTTCCGACAATCAAAGAATTAAAGGCTGAATATGCAGAACTGAAGTCGAAAAAATCTGAGCTCTATAAGGATTATCAGAAAGCCAGAAGAGATTATACAGAAATTGCCGTGGCAAGGAAAAATATTGATATAATCTTAGATAGGGACCATGACGGAGTTCATGATTTCCTTGAAAAAGATGAGCGGGAGCGCAGTAAATAATCCTGCTTGGTGAACAGAAATCAGTACTTAGCCCGGAAGGGCGTTGCTTCAAATTTGGAAAATTTGAATGGGGTATTAGGGGCTTCCCCTAACAAGCATTTTTGCAAAATTCCGACCGTTCGGAAATTTGGAAAAAGTGTAACCGGGTACCCGGTTGCATTGCTTGCCAAAAACGTGAACCAGGGTGCTTAGGCACCCTGTCCGGTTCACTCTTTGCCATATCTGGCGGACCCACAACGTAGTTGTAGCCTTGAGTTCAGGCGGAAAGAAGAATATGAAATATTTCGTGACAGATGATCAGAGAGAAAGTACGGCATATCATGAGTTTTTCAAAGGCCGATGGGATGAAAAGTCTTTTTGGCGTAAGGAGTCCATATATCTTTTTGACGACGAGCTTGTGAATCACAAGGGCTTTTACCATGCTTTGTGTCAAGCCGTGCCCGGCTACGACCCATATGAAATGGTTGAGGTTTCCAAAGAAAACTGGAAGGCTGTAAGAAAATATATTCCAGAGGATGACACTGAAAGTATTGAGCTCTATGAAGAAGCAGATAGCTGGGCAGAAGAAGTGTTTAAGGAGCTTACCTGCTTCACGATACTGGGGCTATGAGATGGGAAAACGGAGGCAAGTCAATGAACGCTAAGAGGGGTTATGTTCCGGAGGATGATAAGAACTTTGCACCGGAAGCCATTGAGAAAATGAGACATGCCTCACGGCATGTCTGCTATCTGATCAACGAAGGTTATGACCTTAAACAGGCATCAACTTTTGTTGGAAACCATTATGTCTTATCAGACCGTCAGCGGATGGCTATAGTGCGTAGCGTTGCTACAGAAGAACAGCTCGCGACTCGAAAAGTTAAGGAGGTTCATTCATTGTCAGGAGCTGAAGTTTGGATTGATGGTTTCAATACCATAATCACTTTAGAAGTTATGCTCAGTGATTCTATTTTATTTGATTGCATGGATGGAACCATCCGTGATCTGGCAGCGCTTCGTGGTACCTACAGGATCATTCCAGAGACTGAGGATGCAATAAGGATTATGTTTAATGCTTTGGAGCAGATGGAGGTGGCATCGGTTCACATTCTTCTTGATAAGCCTGTTTCTAATTCCGGAAGGCTGAAGACTCTCATAGCAGAGGTTGGTGAGAGCAATTCTTTTGATCTTGATATCCAGGTGTTGGATGAAGTGGATAAGATTTTGTGGGAAAAGGATGATGTCATTTCATCAGATTCCATAGTACTTGATCACTGCAGAAGCTGGGTGAATTTGACGAGAAAAAGTGTGGAAACACATAATGCAAAGATGTTTTGTGTTTGGGAGAAAAGAGATTGAAGAACTTGCTGAGATAAAAAATTGATAGACTTGGTGTACCTAAGTTGATGCGTTATAGATTGGTGTGGTTCTGCCCAACATTAGAGGAATGATTCGAAAGATTCTTATTGAAAGAACATTATTTACAATATACAATTTACCTGTAACCAAATATTAAGGCGTGATGCTTCTTAAATTAGATATTCTGTTGGCTTGTATTTATTGGTGAGGATGAAAGTTTTCATCAGTAAATGCTTAAAAGATCCTCAGGTGGTTTTTGAACAGAGAACAAAATTTAAGATTCATTGCCTAATACAGGCGATTACTTTCCATGGGAGTAGTCTATTTTGTGTTAGGTGTATCATGCCTTTCTGTAAATAACACGGAAAGGTTTTTTTATGCCCAAAAACAATATGTTTCAAAAAGAGATGTTTATAGGACAGAGAATAGTAGAAGATCAAATCGGGTACAAGTTTGATAATCCTACGTTATTGAAGCAAGCTTTTACCAGGAGGTCATGCTCAGAGGAGTATGGAGGAGAGAACAACGAAGTATTGGAATTTATAGGCGATAAGGTATTAGACATTGCGGTTGTTCGATACTTAACCGAGAGGTATGGAACAGACATGTCAGCAAATAATACCAATAACTTCGGATGGAGAAATTTGATGCAGGACAGTATGCAACCTACTGAGTTTAAATGCGAACTTACTGAAGGCGAGTTAACGAAGCTTAAGCAGAAAATGGTTCAGAAAAAGGCGCTTGCAACTAGAATTGACGAACTTGAAATAGCCCGTTTCATGTTGATGGGGGAAGGCGACATTAAAAATGGAGTAGCACAAAAAGAATCAGTAAAAGAAGATCTGTTCGAAGCAATATTAGGAGCAGCAGCACTAGATAGTAACTGGGATTTTAGCAAACTCCAAGACATTGTTGAGACAATGCTTTATCCGGAAGGCTTTTTGGATGATGAAGATGATGATTATGTCAGCTTGATCTATGAATGGACGGAGCGAAAATACGGATATGAGCCGCGATTTAAGTACTTTGATTGTAGCGCAGAAAAAATGTGGTTCAATCCGAGGCAAGGGGTAATCAGTGAGAGAGTTGGAACATACGGATACAATCATTTTAAGAAGGCATGTCAGGTAAAACTTGCGCTAGATATTCCGACCTTTGAAGGATATGGAGAATCAAATAACCAGGCAAGGCGAGCTGCCTGCAGACTGGCTTATGAGAATTTGGAGGAAAAGGAACTTCTTTTCACAATAAGGGATGAGATTAAAAATCCTAATAAAGACGAGGCAATAAATCAATTAGAAATCTTGGCAAGAAGAGGATACTTTTCTATTCCTGAGTATGTTTATCAAGAAGAACATGATGAAGATGGAAATCCTGTATGGCATGTTGAATGTCATGTAGAGGAAGAAGAGTGCTATTTCGAGTCAACTGCCGCTTCGAAAAAGACAGCTAAAAAACAAGCTGCATATGAAATGCTGGAATATGTGTTGGGTATAGAGAAAGGGGACGAGTAATGGATAATCAGATGAGTTTGTTTGATCTTGCACCAAAGCAGATGGATGCGGCTAGTGATGGATTATTAAGTGTTGTAAAAGCTGAATTTAAGGAAAATGCCAAGGTTGGTTGGCATGAATTGTTTGATGGATATGATGAGCTTTATGGAATAACCTATTCATCAGGCATGCAGTTTATGGAAAAAGTATTTGATTCCTATGCTCATGTAGAAATGATCTTTGGATATGAAGGAGTTGTGGGGGATGAATTAGCTACAATTATTTCAGCGCAGATTAAGAGTGTAGAGAGTCTTGTTAAGACTAAAAGTGCTAAGAGAATAGCTGAAAGAATGCAGGATGGCAGCATCGACATCAGTGTTTCAAGGGATACTAAGTCGCATGAAAAGATCTTCATTCTCAGGGCAAATGATGGTCGAGTAAGAGTGATTACTGGATCAGCCAATATGTCGGCATCAGCGTTCCTTGGCATTCAAAGGGAGAATATTGTTTGCTTCGATGATCAGTCTGCCTTTGAATACTATAAAGATCTCTTTGACGATTTTAAAGAAAAGTGTTCTGATTCAGTTTCGGAAAAGCTTTTGGTCGCGCTGCAGGAGGATGAAGATTATGTAAGGGACAACATTCAAGAAACTCCTATCATTAAAACGATCAAAAAGAAAAATGTCGTTATTCTGGAACCAAGCTCGGATACTGATGATGCTGAGATAATAGCTGATGTCAAAGGTTTGGAAGCAGAAATAAAGCCATTGATTCCCAAAGTAAAGCCGGAGAATGGAAAAGTCTTTGTTACTGGAGATACCGTTAAAGCGTTTAAGCGTAAGTATGATGAGAACGCTAATGTGAAAAAGGTACGCGAGAAAAAGCTTCCGAAGCTTCATATAGACTATGAAGGAAAGCATCTTACTTTCAATGGAAAAGAGTGTAATCTCTCTCCGGATAGAGCTCTTATTAAACAGGATATTAGTTGTCTAACAAGCTTTATTGATAGCTTATCATCTTTTCACGGAGACTATCAGAAGAGCCAAAAGGACTATTATCGATTCTTGAACTGGTATTTTTGTAGCCCGTTCATGCCATATCTGAGGTACATTGGCAGCAAGAACGAGTATGGAGTTATTCCCTTTCCGGTAATGGGGATTCTTTATGGTGATTCCAATGGCGGAAAAACAACTTTTGTCAGTCTTTTGTCAAAACTTATGGCAGGAGTAAAGGTGGCACCAAATAGTAGTAATGACTTTACCGGAACAAATATCAGCAATCTTAAGGCATCTTGTGAAGGCTTGCCGATTAACATCGATGATTTGGCAAAAACTCAATATGATGCTCACTTTGAAAAGGTAATAAAAGATGATAACTGGGGAATACTGGAGCGCTTTTTAAACTATCCTGCTGTTGTAATTTCTACAAACAAATTGGCATCTCTTAAGCCGGATATCTCAAAAAGAGTGGTGACATGTAGGATTGATATAAAGATTGATAAGGAAAGCGGAGCATACAATTCTAAAAGAATAAACGAAAGCATGAAACATGCCACGAACGCATTGTTCTGCGAATATGTAAGAAGAATGTTTGATGTAATTGAAGAGATGGAATCTGCTATGAGGGATGGTGATGAGTCCTACTTTCCGGATATCTTTATGGAATCTTCAAGAGTAATCAGGGCTATCTTTGAGGATGAAGGAATAGAGATTCCAGAGTATATTACTAATCTGTCCTACTCAGACTATTTCGGCGATCTTGCAATAGGAAAACATGCTATATCCCAGATTAGAACAGCATGGGAAACAGAGCCGAAGATGTTTAAGGTGGATAAAAAGAAAAATCTCTTAGTTTATTCATATCCTGAGAATGGACGCTTATACGAGCTTAAATATTTACAGGAAGAACTACCACCTAAGCTTGAAACAAAAGTAAATTCTAGAAGCCTGATTATGAAGTTGGACGAAGCGATAAATGTATTTGGTATAGATTTCAAAAGATCTGGGTTGAGCCAAATTTTTGGATAATCAGTAAAAACGAAGAGAATTAAGAGAGGGGCCAGCGATTATGAGTAATTACAATGCGTCAAATCACACTACGAGTCAAAATAATCATCATTCAAACCAGAGTAATCCTAACAATTCGTCGCATGCTGCGAACATGAATAACCACAGTAATCAGTGCAATCCTAATAATGCAGCATACTCTTCGAGTAGGAAGTAATATAGCAATCTGGTGATCATATTAAGAAAGAACTGTTGATGCATGCATCGATGGTTCTTTTTTAGTGTACCAAATCATACCACATGTTGTAGATATAACGACTAAGAACACAATATACAGTTGGTATTTTTATGGGACTGTTGTTTTTTTACTATAAGGATACAAGCAGGATACAAGGAGCGAAGAAAAGTGTTTTGGGGCGGGGAATGATCATATATCATTTCCTGCCTGTGTCTATAGAGAAAGGACGGTGAGCATATGTTTTTTGGAAAGAAGGATAAAGATGTAAGACTTACAGATAAAGAGTACAAGAGTCTTGTGGGCGGCATGAGCAAGAAGGAACGCAAGGACTTCGATCGCAGACAGAAAGAATTCAAGCGTGACAGGGAAGATGATCGCCTGGATGCCTGGCTGGACTTCGAAGACGACATGGACGACATGGGCTGGTAAGGAGGCTGAGCTTATGAAGAGACTTTTGTATTGGGTTAAGAAATGCCTTATGGGCCACAACAAGTTCTGCAAACATTTCTGTGTTACATGTGAGTACTACGACATCTGCCATAGAGACGGAGAACTCGATTGAGAAAGAGAGGAAAATACCATGATCTTTTTGATTATAGCTTTTGCACCATTACTATTTGTGGGTTGGTGCTTTGTAAAGACAATTGAAATTGTCGCAGGATTTTTGAAGTTTGATCTGAGATGCGCAGCAGTGAAAAAGAAGAATCCGGAGTTATACAGACAGATGAAAGAAGAGGCATTCAGGATGACAAATGGATGTAATCATTCGTACTGGATAATCCATCACAGCAATCATCACTAAAATGCTCTCCGTCGCCTGCGAAGCGACCTTTCTGAAGCTCTGATGCGTTATCATCATATCAAACAAAAGTGTGAGATAATTATATTGGTCTCCCAAGGAGGTTTACCATGACGATCAAAGAAGCTGAAAATATAGTAAGAAGTTTTGACGAAGGCAGGAAATTCACAGATGAAGAGGAGTTCATGTTCATCGAGGCAATGAACTTCCTGATTAAAGAACGCAAGGATCCCAGAGACATGATGTACCTGGGCGGATATTACTATGAGAAAAAGCACTTCGACCTGGCTCTTAAGTATTATGAGATGGCAGCATCCATGGACTACGACGAAGCCTATGAGTGTCTTGGCTACATCTGGTACTATGGCAGGACCGGAGAAAGAGATTACGGAAAGGCTTTCGAGTACTTCACCAAGATGATGAACAAGGGTAATCTTGTTGCAACCTACAAAGTAGCTGACATGTATAGGAACGGCTACTACGTAGACAAGGATATGAACAAGTACAAGAGCATGATTGAGGATCTCTATGAGAAGGTTCAAGACTGCAGGAATGTCTTTGATCCCGTTCCCGAAGTTTATACTAGACTTGCCAGGATCAGAACTGACGAGGGAAAAGAGGAAGATGCAGTAAACCTCTACCTTAAGGCAAAAGACTGGCTGGCTCAGAGGATCCATTTCAACGCTTTCTTTGGCAATCTCAATATCATGAAGTGGCTCGTCGACGACCTTTATAAGCTGATTGAGTTTGATGAAGACTACTTTGATTTCTTTGACCTTTATTATCTCCTGAACATTCCTCATAAGATAAAGTTCTTTTACGAGGATGAGGAGATGAACCTGGAGTCAGTTATGGAAGGCGATGAGTGCGTTGTCTGCTTTAATGGCAAATGGTACCACTCAAGAGATGATTTCTTCAAAGATGCTGCTACCAAGGATGGAACCAAGCTTACCGCCATTTACGGCGACCTGTATGGATTTGAGGTGATGGATAATGGCTGATGTTATAAAAGGACACAATACCTCCTACGCCAGGTATGAGGAACTGATAAACAGAAGAGATGAATTGAAGAAGGAAGCTTTCCAGTACCACGCTGAATATGTGAAGGTTTTTGGAGACCTTATCCTGGAACTCTTCAGGAAAAAGATAGAGTGCATTAGGAAAAAGAAGACCATCGAATACTGCCAGGCTGCTATCAACCATGGTAACAGCGTTGATCAGGCGCGGCTTCAGGCCTATCTGGAAAAGGAGATGGCTGATTTTCAGGCACAGCTTGATGACATGGTAAAAGAACATGAGGCTGCTCTTAA
>JAEEGH010008776.1_pt1 | contig 23772 bp, 25 predicted proteins | sample 9134181 | NCBI WGS metagenome assembly JAEEGH01 (sample SAMN16246544, study PRJNA631951) | gut metagenome | biome: gut microbiome; feature: rumen; material: DP-attached | host: Bos | place: Iran: Karaj | collected 2018-10
TACTGAGGGATTAAAGAACCGCGGAAAGACAAAAGCAGATGCTGACAGCCGCCGCAAAGCAGCAGAATCCTTTACTGGGGTTACACTAGACAGCATCGGTAATTACGGTTTTGATCCTGAGAAGGCTTCAAAGAACATTGAGAATATGATTGGTACCGTTCAGATCCCATTGGGGTACGCGGGCCCTATGAAAATCGAAGGCGAGTATGCGAAAGGAGAGTTTCTGATACCTCTTGCAACGACAGAGGGCGCACTTATCGCATCGATCTCCAGAGGTATGTCCGTAATAAACGCCAGTGGTGGCGCCAGAACTGCTGTGTTCTCGGATGCCATGACGCGTGCTCCCGTGTTCAAGGTCAAAGGTATCGAACATTCCAAAATGGTCATGGATTGGGTAGAATCCAATATGGGGTCCATAGATCAGGCGGTTGCCGGGACCACAAGTCACGGAAAGCTCGTGGACATTGAATTTTTCCCTGATGGAAGAAGTCTCTACATGAGATTGTCGTTTGATACCGCCGATGCCATGGGCATGAACATGGCTACCATAGCTTCAGAGGCCGTTTGCAGGCTTATAGAGAAGGAGACAGGAGCGGTGATGGTCTCGGTCTCCGGCAATATGTGTTCTGATAAGAAGCCCGCAGCAATCAATATGATATCCGGCAGGGGAAAGACGGTGATCGCAGAGGCCACCATCCCTGCAGAAATAGTCGAGTCCAAGCTTCATACATCTACCTCGGCTATAGTCGAGACAAATTACAGAAAGAATCTGGTCGGAAGCAGCATGGCAGGCACCCTCGGTGCAAATGCTCATGCAGCAAACATGGTGGCCGCATTGTATCTTGCGACAGGTCAGGACCCGGCTCAAGTAGTCGGGGGAAGCATGTCCCTTACATCCTGCGAGGATGTCGATGGCGATCTGTACATCAGTGTCCGCATGCCTGCTGTGGAAGTGGGTACTGTCGGAGGAGGTACATCGTTGCCCTGTCAGAGCGAGGCCTTGGATATGATAGGCTGTAAGGGTAGCGGCAAAGCAAGAAAACTATCGGAAATCGTAGCTTCCACGGTACTTGTCGGGGAGCTGTCCACGTTGGCAGCACAGGCCGCAGGACAGCTTGGTCAGGCACATAAGACTCTCGGCAGGTGACATCATTAAAGACCTCAAGCAAAAGGCAGACGAAACGTTGGAGCCTGTGAGTCACATAGCGGAAGGCACCATCGCCCCAATCAGATTAGTGGCTGGCGGTGTAACGGCGGATGCGATACCAGAAAAGGTGGATATGGCCACCAGAGAGAAGATAATCGTCAGGACCAGCATAGTCGGGATACTGGCCAATATCCTTTTGGCTTCTGCCAAAGCATTATTGGGAGTCTTTACGAATTCAATCGCTATCACATTGGATGCGGTCAACAACTTAACCGATGCACTTTCATCGGTGGTTACAATCATAGGTACTAAGCTGGCAGGCAAGGAACCTGATAAGAACCATCCATTCGGTTACGGCAGGATCGAGTATCTGACGACGATGATCATCGCCGCAATCATTCTATATGCTGGTCTGACGGCACTGTTCGAGTCCGTAAACAAGATAATCAATCCGGTAGAAGCGGAATACGACACCATATCGCTGGTTGTCATGTTCATAGCTATTCTCATGAAGATAGCTTTGGGAAAGTACTTCCAGTCTGTGGGAAACAAGGTCAATTCAAAGTCGTTGGTCGCCTCAGGAACGGACGCGCTCTATGATTCGTTGCTGACCACATCAGTATTGGCCTCAGCACTGATCTTCATGATCGCGGGAATAAGTGTGGAGGCTTACGTCGGAATACTGATCTCAGTCTTCATAGCGAAAGCCGGTATCGAGCTGATAATCGAGGCGTTGAATGAGATTCTGGGCAGCCGTGCCGACAATGAGCTGGTGGACGAGATAAAGAAGACCATCTGCGAAGAGGAGAAGGTCGAAGGTGCATACGATCTCATCCTTCACAGCTATGGGCCGAACAGGATCGTAGGGTCGGTCCATGTGGCGGTCCCGGGTGAGATGAACGCGATAGAACTTGATTCCCTCCAACGCAGGATAGCGAAGAACGTTGCCGAGAAACATAAGGTTCTGATGGGTGCTGTGGGCGTCTACTCGGTCGACAACAGTCCGGAGTCCAAGGCCATACGCGAGGATGTGATGGGTATCGTCATGTCCCACAAAGAAGTTGTTCAAGCACATGGCTTCAGGGTGGATCAAAAGAACAAAGTCATCAATCTGGACATAGTCATTGATTATGGGATCAAGGATCGCATGTCGATGTTCCAACAGATATGCAAGGAGATACAGGAAAAGTATCCCGACTACCGTTTAGAATTGATCCTGGATATCGATGTATGATGCCGTGCCGTACGTTTTCGCGCGCGATAGTATAAATTTGGGATTTATTATCGAGGTCTCATGCCTGTAATCAACTTCAAGTACAGCGACCTCTGCTCCATCATCGGACAGGACATCCCGATGGAGAAGCTCGCTGATAGGATACCCATGATCGGAGCCGACATAGAGCATGCCGAAGCCGGATGCGACGATATGTCGGTCGAATTCTTCCCGGACCGTCCCGACCTTTACAGTGTCGAAGGAACAGCAAGAGGTCTAAGGGCGTTCCTGGACATCGAGCCGGGAATGAAGACATACGATGTCAAAGAATCCGGAATGGATGTCTACATCGATAAGTCGGTCAAAGATGTAAGGCCCTATTTCCTGTGCGGAGTCGTCAGGGACGTGAACATCGACGACAATATGCTGAAGTCTATCATGGAGATGCAGGAGAAGCTCCATACCACCATCGGAAGGAAGAGGAAGAAGCTGGCGATAGGCATACATGACCTTGATAAGGTCTGCGCTCCGTTCACTTACAGGCTTGCGGAGCCCCATTCCATAAGGTTCGTCCCTCTTGCCAAGACGGAGGAGATGGATATGGAGGAGATTCTTACAAAACACGAGAAGGGCAGAGATTATGCCCATCTCCTTCAGGGATACAAGGAGTACCCCATCATCCTTGACAAGGACAACAACGTACTGTCATTCCCGCCCATCATTAACGGATCCCTTACAACGGTCACAACCGACACTCACAATCTGTTCATCGACGTCACCGGTTTCGACCGCAAAGCGGTCAAAGGTGCGTTGGACATAGTATGTACATCCTTGGCAGAGCGCGGAGGAAAGATCGAATCGGTCACCATGCATGAGGACGGCAACTCATTCCAGTCCCCAGATCTGTCACCCAAGACCTATGAGATATCGGTAGCTGAGTGCAACAAGTATCTCGGTACCGCACTTACTTCGGCAGACATGGTGAAGGCGCTGAGAAAGATGGGCATGGATGCATCTGCGGACGGGGACAGGCTCAGCATTACTGTTCCCCCGTACAGATTGGACATCATGCACAAGGTGGATCTCTTTGAGGATGTAGGGATCGGATACGGTTTCGAGAATTTCGGAGGAGATTATTCCCTTGTACAGACCTCGGGAGGATTGGAGCCGGTCAATGCATTCTCAGAAGATGTAAGGGATATCTTGGTCGGACTCGGATTCATGGAGGTCATGACGCTCACTCTTATCAATGACAGGGAGGAGTTCGAGATCTCGAAGCTCCCGGTTATGGAGAATGTCAGGGTCCTCAACCCGATCACAGAGGATGTTACATGCCTCAGGTCCTATCTGATGCCAAGTCTGATGAACATCCTAAGGCACAACAAGCATCGCGACCTTCCTCAGAAGATATTCGAGGTAGGAAACGTAGTTAGAGACAATCTCATACAGACTCACCTGTGTGCTATGTACACAGCATCTAAGGTCTCCTTCACCGAGATCAAATCCATCACGGAATCAGTTCTCAGGGAGATGGGATGCGAGTATGAGCTGAAGAACACCGACATCAAGACATTCATAGACGGACGCGGAGCGGAAGTCTGCTACAAAGGAAAACCGATCGGAATGTTCGGAGAGATGGCCATCGAGGTCGTCACCGGATATGAGATCACGCACCCTGTGGCCTTCATGGAACTCGATCTCGAGCCCATAATCAAGGACCGCAAGGGAACGATGTTCTGAGGTGATGAGATGGAAGTAGGTGACAAATTCCCCAGCTACAAGCTCCAAGATGAGAATGGAGAAATATTCGACAGCAAGCAGATGAAGGGCAAGAGGTACGTACTATACTTCTATCCGAAGGACAATACATCAGGCTGCACAAGGCAGGCAGTCGCCTTCAGTCAGAGTCTCCCCAAATTCGAGGCCCTTGGATTGACCGTAATAGGGGTCAGCAAGGATTCTGTGGCTTCACACAGGAAATTTGTCGACTCAAAAGAGCTGACGATCAAACTCCTCAGCGATCCTGAGCACAAGCTGCTCGAGGAGGCGGGTGCCTGGGGTACCAAGATGATGTACGGCAAGGAGACCACCGGCACCATCAGGACGACTTTCATCATCGGTGCAGATGGTAAGGTGGAGGCCGTCTGGAAGAAGGTCAAGGTCGACGGACACATCGAAAAAGTCTTAGAAAAGGCAAAATCTCTGCTATAAGCAGTCGTAAGTGCTGTAATCTTACGAACGTGCCTCTCTATAGTGGGCTTCTTGGACATTAGGTTCCGAATAGGCTTTCATTCCCAGAGCCGTGGCCCGCATCTTGGGTCCAATTGAATGTTGGCATCATTCAGTCTGGTTGTCATAGTGCATATATACGCTGGTACCGTATCACGACTGGGAGAATCATTATCATGAATTCTAAGGTCGTAATAGCCATTGTCGCAGTGGTAATTGTTGCTGTCGCAGGAATAGCTTTCTTCGCGATGAGCAGTAATAACGGTGGCGATGCCCCCTCCGATGGTATCCTGTATGACGGGAACGGAGGAAAACTGCCAGATGGCAAGACAACATACACGCAACATTCCACAAGTGTAGACACTTGTTCCTTCCAGAAGGACGGTTATCACTGGGTAGTCTGGAACACCAAGGCTGATGGCAGCGGAACCGATTACAACGAGAACTCCGTAGCACCAGCAAAGACCACACTCTATGCCCAGTGGTCGAATGCTAACACAATCTTCGGTAGTGACGGCGGTATCGGATACGTTTCAATCTTCGTCGCAGACAGCAACGGCGGCAAAGAGGTCAACATTGACCATGGTTATGCGGAACTGCCCTCCAAAGCAGTCTTCATCATCAAGCCGCTGTCTGGCGTTACCTTAAAGATTTATGTCGATGGAAAGGGTGTCATCGCTGAGAAATCTGATAAGAAGAATTACATCGAGTACATTACCGGAACGGCAGGCATCGTATTCGAGAACGGTAGTATCAAGGATGACGGATCGGCCGTATTTGAAGTAAGGCAGACCATCTCTAACCAGAGTGTCACCCTCGGTTGCTTGAACACCTCGGTATCCAATGTCCTGGATATCAAAGGAACGAGAGAGGTCCCCACAGACATCATGAGTTTCAGTATCAAATATACGGGGCTCACTGACGTTATCGATATCAATCATACAGGATCAGTCCAGCTCGGAGATAGCCCCGAAATCCACGTCAAGGCCGTGAAAACCGGAACTTCTGTGGATTACGACGCTGATGCAGGTTCTATTATCTTCACCTTAGACGGCAAGAAGTATGAGATCCAGTTCAATTTCTCGAATGGAGGAGAGGTCAGCGAAGTGTCAATCAATGAGGATACCGCGATCATCAAGTTCTCATTCGATCATGATAAGGATCCCATCTTCTACCGTGTTATAGGTAGCTGAAACCATAAAAGGGGGCATAACCCCCTTCATTAATTCTATCTTGAATAGGTGAACGGACTGGTTTGTCTGTTGCGTTAGTGTGGTAACGTCTCAAAGACGATTATTATTGTTTCAAAAATGAAGGGGGATATTCCCCTTCTTTTGTGTGGTTTCAGAAGTCTACCAGTTCGTGATAGTCGTATGCAGGCTCGCCTGCATTGAAGCAGTACTGGATGGTGGCAAAGTTCTTCTTGAGTTCCTTGACATCCTCTTTGACCTTTGCAGGGTCTTCCTTCTTCTTGACGACTCTTGCGATGAGCTCTGCAACTTCTTTCATCTCGCTCTCCTTCATTCCGAGGCGGGTCATTTCCTGGGATCCGAGCCTGAGTCCGGACGGGTTGACCGAGCTGGTGTCTCTGGGGAGCATGTTCTTGTTACAGATGATGTTCGCATCTTCCAGTAACTGAGCACAGAGCTTTCCTCCTCCGAACTCGGAAACATCGACTGCGATCGCATGGGATCTGGTGAATCCTAGGTCCGGGCAGAGTACAGGTACGCCCAGCTCGTAGAGTGCCTCTCCGAGTGCACGGGAGTTCTTGCATGCCTGTGCAGCATACTCCTTTCCGAAGACGTCCATCTCGGCGAGGGTGATTCCCAATGCGGCCATGGCATGAAGGTGATGGCTGGAGGTGACTCCGGGGAAAGCGGCATGCTGAAGCTTCTTTTCCTGCTCCTCGGTAAGGTTCTGTCCCAAGAGGATACCGTGGTTAGGTCCGGGGAAGGTCTTATGGGTGGAAGCTGAAACGATGTTCACACCGTCCCTGAAGGGGTCCTGGAATTGCTTTCCTGCAATGAGTCCGAGGACGTGCGCACAGTCTTCCCAGACAAGACATCCAATCTCGTTGAAGGTATCCTGGAGTTCCTTGATTGGCGGAGGGAACAGGAATACTGAGAGACCGAACTGAGCGACCTTGGGCTTTGCAGCCTTCAGCACTTTGATGGTTCCGTCTATGTCCAGATTCATGTCAGACTCGTTCCAGGGATAGTTGACAGAGTTAACTCCCCTCTGTCCGAAAGCACCGAACTCACATGTAGAGATGTGGGCGCCCTGATCCAGAGCGCAGGTGGTGATGATGTCCCCCGGCTTAGCAAAAGCCATCAGGACGGCCATGTTAGCGACAGTTCCTGAGATAGGTCTGAGGTCAGCGAATCCGCAGTCAAAGACCTTCTTTGCGAGTTCAATTGCCTTCAATTCTACCTTGTCAACATAGATGTTTCCTTGGTAGTAACGTTTTCCAGGCAATCCCTCTGCATATCTGTCAGCGAAATCGGAGATGAGCATTTCTTTAGCAAGTGGGCTCATGAGGTTCTCCGATGCGATCATGGGTATGCATTCCTCGAACCATTTGTTGTGAGCCTTGACGTTCTCTCTGATGAATTTGGCGTCCTCTATGGCCATTGTTATCGGTCTCCCGTAGGGAGACCTCAATTTATACCATTTGCTGGTTCGACGATTTTACGATGGCTGTTCACAGCGTTACTTCTCGCATCTATACAGAAAAAGAGTAGCAAGTTAGTTATCTACCAATATTTTGGTAGATTGAGACCTTATATTATGTGCGCTAATAATCAGAAAGGTAGTGTTCATATGGAATTTGATCGTGTCCTTGAGGATATAAGGAAAGGAAAACCGATACTCGTATACGATTTCGACGATAGAGAGAGGGAATGCGACATGACCGTTGCTTCTCAGTTCGTCACCCCTGAAATCATTCAGAAGATGAGGAAGGATGCTGGAGGATTGATCTGTGTCACCACCCCGTATTCAAGGGCGATGGAGGTAGGTCTGCCTTTCATGTCTGATGTCTACTGGGATGATTGCGAGAAGTATCCTCTTCTGAAGGCGATGGCTCCGACCGACATCCCTTATGACAGAACCAAATCATCTTTCGGTGTAACTATCAATCACAGGAAGACCTACACCGGTATCACTGACAAGGATCGTGCATTGACTGCCAGCGAGTACGCCAAAGTACTCTTTTCCGGAAAACCTATCGAAGAGGTCAAGAAAGAGCTGGGCACCAACTTCAGAGCACCCGGCCACATCCATCTGCTCAACACTTCGGAGAAGATCCTGGAGTCACGCTTTGGGCACACCGAGCTTTGTACCGCATTGATGTACATGGCAGGGGTCATGCCTTCGGCCACCATCTGTGAGATGATGGGGGACGATTTCGGTTCAAGACCTAAATCCAGTGTGGCTGAATACGCTAAAGAGCATGATATGATCATCATCGACGGAGATGATGTGATCGCGCAATGGAAAGAATTCAAGAAAACCCATCCGGAGCTTTGACATGGTCAGAGTAATGGCTTCAGGAGTATTCGATCTGATCCATCCGGGTCACATAGATTATCTGAAACAAGCCAAGTCCTATGGTGATTATCTGACTGTTGTTATCGCCAGTGATAAGACCGTCAGGAAAAACAAGCATGAGCCGGTTACTCCGGAGGCTATGAGGGCCCTCATCGTAGAATCTCTGAAACCAGTCGATGAAGCGATTGTCGGAGGTGAAGGGGATATGTTGGATACTGTTGCCAAAGTGAAGCCTGATATCATCGTTCTTGGTTACGATCAGAATTTTGATGAATCGGAGTTGAAGGCAAAGCTCAAAGAGAGGGGCTTTGACGGGATAGATGTAGTACGGGCCAACGAATGCGCGGACGATCTCAACGCTACCAGGCGCATAATGGCAAAGATCAGGGAGATGGGTTCCCAATGAAGATAATCGGTATTGCTGACACGACATTCGCTAGGTTCGATATGGGCCATTCCGCAATAGATGAGCTTCAGCATGCTGGAACGGGTTTCAGGATAGTACGTTACACCGTACCGGGGGTCAAGGATCTGCCGGTTGCATGTAAGAAGCTGATTGAGGAGCAGAACTGCGACATCGTAATGGCTCTGGGGATGCCCGGCCCGATGCAGAAGGACAAAATGTGTGCCCATGAGGCATCTACAGGTCTGATCAGAGCACAATTGATGACGAACAAGCACATCATCGAGGTCTTTGTCCATGAGGATGAGGCCAAGGATGATGACGAGCTCGCCTTCTTGGCAGACAGCAGGGCCAGGGAGCATGCGCTCAACGTTTACGATCTACTGTTCCGCCCAGAGAGTCTGACTAAGAGGGCAGGTACAGGTCTTAGGCAGGGATTCGCCGATAAAGGTCCCGTTAGATATAGGTGAGAAAAATGAAAGCATACAAGATCGGAGCAGTTGTCGCCGAGTTCAACTACGAGATAACCATGCTCATGATGGAGAGGGCAAAGGCCGAGGCCGATTTCCTAGGCGTAAAGATTGTAAAGGAGATCAAGGTCCCTGGTTGTTTTGAGATTCCCATGGCTACAAAGAAGCTTCTTGAGGACAAGGATATAGATGCTGTTATCACACTCGGTGCAGTGATCACTGGTGAGACCAAACACGACGAGGTCGTCATCGCTCAGGCTTCAAGGAAGATAATGGATCTCGGATTGGAGTATGGAAAACCAGTAGGGTTCGGAGTGACCGGACCTGGAATGACAGAACTCCAGGCAATGGATAGGATCGAGAAAGGCAGAGATGTCGTCGATGCTGTCGTGAAGATGCTCCAAAGGTTGGAGTGAATAAAAACAGACCGCGGCAAAATCGCCGCGGTCTCTATTTGTTTCTGTTTTTTGTATCGTTTTACATTCTGGGCTGACGGCCATCGCAGACAGCGATTTTTACGATATCGATGACGCTGGAGAGTGCTACGCCAGTCGTCATGGCAATGGATACACATCCTTTTCCGTGAAGATACATGTCCATGATGACACGTACATTGTTATCCTCTGTATCGATGCTCTTGGGGTTGAAACGCCTCGGACCGTTCTGCCAGGATCTTGTCTTGCATTTGGGGCATCTCATAGGTGTCTTAGCAGTACGGGAGAACCAGGTGTGTCCGCATACAAAACAGCTGTATGTAGTGGATTCACCGTACCAGTGATATGTTCCGCAGTGGGGACATCTCGCAGGCATGTCTATTCCGCTTGTCCAGTCATGTCCGCACCTCCCGCAATGTTTCTCACTGAGTGTCTTTGCTTGCATGATAGCACCTATTGGATTATACATCCAACATACTTTTTAGTATATATAAAAACTCTCAATATCACGAAACATTCACAGATAATAGGCCACAATCCTATACAATTGTTATATCGATGGATGGTTAACGGGTTTAATGGCGGTATTATTTTCCTAGCTAAACATCATATTATCGGATACAATTCACGGACAATCATTCCTACATGCGTAAATAATCGTTTTATGGACGGTATCTATTGCCTTGTTCATGGACCTGCTGTCTATCATCCTCATCGCAGTTGGTTTGGCGATGGATGCTTTCGCGGTATCGATCTGTAAAGGGTTGGCCATGAAGACTCCAAGTTTCAGGTCGATGCTGATAATAGGATTGTGGTTCGGCGGATTCCAGGGGCTCATGCCTATCATCGGTTATTTCGTAGGCGAGTCATTCTACCAGTACATTGCTGATATAGACCATTGGGTGGCATTCGGACTTCTTCTTATCATAGGTTTGAATATGATTCGCGAAGCACTATTCGGCGACGAGGATGCCGTAGATGACAATGTCGGAGTCACGACTATGTTTCTTCTGGCCATAGCTACCAGTATAGATGCTTTGGCAGTGGGGATATCCTTGGCAATGGAAGGAGCAAATATATGGGCTGACTCTCTGATAATCGGTTGTATAACTCTTATGATATCAATGGTCGGGGTTAAGCTGGGCAGTATCGTAGGGGATAGATATAGTAGAAAGGCGGAGCTGGCAGGAGGGATAATACTGATCTTGATAGGTCTGAAGATCCTGCTGGAAGGTTTAAACGTCCTGTGAAAGGTCCTTGCCGTCCTCAGAGAGTAGAAGGAACATCCTGGCGTAGTCCTCAACAGCGGTACTGAGATCGAATTCCTCTCTGTTGGGAGATCCGAGCGAACGGAGTTTCTGAAGAATGGTGTCATCCCTGACAGATTTCATCAGTTCATCCATCCAGTATTCAAGATCGAACATGTTGGAGTCGTTCCAGTGCCTGAAGATGCGAGTAATATGTTCGTCACTGAAGTTCTCGCTCAGCCTCTCATACGTGGATTTCAGTAGGCTGCACATATGGAGTTTCAGATTGTCATCTTCCACATATGTGTCGGGATTGTAATGGAAGTCCTCGAGAACCTCCTCAATTATGGTGTTGACGGTGCGGAAATCGCGTCCGTATGAGAGGATCTTGTTCAGAAGTTTCGGGATGATAGTCGGATAGATGTCATCATCGCCATCGAGCTCTCCGGCCTGATATTTCATTCTGAAGTTCCTGTAGACCGTGATGTAGAATATTCCCTTGCAGGGGACTGATGCCTTGACTCCAAACTCAGTCGAAATCAGGTCGATGTATTCTATCGGATTGAATTGGATGAACTCGCGTTCCTTCATGATGATAAGGTCGACGATACGTTTGCATACCCCGACTATGTAAGCATCGATGAAACGGAAGTCTGTGATGAGGTCGAGACCCTTCTTCCAATCGTTGTGGGCCTTCCCTTCCTCTCCGTCGGCCGCGAATGCAAAACCGCGAGTGAAATACATGTCCGCTGTTGGTTCTTCGGACTCGTTCATCATCTCCTCTACCTTCGAGATAGCTTCGGACGGATCCCTCTCGATGAGACTCACGATGCTGGAGAACTCATCCTCGTAAGGCTTGTTCAAAAGATACGCCTTGCTGTTGGATCTGGACCTGAAAGTGCGTTTCTCGCATTCACCGCAGATGTAATATCCGAATTCATCTGAAGTAATGGCTCCACCGCAATAGGGGCAGAGTCTTATGGTAAAGGCCATACGAGTCGAATCCAGTCAGAGTTATAATTAGTTGCTGGTGATATTTAACCATCCAGATGATTATTAAAGCTGAAAGCTAAACTCTGATTATTTCAGCGAAGCGACTATATCATTCGCTAATTTCTCAAGATCCGGCATCTGCTCAGGCCGCATGGATGATTTGATTACGAAGGTCTCTCCCACCTTTGTCATTCCTTTCAGGGAGGACATCCTTTCTTCCATGATCTTGGGCGACTGGGGCGCCCATGAACCGTTTCCGATGAGGGAGTAGTTCCTGTTCTGGACAGTCATGATCTCCATATCCTCTATCACTGCGCTCATTGTAGGGTGAAGATTGTTGTTGTAAGTCGGTGCCGCCAGGACTATATTACTGAATCTGAACGCGTCAGCGACCACGTACGACGGATGGGTTCTGGTGACGTCGTACATGTTGATCTTTTTCACTCCCTTTTCCTTGAGCAGTAGTGCAAGCTTCTCAACCACAGCAGCGGTATTTCCATACATGGATGTATAAGCGATAACAACTCCCTTTTCCTCGGGTTCGTAAAGGCTCCATATGATGTATTTTTCCATGATGTAGCCGATGTGCTCCCCCCTCCAGATCGGACCGTGGAGCGGACAGACCATATCGATCTGCACACCTTCCAGCTTGCTGAATATGTTTTGGACTTTGCTTCCGTATTTTCCCACGATATTTGCGTAGTATCTTCTCGCCTCATCGAGGTAATCTCTGTCGAAATCGACTTCATCCGCATATAGTGCTCCTGAAAGGGTCTTGAACGTTCCGAAGGCATCGGCTGAGAACAGTATCTCATCCTTCAGATCATAGGCGAACATGACCTCCGGCCAGTGGACCATAACGGCAAAGTAGAACTTCAGAGTGTGTTTCCCGAGACAGAGCTCATCGCCGTCCTTGACCTCCAATTTGTTCTTGGGCTTCAGCTGATAGAAGTTGTCGAGCATGTCGAAGGTCTTGCTGTTCCCAACAACGGTCACTTCCGGATAAGTTTCCAGCACTTGAACGATGGCAGCACCGTGATCGGGTTCCATATGGTCGATCACAAGGTAATCAAGCGGTCTTCCTCCAAGCACCCCTTGGAGGTTCTTCCAGAATTTCGATACGATGGATGAGTCGCAGGTATCCATCAGACACGTCTTTTTATCCATTAGGACGTAGGAGTTGTAAGACACTCCCTCCGGTATTGGGAAGGACCCCTCGAACAGCGCCGCTGTTCTGTCATCCCCGCCTATCCAGTAGATGTCGTCTTTGATTTTGATACCGGTCCCATCCGCTATTGCCATGAATCGACAATGGTATTGGTAATAAAAATCAATTTGGAGGCTTAGTGATTAAATCTGATGACAGGATGCGAGTACACATGATCTTTGTGTTTTCAGGAACAGGCAACTCCTACCACGTTGCGAAACGCATAGCGACAGAATTCGAGTCGGATATGGTGGAAATAGCTTCTGCCGTCAGATACAAACGTTCATTCTACAATGCGGACGAGAACACTGTTGGATTCGTTTTCCCAGTCTATTTCCATGGTCTTCCTTCTATAATGGAGGAATTCCTTCAAACCGTGGAGATAGTCAAGCCTGGTCATGTTTTCGCTGTATCGACCTGTGCGGGTGAGTCCGGTAAGGCATGCGAACAGCTTCAGGATATACTAGGAAAGAAACTGAATGTGGACGCTTTCTACGATGTGCTCATGCCTGAGAACGCTGTGTTCTATGAGGACGTTCCTGGCAAAGAAGAGGCCGAGAAGATCAACGGAAGTGCGGATTCAGCGGTAGGTGGGATCATCAGTTCCATCAAAAAACAAGAGAAGGGCGATTTCCGCACCATGGCAGGAAGCGATTGTTTCGATGAGATGAGGCAGCGTTATTCAGCGTTCAGGAATACGGAGCCTTTCTCTGTGGATGAAAGATGTATCGAGTGCAGGGTTTGCGAGCATGTCTGTCCGGAGCAGATAATCAAAGTCTACCACAGGAAACCTGTGTGGGATGAAATGGAATGTTCGATGTGCATGAGCTGTCTGAATTTGTGCCCTAAGCAGGCATTGCAGTTCGCAGATCTTACGCAGAATCGTGGGAGATATTTCCACCCTGAATACTATATGTGGAGTCTGGGAGTGAACCCTCCGTACAAATACGAAGATTTCAAAAAGTATGACAGCGGATTGAGGTATTGATAGCATGGCTGTTTTGGGATTCACCACGGTTGCAAGTCTTCTGAAGGAACAGACTGATCTTGTAAAGGGAAAGGGCATCGAGTCTTTCGGAGTCACAGTCATCGATGATGCGGAAGGAAAGCATGAGACGATTTCAGTTAGCAATGCTCAGCTGCATCTGTTCATGCAGCTCAAGAGGGGGAACGTCACCCACATGCTGTTCCAATCGAGGGAGCAGGCGGAATTGTTCTTTGCGAACATTGAGAACTACTACGGTAAGGAGAAGGCCGAAAAGGTGATGTCAGGCGTAAGAATGGTCGCAGTCGGTGATTCTTCAGAATGCCTGAGTGCCAGGGGATTGGAATTCGAGTCTTTCGCAAGCTTCGAAGATGCGGTCAATGCGATATAAATTCTTAAAATTGCGATATCCTTATCTATTTCCCTTTAAAATACAGGATGACAGAGGTAACTCATATGGAAGTTATTTACGTCCAGAATAAGACGACAATGCTCATCAACGCAGTCTTGTTGATCCTCGTCGGTATTCTGTTTATTTGGGACAAAAATGTCGCCCTTGAGTGGGGTTTCATCATTGCAGGTGTATGCATGATCGTTGCAGGAGTTCTCCCAATGATCGTGGCAAAGAATGTTGATTTGATGGGATTGATCATGATCGTTTTGGGAATAATTCTTTGTATTATTCCTGGGTTCTTTGCAGATGTTACAATCATAATCTTGGGAATTATTGCAATTCTGGTCGGAGTAATCATCATCTTCAGCGCCATCAAAGGCGATGAGAGTACCAAGACCATGGGAGTGGTTGTCGGTGCATTAATTCTGATTGCCGGAATTCTAATATTCCTCAACTACGACATCGTATTCGTCATCTTCGGTGTTATTCTCGTCGTTGCCGGTATCGTCAACGCGGTCACATTTGCAAGGATGTAAACATGAAAACAGCTGGCTGGAGTTCATTTCCAGCCGGCACTTTATCTTTGTTTTTAACTTAGAATTAATAGAATAAAGCCCCGGTTTCCCGGGGTAATGGGATCATTTCTGATCGTTTATCATGATGACATGGTATCCGAACTCTGTCTTGACAGGTCCGACTATCTGTCCCTTCTGTCCCTCAAAGCACGCTTTTTCGAATTCGGGGACCATCTCGCCCTTGCTGAACCATCCAAGGTTTCCGCCCTTTGATTTGCTGGGGCACTTGGAGAACCTCTTGGCCAAGTTGGCAAAGTCCTCTCCCTTTGATAGGCGGATCATGATTCCTTCTGCGTCCCTTGCGTTGGATACAAGGATGTGTGAAGCATTAACTGATTTTACCATGAGTTTCCCCATTCTCTTCCTGTATTTATGCTACAGGTATGAGCTCAGTCAGTTTCTTGTCAACATGTCCAACGATCCACCATACAGGTTTGAGGGACGAAGCACAGTTTGTACCGTGAGCGCTCACTGCGAAGTACTTCACTTCAGAGAACACAGATTCCACGACCATGACGAAGTTCTCTTCGCCGTTGTCGATCAGATACTGCCTGACATCGTCATCGTTGAGTCTGGGGTTCATGAGATCGTTCTTGGTGGCAACGACTGCGAAGGGTACATCGGAAACCGATCCGGGTCCGATGCCCCTTATCGTGGTGTACATGTAATGGAAGCAATCGAAAACCTCGTGCGGTGCTTCCCTCAGATATTCCCTGTTAAAGGCCAAGGGGTCGAAGGTGAAGATGATACCGTTGGTGTAATTGTAGTACTCTTCGAAGAGCATCTTGTCCACTGAAGGCTGGAATTCAACTCCAGAGATATCGTTGAAGACGATCTCCCTGTCCTGAAGTTTCAACGAACGAAGGAACAGGATCTGTGATTCAGTCTCTCCGGGAACCGTCCTTGGAGCATAATCCTTGGCAGAGATGGCCTCTTTGGACAGTCCTGGCGATGGGCTGTCCACTGTTACATCGACAATCCTTGCATTGTGAGTCAATGTCTCGACAGATGCGAGCATGAGAGATGTCTTTCCGGTACCTGTTCCCCCCACCATGGAGATGGTGATTGGCAGGGCCTCCCTGGTCTGTATCTGTTTCTGGCAGTGAGGACAGATCGTCGTAAGATTTGCTCTTTTTCCGCTCTCGCAGGAAATTTCATGTCCTTTGTTGCAGTAATGGACCTTGTATCCGTATTCATTCGGCACCGGGTAGTTGATAATAAGGCCGCATCTGCATTTGACCATGGGTCTCTCGAAATTTCTCTTACAGTGAGGGCAGACCCCGTAATCAGTATTCTTCTGATATTCGGATGATTCCCTCTTTGCCGCACCGCTGATCTTCATCCCTATTACGAGCCTGACAAGGATGAAAGGTATGATCAGTGCGATTGAGATCATTATGGACCAGCAGAAGTAAAGCGGCAACAGCAGAATCGGTATGATGACCAGAGCCTTTGATTTTGACCATGCGGCAACCAAAAGGTTCCAAGGCAGGGCCAGGCATCTGCGGAACGCGTGCGGTCTGTGAGTCCAGAGGTACTGAACAGGGTTCTCTACCCCGGCACAGTCCATAGCGGGCTTGGTCATGAAACCGGCGATAGACAATATGAAACCGACCAACAGCAGCACCAATACGATCTCGAACTTCAGACCTGTTACGGAGTCAGGCAGACTCTTGAACAAGGTATCTATCAGATACTCGAAGGGTGCTTTGCCATCAAAGTTCAATGAAACAACATTGTCTATTATCCACTGGGAGATATCGAATCCCAGCGAATCCATGCTGAGTGGAAGGAACACCCAAAAATGGACAGGGTGTTCATTCGAAGTTATGTATCCCTGGAGCGTCAGAAAGAAGCACAATCCGGAATACACGAGTGCAATTGCAGAGACGACCGCTAAGATCGTCTTGTTCATCCCATACATGGCCCCCCTATCAATATAGGAGTATTTTTTAGATAGGTCTCTCGACGGTCCCATCCTTGCGATGGAGCTCTCTTCCCATATCGATGGGGTTGGTGACATCCATGACACCCCATGGCCATTCTTGGAATTCCTTGATTCTTATCTCATCCATGGATTTCCTTACCTCGTCAAGGTCCTTGAGGATAACAGGTCCGAAGTTGGCCTGTTTCTCGCCGATGGGTTTTCCTTCAAGTATCCAGAATTCGGATTCTTCTGGCCCGTTTACAATATTGACCGGTGCACCCCTCCTCATCTTATATCTGAGCCATGGTTTGATCTTCGTACCTTCCATCGTTGCCGTTTCTCCAGATACGAAGTACACATTCCTATCGATGCCATCGGCCAGTGAATCCAAACTGAACGATGCTCCAGGTTGTAGGACCACCTTCATTATCCTGACGGAATTGTCAGCCGATGCCCAGGATGTCGGGTTGGGCGAGTATAACGATCTTCCCTGGTATTCGCCGCAATAGAGTGTTACTTCAGACCCTTCGGTTTTGATTATCGGGACATCCTTTGACCAGATGTTATTGACATGGATTTCTTTGTTCTTCCTTTCGAGGGGGAGATTGATGACGATCTGTGTGATATGCACGGGGTTCTCGTTCTCTTGGTCCAGGAGCGGATACATCTCACAGTGTTCATATCTGCTCGAGGCTAAAGTCCATTGCATATCCCCATTGCCGAATCTGCCGTGGTTGCCCTCCGTATCAAAATGATCAACGAAGCCCTTCTCAGCGATAGTGAGAGTCTCGTACCCCCAGTGTGCATGCATAGGGAACCCGGGAACGACGCGTCCGTGATACATCCTGAAACCCATCCTCTCCTGATAGTCCCTTCCCAGATTTCTTCCGCTGATGGTATTCAGCGGAGGAGCAAGTTGCGAATTGCCCTTGGGGTAGTTGTCATGGTGGTGGGAAACGAAAGTAAATGGATCGTCTCCGGACCAATGGATGTTGATATCGACAATCTTCTGGACTGTTGAGGGTTTCTTGGCGAGTAGGAACATCAGCACTTCGTATGTTGAGTTCCTATATTAACGAAACCAATCCTAATTCAGAAAAGGTATGAGGTCCTGATCATCAGTTGTACTGGGGCACATCTATGGGGTAGTATGTCCTTCTGCCGTCCATATTGATCTGTTCGTATCCCATCTTATCATCGATCTCTTGCAATATGGAGATGAGATGTTCGCGATCCACGGTTTCTGTGGCCAGTCTAAGGCGGTACTCTCTGCATCTGTGGCATCCTGAAACGAATTTGGGCGCAATGCTGCGAAGCTTGCGTATGGCGCAATCTTCACCCTTCTCATCTATCAGCATATCGGCGAGTTGTATGCACCACTCTATCTGCTGATGTACCGTCGGATTCTTGAGTTTATTCCCGGTCTTGAAATATTCATCAATCTGGGTGCAGAGGAACGGATTTCCTACGCCTCCTCTTGCGACCATCACTCCAGTCGCATTAGTGACGTTCTTCGCATCAATCGCATCCTCCAGCGAGTAGATGTTTCCAGAGACGATAAGTGGAACGGACATCTCATTCTGGAGTCCTTCTATGATATCGTAATGCGGATATCCAGAATAGTTCTGGTCCTTGGTCCTCGCATGGACGGTGATGGCATCAACATCAGAGGCTTCAAGCTCTTTGATCACATCTAGATAGTTCATGTGATTGATGTCTGAGCCGAGGCGTATCTTGGCGGTGACTGGCCTTTCAGTCGCCTCTTTGACCTTTTTAACCATTTTACCGCATAGTGGGGGATCCTTCATTAGCACAGAACCGGCGCCGCTGCGCAGTATCTTGTGAACCGGGCATCCCATGTTAATGTCGAAGAAGTCTATGTTTGGATTCCATCTCAGGGCCTTTGCGGCTGCTTCAGCCAGATCATTTTCGCTGTGTCCGAAGAGCTGAAGGCCGGTAGGGTAATTCCTGTCGAACATCACATAGTCGCCTGTCTTCGCATCCGAGTTGAGGATTCCGACAGCGGATGTCATTTCAGTCATGGATACCGCGACTCCGAACGGTTTCATGAAGTCCCGGTAGCTTCTGGATGTGTAACCTGACATCGGGCCCGATACGACTGGCCCTCCTACTTCGATATCGCCGATCTTCCAGACCATCGTATCAGTTTCTGCTGAAGCGGGTGAATCCGGAGCAGGGGATTACCTCGATCCCCTCATTCTCCCAAATATCGCATATGAGATTCACTCCGATCGAATCGGAGCACATGTGGCCGGAGATGACCAAATTGACTCCTGCTTTCTTGGCCTCCTCCAGATGATTGTCCGGATAATGCATCGCTATGATGGTATTAACGCCGGCTTCTGCCAGGGAAGCATAGGTCTCCTTCGAGAATGATGTCCCGCCGTTCATCTTGACCATGATCTTTCCGCATTCGTCATCGGGATTTCCATTCAGTATTATGGGCGGACTGTTGCATCTGGCAGCCATCCTCTGTTCGGGTTCTTTCATCAGAGAATCTATGATGTCCTTGAGGGTGTTGGGTTCGTCCTCTTTCATCTTGTCTACCATGAATGCCTCCACCATGTTGTCGGCTGGGGCGTGTATGTTGAAGAAGGGGATGTTCAGCATGCGCGCGGCATCGGCAGTCTGATTGTAGTTGTAGCCCTGCATTCCTCTGAGGACTTCGTCCATCCTGTCCTTGACCAGCTGATATGCCTTGTCCTTAGGGACGCCCATGTTCTCGAACATGGCGGTCATCTGCATCATGACTTCCGGGAAGCATGTCTTTGATGTACCGTTCGGGTGGTGTGCGACTACGGCATCTATCCTCTCGCCCTTCTCTCTGAGTCTATCGGCCAGCAAGATCTCTGCCGGAGAGATGTCGATACCCCACATGAGACGGATCGCATCCATCTCCTTGGCCTCCTCTGACATGACGGAGAATCTGGAGTCCGCATATGGGTTCCAGAGTCTTTCCGTGTCGAACAGTTCTTTCCTGTCTTCAGGAAGCGAATCGTAGAGCTCTTGGGCATCTGTCAGAATCTTTTGGACTTCCGATTGCGGACGTAGATCCCTCTTCATTCCAGCTTCAACGCCCATCCTGTAGGCATCGTAGATCTTCATGGACGGGTGTACGCGGATACCTCGTTTATAGTTGTTTCAGTCTTGCAAAACATTATCACGTTTCAACGCATGACTTCGGAGTAAGGGAGGCGGGTTACTGGAGCAGATCATTATACACGTGGACATGGACGCATTCTACGCCTCCGTTGAGATGAGGGACAACCCTTCATTGGTTGGAAAACCCGTCATAATCGGAGCCCCACCCAACATGAGAGGGGTCGTTTCGACTTGCAGCTATGAAGCAAGGAAATATGGTGTCCACTCTGCAATGAACATCAAGGAGGCCTACAGGTTGTGTCCGAATGGTGTGTTCCTAGTTCCTGATTTCCATAAATATCACGCCGTATCGGAGCAACTCCACGAGATCTGGTCCGAATACGCGTCAGCTATGGAGGCCATAGCGCTTGACGAGGCATACCTGGATGTCACTACGACCGCAGGGGATTTTGATACTGCCAGAGATTTTGCTATGGAAATCAAGAGAAGGGTCCTGGAGGAGGTGGGCTTGAGCTGTTCGGTCGGGTTGGCGTACTCCAAATGTGCCGCCAAGACGGCCAGTGAGGAAAAGAAACCCAATGGGTTCTTCGAGATCCAGACTCCCGATGATTTCGTCAATCTGATGATAGACCGCGACGTTCGTTCGCTGTACGGAGTAGGTACGAAGACCGCTGAGAAACTGCATTCAGCAGGCATCAATACAGTAGGTGATGTGCGTCTCAGGGAGAAAGATGTAATCGACATGTTGGGCAGGATGGGGAGATACGTCGTAGACCTGGCGTATGGTCATGATGACAGCAAAGTGGTTCCATACCGGCCGGAGGATGCAAAATCGGTGAGCAGGGAATTGACCTTTCAGGAAGATGTATATGATTTCTGGCTGCTCAGCGATGTTCTCCTGCTTTTGTCGATGAGCGTGATTGACAGGGCCAGCTCATATGGGCTTCACGGCAGCGGAGTATCGCTGAAGGTCACTTATTCGGATATGAAGAGCATCACGCGTTCAAGGGTTACGGGCTATTGCGATGATGCGATAAGCGTCCATAAGGAAGCAGTATCTATGCTGGAGGAAGTATCGAACAGACCTATTAGGCTCATCGGTGTCGGAATCTACAATCTGACCGATGCTAAAGCCAAACAGACGACATTGGATTCTGTACTTGGCGAGAGCGATAAGGAGGCTGAGCTTCAGGAAGCCTTAGCGTTCATCAGAAAGAAGTACAAGATCGATACTCTGGACGAAAGTCAAGCCAGCGGGTGGGAGAACCTCCATATGTTGGCCGAGCACATGCGTACGCATAGACAATCATGAACAATGGAGACAGTTTTACAACAAACAGGTGAGAAAAAAGTCCGACGGCGTTTAAGCCGCCGGAATGGTTTCAAGCGAGGACGTCGGTCATCGCGTATACGACGCCCTTCTTCTGATCGACAACCCACTTGGCTGCCATGACTGCTCCTGCAACGAAGACTTCACGGGAGTGTGCCTGGTGACGGATCTCGATCCTCTCGGCGTTTCCGATGAACATGACTGTGTGGTCACCGACAATGTCTCCTCCCCTGACAGCGTGAATCCCGATCTCCTTTCCGCGGGGACAGGCTCCTTCGCGTCCGTAAACGAACTCCTTTCCTCCGAGTTCCTCGCTGATGATCTCCGCGGCAGTCATTGCTGTTCCGCTGGGCGCATCCTTCTTCTGGTTGTGATGGGCCTCGATGATTTCCACATCGTAGTCCAGACCAAGGTTCTTGGCCGCTTCTCTGCAGAGTTTGAAGAAAATGCCCACTCCAATGGAGTAGTTCGAGGAAATCACGGCAGCAACATTGTTCGCCTTGACAGCATCTGTGATGTTCTGCTTCTGCTCGGCCGAGAGTCCTGTTGTTCCTATGATAAGGTTGACCCCAGCCTTGGCCGCGACAGGTGCATTGACCGCTGTGGCAGGGGCGACGGTGAAGTCCAGAAGGACATCTGTCTTGGTCTCCTTGAGGACCTTCTCCAGATCCTTGGGGTCGGATACGGGGACATCCAGTTTTCCCAGTCCGCAGATCTCGCCGATGTCCTTTCCGACGTTGACGAGGTCGAAAGCTGCCGAGACCTTCATTCCTTCGGTAGCGTTGATGCGGCGTACGATCATCTGTCCCATCTTTCCACATGCCCCGACAAGGGCCGCTCTGACTTCTGCCATACAAATTCCTCTTTTCTCCGCTTCAGCGGTATGATTCGTCTATCCTCTAGTTCCTATATAAAACTCTGACAATGGCTGATATTGTTATTACTGGTTGTTTACCAAATTAGGATATAGCATTCCGAATTGCATCAGACTGAATTGCAAGAGGTGATAGTTAATGAGTGGACAAGGCGAGAACCACCACTGGGTAAGCCAGCACTTCACTAAAACACCCTAACTATTCGGGATTTTCAATTGTTCGATTACCATTTGTTCCGCATACTGTCCTCTTTTCCATGACGATCCTCCCCTTCGTTGGTGGACATTCCCCCGCCTCAAGAAACACCTTACCGGCCTCTCGGCCGGGTATACCCTGAAGAAATAGGGAGGAAAGAAAAATGGCAGAAACAGCAGGAAAAGCAACAGCAGGAAACGGAGCAGTGAACGCAGCAGAGATCAGGGCCCAGATGGGACAGCTCAACATCGAGACCGGCAACGAGACGATCAAGAAGGAGGTCTCCACCTTCAACGAGGGCGGAGTCTACGTCGGCCTGAAGATCGTCAGCGACTACGACGAGTCGACCGGACAGTACAAGGACGAGCGCCCTTCCCTGGTCACGATGATCGACGGGAAGTTCGTCAACTTCCCCAAGGACGGCAAATGGTGGAAGAACTTCGCCGACTTCGCCGTCAAATTCGCCCAGATCATGGACGGGGTCGACCTCAACACCAGCGTGAACAGAGCAGACGTCGCGACTGGCCAGAAGATGATGGCCAAGTTCAGGACAGGACAGTGATCTCCGAGCACCCGTACATCGTGGACCGCTGGTTCCTGTGGAGCGACGGAGAACTCAGAAAGAAGAGGTTCCGCTACTCCACGCAGGAGGATGCCGAGCACGCCTGCATGTCATATCTCGAAATGAGCGACACCACGCGTATCAGGCTCAGCAAGGACTCCAGGTACTCCAACAAGCCCACGGTGATCAAGGTCTGGGAGAACGGGATGTGAAGGCGGAGGCGCCAGGGAGCGGAAAGGGTCCGGGCCGCGGGATTCTTTCGTTCTCTTCAACCGCGTCGGCCCTATCCGATCTCATCCATGTAAGTCACTCCTGGCCGGTAGTAGTCCGGACCTCCGTACATCCCTGCCGCGCCGCCCGACATCCCTGAAAACATCCACCCGGGGGGAGTCCCCGGGATCATAGAAGTGAGAAAAATGGCTTCGAAAAACAACTTAGGTACTGACCCCCAGAACGGGGGCATCCAGAGGCTCTCCCCCAGCGAGGCGACCCGTATTTTCGCAGGAATGTCGCCCTTGAGAGCCACGCGCTATTACAACAAGATCATGACCAACCCCAACACCCCCCAGGAGAATCTGAGCATCGTCAGGCAGTACAGGGATCAGAACCCTCAGAAGTTCCTCTCCGACGAGCAGATGGCGTCCCAGAAGAACACGGGATCCTGGCTGAGGGGAAGGGGATTCTCCGGAGGATACAGGCCCAGAGGCATGGTGCAGGACTCCGACGGATTCTACTACGACCAGAACACAGGACAGCGCTTCACCCCCTACGGCAGGGATGACGGCTTCATGGACGGAGGCGACGGAAGGCGCTTCCAGGGCAACGGGAGGGCCAATGGCTTCTCCAGGTACTACGGGGCGGCCAACCAGAGGCCCCGCAACGGATACTTCAGCGGCGACCGCAGGCAGAGGAGG
>JAEEGH010008777.1_pt1 | contig 23766 bp, 22 predicted proteins | sample 9134181 | NCBI WGS metagenome assembly JAEEGH01 (sample SAMN16246544, study PRJNA631951) | gut metagenome | biome: gut microbiome; feature: rumen; material: DP-attached | host: Bos | place: Iran: Karaj | collected 2018-10
AGTCCCTTTGCAGTATCAGAGAAACACTCTGACGAGCAACGGCCAGCGCGCAGCCCAATTACTCATTACTCATTTCTCATTACTCATTAAAAACAATGCCAGTACTTTACAAGACTTACAAGAACATGAACACGGCGTCGAAGACCTACGGTCAGTACTACGGACGTCTGGTACCCACCAAGACGATGAGCTACGACGAGCTCTGCAAGCACGTGTCGGAACACAACTCGGTATTCGGCGAGGACGTCTGCAAGGGCGTTGCCCTGAAGCTGGCCTCGTGTATGCTGGAGCAGCTGCTCGAGGGCAAGAAGGTGCAGTTCGGCGACCTCGGCACGTTCTACCTGTCGGCCAAGTCGGTGGGCTCGGTCACTGAGGAAGGCTTCAATGCCGGCCAGAACATCAAGGGGCTGTACCTGCGCTTTGCGCCGAACCGCTCCGACATCAACGACCTGTCGGCGAAGAGCCTGAAGAAGCTCGCCACGTTCCTCAACGCCAAGGATCTGATCGAGCCGAAGAAGAAGGCGTCGGACGATGAGGAGACGCCGGAGCCTTAAAAGCCCCTCTCTAACTCCCCCCAGGAGGGGGGAGAACTTTTCACGCTTTACCCTTCACTTCTAAATTATGTTCAAGAAAATCAAGACCTGGAAGACCATCATTCAGTTCATCATCACCGTGCTTACGGCCATCGTCAGCTCGTTCCTCACGCAGAGCTGCATGAACGGCTAACCTCTCTTATGGTCACACAGATCCCACAGATCTCACAGATTTATTCTTTCTTCATGCTGTTTCCGGGCTTCTGGATTATCTGTGGGATCAGTGAGATCTGTGTGACTCAAAAAAACTTATGAAAGAATCTGTGTGATTAATTATGCGAAAGATTGATTTGATTGTTGTTCACTGCAGTGCCACGCGCTGCGACCGGCGGTTCTCGGTCGAGGACCTGATAGCTTGGCACGACGCCCGCTTCGGGTTCACCGGCTACCACTACTACGTCACCCGCGACGGGCGAACCTACCAGACGCGCCACGAGCAGTTGGTGGGTGCTCACGCCGTAGGCTACAACAAGCACTCGCTCGGCGTGTGCTACGAAGGCGGGCTTGACGAGCACGGCCAGTCGGCAGACACCCGCACTGAAGCTCAGAAGCGCGCCCTGCTGCGCCTGCTCCGCCGCCTGAAGAAAGCTCACCCCAATGCCAGCATTCTCGGCCACCGCGACCTCCCCGGCGTCCACAAGGACTGCCCCTGCTTCGATGCCCGCAAGGAGTATTCACAACTTTAACCCTGGGTGGCAGTGTTGCAATCCGAGGCTAATCGTCAGTCAACTCGAAGATTCCCGTCGGCGTCTTGCGCTTGAGCACTTCGAGCTGAATGTCCTTGCCGGCAATGATGCCATATTCGCGCAGGACGGACTCGACGGTCTTGCGCGCAAGCTCGGGATGGTTGTTCTCCTCGCTCAGGTGGCATAGCCAGACGTGCTTCAGGCCCTCCTTCATGTTTTCGGCAATAGCCACGCCGCAATCCCTGTTGCACAGATGGCCGGTCTTGCTCTGTATGCGCTCTTTCAGGTGCTGGGGGTAGGGACCCTGCATGAGCATCTCGACGTCGTGGTTGGCCTCGATGACAAGGTAGTCGGCATGCGATATGAAGGTGCGCATCTCGTCGGTGATGGCTCCGGCGTCGGTGATGATGCAGAACGTTACGCCGCAGGCTTCCAGCTGGTAGCCTACGTTCTCGGTAGCATCGTGCGGCACGTAAAAGGGCGTGACGCGGAAGTCGCCCAGCTGCAGCTGCTCGCCGACCGTAACCATGCGCTTCATGTCGGGTGCCAGCTTACGGGTGACGCAGAAGTTGCGGTCGATGCCATCGTGTACGTTCTTCGTGGCATAGACGGGCAGGTGGCATTCATGACTGATACTTCCCACCGACTTGATGTGGTCGGCGTGGTCGTGGGTTATGAGAACGTAATGAATGGAACTAAGGCTGAGGCCAAAGTCCCTGAATTGCTTCTTGAGCGTCCTGATTCCTACTCCTATGTCTATTATCAATCCCTCCTTTTCAGTGTAGAGGTAGTAGCAATTACCGCTGCTACCACTGCCAAAGGATATAAATTTCAGCATTTTAGTGGTTATTTTTTGCAAAAGTACAAAATAATTCATAATTCGTTCTACTTATTCATATTTATTTCTTACCTTTGTACTTTATTAAGATTTAGCTTATGAGACATTTTCTATTGATGGCATTCCTCTGTCTGGCTCTTTCGGGCTGCCAGGAGGCTGAGACGTCACCCGAGGAACGGGCAACTGCTCTTGCGGCTGATTTTGCCGACGCCTACTTTAACTATGACTTCAAGAAGGCCCGGAGAATGGCTACTCCTGAGTCAGAGAAATGGCTGCGGTTTGCGGCCTCGAACGTCACTCAAGAGGATGTCGACCTTCTGAACGCTCAGGAAGAGGACGCCACGGTGCTGGCCGAGGCGTATGAGCGCACCAGCGACTCTACGGTAGTGGTCACGGTGAGCGTCAGGAATTTTCTCAGTAAAGACAGTCTCGGCAGTGTGGGCACGATGACCGATGAGGCCGAGTTCCGGCTGACAACGGTACAGCGCAATGGCGACTTCCTGGTCAGAATGGAAGGCCTACCGCGAAGTGGAAGGCAAAGTCGCGACTGAAGCGCGGATGGATGAGCGGATAGTGCTCGTCGGCGTCGTAGGCGGGATTGACGGCCTTCATGCCTAAGTCGAAACGCACAATGAAATAGTCGAAGTTGAAGCGGAAGCCCAGTCCGTAGTCGGCTGCCAGCTGCTCGAGGAAGTTGCCGAAGGTGAACTGTCCGCCTGGCTGGTCGGGATATTCGCGCAGTGTCCAGATGTTGCCGCCGTCGACGAAGAGTGCGCCGTCGAGCTTCCAGAAGAGGTGCGTGCGGTACTCTACGTTGAGGTCGAGCTTCATGTCGCCCGTCTGGTTGATGAAGTCGATGCGCCCGTCGGTTCCCTTGTAGCGGCCCGGGCCTATGCCGCGCACGGCCCAGCCGCGCAGCGAGTTGGCACCGCCCGAGAAGTAGCGCTTCTCGAAGGGCAGCAGCGTTGAGTTGCCGTAAGGCCAGGCAATGCCCAGTCCGACGTGGAACACCAGCTGGTTGATGTAGTCGAACTTCAGGATGCGGGTGAAGTCGACGTCGCCCTTGACGTACTGAGCGTAGGCAATGTTGAACACCTTGTACTGTCCCAGCGAGTTCTTCGCGGCTCCGGTCAGCTCGGAGGCGAGGTTGAACAGGTTGCCCGCCGTCTCGATGTTGGTCTTCACGGCCGTCGTTCCGTCGTTGTAGGAGAGTCCGAAGCCCGTCTTGGTGATGAACAGGTCCTGGTAGTTATAGCGCAGGATGGCATTGCGCGAAGATACGTCGTCGAGGTAGAGCCGCTTGAACGTCTCGCTGATCCAGGGCATGAGCACGTAGTTGACGTCGAGCAGGTCGAGCTGATACTGGAAGCGGCCTGAGGGCTGGGCCCAGCGGTAGCGCCAGGCTGCCGACCAGAGGCGGCGGTGGAACTCGGGGCGGTCTTGCAGGTCGTAGAGCAGCGACACCTCGCTGGTGGCGTTGATGCGTCGGCGGGTATCGGCCTTGATGAAGGGCATGATGAATCGCGGGAACTTCAGCTTCGTCTCCACGCTATATTCTATGAAGTCCTGATTGCTGTAACCCTCGAGTCCCTTGATGGCCTCGTAGGCGCCGCGCAGCTCGATGGAGAGGTTCTCGGAGCCGTGAAAGAGGTTGCGGTTCTGGTAGGTCAGCGTGGCGGCAGCTCCCAGGTCGCCGGCGGTGTTGGTGCCTTCGGGCTGGAAACTGAGCGTCGAGGGCTTGTTGGTCTGCAGGCGTATGCGGCAGTCGAGCAGGGCTGTGTCGGGAACCTCGCGGAACTGTATGTTGGTGTACTTCACGGCTCCGAGCCGCCCGAAGTGGTTATAGGTGTTCTGCAGGTCGCTGCCCGAGTAGTAGCCGCCCTCCTTGATATACGTGCTCTCGGCGAGCACCTTGCGGCGAAGGTGGATGACGCTGTCGTCCTTGGCCCCGCTCTCGAAGCTGACGCTTCTCACCTTGTAGCGCGTGTGGAGCAGTTCCTCGCCCTCCTCGGTGCGGTTGGGATTGAGCATTAGCCGCAGGTTGACCTTTCGGCTGCCGCCGCTGCCCAGCGTGTCGGCCTCGTAGCTGATGAACTCCTTGTGGAAACGGTAGTAGCCGCGGTCGGTGAGCAGCTTCGTGATGCGCTTGCGCTCGCGGTCCAGGTCGTCGACGCTGAACTGGCTGCCCGGCTTGAGGCCCCAGTTGGCGGGGTCGTCGAGTCCCAGTTCGCGGTTGATGAAGGGGTCGGCAATCTGATACTGCAGATTCCCAACGGTGTAGGCTTCGCCGGGATAGAGCTTGTAGGTTGTTGAGAGTTTCTTGCCCTTGGCCTTCGTCCACAGTTCGACCTTGCTCTCCAGATAGCCTTGGTTATAGAGCATTTGCTGCAGGTCGCCGACGGTCTGCCTGGCCTGCACGGAGTCGAAGAGCACCGGCGGCTCGCCCATGTTCTTCAGCAGACGGTTCATCCAGCGTGTGGAGTCGCGCCCCGACAGGGAGTAGACGCCCAGGGGCAGCTTGAACAACGAAAACCAGCGGACATTCTCCTGCTGCCGGACGTAGCTCTTCATCTTGCCGGCATTGACGTCACCCTGATTGCCGTCGACGGTCACCTTCACCTTGTTCAGCAGATAGCGTCCGTCGGGCACGTACTTGGTCTCGGCACACGATGCCAGCAGTACAGCCGCAAAGAGAATGTATCCTATTTGCTTCAAGCCGACAGCAGTTTAGTTAAAAGACTAAATCTTCAGTTCTTTCAGAATTTCCGACATGCGCTGCATGTTGTTGATGCGCATGGGAACAAGGGGCAGACGGAGCACGTTCTCGATGAAGCCCATCTCGTGGAGCATGGCCTTCACGCCAGCGGGGTTGCCGTCGACGAAGAGCAGCGAGAAGAGGTCGGTGAAGCGGTGGTGAATCTTGCGCGCAGGGTCGTACTCGCCGCGCATTTGCAAGCGTATCATCTTCGAGAACTCCTTGGGCAGCGCATTGCCGATGACCGAGATAACACCCACGGCACCGCAGGATACCATCGGGAACGTCAGCGAGTCGTCGCCCGAGATAACGTCGAAGTCGCGGGGCTTGTTCTTAATGATTTCGTCGACCTGCTCCAGATTGCCGCTGGCCTCCTTGATGGCTACAATGTTGCGGCAGTCGCGGGCCAGTCGGACGGTGGTCTCGGCCTTCATGTTGACGCCCGTGCGGCCCGGCACGTTGTAGAGCACCACGGGCAGCTCCGTTGCGGCGGCAATGGCATTGAAGTGCTGGTAGAGTCCCTCCTGCGAGGGCTTGTTGTAGTAGGGACAGACGCTCAGAATGCCGTCGATGCCCTTGAAGTCGCCCGTCTTGAGATCCTCGACCACGGCAGCCGTGTTGTAGCCTCCGCAGCCCATGAGGATGGGCACGCGGGCCTGCACAATGTCGACCACGAGGTTCTTGATGGTAAGCTTCTCTTCGGGTGTCAGTGTGGGCGTCTCGCCGGTAGTGGCCAGAATACAAAAGAAGTCGGCACCGTTGTCCAACTGATACTGAACCAATCGTTTCAGCGAGTCGTAGTCAACGGAGCCGTCTTCACAGAACGGGGTAATCAGCGCAATGCCAAGCCCCTTGAATATGTTTTGTACCATGATGTTATCTCTTTGCGTCAATTTGGGTGCAAAATTACACAAAAAAGCTGGATTCTGCAACAAATTACCGAAAAAACATCACTTACCTTACAACTTTCTTACCGTCGATAATGTTCAGGCCGCGGCGGGCTTCAGGGCGCTTCACGCCGTCGATGCCGTAGATGGCTGCCGGCTGCCGGCCGGTATTGGGACTCTCGACGGCAGTCAGCTCGCCGCCATCCATGAGCGTCTTCACGTCGTCGGCAGTCAGAGCGTAGTTGTAGATGCGCACGTCGTCGATGTCGGCACTCATCAGCGGGTCGGCGGCAAACTGGCTGCGCCCGATGTAGTTGAGCACGGGCCGTATGTCGCTGGGACTGATGCTGATGGCCGTCGTCGAGGCAGCCTCATCACCGTCGACGTAGATGGCCGTGCGGCCACCGCCGATGGTCAGCACCACGTGCTTCCACTGCGACGACGCCAGCGCCGTCTTGCAGTCGAGTGTCTGCTCGTCGCCGCCGTTCTTGATGGCGAAGCGCATGACGTTGGTGTAGCTGTTCTTCGGCGTCAGAAACATGTAGTGCTCGGTGTCGTTGCCGAAGTCCAGAAGGCGCTGCCAGATGGTGCTGCTGCGCATCTTCACCCACATGGCCACCGTCAGCTCGTCGGCGTCGGCTATCTCGTAGGGCAGCTGAACGTACTGTGTCGAACCGTTCAGGCGCAGCGCCTTCGTGCCCTCCGTGCGGCCGTCAACGTAGTTGGCCGTAGCAGCAAGGGCGGCGTCCATCATGTTCTCCGTCTGGTCCTGAGTGTTGCCCTCCATTTGCCAGCGGGCCGTCATCGAGCGCTCAGCCGTCGGGGCTGCCTCTGCTGTAGCCGAGGGCTCGGAGAGGTTCTGGGCGCGGTCAATGGCCTTCACCTTATAGATATAGGCTGTTCCCGGGCGGCAAGTGTTGTCGGTGTAGGTGGTCGTGGTCAGCTTGCGGGCAATGGTGTTCCAGTCGTCGGTACCAGCCTGTGCGCGCACCACCATGTAGCCCTCCAGGTCAGCGTCGGCCGAGGCGTTCCACGTCAGCGTCACCGAGGCGGCGTGGGGCGTGGCGGTCAGTCCCTCGGGAGCTGCAGGAGCCTGGGTGTCGTAGTCGGCGTCGAGCGGCAGGAAGCGGAACATCATGCGGCTGCGGGCATTCTCGGGCAGCATGTTCGTCTGGACGAGCCTTGCCTGAGCCGTCGTGCCTGAAGCAGCCAGATAGAGCGCACTCTCGCGGCAGCGCAGGTAGTAGTAGCCGTTGCCGGCATACTCCAGATACCACTGCTCGTTGCTCGTCGGGGCGTCCTGTGCCCAGGCTATCGTCTCGCCTCCGCTGGCGGTCGAGTAGTTCTTCACGTTGATGTGAACACGCTCGTCGGCCACCGAGGCAATGTCGTAGAAGCTGTAGTCGCCGCCCGTGCGGCTGCTGCAGGGCTTCACCGTCCACTGCTGCTTCTTGTTGCCCTCGGCAAACTTCTGCTGCATCACGCCAGAGCCTGTCGATGTCCAGGCCACGACGTTGCCCGTCTGCTTGCAGACAATCTTGTAAGTGCCGTCGATGACGGCGGGCGGCACGTCGTCGCCCCATGTAATGTCGATGACGCGCTCGGCGTTGGTCTGCCCTTTCTGGTAGCCTGTGCCGCCGGGAATCTCCATCCTGAACTCACGAACGGGGCCGTAGCCGTCGTAGTAGACGTCGCGGTCCTTCGATACAAACTGGTAGCTGGTGGTCACAGCCTGGCGCTCGCTCGAGCCGATGAAGGCCTTCACCCGACCGTCGTCGTGGCGCCAGACGGAGGCTGCCGTCCAGTTGTCGCGGTGCTCGCCGTAGGCCAGCCGAGTGCCGTTGCGGCTTATCTGACAGAACTCGCCGCGCGTGCGGCTGTCGAAACCCCACCAGATGCCGACGCTCATGCCGTACTCCAGTCCGACCATCGCCTCCACCGTGTTGTGCATCTCGTCGTCGTAGCCCACCTTGCCGTCCTTCGCTACCTGCTGGAAGAACCGGGCAAAGTTGTCGAACGAGCCGGCCAGCTGGTGGGTGTTGCCCCAGTCGTAGAACTGCTTGCCGGTGTTGTACCACGACAGCGCCTTGTCGTTGTTCAGCGTGTTGCCGCCGGCAATGATGGCCTCGCCGAGCACGTCCTTATAGTTCTGCTTCAGCAGCCGGGCCACGTCGCGCTCGTCGGCAGCCGTGCCCTGAGCCAGTTCGTCGGTGTCGAGGTCGGGCTCATTGAAGGGCGACACGCCGGCCACGGGGTGCTTCGTGTTCTTCTGCATCCAGGCCACGTGGGCGGCTATGGCTGCTGCCCAGTGCTCCTTGTTGGCCCGCTTGTTGGTCGTGTAATAGGTGTTGATGTTCGAGCCCGTGTGCCCGTCAGGCCTGTAGCCGTTGTCGCAGTTCAGCACTAAGGGCAGCGTCTGTGAAACCACCGTATTGAAGAGGTTCGACCGTTCGCGCAGTCCCGCTATCTGGTCGCTGGTCAGGGCCGTATCGCCCTTCAGAGGGTTGAGCACCCTGAACGAGCTTCGCCCGATGCCGACGTTCTCCTTCAGCATGTGGTTGACGCCCTTCCTGAGGTTCTGCTCGTTGATCCACGCCAGGTCGAGGCCCCACGTAGGCTCGAAGCGCCGTCCCTCGGCCCCGATGTCGAAGGCCATGCTCACGTCGGCCTTCTTGAAAGCGGGCAGATAGCGGCTCGACGACGCGCGCGGCTCATCCTGCGCAGAGGCAGCGACCGTCGCTATGACAGCCACTGCCAGAGTCATTGTCCTAACCATTCGCATAAGCTTAGTCAGCCTTGAACAGGTCCTTGATACCGCCGATGGAGCCCAGCAGGTTGGTAGCCTCGTAGGGCAGATAGACGGTCTTCGTCTTGTCGCCCTCGGCCAGCTCCTGCATCATTTGGATGTACTTCTGGGCCAGCAGATAGTTGGCGGGGTTCGTCGACTTGCCCACAGCCTCGGTAATCAGTTCGATGGCCTTGGCCTCGGCCTCAGCCACGCGGATACGGGCTTGGGCCTCACCTTCAGCCTGCAGAATGGCTTCCTGCTTGGCAGCCTCAGCCTTGTTGACGATGGCTGTTTTCTCACCTTCAGAAGCCAGGATTTCGGCTGCCTTCTGACCTTCCGACGTCAGAATCTGCGCACGCTTGTTACGCTCGGCCTGCATTTGCTTCTCCATGGCGGTCAGCACAGAGTCGGGAGGCGTAATGTCCTGCAGCTCCACGCGGTTCACCTTGACGCCCCACTTGTCGGTGGCATCGTCGAGCACGGCCGACAGCTTCTTGTTGATGGTGTCGCGCGAGGTCAGCGTCTCGTCGAGCTCCAGCTCACCGATGATGTTACGCAGCGTGGTCTGCGTCAGCTTCTCGATGGCGTTGGGCAGGTTGTTAATCTCGTAGGTAGCCTTGAAGGGGTCGACAATCTGGAAGTAGAGCAGGGCGTTGATTTCCGTCTGCACGTTGTCCTTCGTAATCACGTTCTGCTTCGGGAAGTCGTACACCTGTTCCCTCAGGTCGATGGTCGTCGAGTACTGGTAGCGCCCGTGGTTGAGCACCACAATCGACTTGGCACGGTCGATGAACGGGATAATGATGTTGATACCCGGCTGCAGCGTGGCATAATAGCGTCCGAGCCGCTCCACAATCTTGGTTTCCGACTGCGGGATGATCACCAGTGCCATCTTGGCGAAGAGGATGACACAAACTACGATTGCAATGAGAACATAAGTCATAATGTCTGTGGTTTTGTTAGTTTGTTATTTATTGGTTAATTGTCTCTACGGTAATAATGGTACTCTCGCGGCCTACCACGTGCACGTTAGCGCCCTCGGGAATGTCCTGCGGCTCGTTGGTGACGGCCTTCCACACGTCGCCGTCAATCTGTACGCGGCCGAAGCCGTCGTGGGCCACCGTCTCGACAACTCTGCCCTGACGGCCCATCAGGGCGTCGGCATTGCTTACGCGGGTGTCCTCGCCGCGGTGCAGGTAGCGCTTTGCAAACGGGCGAACCCAGAAGAGGCAGACCAGCGTGAACAGGGCAAACATGGCCAGCTGCCAGTAGACGTTGCCGCCTATCAGCGCTGTGACGGCTGCAAAGACGGCGCCGATTGAGAAGCAGATGATGAAGAAGTCACCCGCTGTCAGTTCCAGAATCAGGCAGACGACGGCTACCACCGCCCACAGCTGCCACAGATGTTGTGTAAAATAGTCAATCATAACCTTTATGCTTTAAAGTGATAATACAAAGTCATCCCAGTCCTTCGAAGAGCCCTTCTTGTTGAACACCTTCTGGTAGAGTCGGCTGCGCGTCGTGGCTACGCTCTCCTTCGAGTGGGCCGTCAGCAGGGCGATGTCCTTCGGCTGAATCCTGATCTTGATGAGCAGGCTCACGTGGTACTCCTGTTCCGTCATGCGGTAGAGGTCGTACAGTTTCTCGGTAAAGCCCGTGTAGATGCTGTCAACCAGCGTCGTCAGCTTCATCCAGTCGTTGTTCGTCAGACTGCGGCCGCTGTTCAGGCAGTCCTGCAGTCGCTGGTAGATGTCCGACGCGAAGATGGCCGTCTCGGCCTGCTGCCGTTTCTCCTGCTCAATCATCGCCACCTTATTATTATATGTAAGCGTGGCCTTCTTCTCCTCCAGCTCCAGTCGCAGCAGCGAGTTTTCGTCGCCCAGCTTCTTCAGCAGCGACTCCAACTCCATGATCTTCGCCTCGTTCTGGGCGATGCTCTGTGCGCTCTGTGCCAGCTGCTGTGCCTGCAGCGCGCGTACCTTGTCGAGGCGCTCCTGCATGGCCGTCACCTTGCGGCGGCTGCTCTGCACCGTCACTGCGAACAGCAGCGCGTAAACCACCAGTCCTATGAGCAATTCGTAAATCATAGTGCAAAGATACGGGTTTTTCCGCAATCCTCCAAATTTTTCTGTTTGCAATAATTCGCAACTGCCCTTTCAGTTCGCAAAAGTTTGCAGAAGGGCCTTTTACCCTTCAAAATGGCCGATAATCATCAGGCGCCGCCTCGTAATCATGAGGTGGCGTCTGACGAAAGCGAGGTGGCGGCTCGCTATAAACAAAAGGTCCCCGCTTTTAGAAAGTGTAATCGAGCACTGTCGACCACTCCGGGTCAACCATGACGACCATCGACGAAGGCTCTTCGGGGTCGGGATCATCAGGAGTGTCGGGAACGTCGGGAGTGTCAGCGAAGAATTTGCCGGTATAGCGGGTAATGCAGTTGCGCTGCATGGGCACATCCTTGAACTCCTTGGTGTAAATGATGTCCTCTTTGGCATCGAAGGCTTTTACGGTAAAGGTGACGTTGCCCGTCTCTGCGTGAAGGAAGGTGTACATCTCGAACTGCAGGGTCTGGTCAGTCTGAGAATCATCGAGATTGACGAACACGGACTGTTTGGAGTTGACACATCCGAAACCGGTGGTGGCATCGAGGGCACCACTGCCACCTTCGTAGTAGAACTGGAACTTCTTGATGTTGGCAGGCTTCGTGTCTGTAGTCACCAGGCAGAACTTCGATGTGGCGCGCTTCATGCTGATATCAGCAGTCGTCTTGTCGCCCGACACAACCAGGTCGCCATAATAATAAAAAGTGTCGGTATAGCCTGTACCGTTCGAACTCTCAGGATTGGTGAACTGCAACTTGTTCGGGTTGGTTGTAGCAGGATTAGCATTGCCGCTATGAGCCAAAACAAGCAACTGATAACTGCCCGACTCCAGTTCGAGCGAGAAGACGCCGAAGTCGGAATCTCCAGCAGCCTGGTTCTTGTATTTCACGCGGGAACCGTTCTGATAGACAGCAAAGCACAAACGGCTGCAAACTTCAGAAACATTTACCAGAGCGCGCGATTCGGCTCCCGACCAACCAGTCTCAATGTCAGAGACTCTGATGACGACGTTGGAACTCTGTGACTCACCGTTGCTCTCATCGTCTAACACTGCCTTCTCACACGAAGCGAAAACACACCCGACGAGGAATACCCAAAGAGAGAAAAACGTTACTTTTTTCATAGCTATACATTTTTAATTTTTTGCAAATTTACAGCTTTTCCCGATTCATTATTACGCAGCAGCCATATATTTAACCTTTTTTCACTCACAAGCTCTTACTCCTTATTCTTTATCAGCTCGATGAGCAGGGTGACGTCGACAATATCAACGTTTTCGTCGCCATTAAGGTTGGCAGCCTCAGGAGAGAAATCGGGATCGTCGACGGGCATGCCGAGAACGTAGCTGAGGATTTCTGAGAGGTCGAGCTGGTCGACAAGACGGTCGCCGTTGACATCGCCGAAGACGGGTTCCTCGAGCTCCACGGCTGGCTCCTCGCCGTTCATGACGGCCACGACATCGTCGGACGTGAGGGCGTAGTTGTAAATACGGACGTCGTCAATGGTGGCCTGCAAATTTGGATCGGCAGTAAACTGACTGCGGCCAATGTAGTTGAGCACGGGCTGAACGTCGGCAGGACTGATGGTGACGCTGTTACTGACGGCTGAAGGCTGGCCGTTGACATAGATGGTGGTGACACTGGGAGCAATCGTTACGGCTACGTGCTTCCACTCTCCAGCGGTGAGGGCAGCATCGGCATCGACCTGCTCTTCGCCACCGCCGTTTTTGATGGCAAAGCGGAGATGGCCATTATTGCCGTTGGCAGGCGTGAGGAAAAGGTAGTGGTCAGTATCCCGGCCGAAGTCGAAGATGCGCTGCCAGGCGTTGCCGCCGTCCCACTTCACCCAAAGGGCTACGGTAAGCGAATCGGACGAAGCCACCTCGTAAGGCAGCTGTACATACTGACTGTCAGAGAGTTGCAAGGCTTTCTGGCCGTTGTGGGCATCGTCGGTGAAGGCGGGGGCGCCGCTGAGGGCGGCGTCCATCATGTTGACAGTGGAGTCCTGAAGGTTATCCTCCATCTGCCAGGAGGCAATGAGCGAGGGGGTGCCGGTGGGAGTGGCCTCGACGAGGTTGCTGGCCTTCGACTGGTTCTGTGCGCGGTCGATGGTCTTTACCTTATATTGGTACTTGATTCCAGGCTGGCAAGTGTTATCGGTAAACTGGGTGGTGGGGAGGCAACGCGCAATGGTGTTCCACTCGCCCGTAGCCTCTGGTGCACGGAGCACCATATAGCCCGCAACGTCGGTGCTGGGGCTGGCCGTCCACGTGAGGGTGACAGAGGCGGCATTGGCCTCAGCGTTGAGGTTGGAGACTGTCCGTGGGGCTGTGGTCTCGTAGGTGACATCGACGGGCAGCAGTCGCCACAGCAGGCGATTAAGGGCCGTAGCGTTGGTCTGCAGGGTGCGCTGAAGCACGTTATTGCCCGACGAGGCTGCTGCGAGATAGAGGGCATTCATGCGGTTGCGGATGTAGTAATAACCATTGCCGGCATACTCGAAGTACCACTGTTCGTTCTCGTCGGGTTTTGCATTGTTTGCGTAGGAACGGATGTCGCCGCCATCGTCGGTTGAGAAGTTCCATACGTTGATATGCGTCTGGGCGGTGCCTGCCTGCTTGATCTCATAGTGGCTGAAGTCGCCGCCAATGCGGGGGCTGACACGGGTAACCTCCCACTGCTGGGTGCTGGAGCCGTTGTAGGACTGGGTTATGATGTTGCCGTCGGAGGCTACCGTAGCTGCGTTGCCCGTGGCCTTATTGACAAGTTTGTAAATACCGTCGGTAATGGGCATGGGCTGGACGTCATCGCCCCAGGTGACATCGATGACGCGCTCAGCATTAGTCTGTCCGCTCTGGTAGCCAGTGCCGCCAGGCATCTCCATCAAGTACTCACGCACGGGGCCGTAGCCGTCATAGTAGACGTCGCGAGCAGTGGATAGCAGTTGGTAGCTGGTAGTCACGGCCTGGCGCTCGCTGGAGCCGAGAAAGGCCTTCACGCGACCGTCGTCGTGGCGGTAGACGGAGGCGGCTGTCCAGTTGTTGCGATGCTCGCCGTAGGCCAGGCGCACTCCGTGGCGACTTATCTGGCAGAACTCGCCACGAGCACGGCTGTCGAAGCCCCACCAGATGCCGACGGTCATGCCATACTCCAGACCAATCATGGCCTCGCCCACGTTGTGCATCTCGTCGGCATAGCCCACCTTACCATCCTGGGCAAGTTGCTGGTAGAACCGAGCAAAGTTGTCGAACGAGCCGGCCAACTGGTGGGTGTTGCCCCAGTCGTACCATTGCTTGCCTGGAGTGTACCAGTCGAGGGCCTTGTCGTCGTTCAGCGTGTTGCCTCCAACCATCGCAATGTCGCTGCAAGCGGGGTAGTTCTGCTTCAGCTTTTGGGCGGCCTGATACTGCACGGTTGCTGTGGCATGCTCCTCCTCGGTCCAGTAGTCGCCCTCGTTGAAGGGTGAAATGGCGATGACGGGGTGCTGGGTGTTCTGCTGCATCCACTCCACATGGCTGTTGATCATGGCTGCCCAATGGTCAATATTAGCCGTATAGGTGGTGTTGAACCAGCTGGTATTCTTTGTAACGTAATAGCTGTCGGTACCCGCCTCCTGGTCAGCAGTGAAGATGATGGGCAGGGTTGGGCTGACACGGTCGAACATCTCGGACCGGTCTTTCAAGTATCTTATCTGCTCCTCGGCCAGCTGGGTGTCGTTGACAAGGGGTTGGGTGAAGCGGAAGGCAGAGCGACCAACGCCGACATTCTCCTTGCCCATGTGGTTGATGCCCTTGTACAGGTTACGGTCCCATATCCAAGCTTGATCGAGGCCCCAGGTAGGATTGAAGCGGTGACCCTCGGCCGTCACGTCGAAGGGCACGGTGACATCAGGCTTCGACAGAGCGGGCAGATACATACTCGACGACGCGCGGAGGCCGTCCTGTGCACGAGCCGTCAGTACACTGAGCACAATGACGATGATAAATGTTAGCGGTAGTTTGGTCTTCATATTTAATCAGCTATTACGAATGTAGTCGACTATCCACTGGCCGACCTCGCGGGTGCCGTACTTTGGTCCACCATCGACCTGAATCTCGGGGGTGCGAACGTTGGCGGCGAGCGAGGCATCGACGGCATCGCGGACGAGACGACCCTCGGCGACGAGGCCGAAGTGCTCGAGAAGCATGGCGGCAGAGAGTATCTGTGCCAGAGGGTTGGCGAGGTTCTGACCGGCAGCCTGCGGCCATGAGCCGTGGACGGGCTCGAAGAGCGGCGTGTGCTCGCCAAGCGAACTGGAGGGCTGCAGCCCCATGGAACCGGTGATGCAGGAGGTCTCGTCGGTGAGAATGTCGCCGAAGGTGTTCTCAGTAACGATGACGTCGAAGAAGCGGGGCTCGGTGAGCACGCGCATCGAGGCGTTATCGATGAACATGTAGTCGGTCGTGACCTCTGGGTACTGAGGCTCCATCTCCTTGGCTATCTGTCGCCACAGGCGGCTGGAGGCCAGGATATTGGCCTTGTCGACGACGGTGAGGTGGCGGCGGCGCGCCATGGCCGTCTCGAAGGCTACGCGCAGTATGCGCTCAATCTCGAGACGGGTGTAGACATCGGTGTCGTAGGCACGGTCGTTGTCCTGGTACTTCTCGCCGAAGTACATGCCGCCAGTGAGTTCGCGGATGACCACGAAGTCGGCACCGCGCAGCAGTTCCTCCTTCAGCGGCGACTTGTGGAGCAGACAGTCGAAGGTGTCCACAGGGCGCACGTTGGCAAAGAGGCCCAGCTTCTTGCGCATGGCCAGCAAGCCGGTCTCTGGGCGGATTCTGGCCGTGGGGTCATTGTCGTACTTCGGGTCGCCGACAGCAGCAAAAAGGACGGCGTCGGCACGCATGCAGACGTCGTGGGTGGCGTCGGGGTAAGGGTCGCCGACGGCATCGATGGCACAAGCACCTACGAGTGCCTCTTCGTATTCAAACTGGTGGCCACACTTCTGGGCAACGGCATCGAGCACGGCAACGCCCTGTTTCATAATCTCCGGACCTATTCCATCGCCCGGCAGTATTGCAATCTTAAGTTTCATAATTCGTTATTCTGTTCGTTTTCAATAATGTTAAGCATTTTGAAGGTGGCCTTGATGGCGGCCTCGGTCTGGTCGGCATCGAGACCTCGGGTGCGCAGCAGCCGGCCGTTGTCGTCCCAGGTGATGACGGTCTGTACCAAGGCATCGGTGCGGCCGCCGGGGGGAATGGTGACAGCATAGTTGGCCAGCGTAGGGAACGTGCGGTCGAGATACTTGCGGTAGATGTAGCGCAGGGCCTTGACGAAGGCGTCGTACTGACCGTCGCCGGTGCCTGCCGCCTCATACTGCTGACCATTGATCTCGACTTTGATATTTGCTCCAGGCTTCAGACCGTAAGCTGTTGAAACGACGTAGCTTACCAACTTCACCTTATCGTCCGGTGTATCGTGCTTCAGCACGTCGCTGACGATGTAGGGCAGGTCCTCCTGAGTGACGATTTCCTTCTTGTCGCCCAATTCGGTGATACGCTCGGTGACGCGGCGCTGCTGCTCGGGCGTCAGTTCCAGGCCCAGCTCCTCGAGGTTCTTGGCGATGTTGGCGCGACCGCTGGTCTTGCCCAGGGCATACTCGCGGCGACGGCCGAAGCGCTCGGGCACGAGGTCGTTCTGATAGAGTCGGTCCTTCTTGTCGCCGTCGGCATGGACGCCAGCCACCTGGGTAAAGACGTTGTCGCCGATGATGGGCTGGTTGGGGGCCACGGCGATGCCGCTGTAGCTCTCGACCATGCGGCTGATGGCATTGAGCTTGTCCTCGACGATGCTGGTGCGGGCACGGAACTGGTCCTTCAGAATGACCTGCACGCTTGAGAGCGGGGCATTGCCGCAGCGTTCACCGAGGCCGTTGACGGTGACATGAAGGCCCTGTGCACCGCTGTAGACGGCTGCCAAGGAGTTAGACACGGCCAGGTCGTAGTCGTTGTGGGCGTGGAAGTCGAAGTGGGTGTCGGGGTAGCGCTTCACCATCTTGCGCATGTAGTCGATGACCTGCAGGGGGTTCATGATACCGAGGGTGTCGGGCAGCATGAAGCGGCGGATGCCGATGTCGACGAGGGTATCCATGAGCTGGTAGACATACTGTGGCGAGTCCTTCATGCCGTTCGACCAGTCCTCGAGGTAGAGGTTGACGGCCATGCCGCGCTCCTTGGCGTAGGCAACCGAACAGCGGATGTCGGCGATGTGCTCGTCGGGCGACTTGCCGAGCTGCTGGCGGCAGTGTTTCAGCGAGCCCTTGGCCAACAGGTTGACGACGCGGCAGCCACAGTCGGCTATCCAGTCGATGCTCTGGTGGCCGTCGACGAAGCCGAGCACCTCTACCCTATCCAGTCGGTCAATCTGCTGGGCGTAGCGGCAGATCATCCTGATGGCATCCTTCTCGCCGTCGCTGACACGTGCCGAGCCAGCCTCGATGCGGTCGACGTTGAGGTCGTGGAGCAGCATGCGGGCTATCATCAGCTTCTCGTGCGGCAGGAACGAGACGCCGTTGGTCTGCTCGCCGTCGCGCAGCGTGGAGTCTAATATCTCAACAAAGCTTGTTTCCATTTTCCCATTCTATAGTTTTGTCCTGGTTCTGTACGAGGAAGTCGATGTCGTCGAGGCCGTTCATGAGGCAGTGCTTCTTGTAGCCGTTGATGTCGAAGTGCTCGCTGCGGCCGGTGGCAAGGTTGGTGACCGTCTGGCGCGGCAGGTCGACCTCGACCTCAGTCTGCGGGTTTTCCCTGATGCTCTGGAAGAGTTCAGCGAGGAATACCTCGCTCACTTGGACCGGGAGGACGAAGTTGTTGAGCTCGTTGTTCTTGTGGATGTCGGCGAAGAACGAAGAGATGACCACACGGAAGCCGTAGCCGGCGATGGCCCAGGCGGCATGCTCGCGGCTGGAGCCCGAGCCGAAGTTCTTGCCTGCGACGAGGATGCAGCCTGAGTAGGTGGGGTTGTTGAGGACGAAATCCTCAACCACAGTACCGTCGGCGCGGTAGCGCCAGTCGCGGAAGAGGTTGTCGCCGAAGAAGCGCTCCTCGCGGGTGGTGGCCTTCAGGAAGCGGGCGGGGATAATCTGGTCGGTGTCCACATTCTCGATGGGAAGTGGCACGCAGGTACTGGTTATGATGTCAAACTTCTGTTTCACCTTGTTATTTACGATTTACGGATTTTCGATTTACGATTTATAAGAACTCACGTGGGTCGGTGATGACTCCTGTTACGGCGGCGGCAGCGGCGGTGAGCGGTGAGGCGAGGATGGTGCGCGAGCCAGGACCCTGACGGCCCTCGAAGTTACGGTTCGAGGTCGAGACGGCGAGTTTGCCGGCAGGCACCTTGTCGTCGTTCATGGCCAGACAGGCCGAGCAGCCGGGCTGACGAATCGCGAAACCAGCCTCAGCCAAGACGCGGTCAAGGCCCTCGTCACGAATCTGGCGGTCGACGGCCCACGAGCCAGGCACCAGCCAAGCTACGACACCATCGGCCTTCTTACGTCCTTTGACGATGGAGGCAAAAGCGCGGAAGTCCTCGATGCGCCCATTGGTGCAGGCCCCAAGGAAGACGTAGTCAACCTTCGTGCCAAGCAGCTTCTGACCGGGCTGGAAGCCCATATAGGAAAGTGCTTTGGCCTCCTCAAGCCCCTCCGAGGGAGGGGGTGTCTGGATACTTTCTGTTATCCCGATACCCATACCCGGATTGGTGCCGTAGGTGATGCGCGGTTCGATGTCGGCGGCGTCGAAGGTCAGTTCACGGTCGAAGACGGCATCGTCGTCGCTGCGCAGCGTGCGCCAGTAGGCGACAGCCTTGTCCCAGTCCTCACCTTTGGGCGCATACTCACGGCCTTTCAGATAATCGAAGGTGACGTCGTCGGGAGCGATGAAGCCGCCTCGGGCTCCCATCTCGATAGAGAGGTTGCAGAGCGTCAGACGGCCTTCCATCGACAGCGAGCGCACCACGTCGCCGCTATACTCTACGAAGTAGCCCGTGGCACCGCTGGTGGTCAGCTGAGCCATCAGGTAGAGGGCCACGTCTTTGGCCGTCACTCCCCTACCCAACCGTCCGTTGACGGTGATGCGCATCGACTTCGGCTTCTGCTGCAGGATGCACTGCGAGGCCAGCACCATCTCCACCTCCGACGTGCCGATGCCGAAGGCCACAGCCCCCATTGCCCCGTGGGTAGAGGTGTGGGAGTCGCCGCAGACGATGGTCATGCCGGGCAGCGAGAGCCCTTTCTCAGGCCCCACGACGTGGATAATGCCGTTGTCACGCGAGCCCATAGCGTAGTGCGTTACGCCGAACTCAGCGGCATTCTTAGCCAGCGCATCGACCTGAGCCTTCGACACGGGGTCGGCGATGGGCTTGTCCTGGTCGTGCGTCGGCGTGTTGTGGTCGGGCATACAGAACACCTTCTCAGGGCGGAAGCACTTCAGCCCCCTTGCCCGCAAGCCGTCGAAGGCCTGAGGCGATGTCACCTCGTGGCAGTAGAGGCGCTCGATATACAACTGGGTGGGACCATCAGCCACCTGTTGGACAACATGCTTGTCCCAAATCTTGTCAAATAACGTATTCATTCCTTCTTGAACTTATTGATACAGTCAATATAAGCCTCGACAGAGGCAGTCACGATGTCGGTGTCGGCACCGAAGCCGTAGTACAGCGAGCCGTCGTACTCCACCTGCATGTGGACCTTTCCGACGTCGTCGCTGCCCTTCGAAATAGCCTGGATGGTGAACTCCTTCAGCGTCATCTGCTTCATGATGATGCGCTTTAGGGCCTTGATGGCAGCATCGACAGGACCGTTGCCCGAGGCGGCGGCCTCGAACTTCTGGCCGCTGATGTCGAGGCCGATAGAGGCCACCGACTTGACGCCCTTGCCCGTGGTCACCTGCAGGAAGTCGAGGCGGACGGCGTGCTGGTCGGCAGTGTCAGCACCAGCCAGCATCAGCACATCGGCATCCGACACTTCCTTCTTCTGGTCGGCCAGCTGCAGGAACTTCTCGTAGATCTTGTCCAGTTTCTTCTCGTCGAGGTCGACGCCGTTCATGTGCAGGCGGTGCTTCAAGGCGGCACGGCCGGAGCGGGCTGTCAGCAAGATGGAGTTGTCGTCGATGCCCACGTCCTTCGGGTCCATAATCTCGTAGGTGTGGACATTCTTCAGCACGCCGTCCTGGTGGATGCCGCTCGAGTGGGCAAAGGCGTTGCGGCCCACGATGGCCTTGTTGGGCTGGACGGGCATGTTCATCAGACTCGACACCATACGCGAGATGGGATAGATCTTCGTGGTGTTGATGTTGGTATCGATGTCCAGCGACTTGTGGCACTTCAGTATCATGGCAATCTCTTCCAGCGAGGTGTTGCCGGCACGCTCACCGATGCCGTTGACGGTCACCTCCACCTGTCGGGCACCGGCCATCACGCCGCTGAAGGTGTTGGCCGTAGCCATGCCCAAGTCGTTATGGCAGTGGGTCGAGATGATAGCGCGGTCGATGCCGTCAACGTGATCCATCAGGTACTTGATCTTCTCGTAGTACTCCTGCGGCAGACAGTAGCCCGTCGTGTCGGGGATGTTTACGACGGTAGCCCCCGCTTTAATAACGGCCTCCACCACCTGTGCCAGATACTCGTTGTCGGTTCGGCCGGCGTCCTCGCAATAGAACTCCACGTCGTCGACATAGCGCTTGGCATACTTCGTGGCAGCCACGGCACGCTCGAGAATCTCCTCACGGGTGGAGTTGAACTTAAACTGGATGTGCTCGTCGCTGGTGCCGATGCCCGTATGGATGCGCTTGTGCTTGGCATACCTCAGGGCCTCGAAGGCCACGTCGATGTCGTGCTCAACGGCGCGCGTCAGAGCGCAGATGGTGGGCCACGTCACGGCCTTCGAGATTTCAATAACTGAGTTAAAGTCACCGGGACTCGACACTGGGAATCCTGCCTCGATCACATCGACGCCCAACTGCTCTAAGGCTTTGGCCACCTGAATCTTCTCAACCGTGTTGAGCTGACATCCGGGCACCTGTTCGCCGTCGCGAAGCGTCGTGTCGAAAATAAACAACCTTTCCATAATTTCTATTTACGATTTTACGTATTTCCTTTTTTACTGTTTATATGCAAAAGAGCCTTTCACACTCGGAAGTGAGAAAGGCTCCATATATGACGGTTCACTTTTTTCTGAACTACAAGCACGCTTCATCACTTCCGACCACCCGAGGCAGTCGAATAATAATGATGCTGCTAATTAGATTCAGACTCTTCATTTTGCTGTTGGTTTATTAAATCGGCTGCAAAAGTAATACTTTCCAGCGAAACGAGCAAGCATTTTGTCAGTTTTTTCTTCGTAAAGGTGATATTTTAACACTTCGGCCTATCTCACGGTCATGTGGAAGCAGCCCTGCTTTACCTCGTATTTGATGTAACAGCGGCCCTGCTGGCGCATATCGCGCAACACCTCAGAGAGCACGTACTTCAGCGTGTCACTGCCTACCGCGCGGCGACGCGGCCCTTCTGGCGGCTCCACTGTCTCGTAACGGTTGTAGCAGATATCGAACGTCGTGCCGTACAGGTGGCAGGAGTTCTCGGTGGCATTGTGATTAAAGCGCCGCAGACGGGCGACGTCCTCCTGCGTCCTGAGCACGCTGGTGACAATCAGGCGGTGGAGGGGTACACCTTTTATATATAAGGAGTCGAAGAAAGCCTGGCCAATGTCCTGCAGCAACACCGCTGCGCGCGGCACCAGATAGGGAATGCTCTGATGGAGCGGATCAACGTGATAGTAGGGCGAGCTGGCCATATAGACAAGTTCCTTCTTACGGGCCTCAGCGTCGGCACGGTTCAACACAGGCTCGACACCCCATCTCCGGGCTGCCGTCAGCTGCAGGTCGTTGGTATCAGGGAATGCTTCGGGATAGCTGGCAACGGAGCGTATGCGGTGGGGCCTGGCAACCTTCAAGGGCTGGGGCGCAACTGGCATTTCGTCAGCAACCTCGACGACTGGCGGCACCTCATCGGCTGCTGCCGTTGTCCTGGTCACACTGGGAAAGAGCAGTCGCACCAGAAACAGCAGGAACGTGACTGCCAAATAGCCCATCAGATATTTCGTTTTCGTCAGTTTCATCCAATTTCACACAATTCGAGTGCAAAGATACAACTTTTATTCGTAACTCTTGATAAAAACTTTCCCGAATTTGCATGAAATACCAAAGAAATTGTGTAACTTTGCTGCCGTTATGAACAGCTCGAACAACAACGCTACTTTCAGCGTCATCATGACCGTCTACGACGAAGCCCGCAAACTGGAGGAGAACCTGCCGCTATTTCTGGAGCAGGACTACGAAACGGGCTTTGAGGTCATTGTCGTCGATGAATCGTCGACTGACGACACGGTTGACGTGCTGAAACTGCAGAAAGCCAAATACCCACACCTCTATACCACATTCCTGCCCAAGCCGAACCGACTGGTGACGCGACAGCGACTGGCTCTCACGCTCGGCGTGAAGGCGGCCAAGAACGAATGGATCATCTTTACTGACATACAAACTCCCCCACCCTCCGACCAATGGCTGAAGGAACTGGCGGAGTTTACAGTAGAGGGCACAACACTCCTACTGGGCTACATCAACCGCAAGACGGGCGACGTGCGCCTGCAGCAGTTTGCCAACATCGACGACGCACGCCTCTACATCAGCAAGGCTGAGCGCAAACGGGCCAACGGCCACAATGGAAAGCGGCTTCGTTACATACGCGGTAAATACGACTTTGTGGTCGTCCGCAAGGAGCAGGGACACGAGACGCTGCGCCTCTATGAACGTGACGTTCGCGGACTGCGACTGTTGGGGCGCCGCATTGGTATCTTCTGCCATAATCTGTTCCACTAATACCGACCGCCAATGAATGTTCTGCACCTATTCCCCAAAGACAACGCATTGATAGCCAAGCATGTCAGCATGCTTGACGGGGGGAGTCAGGCCGCAGAGCATCCAGACATCGTGCATGTTCACGGGTGTTGGCAGTATGCTTTGGTAAGCGCGGCCCTGAAAGCCCGCCGTCAGGGAGCACGCATTGTGCTGACACCTCACGGCGAACTGGAGCCGTGGGTCATCAATGACCGCCGGATGAGCGGGAAGCCTAGCACGACACTTCGCTGGCAGCGCAGGCTGGTGGAGCATTCCTACGTCATCATAGCCCAAGGCAATATGGAGGCAGAGGCACTGAGTCAATTGGGATGGAACCCACGTATTGAAGTGGTACGCAACGCGGTGGTCACCAACTCCATCACGCCCGAAGCCATGCTACGGCATACACAGGAGGTTTACCGCAAGGTGATGGACTCGAACACGCTGGAGCTGATGTCCGACGAATCCAAACATCTGCTGCAGCTATTACTGAAGGCAGGCATCACGGGCGACCGCCGATGGGTGACGGAACAGGAACCTAACATCAACGAACAGCAATGGCGCTACCTATTGGTCTACGCCGACCAGGAGAACGTGCGCACCACCGTCGACCAAGGGGCTCGATTGCTCGGCATCAGCCATCCCTATATCGAGACCGACAAGATTAAGAGTTACCTGCCTACCGACTACAGCAAGCCCAAGCCCGAAGCCCACGACGCTGCCAGCCTGGTCAGCGAGCTGCACCGCCGCCAGCCTACGCTGCGCCACCTAGTTGAGCTCGACCGCTCACTACGCAAGAACAATATACAAGAAGACCGCCTCGTCGACGTGCTCGACGAGAACCGCCTGCTGAAATACTTCCGCCGACTGCTCTGCATACTAAGCGAGCAGACTGGACTCGACGAGGGATTCATGCCTGCACGGCCGATAGATGACCGGCTGACCCAGGCCATCCGCAAACTACTACAAAACCACCTGAGAATATGAAGACTACTACAACTGATATGCACTACCTGAACCTGCTGTCGCAGTCGTTTCCGACCGTTGCCGATGCAGCCAAAGAGATTATCAACCTGGAGGCTATCCTCAACCTGCCCAAGGGCACGGAGCACTTCCTGGCCGACATACACGGCGAGAACGAGGCCTTCGAGCACGTGCTGAAGAACGCCTCGGGCA
>JAEEGH010008778.1_pt1 | contig 23766 bp, 19 predicted proteins | sample 9134181 | NCBI WGS metagenome assembly JAEEGH01 (sample SAMN16246544, study PRJNA631951) | gut metagenome | biome: gut microbiome; feature: rumen; material: DP-attached | host: Bos | place: Iran: Karaj | collected 2018-10
AAACGCTCCAGGCATACAGCGCGCCGATGCAAAGATTGATGAGGCAGCTTGCCACCAGGACCAGCCACCTTCTTTTTGTCAGATTCATATTATTCTTCAAGTCTCCTTTGGTTTTCTTCTTCGCTTATAATGATTCCCACCGGCTCGTCCTGAAGGGAGTAAACCCGCATAAATCCTTTGCTGTATGGCGGCCTTGGATAACCATATTCAAAAAAAGTTTTCTTTTCACACTTCTCAATGCACTCTATCATCGTGAGGATGAGGTCTTTTGAAAAGAGCTTGTCGCTATGGGATGTCAGATATTGATCAAAGTCCAGCTGTGACACCTTTTTCAGGGACTCATACTGCTGATGCCGGTCCCCATGATTTTTGAACATAAGACACATGACAGGCTCCAGTGCATCCGACCCCAGAAGAAGCTTAAGGTCAGGGAAAAGAACTCCCACAGACCCGAGGCTGTGTCCCGGAATTTCGATCACCTCTCCAGAAATATCACCCAGAGAGATATTTTTTTCCTCAAGAGGAAGGACCTGCCGCCAGCCGTTACAGCCGAAAACTATATCTTCTCTTTTTCCTGAGCCAATTTCCGCTCCAGAGCCTATGGCCATCTCGCCCACCGGCTGTTCTTCCATATCCTGTTCTTTTTTTCCTGAAGCAAGCTCCCGGATCCATTTGTTCAGAAGCTCTTCATCGTATTCCTCAAGAATGCACCTGTCCTTATCAGACATATAAACTTTCTCAAAAAACCTGCTGCCACCGATGTGATCGAAGTGCCCGTGACTGACAATAACAATAAGGGGCAGGTCTGTTATTTCTCTGACCGCCTTCGCCAGATCATCAACACCGCAGCCGGTATCGTACAGAAGAGCTCTTTTACTCCCAACCACCAGGCACGAACCGCAGTTAAAACTGTCAGTCAGGAAAAAAACTCTGTCACATATCTTCTCTGTTTTTATCATAGAGCTGCCACATTCCACTCAAGAAAAAATCAGTTACTGCTTACACCTCGCGACGCTCACAGTAACTGAAAGTCTCTTAAGCGCCCTTTCCCTTGAACATCTTTATCAGCATCTTCTGGAAGGCATCCACACCGATTCCCACATAGACAACGCCTGCCACCATTGCTGCAGCGATCTGCAGCGGCAGCGTTCCAAGAGCTGAAACCTGCATTGGCCCCATGATGGTAAGGCCGATGGCCCAGCCGCACAGCCAGGCCGGTGTGAAGATGAACTTCGGAATGCTCTCCCCGATAAGAACCGCCAGGCCGCCCATGACAAAGAGCGTCATATACAGCTCAAGGTTGGGATTCAGACTCATCTTCTCCATGACAGATATTGCGATGACTGCCCAGAGATCTCCCAGCAGAAATCCAACGGATATCTTAAGCGCATCGGACACCTTATTCCCATTGGTCACATAAAGGCCTGCACAGATAAGTGCCACAGCCCCTGTTGTGACGCCGATATAGGGTGACAGTACAGCCCAGATAGGAGGAAGAAGTGCGATTCCAAAGGCAAGGGTCAGCTTGCCAAGTGTCTTTTCACTCATCATTATCCCCCTTAGTTATCCCACTCAAACCCTGTGAAGCGGGGCTTTCCTGAATACTTCTTAAGTTCCTCTTCTCCATTAAGAACTCTTATGGCACCTGCTGCCATGGCTTCCATCTCGAACTCTCCGGGATAAGCTGTTACAGGTGCGATGAAGGAACATGTATCAGTGATCTGCTGAACAAGATCCTTGTTGTGGACCATTCCGCCGCCAAGGAGAATGCCGTCAACCTCGCCGTGCAATACAGCAGCCATGGATCCGATGCACTTTTCGATCTGATAGATCATGGTATCCCATACCATCTTTGCACACTTATCTCCGGCGTCAGCTCTGTTGTTGAGCTCAATGGCATCAGAGATTCCAAGATGGCTTACAAAACCGCCTGACTTTGTAAGAAGAGGTTTAACATCTGCAACAGAAAGATCGTTCTTTTTCATATAGTTAAGGAGATTTCCTACTGAGATGCTGCCGCAGCGTGTGGGAGCCATGGGACCGTCACCGCCCACGATATCATAGCCGTCAACCATCTTGCCCTTTCTGTGGGCAGAAACTGAAATACCTCCGCCGATATGACAAACGATGTAATTTGCTTCCTCATACTTTTTGTGGAGAACATTTTTGCTGTGACGGATGGCAGTTTCCTTAAGGTTCAGCGAATGCAGATGAATGACGCGGTAAACGCCCTTGATTCCTGTCATTCTGGCAAGATCCTGCAACTCGTCGACATCCGGGGGATTTACAACCATTGCCTTGGATCCGGTCTTTACAGCAAACTCGTGAGCCAGCTGAGGACCCAGTGCAGCGGGATGGATAACGCCGTTAGCCATGGTCCTTGCATGCTCCAGAAGAAGATCGTCCACATCATATGTGCCGCCCTCCATTGCATGAAGACCGCCGCCTCTTCCAACAAATACGTCTACTCCGTCCAGGGTGATGCCGGCCTCCTCCAGAAGCTCCAGTATCATGTTTCTCCTGTAGGGAAGCTGGTCACTGATGTTCTCATACTTGGCAAGCTCTGCTGCATCATGGGCAACATTCTTGGAAAAGAGGCACTTCTCACCCTCAAAGAGTGCGATCTTGGTTGAAGTGGATCCCGGATTTATGGTAAGAACCTTGTATTCCTTCATTAAAAATTCCTCCTGAAATCAATTTTTTATTCTGACATTAATACAGGGCAGGGTATTTAGCTCCCCCTGCCCTGATAGCTCAAACTTACTTCATCGCTGCTGCTCTTACAGCACTTATAACAATATTTCCCTTGATCTCGGAAACAGGTGCCCCTCTTGAGCAGTCACAGACAACTTTGTTAAAGCCCTGAAGCATGGGACCGTATGCATCCGCATGTCCAAACTGCTGAATCAGCTTAACTGCCACATTTCCAACATTCAAGTCAGGCCAGATCACAACGTTTGCCTTTCCGGCAACCTTGCTCTCTCTCTTAACCTTCTTCTCGGCTACTGCCGGGCTGATGGCTGCATCTAACTGGAACTCTCCGTCAATTGCAAGGTCGGGTCGAAGTTCATTGGCGATCCTTACTGCCTCTGTAACCTTATCTACAAGTTCACCCTGTCCGCTTCCCAGTGTTGAGTAGCATACACAGGCACATCTTGGCTCCCAGTCAAGCAGATTCTTTACAGTGTCGCAGGCTGAAATCGCGATACTTGCAAGCTGCTCTGCATTGGGATTGGTGCATACAGCACTGTCACCGATGGCAAGAAGTGAACCCTCACTTCCATTAAAGCCTGGGATATCGCAGAGACCGATGCTTGATACAGTAGCGATTCCGGGCTTAAGTCCGATGATCATCTGTCCTGCGAGAAGAACGTCTCCTGTGGTGTAATCAATACCTGCAAAGGTAACGTCTGCCTCGCCTGCAGCCTGCATGACCATAGCAAACTGGAGCTTGTCCTCCATACGACGGCGAAGTGCTTTCTCCTTAAGTCTTGTCTCAGGAAGAGCTGTATACTTCTCAACCAGTGAAGCGATGAGCGCCTCGTCTTTAGTATCAACTATAGTGAATACTTCTTCTTTATAACCTCTCTCGGCAATCGCAGCTCTGATCTCTTCAGGATCGCCTACCAGTATAGGTATGATGTAACCTTCTGATCCTGCTTCGTAGGCTGCCTGCATCATCTTCTCATTGGTTGCTTCAGGAAATGCGACTCTCTGAGGATTGGCTTTAGCCTTCTCAAAAATCTTATCTATAACGCTCATGGTTACATCTCCTCTTCGATCAGGTCAATAAGATTACCGATGGTCTCACATGCGCTGACATCAGCAAGCATAAGAGCTACGTCCAGCTCGTTCTCGATCTCGGAAACCAGACCAACCATCTGAACTGATGCTCCTGCCAGATCATCCTTAAAGGATGTGGTCTCAGAAAGTGTGGACTCATCAGCCTTGTAGGACATTGCAACCATCTTGATAACCTGCTCAAGTATTTCTTCTCTTGTCATAATTCTTCTTCCTTTCCTTTTCTGATTTTTTTCTGTAAAGACCTATCACTGAAGGTATTCCCCATCCAGATCAAATACTACTGTCTTAAATCCGCCGTCCCTGTCGAAAATTGAAGCGTGTATATTCAGCGGAAGCTTTTTTGAGAGCTCATCGCGGTTCTTTTTGCTGATGCCCCTCACAACTGCATTGAGTCTTGTGCCTTCCTCAAGTTCAACCTCACCGTAGGCAAACTTGCCCATCTTCTTGTACTCGGGCTTGGAAGAAAGAGCTGCAGGAAGAACGATGGAGTGGAGCTTAGCCTTGCCGCTTATCTCATACCACTCGGTCTCATAATTGCCGCACTCGTTGCATGCATAAACCGGAGGGAATTCTACGTGTCCGCACTTGGGGCACTTTCTTCCCATTATCTTGCCTTCCTCAAGGGAAGTATAAAATTTCTCAACTACCTTTTCTAATTCAATTGCCATGGTCACACCTCCCTGTTAGTCTAATGTCCGAACTATGATAGCTGCTACGTTCTGTGCGCCGCCATAGCCTCTGAGCATTGTTGTCTTTGGAAGTTTCTTAACCTGGCGGTCACCGCACTCGCCCCACATCTGCTTGCAGGCCTCGTACATGTCTGCCAGTCCTGATGCAGCATGTGCATGTCCAAAGGATGTTCTGCCGCCGTTGGAGTTGATGGGCTTGTCACCATCCCATGCTGTTCTGCCGTCGCAGATGTACTTCCAGCCTTCTCCGTAGGGAAGATATCCTGCGATCTCAGCTGATACAAGGTGGGATGTGATGATAAAGTCATTTGCAAAGAACAGATCAAGATCATCTCCGGAAAGACCTGTGAGATCATATACCTGACGAACTGCCTCTTCTGTTGCACGAACCTCAAAGTGAGGAGTTGTTGCCTCGCAGGCTGCGCTTCCGATTCCGAGAACCTCGATGGGCTTGTGCTTTAAGTTCTTTGCAATCTCAGGGATCTTCTCCGTAGCACATACGATACATGCTGCAGCGCCGTCGCACTTAAGCTCAAGACCGCCGGCTCTTAGGAAATCACCCATTCTTGGGTTGTAAGGAGAGTTCATGTACTCATCCAGAGTCATTCCCTGCTTCTCTGCCAGCTCCTCATAAGTTGTTCTCTCAATTGCAAGAGGGTTCATGGAAGCGTTTCTTCTGTTGTTTACGCACATTGCATTGAGGGTTTTGTTCATATCCTCAGCAGAAATGCCTCTTGTGCGCACATACCACTCGGCAGCATCATCATAGATGAGCTCCTGACCTGCCATGAGGCTTCTTGTGTATGTTCTGTCATAGAGCCAGGAGGTTGTCTTAAGGAACTTCTCCATGGTCATCTTGTCACGCTTGTAAGGGTGCTTGGGTGTCTCAACATTGTCTGCAGGAGATGGCGTACTATCACCAAACTCAACTGCTCCTGTAAGAACACAGTCATACTTGCCTGATGCAATGGCATTTACAGCCTGCTCAATAGCAAGGTATCCTGTACAGCAGGCCTCTGAGTGGTGGATGGATCCCTTGCCCTTCATACCAAACCAGTTTGCGATCTGTACATTTGGTGTCAGATAGTTTGAACCGTTCAGAGGGCTTGCGCATCCGTGGAAGTAGAAATCCACATCCTGAGGATTAACTCCGGCATCTTCCATAGCCTTAAGAGCTGCGTATCCGAAAAGCTCACCCTCGGTAAGGCCGTTGGTCTCCTCTTTATCTACTGTATACATGAAAGGTGTACATCCGACACCTATGATGGAAACGCTTCTTGAATACTTGTTAAGCTTTTGTAACTTCATTGCCTGTCTCCTTTACTGTACTTTCACATTGCCGTATGCATTGGTATCAACCGGCCATACTCCGGGGTTAAAGTCAGCATAGGGCTGCTTTAATTCCTTCAGATTCTTGATGGTTCCAGAGGGCTGAGCCTGTGTCTTGATCTCGGTGGAGTGCTCGAGCTTACCGCCCCAGCGAAGTCTTGATCTGTCAAGCTCTTCCTGTGTGTAGTGCATCTTGAACTCGCCGTCCTCGATAGTGAAGGTTCCGTGTGATCCGCATACTACGCAGTCTGCAGTCTTTCTGTCGTGGGAGAACTGGATGAGCCTTGTGTGGCAGATAGGGCATGTACCCTCTTCCTCACCGCGGTACTTAATCCTCTCCTCCTCGGTCTCGGCGTTAATTGAAGCTACAATGTTCTTACCTACCTGAGTCATGCGCTTCATCATCTCGGGATGTCCTGCTACGTTCTCAGTTGCCATAGCCTTGTAGTACTCAACTGTGTCGATAACATCGATGGCCATGGGGAAGGTGAACTCATACATCATGGGAAGTGTCAGAGCGATCCAGTTCTCTGTCATGGCACCGCCTACAGAGATAAGGGCTGCACTGCGCTTCTTGAATGATCTTGCATCGGGAAGCTGCTCTTCAGGAACACCTGCTGCCTTGCCCTCGTCATATCTTGCCTTTCTGAAGGTGATATCATGGCTGGGTCCGATACGGTCACAGATTGTCTTGAATCTTCCGGTTACTGATGTCTCATATGTAGGGCATGCAAGGATGACTGCATCTGACTGCATAACTGCTTCATCAAGGATATCAAAATCATCATGTCTTACGCAGTAGCCTCTGCCTCTGCCGGTCATCATTCCGATAACACAGCCGATACATCCGTTGCAATTGGTGATGTTAAGGTCATCAGCTCTGATAAATGCAACATCGCAGCCTTCCCTCTCACACTCCATGAGGGCTTCCTTTACCATAACATCACAGTTGCTCATCTTTCTTCCGAAAGAAATTCCTAAAACTTTCTTCTTTTCCATAAAATCTCCTAACTCCTTCTGTTTATTACTCAAAGTCAACTGACTTTCCTGTTCTTGCAGATTCTCTTGCAGCTTCCATAAGTGCCAGCACTCTTCTTGTCTCAGGGATCTTTACAAGGAAGTCCTCCTGTCCGTCGTGAGCTTTCTGGTAATTGATAAAGTAGTCCTCGTGCTTTGTATCAGCCTTCGGAAGTTCCTCTGTAATAAGTTTTCCCTCTGGAGGCGGACCAAAAGATCTTGTAGGTCCCGCTGCAGTCATGGTGCGCTGACCGCCGACGTTCTGAAGAAGTCCGTTGGTGCGAACGATCTTGCCCTGAGGGTCGAAACCGTCGCAGTAAGCTGTACCCTTGTTACCGCCCATGATCCAGTGGCGTTCGAACCACTTGTTGTCCATCTTGTCGGTAAGGAAATATGTTCCCAGCTCAACTTCGGCCATGATGCCGTTGTCGAATTTCATAAGGATCTTGAAGTAATCGTCAACCTCAAAGTTGATAACGTTTCTCACATCAGCAAATACTGACTTGATCTTGGCACCGGGCATCATGAACAGCATCTGGTCAAGAAGGTGAACGCCCCAGTCAAAGAGCATTCCGCCGCCCTCAGCGATGTATACATGCCAGTCGTGCATGTTGCCGTTAAATCCATAGAGACTGCTCTTGATGGAATAAACATCTCCCAGAGTCTCGCTGTCGTATACGTTCTTCATGGTCCTGAAGTCAAGGTCATATCTTCTCTGATGATGAACGGTAAAGTTTACGCCGCACTCATCAACAACCTTAACCATGTCATCCAGCTCTTCCAGGTTCATTGCAACGGGCTTCTCACAGATAATGTCTTTTCCTGCCCTGGCAGCCTGTATAACCAGATCGTGGTGCTGATTGTTATTGGCAGCTATGAGAACAACATCAATATCAGGATCAGCAAACATCTCCTCATTGCTCTCATACCTCTTTATGCCTTCCTTGACATCCTCAAGCTGCTTCTTGTCAATGTCTGAGATTCCCACTACCTTGTAGCCATCCAGACGTGTGAGCATGGTCTCGTGCTCATGTCCCATAAATCCATGACCGATGATACCAATTCTGATTGTTTCCATGTCCTTCATCCTTTCTTTTTTTATATGTATTATTTTTCCCAAAATAAAAATCCCGGTACATTTTTACTAAGTAAAATATACCGAGATTTCATATATTCATCTTTTTACAGCTTTTCAATATCTTGTTTCTTTTTGCAAAGAATATTTTTATGTGAACCCTGTCTGCAATTATTTACAAAGATTTGTTGCACATCATTGCAGGACTCTCTGCCATGCCCTTCTAATACTGCGGGAATACATGTATAAGGCAGAATTCCTCTGCCTCAAGATCCACGTCCAGAGTAAGGACATTTCCCTTGGACTGCTGTCTTGTCCTGGTAAGTCCCGGGACACAGAGCTCCTGCAGATATTTCACATCATTTCTGGCAAGGTCCGGGGCGTTGTCAAACTTGGCCCACTCATCAATGATCGAACCATGCTGCCTGTTGACGGTTCTCTTTTTGACATAATACCAGCTGTTTGTGCTGACGCCTTCAAGTTTCAATTTCAGCCTCTTGTTAGCCTCGTAGTTAAAAAAGCTGTGAACCTCCTCTACATTGGCCTGGTTCTCCGCCTTAATAAAGTAGCTGGGGTTGAATACCACAGGATTAAAGCAGATAATGGCGTACTCATCATCGGAAAGCTTTGTCGCCATGAAGTTTTGGCCCCTTGCGATAACCTTATTGCCCAGGTGATTGAGCATCCTGACCGCATAGTAGATGGGCTTTCTTATGGTATCCTTGGTGAGCAGTCCGCCTCCTCCGTTTATAATGTTCCTGGATGTAAAGGATGTGCACTGCCAGTCGGAGCAGATCCACAGACCAAAGGTATGAATATCTTTAAGAAGCCTTGACACAGTTGCCGTAAAGACGCAGCCTCTGAAATTGCTGTCATTTATGAAGTTGCAGTTGGAGGCCGTCAGATTCCACTCCGCGATGGCAATCCGGTCCTTGCCAAGCCCTGATTTTTCCATGAGTTCAAAGATTTTTTTGAGCTGAGGCTCCTCAAACTCATTTTCCTTAGTTCTTACAAAGCTGGTCCTTAATTCATTGTTTTCCTTAACTTGTATGCTCTTATAAGGGAAAAGGATATATGTCACATAATCAGGAAGGCTGTCCAATTCCGAAAGCCTTTTCAAAACAGGGGCCATTACCTCCGGATTCTGGAATCCTGCCCCGGCAGAATAAGCAATTTTAGCATCGGGAATGGCCTTTTTGACGATATTCTGGACAAAACAAAAGACATCAACAAACTTAAGGCTCTCTTCCAGGTTAAAAGTCCCAACACCTACATGGAAATCTTTCGGTCCCAGCTCAAATACCCATCCTGACAGTTCTTTTACCCCGTATCGTCTCACAAGTCCCTTGAAAAACTGCCGGAAGAGATCATCCCATACCTTCTTATCTTTGAAATGGATCCTTATATCTTCCTGCCAGACTGATTCATCTGAGTTTTTAACATTTGCATATGGCCTGGTGGTAAAATCTATCCATGGAGTAACACCGTTTTTCAGAAGGAAGTCCAGAGCCTCATAGATAAGGTCATAGTTGTAATCTCCGACTGACTTTCCGTCCGTTACCAGGGTCCTGGAATTAAAGAGCATCCATATCCTGGCATACTTAAATCCCAGTTCTTTGGCCAGATATGAAATATGGTACTGACTGTTTGCATTTAAAATATCATGGATAAAGCCCACATTTATTATCTGATTCCAACAGCGGTTCAGATCTTCTGAGTGGCTCACATCAATACTCACAGAGTCAGTGTTTTTGATCTCCTGCTTCTTGTATTCAGACTTGTATCTGTTCTCGATCTCTTCTCTTATGCTGTCGTCAATGACATTGTCTTTGGGTTCTGCTGACTTCATCTTCTGCCTGTACTCGGTGGGAGCCATGTTGTAGTTCTCCCTGAATACCTTGGTGAAGGCAGAAGCGTTGGAAAAGCCACAGTCCATGGCTATCCTGGTCATATTTTTTTCTGTATAAAGAAGCTCATCCACCGCATACCTGGTCCTGACCTGATTAACATACTCCGCGAAGTAGGTTCCGGTCTGCTTTTTAAAGAGCCTGGAAAGTGTAGATGTGGATGTATACATCTGCTTGGCCAGGTCTGATAAGCTTATGCCCTCCTGGTAATTGCTGTGTACATAGTGGATGATGGCCTGAAGCTTCTCATCTGCATCATAGTTCTCCGAGATCTCGCTGTAGGCATCGTCTATCATATAGTTCTCAATGAGCTCATTTAAGAGGCCATAGAGCATACTGTACTTAAGGGTATCAGTCTTGCCGTATCCTGCCACTTCATGATAGATTATCTCCCTGCACTGTCTTATGATCCCATTGTATGATCTGCCGGGGTTTGAGACCGAGTCGCAGACGAAGACGCTGTTGGGTTTCCTGATCACGTGGACCAGGATCCTGTAGTCAAACTTGATGGAGCATATTATGGATTTATCAAGAGACTCAACGCTGTGCTGGATGCTGGAATTAATGACCATAACGTCGTCTTTTTTCATGGAAAAGAGTTTATCCTTGATCCTTATATTAATGACGCCTTCCACCACATAGATCAGCTCAACATCTGTGTGCAGATGATTCTCTTTTATTACATCACTGTAAATATTTACCTGAAACTGATTAAAACTATCCATAAGAATTCCCGTCTATTAACATTCTTTTTATTGTTCGGATATATTTTATCATAGTTTCTTTAAAGCGACAAAAAGAGGCTCTGCCAAAGCAAAGCCTCCTTTTCAAAGCTAACCAACTATTGGAAATTATCAGTCAAAATCAGCGTTTGAAACTGATTTCACAGTACCTGTTGAGAGGTACTCGTCAACTGTATCAGCATCAACGAACAGTGTTCCGGCCTTCTGAACATGTCCGGACTCAAGTGAGCCGTCCATAATGCCGTTGCATACAAAGAGCATCTCTGATGCAGTGTCATTAACTGAACCTGTCATAACCATTCCGCGAAGAGGGCACTCGTCATTTACAGATGTCTTGATGAGCTCGCCCATGGCGTTGTCACCGTTGATGGCGAAGATGGCCATATCCTTGTAGTCCTGAACAGGTGAGCTAAGACCTGTGAGGTAGTTGTTGGCACCTGTAGCGATTGAAGAATGAGCTGTAAGGAATACCTTTACAGACTGGTCTGTAGCATAGAGGTTCTCAAGAGCCTTCATACCGTCATCAACTGTCTCATCCTGGCACTCAATCTCTTTTACGAACTTGGCCTTGGTTGAGAAGTTCTCGATCTTGTCAAGCTCGTCAGCCTGTACAACACCAGTGTCAGCTGTTCTGCAGGAAAGAACTACTACAGGAACCGAGTGATCCTCAGCGTCAGCGTATGTCTTGTCGATCCACTTTGCTGCAAGCTTGCAGGCATAATCAGCCAGCTCAGCATCGTCTGAGATCATAACTGCGTCATACTCACTTGTAGGAGCAACGAAAGCGATGAACTTGATTCCTTTTTCCTTGCACTCTGCAACAACACCGTCCATTGCCTCGGGAGCAACTGACCAGCAGAACAGAACATCAACACCCATGGCGATGTAGTTCTCACATGCCTCGATCTGAGTTGTGGGGTTGAACTGACCATCAGCATACTGTGCATCCCATCCGGCCTCTGTAAATACCTTTACATACTCGTCAGCCAGCATCTGGAAGAAGTCTCCGCCAAGACCGAAGGTTACGAAACCAACCTTTCTTCCCTCTGTTGTTGCAGCAACCTGCTCCTCAACCTGCTGAGCCTGCTCTGTAACTGCTGCCTGCTCTGCAGATCCTGACTCTGTTGTTGTCTGTCCGCCGTCAGCAGGAGCAGCGCTTCCGCATCCGGCCAGCATTGTAGCAACTGTAGCTACTACCATTACCATAGATAAAAGTTTCTTTTTCATTTTGGATCCTCCTGTTTTTCTCTTTTCCAAAAATTTTATCATTATACACTCTTCTGTTCTCTGTTGCTAAGGTAAAGTGAGAACAGCATTATGAGACCCTTTGCGATGTACTGTGGATATGTACCAAGGTTGATAAGCTGCATACCGTTAGCGAGAACACCAAGAACATATACTGCAACGATTGCCTTCCAGAGAGTACCTTCGCCGCCCTTAAGAGCAACTCCTGAAAGAACGCAGGCTGTGATGCCTGTAAACTCGATACCAACACCTGTGCTGGAATCAGCTGAACCTGAACGTGATGCAAGAAGTACTGCTGAGATACCTACAAGAACGCCTGCAACTGTAAAGGCCAGAACTTTTATCTTTCCTACATTAAGACCTGCAAGTCTTGCAGCTTCAGGGTTGTCACCTGCTGCATATACGTCTCTTCCGATCGTAGTCTTTGTGAGAACGAAGATTGCTATGGCAACAATGACTGCTGCAATTATTACGTTAAGCGGTACGGGACCGATCTTACCCTGACCAAGGAACATGAAAGGCTTGGGAAGATTGTGGTAGGTCTTTGAACCTGAAATAAGGAATGAAATACCCTGGAATATAGCCATGGTACCCAGTGTTACGATCATGGCGTTACTCTTAAGCTTAAGTGTCATGAGTCCGTTGAATGCACCCAGGCAGGAGCAGACAACAACTGCCAGGAGCACTGCAACGGGAACTGAAACCACTCCTTCTGAAAGGAGCTTTGTACACAGAACAGCTGCAACCGACATCTGATAGCCGATGGAGAGGTCACACCCTCCGCTGACCATGATGATGAATACCGCTGTACTGCAGACTACTACGTGCACATTCTGTACAAGAATGTTTGTGATGTTAAGTGGTGTCAGGAATGCCGGTGACATAATGCTGAAGAAGATCATCAGTACCAGCAGTAAAATTACCATCGACCAGTCAGATATGATACGGCCAATTGATTTTTTCTTAGTCATTTTTATTTCTCCTCTTTATAGTCCAGATGCTTTCTTTAATATTGTTTCCTGATTGAAATCCTCTTTTTGGACTTCACCGGCAAATTTGCCCTCGTGGATGACGATTATCCTCTCGGACATTCCCAGAAGCTCCTCCATATCAGAGGAAACCATGATAATACTCTTACCAACTGCCGTCAGTTCATTCATTAAGGTGTAGATCTCATGTCTTGCTCCAACATCTATTCCCCTGGTGGGCTCATCAAAGATAAGTATGTCCGGGTTGGCTGCAAGAACCTTGGCGATTACAACCTTCTGCTGATTACCGCCGGAAAGACCTCCTACCAGATAGTCAATGCTGGGAGCCTTTATCCTCATCTTGTCCCTGTAGCTGTTTGCAACTTCTTTTTCCTTGCCTGAATCCATGATGGTGCTGCGGCTAAGGGTCTTTAAGTTGGATATTGAGATGTTCCACTTGATGGTCTTATCCAGGAAGCACCCCTGATATTTTCTGTCCTCAGGTATGAGGCCGATGCCCTCATTCATGGCTTCCTTGGGTGATTTTGGATTGATCTCCACTCCGTATTTCTTGACTGTTCCGGATTCCTTGGGAGCCGCTCCGTAGATGACCTGCATCAGCTCTGTTCTTCCTGCTCCGACAAGTCCTGCAAATCCAAGGATCTCACCTCTTCTTAAGTTGAAGCTGATGTCGCTGACGCCATTTCCTGTCAGGTGCTCAACCTCAAGTATCACCTCATCGCTGCAGGGCTCCTTGTGAGGATATGTCTCCGAGAGTTCACGTCCTACCATGTACTTGATCAGGTCGTCCTTGGATGTCTCCTGAATGCCTACCGTAGTTACGTATTTACCATCCCTGAGTACCGATACCCTGTCGCATATCTCAAACAGCTCTTCAAGTCTGTGTGATATGTAGATGACGGTCACACCTTCGCTCTTAAGCTGCTTCACCAGTCTGTAAAGGTTCTTCTGCTCCGCAACCGTGATAGAAGCAGTGGGCTCATCCATGATGATGAGCTTGGCGTTCTTGGCGATTGCCTTTGCCAGCTCAACGATCTGTCTGTTGGCCATTGAGAGGTCCCTTATGAGTGTTCCGGGGTCAAGGTTTGAATCAAATCTTTGAAGAAGCTCTCTTGTCTTCTCATAGCGTGTCTTGTCATCAACAACAAGTCCGTCCCTGGCGCCTGCAAAGATATTGTCTGCGATCGTCCTGGCCTCCAGCTGTATCATCTCCTGATAAACAACGGATATTCCAAGATCGATGGCCTGTGCAGGTTCTAAGTGCGCATACTCTTTTCCCTCCCAGACTATGGTTCCTGAAGTAGGGGTTATGGCGCCGGAAATTGTCTTGATGAATGTTGATTTCCCGGCTCCGTTTTCGCCAACCAGTGCATGAACCTCTCCTTTTTCAAAAGAGATGGATACATTGTCAAGGGCTTTTACACCGGGATAGTCTTTAGTTATATTTTTCAGTGCGAGTATTTCCGTAAGAATCACCTCCTGTCCGAAAAAGTCTATTTTCTTCGGATCGAAAATATTTGCGTTTCATCGCCTATAAAGTTATCATTGCAGAGTATCGTCCACTTTCAGTTTTTTCCGAAAAACATGTAAAATATTGCATTCATTTTTGAGCATAGAAAAAGCGTGCAACAAAACACAAAAATCTGTTGCACACCTTTATTATCCCCAAAAATCACATATATTATGTAGATATCAGTATCTTATTCTTTTGCACTGATCCGCCGCAATCGCCCAATTACTGCGCATCATACCGAAACAATGGTGAGCTTTTGAGGCTCAACATTCCTCATTTCTCCTTTTCTGCCGCGACAGACTATGCCTTTTTCTATGCTGATCATGTGAGCATGGGCCTTCATGGCTTCGCCTATCTGCTTAACTGCGTTTTCATAGTCCTGTGGCGTCATTGGGATGACATAGTCGTGATTCAGGTGCTCTGTAGATATCATGGCAGCACGGAATCTTGGTACATAGCGGATGCCATAAAATGTGCAGATCTCAGTATTAAGCATCCCGCTGTTGTCTGAACATTGCATGGAAATATACATAGGTCACCTCCTTAAATCTTGGAATTAAGATTGATAGGTCTCGACTCTGCGGTTTAAAATCGTAAAATCCTGCACATTGTTGCCTCCCCGTTTGCAGAGTCTGTCTTTTCCCTTACATAATTAACGATCCAAAAGTAACATCTTTTATATTCTGAAATTTCTTACAAATTCCTCTATCGTTGCTGCTGACGTGGAAACCGTGGTGGCGCTGTCGTCCACGCCCCGGCTCTCTGTGGCTACCTGCTCGGCACTGATTGCCAGGTTGTCGGTGGTGGCAGTTACCTCCTCTGTACTTGCACTCTGCTCCTGTGAGATAGCAGCGACAGATGTTGCAATGGTGTCAACATTACCAATCTTGTCTATCATCTGCTGAACAGTTGCACTGGTCTCATCAAGACTTGAGAATATCTCCTCAAAGGTTTTGCCGGCAGTCTGAACAGCTTCAGAACTGGTGGTGATCTCCGCCATGTTGGCCTCGGACTTGTCGGACAGGGACTTGATCTGATATGTGATCTCATTGATTATCTTGCCAATCTGTGTAGTGGACTCAGCGGAGCTGGTGGCAAGCTGGCCGATCTCCTGAGCAACGACTGCAAATCCCTTTCCTGCTTCGCCTGCTCTTGCTGCCTCAATCGATGCATTGAGGGACAAAAGATTTGTCTGGTCTGCAATGGAGTTTATGATCTCTATGATGGAGTTGATCTTCTGTGCCGACTCTCCCACTGCCTGGACATCGTCGTTCATGTCGCCCATGGACTGTGATATCTTTTCCATGCCTCTCTGGACCACTTCCATATCCCTCTGCCCATTCTGAGCTTTGCCCACAAGGTCAGTCACCGTCCTGCTGGCTTCGTTGCCCTGCTCCATAAGGTCTGCCACCTCTGTCGCCAGTTCAGTTGCATTGTTGGCTAGTTCAGAAACCGCGCTGGCCATACCGTTCATGGCATCCCTAATCTGGCTCATGTTGGTGGACTGCTCTGTGGCCTGAACATTTAGCTTACCGGATGCATCCTTGCTGTTCTCGGCTTCCTCTGCAAGTCTTGAGGTCTCGTTCTGGATATTGCCGAGTGTTCCCCTCATGTGTCCCACAAAGGTCCTCATGTTATTGTTCATGAGTCCGATCTCATCGTCGCCGCCCTCTGGAATATCTACAGTAAAGTCTCCGTCTGTGATCCTTGTAATATTGGTAGTAAGATTGCCCACAGGCTTTGAAACCATTCTCTTTACCAGTATGTACATAACAACGGAGATGTTGAAAACTGCAATTACCATCAGTATTACGGATATAATCTGGAATCTTTTTAAAGAAGAAAGCACATCATCCTTGGATACAGAGCAGATAAGCATCCAGCCGGTTCCGGGGATGCTGTCGGCAGTAACATAATAGACTACACCATTCTCAGACCCTATCTCTGTAACATCTGTTGACCCCGAGTTTGCATAGGTATACGCCTGCTGAAGGAACCTGGCTCCGGAGTGTTCACTGATCTTTGTGCCGTTGAAGGACGGATCAAAATATGACAGTATCATGTCGTTGTAAAGAAGCATTGCTCCGCCGGTTTTCACAGGTGTAATGGAGCTTATCTTTTCCACGATACCATCCAGTGTATAGTCAGCAGATGCAACACCCAGTCTTGCGTCTGCCATTTTTACTGTTCTTGTGAAGGACACAACCGTACTTCCGGTCTCAGAGTCCACATAGGGTTCTCCGGGCTGGAAAGTTGAGTGCTCAAGTCCCTCAATATACCAGCTTCTGGTTGTGGCATCATAGTCAGGATCAGGTACCCATCCGGAAGGATCGATCCACGCACCGGTATTCGTTGCCATATACATACCGTTTGGTATGTACTCATTCTTTGACATTGTAGGTATCAGGAAGCTGGCCATAGCATTGTCATTGGGAAAAGATACCGCAGATATGGCATCGGCACAGGCGTCAAAGTACTCCACCAGGTTTGTTATCTCTCTCCCGATCTCTTCGGCGTAGTAGCTGGACTCCTTGTCAAGGTTGTTGATTGCCAGCTCGGTGATGACCCTTCTTGCCTGCATCATCACAACAAACACAATAAAGATTATAGACAGGGCAATCATTGGGATCAGTATCACCAGAAGCTTACTGCTGACACTTTTCTTTGCTTTTACAGTGCTCTTGTTCTTCTCTTTAGCCATTGCTGAGTTCTCCCGATTCTTTTTATTCTGTTTTCTGCTTCCCGCAAAAAAATATAGTTATACAAATATATTATAAATAAAAAGCCCTGAGAATTGTGCGGTTTTATAGTAATTTTATAATCTTTTTAACGTCTTTTTGTTGCAGACTTTTCCTGGTTAAAGGCCACAAAAAAGAACCTCCGAAATATGTCTTCAAAGGTTCATGTCCTGAATATCAATATCAACTTAATTGCCCATTGAAGCGATCAGGGCATCTATCTCCGCCTGGTTCAGCATCCTGCCGCTGTTAGCCGGTGATGGCGCAGCTGCCGGGGTTGGCGCTGCTGAAGGCATCGGTACCTGTGCCGCAGTGAATCCACCGCCGCCACCGGCCTGTGATGACTTGCCCATTATACTGGCGAGAAGAGCCTGCTGTTCAGCATTTAATCCGTTTGCGTCCATTCAAAATATTCCTTTCGTGTCAGGATCCAGAGTATCCACTTAGTGATAACTGCTGTGCTTTTCCTTCCATACTGCATAATTACGGAATGTATTTTAAATGAACATAGCAAGGTAGTCAAATAACTTTTTTATAAAGTCTGTCAGGAGTCATCATGGACGGTTCTTACTGACTACTTTTCTCTGATAGCACCGCTTTCAAAAGCCTTCAGAAGATCTTTAAGATCATCGATCTGCCGCTGAAGTTCCTTCCCTATATCAGTATCCCGTACCAGTACCCTCTTCTTTGTCTTTTCAACATTCTGTATGGCAGGAGTATTCTCCTGACCCTTGACAAAGGGTTTGTGCGCCGCCAGAGCCATGTGGTTGGAATTGTAGATCAGTGTATAGCCGGCAATCCCTGTCTGCTCATGGTATGCCTTGGATATTCCGCCGTCAATTATGTACAGTTTACCGTTTGCCTTTACCGGGTGCTCGCCCTTCTTGGTCTTGACCGGCACATGTCCGTTTATGATGTGGGAGCCCTCGGGATCAAGGCCGAACTCCATAAGGATCTTGTCGGCATAAGGTTCCATTGCGGAGAACTTGTAATAGGGATTGAAGTTCTCAACGCACAGTTCTTTCTGGTTTCTGAGGAAAATATGTTCAAAGGTGGTTATCTTGTCTTTTCCAAAGAGAGGCGAATTGGGGCCGCACCACAGATACCACATCAAATCCACTGCGTCCTGCTTCTTTGCCGGATCATCCTTCATGTCCAGGAAGAACGCATCATGGATCTTGGTGTTAAGATAGTCCATCAGCTCTTTTCCCTTAAAGCTTCCGTCTCTGGTGGTCATGGGTATGAAGTTCCCGGCGTCGTCCATGGGAATACAGCCGTGATACAACAGGTTCCCATTCACGATCTTGTAGATCGAGCCCTTGGAGTATATGAACTGTATGTGCCTGATAAGGAGCTGGGAATGGATGAAGCTGAACCGCAGCGTCCTCATCAGCTCCTCCTCTCCTTCGGAGAGCTTATAGGGGTCCTCGGGATCAATGGTGGGGAAATTGGTATCGTTTAGTTTGTAGGATCTGCCTTCGATCTCCACCTCACCTTTTTCGTAGTCGATCTTGTCAAGAAGGAGCCTGTGATCCAGATTATATTCGGGATGTCTTTTTATAAGCTGTCCCTCAAGCTTAAGCTGGATGATGCTGATGGCCTTGCACATCTTGGCGGCAAGCTTTGGATTTACCGAATCATATTTGTTCTCATCAAGAAGATGGGGCTTGAAGCACTCACATGGGTCATCCCTGTAAACTTCTGCCGCAAACATGGACAGTGGACGCAGGTTAATGCCATAGCCGTCCTCCAGAGCATCAAAGCTGTTGTAGCTTGTACCTATCCTGAGCACGTTTGCTATGCATGCTGTATTTCCGCAGGCCGCTCCCATCCAGTCCACATCGTGGTTGCCCCACTGAATGTCCACGTCGTGGAAATTCATCAGCTCTTCCATTACCAGATCCGGTCTTGCTCCTCTGTCGAAGATATCACCGATTATATGAAGGGAATCGATGGTGAGGTTCTGGATAAGCTCGCACAGGGCGATTATGAATTCGTCAGCAAAATCTATCTCTATGATCCCGCTGACAATCTCGCTGTAGTAGAGTTTCTTGTTTGGATCGTTCATATCAAGATGCAGAAGCTCGTCAATTGCATAGGCGTAGTCCTGCGGCATCTTTTTCCTGACCTTGGACCTGGTGTACTTGGAGCTCACAACCCTGCAGATGGAGATCAGCCTGTTGATGGTGATCTTCTGCTGCTCCGCCATGTCTTTTCTCGAAATGGTGTCGTCATGCCTCATATTCCCGATGACTTCTCTGGGATAATAGATAAGGTTTGCCAGCTCCAGTTGGTCCGACTCAGCCATCATGTTGCCGAAGGTCTCCTCGATCTTGGCTCTTATGATTCCGGAGGAACTCCGCAGCAGATGCGAGAACGCTTCATATTCCCCATGGATATCGGAGAAGAAATACTCAGTCCCCTTTGGCAGGGCACATATTGCCCGAAGGTTTATGATCTCGGCTGCGGCTTTTCTGGAATTCGGAAACTCTCTGCTGAGGAGTTTCAGATATTCGATGTCTCTCATGTGGTCTCCCTGGTATTTTGCTGTTGGTAGTTTACTGTTAGTATTTTACTGTTGGAAGTTTACTGTTGGTTCTTTACTGTTGGTTTTTTACTGTTGGTTCTTTACTGTTGGTTTTATATTGTTGGTTCTTTACTGTTGGTTTTTTACTGTTGGTTTTTTACTGTTGGTTCTTTACTGTTGGTTCTTTACTGTTGGTTTTATATTGTTGGTTCTTTACTGTTGGTTTTATATTGTTGGTTTCGTTCTTTGCGTTTAATTGGTTTATGTTATTGATGTAAACTTCATCTATCAAAATCGGGTTTTCTTAACATCATTATTATATCGATAATGCGATAAATATTCATTGAGCAAAGTCAAATTATACTGTGATTATATCGTTAAGTTTTAAGGCATTTCGCTATTTTATTTAGTCAATCTTAATCAATTACTATCTAATGCCATTTGATTTTGAGATGATATTCATCATCAAATATCTTCCGCTCCGTTCTTCGGCTGTCAAGCGCCTTTCGCGGCATATTCTCGCAGCGTGTATCCATTTTGCTTTTTGTTAACATGTATTGAGCACGCTGCTGCGATATTCCACGGTGCACTTGACAGCCTTGCCCTCCTGCGAATTTACATCGTGCCGATAACGGGGAACTGAACAGATTCGACAGGTTCTCCGTTATCACCTTTCTTCTGCCCGCCGCTATTCCCCTTTTTATCTGGTGTACAGCTATATTCTGGTGGGCTATTTACCCCGTATCTCTCTTCTGCTCACAGCAAATTCCACTTTTCTTGGGTGTACAGACCATTCCGGCGTAATATTTCTTTCTTTTCCTTCGCACGTCCATCGCCATTTCCCTGAAGCACTTCGTCATCACTGTTCCTTATCTCCTTTTTTCTTTTGTAACAGTGTTCAACATTGATGAAGGGCTTGTCATCACTGTTCCTTTTTACATTTTCCTTTCTGTAACAGTGTTCAGACTTGCTGAAGCGCTCGACGTCACTATTCTTTTTTCATTTTTCCTTTTTGTAACAGTGTTCAGACTTGCCGAAGCGCTCGTCGTCACTGTTCCTTTTTACATTTTTCCTTTCTGTAACAGTGTTCAGACTTGCTGAAGAGCCCGTCGTCACTGTTCCTTTTTACATTTTTCCTTTCTGTAACAGTGTTCAGACTTGCTGAAGAGCCCGTCGTCACTGTTCTTTTTTACATTTTTCCTTTCTGTAACAGTGTTCAGACTTGCTGAAGAGCTCGCCGTCACTGTTCCTTTTTTCATTTTTCCTTTTTGTAACAGTGTTCAGACTTGCTACGGCGGGCAAGGAAGAGAAAAGGTCCAAATAGCCCGCCGAAGTGATAGATTCAAGAAGAAAGATGCAAGAGGCGATGGGCTGAGGGATAAACAAAAGGTATCTCTACTGCCGGAATTGGAGGCTGTGGGGAGTAAAAAGGAAGATGCGTCGGTAGAGAAGATAAAAAGTAGAATCTCTACCGCCGGAATCGAAGGTCGTTGGAAGTAAAAGAGAAGATGCGGCGGTAGAGAAAAAGAAAACTAAAACCTCTACCGCCAAAATCGAAGGTTGTCAGGTGTAAAAGATGGAATATGGCGGTAGAGAAGAGAAAATAGTGAACCTCTACCGCCGGAACTGAAGGTTAGCGTTCGTAAAAGAGAAAATGCGGCGGCAGTAAAGAAGAAAACTAAAACCTCTACCGCCGAACCAGAAGATTGACGGGAGAAAATGTGTAGCATAGAGATAAAAAAACCTTGCTTAATAAACAAAATCTGCCGATTATTCATCCAGCTGCTCAAAGATCTGGAGCCTGAGGTAATAAAGCAGCCACCCTGCCACCGGCAGGGCTTGTTCTGGACACCCGAAACCATGCATGCTACGATGGAAATACATATGGCGAGGGCAAGACGCATTCGACTAATATTATGAGAGGGACAAAAGCCCGACTCATCATAATATGGTGCAAACCATTTACCCACTACAACGATGAAAGGCCTTAAGATATGACCAAGAAAAAGCTCGCTCTCGAAGTTATTGAGAGACTAAAAAAAGAATATCCCCAGTCGCACTGCACACTGGCCTATGACAAGGCCTGGCAGTTGCTGGTAAGTGTGCGCCTGGCGGCCCAGTGCACGGATAAAAGAGTGGACGAGATAACGCCTCTTCTATACGAGAAATACCCCACTGTTGCAGCATTGGCGGAGGCGCCGGTGGAAGAAATAGAGAAGATCGTGCGTCCCTGCGGCCTTGGAAACTCCAAGGCCAGGGACATCTCGGCATGCATGAAGATGCTCCACTATGAGTATAATGACATGGTCCCGGATACCATGGAAGAATTGTTAAAGCTCCCGGGAGTCGGTCGCAAGAGTGCCAACCTGGTGCTGGGTGATGTCTACGGCAAACCGGCCATTGTGACGGATACCCACTGCATCAGGCTTTCCAACCTGATAGGCCTCGTAGACAATATCAAAGAGCCGGGCAAAGTGGAGAAAGAGCTTTGGAAGATCATCCCACCTGAAGAAGGAAACGATCTCTGCCACCGCTTCGTAGACCACGGCAGAGCCGTGTGCGTGGCAAGGCGCCCAAACTGCGCGGCCTGCTGCCTGAGAGATATATGCAAGACCGGAAAAACTATAGTAAGCTAAAGCTTATTGCCTACTTTAATATCCTAGCATTGCTGATTAAGAGTGAAGCGGCATATTTTCAATCAGACAAGCGAATGTACCAGAGAATTATTATTCGGTGTACTGGTATAAGCGTTTTTAAATAACTCTACCTTTGATATATGCAAAAAGTACATTTATGGTATTTGTGCGTAATTGAATGGTGTAGCAAATTAAAAACGCTTATACTAGTAGATCGTATAATAATTAGCTATACCAATTATATTGTGACTTTTGCAGGTTATTTCACAATTGCGCTTATACAGTCGGTATGACTATTTGAATAGCGGACTGCTAGTGCCATATCCAGCTTAACAACCTAATTTCCTGTTACAAATTCAGTTGCCGGCAAGGCAAGTCAGTACAGATATAAACCCAGATGCGAATCATGCCGACGAGGAGATGATTTATCTGATTCAAAAAAGAATGACCTCCGATTGTCCCAAATAACATGAGATGAGGAGGTCATTCTTTTTTTGAATCATTATAAATCACCACACAGTCGGAGTTGGCAGATGGTTTTATATCTGTACTGAATAGCCCTGCTGGCAACTGAATTGTAACAATTTCCTATATCTCAGCTTTTCACTGCTGTAGCAACAAGTTCGCCGTCCCTGACATCAAACTCAATAACATCCTTAGGCTTTACGCTGTCTTCCAGAATCAGTTTAGCCGAAAGAGTCTCAACATATTTCTGGACAAATCTCTTAATAGGTCTTGCACCGTAGATAGGGTCATAGGCGTTGTCAATGACGTACTGAAGCGCTGCGTCCGAAAGCCTTACGCTGATCTCCCTGTCTGACAGTCTCCTGTTGAGATCCTTGACAATGAGATCCACGATGCCTCCGATGTTCTCTCTTGTAAGAGGCTTGAACATGATGATCTCATCAAGCCTGTTGAGGAACTCAGGTCTGAAGTGGGCCCGAAGGTCATCCCTGGTGGCCTCTTCTGCTTCCTGGCTGATCGTGCCGTCATCCCTGATGCCATCCAGCAGATACTGGGCTCCGATGTTGGAGGTCATGATCAGTATAGTATTCTTAAAGTCAACAGTCCTGCCCTGAGAATCAGTTACCCGGCCATCGTCCAGGATCTGCAGAAGCACATTGAATACATCGGGGTGTGCTTTCTCGATCTCATCAAAGAGGACAACCGCGTATGGTTTCCTGCGGACAGCTTCTGTCAGCTGGCCACCCTCTTCATATCCAACATATCCGGGAGGTGCTCCGATGAGTCTGGAGACGCTGAACTTCTCCATGTACTCACTCATGTCTATCCTGACCATATTGTTCTCATCATCAAACAGTGACTGAGCCAGAGTCTTGGCCAGTTCCGTCTTACCGACACCTGTAGGACCCAGGAAAAGAAATGATCCAATGGGTTTACGTGGATCCTTGATTCCGGCCTTGGATCTCATGATAGCCTCTGAAACCTTGGTCACAGCATCATCCTGGCCTATGACTCTTGTATGAAGCTCATCAGGAAGGTGAAGGGTCTTGTTCCTCTCACTCTCAGTCAGCTTGCTGACAGGTATGCCTG
>JAEEGH010008779.1_pt1 | contig 23765 bp, 18 predicted proteins | sample 9134181 | NCBI WGS metagenome assembly JAEEGH01 (sample SAMN16246544, study PRJNA631951) | gut metagenome | biome: gut microbiome; feature: rumen; material: DP-attached | host: Bos | place: Iran: Karaj | collected 2018-10
GACGCTAGGAGTGAGTTTATTCTGTCACCGCACTGCGCTACGCTTGTACGGTGTTATTGAGATTCAGCCTCTTCGAGGCTGTAAAAAATCAGTCTTTTATCAAACTAGAGCCAATAGTATTTAGCTTAGGGAAAAAATAAAATAATCATTATTATGACCAAACAAAAGATTAACACGTTATTTATCGTCTTGTTGGCTGCGGCGACAGCCTTGACGGGATGCAAGAAGCCAGAGAATCCCGTGCCACCCGGCAACGACACCGTGGCGACCGACACCGTGGTGCCCGAGGAGCCGGAGGAGCCCGAGGACAATATCTATCAGTTCAAGGTGCTGGACGGCAACGGCGACAGTGTGTCGCTGGGCGAATACCGCGACCAGGTGCTGCTGGTGGTGAACACCGCCACCCAGTGCGGCTACACGCCCCAGTATGCCGACCTGCAACGCATCTACGAGACGTATCAGGACAGAGGGTTCGTCATCCTCGACTTCCCCTGCAACCAGTTTGGCGGGCAGGCTCCGGGGTCGTTCGACGACATCCACAACTTCTGCACCAGCCGCTACGGCATCACTTTCCCCCAGTTTGCCAAGATTGAAGTGAACGGTGCCAATGCCTCGCCCCTCTACGTGTGGCTGAAGAGCAAGAAGCCGGGCGATATCCAATGGAATTTCACCAAGTTCCTCATCAACCGCAATGGCGAGGTGATACGGCGTTACGAGCCGGGCAACTCGATGTCGTCGGTGGAGAGCGCCGTGAGGAACGCACTCTGATAAGGCGAAAACTGATAATTGAAATTAAAGAACAATTAGCATGAGAAAAATGACTTGGATGCATGCCGCCATCCTGATTGTCTGCGGCATAATGGCAACTTCATGCAAGAAGAGCGACCCAATCGCTCCGGCGAACAATGAGGCCGACCTGTTTGTGGCAATTACCGACGTGGTGCCCGATGCGATATTGGAGATCCGCTACTACAGCACATACAATTTTGTGGGTGCCCGCGTGGACGGCTATCAGGAGCCCACGGCACTGCTGGCCCGCGAGGCTGCCGACAGCCTGAAGGCCGCTAGCGACGACTTGAACGCGCAGGGCTACCGCATTAAGATTTACGATGCCTACCGCCCACAAATGGCCGTAAGCCACTTTGTGCGCTGGGGCAAGGACTTGAACGACACCGCCATGAAGCCCTACTTCTACCCCAACGTGGACAAGGCACGGCTGTTCGAGCTGGGCTATATTGCAGAGAAGAGCGGACATTCGCGCGGTTCGACGGTGGACCTGACCATCGTGAACATGACCACGGGCAAGGAGCTGGACATGGGCGGCGTGTTTGACTGGTTCGGCCCTGAGAGCCACCCCGACTGCGGCGGCAACCCCGAGACGATGGAGTACCGCCCCAACGACACCATCACCGCCGAGCAATTCCAGAACCGCATGATTCTGCGCGCCGCCATGATGCGCCACGGTTTCAAACCGTTGGATTGCGAATGGTGGCACTTCACCCTGAAGAACGAGCCCTACCCCGACACCTACTTCACATTCCCCGTGAAGACGAAGTGAAGGGAAGTGAAAGGTGAAAATCGAAAATCCGCAGGAACAGGCAATTGGTTGCTCCTGCGAGATTTCGATTTTCATTTTATTCGTATCGTATGGCCTGGATGGGGTCGAGGTTGGCGGCACGACGCGACGGATACCACCCAAAGAATACACCAATAAGGGTGCATACTCCGAAAGAGACTATTGGAGCATTGACGTTGAGGACAAAGGGCATTTCGGGAATAATAGCAGTGGCAAGGGCATAAAGTCCCAAGCCTGCAAGAATGCCTATCAAACCGCCAACAAGGCTGAGCACCACGCTTTCCACAAGGAATTGCAGCATGATGCTATGTTTGCGCGCGCCTATTGCCTTACGGAGGCCTATCTCGCGCGTGCGCTCGGTGACAGTGACATACATGATGTTCATGATACCCACACCGCCTACCACGAGGGATATTCCAGCTATAAGCGATAGCACTAGCACGACAATGCCGAGTATGTCGTTGAGCTGCTTCATCACGTCTTCGGACAACTGGATTTCGAAGTCAGGGTCATCGTCGGGGCCCAGACCATGAGCCATCCGCAAGACACGATCGATTTCGGCAACGGCAAACTCGTTGTCGTCAAGACTCCGGCTCACACAATCTATTTCATCGATTTCGTTGGTACCAACGAAACGTTTCATGACTGTAGTATAGGGTGCCAGAATCCGGTCGTTCATGTCTATTCCCATAAACTGGTCCAAGGGGGCAAGGACACCGATTACCAGCATGGGGATGTCGTTGCAACGGATGGTCTGCCCAATGGGGTTCTCGCCTTGGGTGAAGAGTTTTTCGACAATGGTGGCCCCTACGACGCAAACTTTGGCAGAAGAGGCGATGTCGTCATCGTCGAACATGGTGCCCTTGCTCATCTTAAGGTTACTTGTGATAAGCACGTCGGTCGATTCACCTTCCATCATGGCGCTATGGCTGTTGTTGCCATAGACCAATGCCGCCCCGGTGGTGACACTGGGGGTGACAGCTGCGAGATGGCGGCATTGGCTTTTTATGGCCTCATAGTCGTTCTGCTCCAGCGGGTGCATGATCGACCACATACCACCATCCCGATTCCATTCGGGTCTGACGGCGATGACGTTTCCACCAATGGATGAAAAGCCTGTCTGCATGTATGACGTGAGGCTGCTACCAAGGCTCTTCATGATAATGACGGAGGAGATGCCAATGATGATGCCCAGCATGGTGAGTAGCGTGCGGGTCTTATTGCGGAGTAAGGCGCGAAGGGCCAGTTTTATAGTGTCGATGAAACGCATGACGAAAATTGATAGTTGAGAATTGAAAAGTGGGAATCGGCTTGCGCTGTCAATTGCTAATATTTTCTGACTTGAGCATCTGAAGTGCAGAGAGGGGGGTATTGGGATGGTCTTCGACCAACATTCCGTCGCGTAGACGGATGGTACGGGTAGTGAATGCGGCGATGTCGGTCTCGTGGGTGACAAAGGCGATGGTCTTACCCTGTTCGTGCAGCTGTTGGAAGAGTGCCATTATCTCATAGCTTGTACGTGTGTCGAGGTTGCCCGTGGCCTCGTCAGCCAAAATCAGCACGGGGTTGTTGACAATGGCACGGGCTATGGCTACGCGCTGCTGCTGTCCGCCACTGAGCTGGGCGCTGGTGTGCTGCATTCGCGATTCGAGCCCCACCAGTTTCAATGCCTCAATGGCACGCTCGCGACGTTCGCGCACAGACACTTTGCGATTATAGAAAAGCGGCAACTCCACATTCTCCAAAGCAGTGGTGCGCGGCAGGAGGTTGTAGCTCTGAAACACGAAACCAATCTTGCGGTTGCGGAGGTCTGACAGTTCGTCATCGTCCATGCTCTTCATTTCGATACCATCGATACGGTAGGAACCCGATGAGGGCGTGTCAAGACATCCTAGGATGTTGAGCAGCGTGGACTTGCCACTGCCCGAAGTGCCCATAATGCTGACAAACTCGCCTTCACCAATAGCGAAGCTGACATTTCTCAATGCCTTCACCACCTCGCCGCCCACAAGGAAGTCACGGCAAAGGGAATCGGTTTCTATAATATTAGAATGGGCCATCATCGCTGCGTTCCTGTTGTTGTTTGGTCACATCCACCAGCGAACTAATCACTGTGTCGCCTTCGTGCACACCCTCCAGTGCTACGGCACGTATCTTGTCTTTCACGCCAAGGACTACCTCCACCTGCCTGAACGTCTTGCCCTCCTTCAGCCATAGATAATTGGCACTTTCGGACTTATGGCTTACAGGAACCACCTTATATCCGTCTCGGGCAAGCATCGCACTATCAACCGACAGTTGGGTACCATAGCTGGGCACTACCAGACCGCTTCCTTTCGCTACGATAATCTTCACATTGGCGGTCATACCTGGAAATAATTTCTCTTCGGGGTTTTCGGCCGTAATGATAACGATGTAGGTCACCACATTGTTGTTTATCTGAGGCTCCATGCGAATCTGCTTGACCATTCCTTGAAACGGGTCGTTAGGAAAGGCATCCACTTTAAAGGTAACACTTTGTCCTACCTGTACTTTCCCGATGTCCGCCTCATCCACTTTGGCTTCAACCTGAATCTCGGTCATATTCTTTGCGATGGTGAACAGGTCGGGCACACTATAGGCTCCCTGCACAGTCTGCCCCTCCTCCACCTGACGGCTGATGATGATGCCGTCGATGGGAGAATAAATCTCGGCGTACTTGAGATTGGTAACAGCATTGCCATAGTTTGCCTTGGCCGTAACCAATTGGTTTGAGGACTGGTCGAGTTCGGCTTCGGCTTGGTCATACTCCTGCTGGGTGGCGGCCTGCTGCTCGAAAAGCTGCTTGACTCGGTCGAAGTTCTTTTGCGCAAGATTTTTCTGACTTGTGGCAACCGACAATTGCGCACGAGAAACATTCAGTTCCTCCTGCAACAAAGACTTGTCCAATTCGGCCAACAGGTCACCACGACGCACCTTGTCGTTATAGTCGGCGTAGAGATGCTTCACTATGCCACTGACCTGGGTGCCGACAGTCACCTTATATACCGGCTGCACAACGCCTGTGGCGGTCACTTCGCTAACCACGCTGTCGCATACCACTACTTGGGTATCTATCATAAACCTACCGTTCGAATGTCCACCAAAAACAATGCGTAACAGTAATACTAGTACCAGTACAGCCGCAACGGCCCATATCCATTTTCTCTTCTTTTTCATAGATATAGATTTGGATTATTTTGAATCTCTACCCAAATAAATATTGAGTATTTTAATGCTCAGGACGTATGTATACTTGTTTTGTAAGTAATCGTTCACCGAATTCAGATAACTCTCCTGCTGACGCAAGAGGTCCACAGTGCTGATGCTGCCTGCCTTATATTTGGCCTGCATGACGCGATAGGTGGACTCGTTGGCCCGCATCACGCTATTGGAGGCCGCATAGCTATTGCGTGCCTGGAGTGCCGAATAGTAGCGTTCCTCCATAGTCTCAACTATTTCACGCCGGGTCTCCTCCTGTTGGAGAACGGCCTGTTGCAATGCCAACTGAGACTGCTTTACCTGCGTCCGATTCATTCCCTGCTGTAAAATAGGGATGGAGAGACCTAGCGACACATTGGTATTTAAGCCGCCATTGGCGATAAGGTATCCGCTGCCATCCGTGCGCTGGTTGTCGCCACCATATACTGAGGCATACGCATTCAATCCAAGCGATGGAAGATAGCCGCCCTTGGCCATCTTTAAATCATATTGTGCCTTCTGTACCTCAAGTTCGCTGATGCGCATCTCGGGCATCCATTTCAAGGCATCCGAGGTTGGCAATACTAGCGTCATCGTGTCCTCAGATACAAGTGGGAGTACTTCAATAACGGTCACAGGCTCCAGTCCCATCAGTTTGCGCAACTTAGATGTGTTTACCGTAATACTGATTCTTGCATTCTCCACATCACACTGCGCCCGCTGGAAGCTGGCATCAAGCATCTGGTAGTCGCTAGGCAGGATGGAACCCGCGAGCATCTTGGCATTTCCTTCGGCCAACTGTGCCTGTGCGCTTTCCAACACCTGCTCCAAATAGACTAAGCGTTCCCGATTGGTGAGGATATCAAGATAGGCACTGATTATCTGTATCGATACGTCCTTGCCACTTTTCGTTTTCTCATAGGCACTTTGGACACATTGCACCTCGCTCTTGCGATAATTGTTGTAGTTGGACAGTCCGTTGAAAAGCGTGATACTGCCACCTGCGCCCATACTTGTGCTGGGCGACAGTTGTCCTCCGTATATTGAAATATCCTCTGCCACCGATGCCGACAACGACGGTGTGAATCGCAGCAACGCTGCACCCAATGCCGCCGCAGCTTGTCTGCTCTGTAGTTCTGCATTGAGTACCACGGTGTTATTTTTCATGGCATAAGCAATGCAACTATCTAGTGACAGCCTCAACGTGTCTGTCTGCCCATAGGACAATGATGTGGAACAGAGCAACACCGCACATAGTATGATGATATGTTTCATGTCTGCAATAACGTAGATAATGCCTTTTTATTACATTCCAAGCTGTTAATTTCTTTCTATATTAGCAAAAAGCGGCCATGCATTCTCATGCATGACCGTTTTAATATATTATCAGACCAGACCGATACTATCGTATCGGGAATTGGTAGCCGAGAGTGAGCAGCAAAGCGAAGTTGTTGCCGAAGGGCACTTCCTTGATTTTCGGAGCCTCCTGACTGATGTTCAACGCATCGGGCGAAGTGGCCACCGCCAACATTCCATAGTCGAGCTGAAGCATCACGCTGAGGTCCTGATATTCATAGCCGACGCCGAACAGGATGCTGACATCAAGGGGTTTCATTGCGTTGAATACCGGCACGGAGATGTCGTAGTTCCAGTCGCTTTGAGGCAGACGTGGGGTGATTTTCTTGTCTTGCAGCGTGCCGAATATGCCATAGCTGACAGCCGGTCCGACGGAGAGCAGGGCATAATGGCCCGGCTCGCGGATGGGCAGTTCGTAGCGGAATGAGGCCAGAATGGGCAGCTGGACATACCATGCATCGTATTTGCCTTGACGGATGGACATGATGCCCTCGAGCACTTCCTGGAAGTAGGAGCCACGACGGATGAGGTTGAGTCCTGCTTGAAGGCAGAAGTTTTCGGCCAGAAGCGACTGCGCATTGGTGAAGCCAAAAGTGACAAAACCGCCTAGGTTGGCAGCCATAATGGGGCTGTTGTCGGCAAGGTCGTCGACGTGCACAGCCATGCCGGCACCGCCACGGATACCGAAGTTAAGAAACTGTGCCTGAGCGGCAACAGACATCGTAACGAACAGGGTCAGAACTATAAGAATCTTTTTCATAGGTACGAAATAAAATCGTGCAAAGATACGAACTTTTTTTGAATTAAGAATTTTTTTTTAGTGATTAGTGACTAGTGATTAGTGATTCGACAAATGATTGCGACAGCCTCAATTCACTAATCACCAATCACTATTCACTAATTACTTACAGTTTGCGATAGATGAAGTCGGTCATCAGCTCATAGAGATTGTGGCGGGTGTTGCCGCCATAGATGCTGTGGTTCTTGTTGGGATAGATGCGGAATTCGAACTGTTTGCCGGCAGCCTCTAGCGCGGTGACCATGTCTACGGCGTTCTGGAAATGGACGTTGTCGTCGCCCGTGCCGTGAATGAGGAGGTAGTTGCCTTCAAGCAGGTTGGCGAAGTTGAGCGGCGAGTTGTCGTCGTAGCCGCGCGGGTTGTCCTGCGGACGCTGCAGGAAGCGCTCGGTGTAGATGTTGTCGTAGTAGCGCCAGGTGATGACGGGGGCGACGGCGATGGCACTCTTGAACAGATCGTGTCCCTTGAGGATGGAGAGGGTGGAGAGGTAGCCGCCGAAGCTCCATCCGAAGATGCCGATGCGGTTCTCGTCAATCCAGCTCTTCTTGCCAAACCAGCGCGCCGCCTCGCAGGCATCTTCGCATTCCATCTTGCCGAGGTTCTTGTAGGTCATCTTCTTGAAGTGGGCACCGTGACCACCCGTGCCGCGACCGTCGAAACAGGCCACCACGTAGCCGTTCTGCGCCAGCATGTGGAACCAGTAGTAGTCGCTGTAGCCGTAGCTGTTGGTCACCTGCTGGTTGCCGGGACCGCCATAGACGTAGAAGAAGAGGGGGTAACGCTTGGTGCTGTCAAAGTCGGGAGGCAGGATGATGTAGTAGTTCAACTCCGAGCCCAGCGTGGTGGTCAGCGTGCCAAACTGTTTGTGGCCTACGCCGTATTCACGCATACGCTCGCAGAGGTCGGCATTGTCTTCGAGGGTTTTGAGCAATTTGCCGTTGTTCAGATGCAGCGTATAGACGGGCGGTGTGTTGGCATCGGTGAAGGTGCTGATGTAGTACTTGCTATTGGCACTGAAGGAGGCACTGTACCAACCGGGTTTGTCGCTGAGGCGTTTCTTCTTCTTGCCTTTGAAATCGATGGAATAGAGTTCCTTGTTGAGGGGGGATGTCTCGTGGGAGAGATAGTAGATAACGCCCTCCCGCTCGTCGACCGAGCAGATGGAGACCACATCGTAGCTGCCCTTGGTAATCTGGTTGACCAGTTTGCCGTCGAGGTCGTACATGTAGATGTGGTTGTAGCCGTCGCGCTCGGAGGTGAGCAGCATGTGCTTGCCGTCTTTGAGGAACATCCAGGTGTCGGGCACTTCCACGTAGGCCTCGTCCTCCTCGGTATAGAGGGGCCGGATGGCTCCAGTGCGAGCATCTGCCAAAAGCAGTTCCATCTTGTCCTGCAGGCGGTTCATGCGCATCATGGCCAAGACGTTGGGGTCTTGCGTCCATTGGATACGGGGCATGTATTGGTCATTCTGACTGCCAATGTTGAGTTTCATGGTCTTCTGCGACTCCAAGTCATAGATGAGCACATCCACCACACTGTTGTCCTCTCCCGCCTTGGGGTATTTGTAGGTGTAGTTCTCCGGGTACAGCTCGCCCCACATCTGCATATTATACTGCTTCACCTTGCTCTCGTCGAAGCGGTAGAAGGCGATGCGTTTGCTGTCGGGCGACCAGTAAAAACCCCGTGTGATGGCAAATTCCTCTTCGTAGACCCAGTCGGTGGTGCCGTTGATGACCTCGTTGAACTTGCCGTCGAAGGTCACCTGCGTTTCCTTCAGCGAATTGAGGGCCATGATGTAGAGGTTGTTGTCGCGCACATAGGCCACCATCTTGCCGTCGGGCGAGAAGGTGGTGAGGCGCTGTTTGCCCTCCATCGTGATGCGCTGCATGGTGCCGTCGGCCACGGTGTAGACATAATAGCTGCTCACGCCGCTGTGGCGGTAGAGGGGCTCGAACTCGGCACTGAGCAATATCTTCTGTTCGTCAGCCGAGAACTCGTACGACTCGATGGGAGGCAAGGGCTTGACCTTCTTGCGCATGGGGTCGACAAACGCACACACCACACCCACCTTCTCGCCAGTCTTGTAGCTGTATTTCTCGATGCCCGAGCGGGTAAGCACACAATAGTGCTCGCCGTCCTTCATCGAACGGATGGAAGAGATGCCGCTGGGACGGAAGGTGGCACGCGACCAGATGTCGTCCAACGTGATGCGCTTTGGCTGTGCCGTCACGCTACCCGCAATGGCAGCAACCGCCATAATAGTTAACATTAGTTTTTTCATATCAATCCAATTAATGAATAAATACTAAAAATTGAAAGGTGAAAATTGAAACTTCACGGCGGCGGGCATTCCCACACCTGAAAAAGTTCAATTTTCACTTTTCAATTTTCAATTCACTTACAGCTTGGGACCGGCATCAACCAATGCCTTGCCAGCCTCGTTGTAGGTGAACTTCTCAAAGTTCTTGATGAAGCGCGAGGCCAAGTCTTTAGCCTTGCTCTCCCACTCGCAGGCGCAGCCGTAGGTGTCGCGCGGGTCGAGAATCTTGGGGTCTACGCCGGGCAGTGCGGTGGGCACCTCGAAGTCGAAGAAGGGAATCTTTTTCGTCGGGGCCTTCTCAATCGAGCCGTCCAATATGGCGTCGATGATTCCGCGGGTGTCCTTGATGCTGATGCGCTTGCCAGTGCCGTTCCAGCCGGTGTTGACCAGATAGGCCTTGGCACCGCTCTTCTCCATGCGCTTCACCAGTTCCTCGGCATACTTGGTAGGATGCAGTTCCAAGAAAGCCTGGCCAAAGCAGGCACTGAAGGTAGGCGTGGGCTCGGTGATACCGCGCTCGGTGCCTGCCAGCTTGGCGGTGAAACCGCTCAGGAAGTAGTATTTGCACTGGTCGGGAGTGAGGATGCTGACGGGGGGCAGCACGCCGAAAGCGTCGGCACTGAGGAAGATGACGTTCTCGGCCACAGGACCGGAACTCTTGCCATAGATGGGCTGGACAATCTTCTCGATATGGTCGATAGGATAGCTCAAGCGGGTATTCTCGGTCACGCTCTTATCCTTGAAGTCAATCTTGCCGTTGGCATCCACCGTCACGTTCTCCAACAGGGCGTTGCGCTTGATGGCGTTGTAGATGTCGGGTTCGCTCTCCTTGTCCAGGTTGATGACCTTGGCATAGCAGCCGCCCTCGAAGTTGAAGACACCCTCGTCGTCCCAGCCGTGCTCGTCGTCGCCGATAAGCAGACGCTTGGGGTCGGTGCTCAGGGTGGTCTTGCCGGTGCCGCTCAAGCCGAAGAAGATGGCAGTGTGCTTGCCTTCCATGTCGGTGTTGGCGGAGCAGTGCATCGAGGCGATGCCCTGCAGCGGCAGGTAGTAGTTCATCATCGAGAACATGCCCTTCTTCATCTCGCCACCATACCAGGTGTTCAGAATCACCTGCTCGCGGCTGCTGACGTTGAAGGCCACGCAAGTCTCGCTGTTCAAACCCAATTCCTTATAGTTCTCCACCTTGGCCTTCGAGGCGGTGTAGACCGTGAAGCCGGGCTTAAACTCCTTCAGCTCCTCGGCGGTGGGCTTGATGAACATGTTGGTCACGAAGTGAGCCTGCCATGCCACCTCCATGATGAAACGCACGGCAATGCGGGTGTCTCTGTTGGCACCGCAGAAAGCGTCCACCACAAAGAGATTCTTGCCGCAGAGCTCCTTCTTGGCGAGGTTCTTCATCTGGCCCCACACCTCTTCGCTCATGGGGTGGTTGTCGTTGGGATACTCGGGAGTGTTCCACCACACGGTGTTCTTCGAGTTCTCGTCCATGACGATATATTTGTCCTTGGGCGAACGGCCGGTGTAGATGCCGGTCATCACATTGATGGTGTCCAATTCGGTGAGCTGGCCCTTGTCATAGCCTGTCAGGCTGGGGTCCATCTCCATTTTGAACAGGTCCTCGTATGAGGGGTTGTAATAAATCTCCTTCACACCGGTGATACCCAGTGCCTCGAGGTCTTTTCTAATTTTTTCAATCATAATATGTAGTGTTTAAATGTGATTATTCGTTCATGGTCATCTTGTACAATCTGACGGAACCGTCGATGTCCTTCTCCTTTGCGGAATTGCCGTACTTGTCGACATCGAACACATTGCGTGGCGAGCGAGTGATGCTGAGAGGACCGCCGACACATCCGCCATCGCAGGCCATGCCCTCGAAGAAGTTGGCCGTCTCTTTCTTGGCGCGCAACAGAGTCAGATGCTGACGGCACTGGTCGATACCGTTCATCACACACGGCTTCACCCCATCCACACCAAGCGACTTGGCCACGTCGGCCACGCCCAGTGCTATACCCCCGCTCTTAGCGAAAATACGGCCATAGAACGAGGCGTTATCGAGAATGGTGTCCTCACACTGAGTGGTATCAATACCCCGTGCATCAACGAAAGCCTGCAGCTCTTCGAAACTCATCACGCTATCAATCATGCCACCTGTTTTCTCAAGGGTGTACTCCATTTTCTTAGCCGCACAGGGACCAATGAATACCACCTTGGCAGTGGGGTCGCTGTGTTTGATAAGTTTGGCTGTCATCACCATAGGCGACACCGACGAGGAAATGGCATCTTTCAGCTCAGGGAAGTTCGTCTCCACAAAACGCACAAAGGCCGGACAACACGAGGTGGTCATCACGGGATTTTCGCTTGTTTCGGCTTTCTCCTTGAATTCGTTCGCCTCGTTATAAAGAGTGATATCGGCACCCAACGCCGCTTCAACAACCTGATGGAAGCCCAGCTTCTTGATGGCTGTAACGACCTGTTCGATGCGGCCAAAACGGCACTGGCTGACAATGGCAGGCGCGATGACAGCGTAGCAACGATAGCGGGTGTTGTTTTCCGACTCTTGTAACATCTTGATAATGTCAAGGACCAGACTCTTATCGCTGATAGCACCAAATGGGCAGCTGACGATGCAGGCACCGCATGCAATGCACTTGTTGTTGTCGATAACGGCTTTATCCTCCTCGTTGATGCTGATAGCTTTCACCTTGCAGCTCTTGATGCAGGGCCGCTTCTGAGCAATGATGGCACTATAGGGGCACGCTGTGGCGCACTTGCCACATTCGATGCATTTCGTCTTGTCGATATGGCAGCGATGGTCCACAATGGTAATGGCTCCTTTGGGGCACACCTCCTTGCACGAGTGCATGAGGCAGCCACGGCACACGTCTGTGACAATCATGCCGCCAGCCGGGCACTCGTCGCAAGCCTCGTAGAGTACCTCCACCACATTGGGGTTGCTCTTGTCCCCTCCCATAGCCATCTGCACACGGTCCATAAGCACCGCACGCTCCTTGTGGATGCAGCAGCGTGTCTCAGCCTTGGGCCCTGGGGCGATGGTGCGAGGGATAGTGTAGGCGTTCTCCAGCCCGCCGTCGTATGCCCTGCGGATAACCTCCATCAGGACTTGGTATTTAATCCATTGTACGTTAGTATCGAATAGTTTCTGTTCCATAATATCTCAATGATTGTAAGTAAGAAGCTGTTTAAATTTGATTGATGAATTTTATTATGCAGATAGACGAGCAGGTTTTGCTCCTTTTTGAGGGCGCAATGGGGTTCCATTGTAACCGAAAAAAGGAGCAAAAGATGCCGTATATGTGCTTTAAGAAAAACATTGAATTAAATTTAAACAGCTTCTATAGGTTTCCTTTTATTCTTAATCGTAATTTACCGTTACAATCTTGCCCATCTTGCGCAGGTTGTCGGCCAGACGCTCGACGAGCTTGAGTTTCATAGTAATGTCTATCTCCAGTCCGGCATGGGCGGCATTGACATTCTGTCCCACGAAGAATACGATATGGGTGGCCTCCTCGAAGACGATGTTGGCCAACAGCGAGCCCCCATCCTTCTTGGCATAGGTCTTGGGAGTAAGGTCCTTGGCTGAAACGTATTTCTCCGACAGCGACAGCAGGCGGCGGAGGGTGATGACACCTTCGGTCGTGAGGTCTATCCCGTCGATAAAACCAATAGGCGGCACCTCCTTGTCGGGGAAGTCGAAACTCGTCTTTAGCTCGCGGCCCAGACAGCGGGCCACCACCTGCGATGTGGTTCCACCACACACAATGCGTTTATCGGCACCACTCATAAAGTGCTGCACATATTCGGCATCCTTCTCCTTGTCCACTGGCGGGCCCACCATGATGTGGGTCTCACAGCGTGGACGCAGGCGGACGGCTGCAACCGTGGTGTCGTCGCCGGGGCGGTCTAGGTATAGGTCGTTGCAAGCCGATGCCAGCAGACAGGCCGCCGCACGGGCCGACATATGGGCGTTCACATAATGGTCTAGGTGCTCCATTATTTCCTTGCGCTGCCAGCCGAAGTTCAGCATCTGCCCGATGCCGGCATGTATGGTACCGTCGCTCATCACAAAGACCAAGTCACCCGACTCCAGATGCAGCTCGGTATGGTACACTTTTTTGCCACAAATGTCCAACTCGGTCCTTGGAAAGTCTGTCGTATGTCCATTGTGGTACCAGATGGCCTCAGGATTGTCGAATTCAAAGAGATGGCCTTCACCCAAGTTGTTCACATGTATTATGGAAAACGTGCTGTAGGCCACCTGCCGCTCTTTGCACACCGGCAGGGTCTGGATAATGGTCTCAACGCAGTCCTGAATGTCGGCACCGCCAGCAGTCATCGTGCAAAGTATCTTGCTGGTCAGCGTAGAGAGGATATTGGCCTTTACGCCACTGCCCAGCCCGTCAGCCAGAACAAGCGTCGTCCAGTCGTCGCACACGCACATCTCAACGTTGTCGCCGCAGAGTTCCTCGCCATAGTGGTTCAGCGAGGTGTATCCATAGTCAATCCAGAGTTGTTTCATATCTTAGCTGTTTTCCAATCTGTCGGGCGACCATCCACGCCAAGATCTCCCTGACCGTCAGAGAGTGTTTTCTTCAGTTTGAGCAGGGCCACTTTCGTTTCAGCGGTGGTCTCGCCCAACAGCGAGGCTATCTCCTGTGCCACGCGCATCTGCTTCATAATAAGGTCGTCGGTGGTAGTGATAGTGTCCATACGCACCTTTTCCAGCTTCTTGTCGTAGTTCACCATGTCGGAAATGTCCTTCATCAAGCCGAAAAGCAGATTTTGCTCGCTCAACAGGCTGACCGTCAAACTCAGGTATCGGTTGGTGGCAGTAATATGCAGCTGTGGGTTCTCCACGCGTTGCTTCTTGGTGTAAGCGTTGTAGAAGTCTATCGGCTGGAAACTTTCTGCTACCGGACGGCCCACCACGCTCTCCGGCGTGCCGCTGAGGCCGAGCATCTTCATGGCAGAAGCGTTGATGTCCACAATTTTCATGTCGGGGTCGACAATCATCACCCCTTCAGGCGAGTTGCGAACGATGTCCACTGCCAGGCTTTCGGCACGTTTGCGCATATAGGGCAAGCAGATGTCGATGTCGGCATAGCCGTTCACCACAGCCCAAGCCTTCTCGCGGCAGGTGCGGTAGCCACAGGCACCGCAGTCCAGCTCGTCGGCCTTGGTCAGCTTGCCTGTGCGGCGCAGCACGTCCTCTATTTCCTTCTCCGTGGCCGGACGGCTCTTGGCGCGCAGTCGCGGATGGGCGTAGGCGAGCTGCACTCCCGCCTCTGGAGCGGGCAGGTGCTTGCGCGTGGCCATCTCATGCTCCACATAGCGGCCAATGTCAGCCTCAGCCTTTATCACGCCGCCCTCGTTCACTATGGCGCAGGGGCCGTTGATGCAGCCGCCGGGGCACACATTCATCTCAACGAACACGTGGTCCATCGATTCTATATTCTCCAACACGTCGGCGATGCGGTCCACACCGTCCACCGACATGTATCGGTAACCTTCAGGCAGGGCATCAAAAGAGCGGATAATACCCTTTGTGGCGGGGTAGGCTTTGGCACGGTTGGCCACCGTGGTCTCATCACCCACCGTCAGCTTGTTTATAGTGTTGAGATCGATACCGTTCTCCTCAAATAGCTGCAACAGCTCTTCAAAGGTGATGACGGCATCTATTGCATGCTCGTCGGCCTCGCGCTTCTTAGCGATGCAGGGGCCGATAAACACCAGCTTAAGGTTCGGGTCGTTGCGGCGCAGCATCTTCGCATGTGCCACCATGGGCGAGTCGACAGGGGCCAGATAAGGCAGGGCCTTGGGGTAGTACATCTGTATCAGGCGACAGGCTGCCGGGCAGGCCGAAGTAATGAAATTGCGCATCTCGCCTTGGGCCAGCACCCTTTTGTATTCCTCCGTGACGGCCTGTGCCCCCACGGCAGTCTCTTCGGCAACGGCAAAGCCAAGTTTGGCCAATGCTATGCGTAGTATCGAGAAATCATCCTGACCCAGACTGCTAATAAACGACGGTGCCACCGTGGCAGCCACGCGGACATGGCTCTTCAGCAGCTCGCGCACCACGGGCAGCTCGCTATGCTCTATCTTGGCATGTTGCGGACACACCTTGGTGCAATGCCCACACAGGATGCAATGCTCCTCGATAATCTGCGCGTGGTGGTCTTTGATGTTGATGGCCTTCACCGGGCATTCCCGAAGGCAGCGGTAGCAGTCTTTACATTGAACAGTCTTGAATTCCAAATACTCGGACATGATTCTATTGTTGTTGTGTTAGTATTGTATTAGTTAATGAATAGTTTGGGGTAAATCTCTTTGGCAAACAGTTCCTCCACATTGCCAGCGTTGACGCTGTGCAAAATGAAGCCCTCTGGTGTTTCTTCCACCTGTGGGCCGCGTTCCGAGGGCTCCATGCCTTCGCATCCGACCGTTACGCCCAAAGCGCAATGACCGAGACAGAAGCTGGCTTGCAAATCGATGACATCTTCCACATCATACTTTTTCAGTACCTCTTTGAAGGCTTCGATTACCTCGTACGACCCTTTCAGGTGGCAGGAACTGCCAACACATACTTTGATTGTCATATTAATAAACACATTTTATTTAAGCCGTGAACTTCAAGTTTCAAGTGCAGGACAAAGGCAGCCACCTACGGCTTAAAACTCAAAGCTCACAAGCTCATTATTTATCACTTACTTCTCTCTGGCTTCCTTGATGGCTGCCTGGGCAGCGGCAAGACGTGCCACGGGGACGCGGAACGGCGAGCAGCTGACGTAGGTCATGCCGTTCTTGTAGAAGAACTCGGCTGCCGTCGGGTCGCCACCGTGCTCTCCGCACACGCCGCACTTCAGTTCGGGACGGGTCTTACGGCCACGCTCGATACCTATCTTCACCAACTCGCCCACACACTCGGTGTCGAAGTTGTTGAACGGGTCGGCGGGGATAATCTTCTCGTCGACATACTTGCTGACGATAGCGTTCACGTCGTCGCGGCTGAAGCCGAAGGTCATCTGCGTCAGGTCGTTCGTGCCGAAGCTGAAGAACTCAGCCACCTCGGCAATCTGGTTGGCAACCAAGGCGGCACGCGGTATCTCAATCATGGTGCCGAACTTGTAGTTGAACTTCATGCCATACTTGGCTTCCACCTCTTCCTTCACGCGGTCGGCGAGAGCCTTCTGATGCTTCAGCTCGGCAGCATTGATGGTCAGGGGAACCATGATTTCCAGATGCGGGTCGTGGCCTTCCTTCAGCAGCTCCACCGTGGCGCTGAAGAGGGCACGGAACTGCATCTCGGTGATTTCGGGATAGATGATACCCAGACGCACACCACGCAGACCCATCATCGGGTTCACCTCGTGCATACCCTCTATACGGGCGTGCAGCTTATCGAAGTCTATGCCGCGTGCCTTGGCCACTTCGCGCTGCTTATCCTCTGTCTGGGGGACAAACTCATGCAGCGGGGGATCCATCAGGCGGAAGGTCAGGGGCTTGCCGTCCATCACCTTCAGCGTACCCTTGGCACTCTCACGCACATAGGGCTCCAGCTCGGCCAGGGCCACCTTGCGGGCATCCAGCGTGTCGGCCAATATCATGTTGCGCAGCTTCTCCAGCGGCACCTCGCTGTTCTCGCCATAGAACATGTGCTCGATGCGGAACAGGCCGATACCCTCGGCACCAAAGTCAATAGCCTTCTGGGCATCCTCAGGGTTGTCGGCATTGGTGCGGACACCCATCTTGCGGAACTTGTCGACCAGCTTCATAAACTGCTGGAACAGCGGATTCTCAGTGGCGTTAATCATCTTCACCTCTTCGTCATACACCCAGCCCTTCGAGCCGTTGAGACTCAGCAGGTCGCCTTCGTGGAACACCTTGCCATTGATGGTCACTGAGCCGTGTTCCTCTACGTTGACCTTCTTCTTGCCATACTCGTCGGTGCTGACAGAGGCACGCTCCATCTCAATCTTCACGGCATCGCAACCCACTATGCAGCACTTGCCCCAACCACGGGCCACCAGAGCGGCGTGTGAGGTCATACCGCCGCGAGCGGTCAGAATGCCGTCGGCAGCACGCATACCCTCCACGTCTTCGGGGTTGGTCTCCTCGCGGACGAGGATATTCTTGATACCGGCAGCCTGATACTCCTTGGCCTTCTCGCTGGTGAGGGCTATCACACCCACTGCGCCGCCAGGACCTGCGGGCAGACCCTTGGCCAGCACGGTGTGCTTCTTCTCGTCGGCGGCATCGAGGATGGGGTGCAGCAGCTCGTCGAGTTGGGCGGGCGATATGCGCATCACCACCTCGCTCTCGTCTATCAGGCCTTCCTTCAGCATGTCGAAAGCCATCGTCAAAGCGGCCACGCCGGTACGCTTACCCACGCGGCACTGCAGCATATACAGCTTGCCGTCCTGAATGGTGAACTCGATGTCGAGCATGTCGTGGTAGTTCTTCTCCAGAATGGTGCGGATGTCGCACAGTTCCTTATAGGTCTCGGGCATCAGCTCCTGCATCGAGTGCATGTGCTTGTTCTGCTCGTTCTTGGTGTCGTCGTTCAGGGGGTTGGGGGTGCGGATGCCAGCCACCACGTCCTCGCCCTGGGCGTTGATGAGCCACTCGCCGTAGAACTGGTTGTCGCCGGTGGCGGGGTTGCGGGTGAAGGCAACGCCCGTGGCACTGGTGTCGCCCATGTTGCCAAACACCATAGCCTGCACGTTGACGGCCGTCCCCCAGTCGTCGGGAATGCCCTCAATCTTACGGTAGCTGACGGCCTTCTTGCCGTTCCAGCTCTTAAACACGGCCTTGATGCCGCCTTCCATCTGTGCCTTGGCATCGTCGGGGAATTCGGTGCCCAGCACCTCTTTCACCTTCAGTTTGAAATCCTCTGCCAGCTTCTTCAGGTCGTCGGCGGTCAGCTCGGTGTCGCTCTGGTAGCCGTGGGCCTCCTTGTAGCTGTCCAGCATATCGTCCAGCTGCTTGCGGATGCCCTTGCCGTCGGCGGGCTCGATGCCCTCGCTCTTCTCCATCACCACGTCGGCATACATCATTATCAGACGACGGTAGGAGTCATACACAAAGCGGGGGTTATTGGTCTTCTTCAACATGCCGGGGATGGTCTTCGACGACAGTCCGATGTTCAACACCGTGTCCATCATGCCGGGCATCGACGAACGTGCACCCGAACGGCAGCTCACCAGCAGCGGGTTCTCTGCGTCGTCGTACTTCATACCCATAATCTTCTCCACGTTTGCCATACCCTTCCACACCTCTTCCATCAACCCTGCGGGCAGCTGGCATCCGTTGGCGTAATAAGCAGTGCAGCACTCAGTAGTAATAGTCAGACCTGCAGGAACCGGGAGACCCAGTAGGCACATCTCTGCCAAATTGGCACCTTTGCCGCCGAGCAAGTTCTTCATGTCGGCCTTACCCTCGGCAGTCTTGCCGCCGAATGTGTAAACAAATTTCGTCATCTTTTAAAAATCTTAATTTATAATTATATACATTTTTCCTCACAACATTTGGAATTTGCAAAGATACGAATAATTTTTCAATTCCGCAAAAAAAACTCACAACATGCTAATAATTTAAGAATTCCTCCCCTTCCAATATGTTTGATAGCCTATGACACACAACATCATGCGCCAGCCGTCCCCGTCCCCTCTTGAGAGGGGAGCAAACATCCAGTGGATGTTTGCCGCTAGGCCGGGGTATGTTCTAGAGGGGTACGTCGCTAGGCCGGGGTATGTCCTCAGACCGCTGACGCGCCAGCCATCCCCATCCCCTCTCCGAGGCTGTAAAAAATCAGTCTTTTATCAAACTAGAGCCAAATAATATAAAATCTTGATTCTAAATTATATATAATTTTTATTTTTCAATTTTGTTCAATTTTTCGCCGTTAGGCGAGAATAAATAGAACCCATCTTTAGGGGACTTCTATTAATCACCTCGGAGAGGTGTGACTATTAATAACACCGTACAAGCCGTAAGGCGCAGTGCGGTGAGAGTCAAAACATAACAAAACTGCGTCTCGAAGAGACGCGACAATGAAAACAAATTAATAGAACCCATCTTTATTCATTCATGAATAATTCGTGTCCGATTCATGGCAATTCGTGTTCCCCCAATGGAGAGATGTTTTTTAGCTCTGTGCGCAAAAGAGGCACATGGCCGCGCGTCATTACTTTTTTATTTCTGCCCCCTTACCGCATCCTACCGCTTCTTACGGATTCCTACTGATTTGTACCGATTTTTACCGATTGGGAGGCCCTTCAAGGCTGTTAGGGCAAAGAACGACCTATGAACGAGTTTTTGAAAGTCGGCGGATGTCGGGAGGCAGGCGGGGGTCGGGTCGGCGACAGGCGGGGGACGGGAGGGCAGAAGGTTGGCGGGAGGCAGAAAAAAATCTGGGCCACAGAGAACGCTGTTGCCCAGACTTTCTTGTCCCAGAATGGGACTCGTTATGTACTAATGATATAAATATCAGGGGTTGACCTTGGCACCGACGTTGGTGATGATGAGCTGCACTTTGACAAACTCCTGCTCGCCGCTGGCGGCCTTGCCTTTCTTGGTGCTGGTGTTGTCGAAGGCGGCAGTGGCGGCGCGCTTGATGTCGGTGGGGGTCATGCCGGCGGCCTTGATGTTGTCCTCAGGGATGCCGTTCTTGACGAAGAATTCCTTGACGGCCTTGGCACGTTCGAGAGTGACGAGCTGGTCGTGCTCGGGATCGACGCCGTAGGTCTGCACGAAGCCCTTGACGGTGAAGTGCACGTCGGGATGGTTTTTGAACATCTGCACATAGTTCATCAGCACGGAGTCGGACTCGTGCATAAGGACGTATTCGTCTTCGAAATAGATGTCGGAGATGGGATAGACGGTGCCACGCTCGCAGCGGTACATCTTCATGCGGAGGAGGGTGTCCTGCTTGAAGCGGTCGGAGTTGAAGTCGTAGAAGATGGAGAAGTAGCCGTCGCGTTTGGCATAGAGGGTGTAGTTGAAGCCGGGGACGAACTTGATGCGGCCGCCACGGAACTTGTCGCTACGGGCTATGACGCGGTTGTTGGTGTTCTTTTCGAGGATGGTGAGGCTGACGTCGACGTTCTTCTTGATTTTGGGGTCGTAGAAGCTGACGGGGACCTCGAAGGCTTCGACATGGATGGAGACCTTGATGCTGTGGCCCTGGCCATTGGGGGTGACGTTGTCGAGCATGATGTAGTAGACCTCGCCTTTGCGCACGTCGATGGAGCGGATGTGGCGTTTGGTGGAAGCCTTGGTGAGGAGTATGTCGGTGGCTTCGTGATACATGCCTATGGTGCCCATAGCGGCCTGCTTGGCGGTAGCCTCGCGCTGCTGCTTGGCGGCTTCCTGCTTGGCCTTGAGGTCGGCCTTGGCGTCGCCAGTGGCGGCGGGGGCAGTGCGCTTGGGTTTCTTGAGGAGCGAGCTGTCGACGGCGGAGAGGTTCACCGCCACGGGGAGCACCTTGTTGGACTGGATGTGGTTGCTGAAGTAGACGTCGGTGTAGCGGTAGACTACCATGTCGTAGTCGTCGGCGACGTTGAGCTGTGTGACGGCGATGTCGAGTTTGCCGTTGTAGGGCACGGTGAATTTGTACCAGACCACATTGTGCTCGAATTCGGGCAGGTTGGGGTGACGCTTGTCAGCCATGACTTCCATGATGCGGCCGGCGCCCTGGGGGGCGGTGGTGGGGCCGTAGGTCTGGTCGACATTGATGGGAATGGCAAAGATGCAGTCGCCACTGTTGTAGGGGAGCTGGGTGAGTTGGATGGTGGGTTCGGCGGCACCTTTTTTGCCTTTTTTGCCCTTTGACTTCTTGTCTTTCGCGGATTTTGATGTTTTGGCGGAGGACTTTTTCTTGGTCTGCGCTTGGGCATCGGTATAGCCAAATATCAGAGTACAAGCAAGTAGGGCTATGAAAAAACGTTTCATTTTGCTGATGTTACATTAATTTTTAACCAAATATTCAACAGGCAAAAGTACGAATATTTTTTGAATTGTCATGTTTTTTTCAAAAAAAGAGAGGAAAAAGGTTGTCTGCCGCCGTTGGGGCTGCAAGCAAATGCTAACAAAAAGTTGCGGGCGGCTTGTGCCGCCCGCAACTAGGATTAAGGATTAATGATTTAGCATTTTAATTGCCATAGCCACCCCACACAAGACGTACGGATGCTCCGTATGCTCCATTACTCTGGGTCCCCAAACTATAGGTAGCATTATCATTGAATCGTAATGCACTAGCAGATAAACCACCACCAGAACTCATAGTGGGTGACCAATAGATGCCGATTGGGCCATACTCTGCATGAGCATCTAAGGAGTTGTATTGGGTCTCATTCCGGAAGCCTGCCGCAGGCAGGAGCACAGCGCCGACAGCCTCCATAGCGGCCCACTGTTCTACGGTGTATTCAACTTCATTGCTCATGTCGGTTGGGTTGACCTCAGGGACTTCAACTCCATCAGGGTGGTTATAGCCGTCGGGGAAAAGGACAAAACACTTCACACCGTTCACCTTGACACGGGTGAAACGTGCGTTGTCGGTGCCGAGGTTGGTGGTGTTAGAGCGTCTCGTAAGAATATAAATCCATTCTTGAATGCTGAGTGTTTGCCAGCCACAATTGGCGATATTGCCGCCATTGCTGATGGCATTGATGCCCCAGTTAACGAAGGGTGTGATTGTTGACGTGGAGGTCGGGTTGCTGCCCGTGCCCCAATTGAAGAGATCAATCCAACCGGTATAGGAGGGGCCGATGTTTTCATTGCCTTGGCCGACAATGTCGTACTGGTGCTCGGCAAACTGCCAAGTCGGTGTGCTGGCATTGTACTGCAGGTTGCCACGGGAGAAGTACACCTTCTTGCCATATCTGTCGACGGTGAAGACGCTGTAGATGACACCCACGGGAGGGAGGTCAAAGGTGATTGGATTAAACATGTTGCGCTCCACGTTGAAGGTGGTGTGGCTGGCATTGGGCTGGAAGGCCTTGGTGAGGACTACGCCGTCCACGTCGGTGAAGGTGAACTGCAGCGCGGTGTAGTTGGCGGGGGGCAGGTAGATGTATAAGTTGGTGGGGTTGGTGATGTCCACGCCGCTGGTGCCGCAGTCGAGGGTGACGGTGTTGCCGCCATTGCTGCTATAGGTCAGAGCGGGGTTGTCGACGCCCGTTACGGCAAAGGTGCCGTAGAGGTGCTCGTCGCTGCCGGCGGTGACGGTGATGGTGCGGATTTTTCTGCCTGCCGACTTGAGGTTGAGCACCAGTATGCCGCAGAGGTTGCGGAAGCTGAGGTTGGTGCCTTCGGAGGCATAGGCGTACATGGGTGCGTGGACTTCGCTGCCGGTGTAGGTCTGGGTGGCGGGCAGGGTGATGCTGGCGCTGGTGCTGTTAGCAGCGGGGTTGAGGTCGGTGGGGTAAAAAGCGTAATAGGGGGCAGAGACCTCTTCCGTGCCTGTCAGGGAGGTGGATTGGCCGGCACTGGCGGCGGTGAATGTGGCACCGTTTATCCACACCTGGTCGCCCGCCGTCCAAGCGACGGTGGCATTGTTTTCGCCCACGGTGATGGTGGTCTTGGCGGCGTTCTCGATGGTGGCGGTGAACTGGCCGTTGACTTGCTGGTCCTTCTTGCAGGATGCCAGCGTGGCCAATGCTGCCAACGCAACGGTGGTGATAAGAAATACTTTCTTCATGTTTGTGTGTGTTTTACTGTTTTGTGTTGGTTTGTTTGATGCAGGGGTGTTGGGGAGACCGACGGGCCCTGCGTCAGGGGTGAATGAATTGAAAGGATTAACTGAACACATAGCCGCCTTCGCCGTTGCCAGTGCCTTTGCCGTAGCTCTCCATTGAAGAGCCCAGACTTTGGGAGTCGGGGGTTGTGCCACTTGTTTGAAAGCCTTTTTCGACACGGGCTTCAATCATTTCTACCATTGGAGCGTCGTACTCCTTCTTTGTTTGTTTAATCATTTGATGATGTTTGTTAAGATGTTGGTTAATGAAAATTTTAATTGAACAAATATGCAAAAAGATGCGTGAAGAAAATGCACAAAAAAGAGACCGCCCTCCGCTCTGCCTATGGCAAAGGGGGTGCTTGTTTGAGAAAAAAATGGTGAGGATAGACAGAAACAATCCGTTAAAATTAACGTCTGGGGGGGGTAATTGATTATCAATGAGTTACACAAAAACTTCATGTTCCAAATGTCCTTTTTTCGCGATTCAAAAATACAACTTTTTTCCGACCTAGCAAGAAAAAAAACTTGCGTTAGAAAGAAAAAAGAATATCTACAGACATAATAAACCACCCATTCTCACGTTATAACGGCATGATTAACGAACAATATATCCGATTTGACTGGGCCGCCAAGCGCATGCTGCGCGACAAGGCCAACTTCGACGTGCTCGAAGGGCTGATGACCGTGCTTATCGGCGAGAAAGTGACCATCGACGAAATCCTTGAAAGCGAGGGCA
>JAEEGH010008781.1_pt1 | contig 23764 bp, 17 predicted proteins | sample 9134181 | NCBI WGS metagenome assembly JAEEGH01 (sample SAMN16246544, study PRJNA631951) | gut metagenome | biome: gut microbiome; feature: rumen; material: DP-attached | host: Bos | place: Iran: Karaj | collected 2018-10
GTGTATCGCTGGCGTATTCGGAGGTAAGGGTAGCGGTACCTACGAGACCACCAGAAATGTGGTTCTTGAGAGTGCCTATTTCCATCCTACCTGGATCCGCAAGAGTGCACGTCGTCATGGATTGAGTACTGACGCCTCGTTCCGTTTTGAGCGTGGTGTGGATCCCAATGGTACCATCTATGCCTTGCAGCAGGCTGCTATCCTGTGTCAGGAATTGGCTGGCGGTAAGGTGAGCATGGACATCGTCGATGTTTATCCGGAGAAAATGGAGAATGCAGTGGTGGATCTGAACTATCAGTATGTACACGACTTGGTTGGTAAGACAATCCCTGTAGCTAAGATCAAGGCCATCTGCGAGAGCCTGGAGATGAAAGTGCTCGAAGAGACGGCTGATGGTCTGAAACTGGAAATCCCTGGCTATCGTGTCGATGTGACTCGTCCTTGTGATGTGGTGGAGGATATCCTGCGCATCTATGGATACAATAATGTAGAGATTCCTACAGTTCGCTCGTTATCAAGGGCGATGAGGATCAGAAGCATAAGTTGGCCAATTTGGTAGGCGAACAGCTTGTTGGCGAAGGATTCAATGAGATCCTCAACAACTCGCTGACTAAAGGTGCCTACTATGAAGGACATAATGCCTATGCCGCTGAGAACTGTGTGAAGATCATGAACCCACTCTCTACCGATCTGAATGTGATGCGACAGACATTGCTGTTTGGCGGACTGGAGAGCGTGCAGCACAACGTGAACCGCAAACGTCAGAATCTGCGTTTCTTCGAGTTTGGTAATGTATATACCTTCGATCCGGAGAAGGCCAATCACGACGATCCCATGCAGGCCTATAAAGAGCAGTATCATGCTGCTCTGTGGATCACAGGTAAACGTGTGGAGGGTAGCTGGGCACATGCCAACGAGGATGCATCTTTCTATGAGCTGAGTGCTTATGTGGAGAATATCCTGCGCCGTATCGGAGTGAAGCCTGGTATGCTGATGCGTAAGAAGACGGACAACGACATCTTCTCTGCAGGTATCACTATCGAGAACCGTGGCGGCAAGAAGTTGATTGAGATGGGTATCATCGCCAAGAAAGTTCAGAAACAGTTCGGACTTGATGCACCGGTGTTCTATGCAGAGTTGAATTGGACTGCCCTGATGAAGGTCATCAAAAAGAATGAGGTGATCTTTACTGAGGTTCCTAAGTTCCCTGCTGTAAGCCGTGACCTGGCTCTGTTGGTTGATAATGGTGTTGAGTTCGCTCAGATTGAGCAGATTGCCCGTCAGACAGAGAAGAAACTGCTGAAGAAGGTGGAGTTGTTCGACGTTTACGAGGGTAAGAACCTGCCAGAGGGTAAGAAGTCGTATGCAGTGAACTTCATCCTGCAGGATACTGAAAAGACGATGAACGACAAGCAGATTGATGCAATCATGCAGAAGCTGATTGCTAATCTGAAGAAGCAGCTAAATGCTGAACTTCGTTAATTTAGAATTTAGAATTAAGAATTAAATAAAATGGGAAGAGCATTTGAATATCGTAAAGCTACAAAGCTGAAGAGATGGGGCCACATGGCCAAGACTTTTACAAAGATTGGCAAGCAGATTGCCATTGCCGTCAAGGCTGGTGGTCCTGAGCCTGACATGAACCCCGCACTCCGTGCTTGCATCGCCAATGCCAAGCGCGAGAACATGCCGAAGGACAACATCGAGCGTGCCATCAAGAACGCTATGGGCAAGGACCAGAGCGACTACAAGGAGGTAACCTACGAGGGATATGGCCCTCACGGAATTGCCGTCTTCGTAGAAACACTGACCGACAACACCACCCGTACCGTAGGTGACGTTCGTTCAGTATTCAACAAGTTCAGCGGTAACCTGGGCACACAGGGAAGCCTCTCGTTCCTGTTTGACCACAAGTGCGTGTTCACGTTCAAGAAGACCGACAATCTGGACATGGACGAGATGATTCTCGACCTGATTGACTATGGCGTGGAAGACGAGTACGACGAGGACGAGGAAGAGAACTCTATCACCATCTATGGCGACCCGCAGTCGTTTGGCGCCATCCAGAAACACCTGGAGGAGAACGGCTTTGAGGTGACGGGTGCCGAGTTTACCCGCATCCCCAACGACCTGAAGGACGTGACGCCCGAGGAGCGCGAGACCATTGACAAGATGGTGGAGAAACTCGAGGACTTCGACGACGTACAGACGGTCTATACGAACATGAAGCCGGAAATCTAAGTTTCGGGGACTGCTGAATAATATATCAATGAGGAGTGGGAATGCCCATTCCTCATTTTTCTTTGCTCATTTATTATAGTCTTTCTCCGTGAATGTGGTCTCGAAGAGCACCAGTCCCTTGTTGGCCTCGGAGTGATAGACGTAGCGGATGTTGTAGCCGTGCTCTCGGGCGCTCTGCAAAGAGGTGGCGTTCTTCACCTCCTTGAATAGCATCTCCCTGGGGTTGGTGCGCTTGATGGCCATCGCATTGTCGGCATTGCCTGACAGCGTGTAGTAGTAACACAGCGTCAGCGTCTGCTTGTCGAAGGTCATACTGTCAATCGTGGTGGTCTGATTGATGCGCGCGGGGCATTTCTTCTCCGTAAACTCCTTTGCCTCACGGGCACAGCGGTCTTCGAACGATTCCTGACAGGCGGTCAGCAGCAGGACGGAAAGAGCCATGTAAAAGAACCTTTTCATATGCTTATATCATTAATTCGCCAACAAAATTACAAAAAAATCATAACATGCGTTCTTTTTTCATATTATTTTTGTAAATTTGCATCTTAAATAAGAAAACAAGACTACAAAGATTCATGAACCATATCAGAAATTTTTGCATCATCGCACATATTGACCACGGAAAGTCAACCCTGGCAGACCGTATGCTGGAACACACCAAGACGATTCAGGTGACTGAAGGGCAGATGCTCGATGACATGGATTTGGAACGTGAACGCGGCATAACGATTAAGAGTCACGCCATCCAGATGGAATACAGTCATGGGGGCGAGAACTACATACTGAATTTGATTGATACTCCGGGACACGTCGATTTCTCGTACGAGGTGTCGCGGTCGATTGCTGCCTGCGAGGGTGCGCTGCTGGTGGTGGATGCCACACAGGGCGTGCAGGCGCAGACCATCTCGAACCTGTACATGGCCATTGACCACGACTTGGAGATAATACCCGTCATCAACAAGATAGACATGCCGAGCGCCATGCCCGACGAGGTGGAGGACGAGATTGTGGAGCTGCTGGGCTGTAAGCGGGAGGAGATTATCCGTGCCTCCGGCAAGACCGGTGAGGGCGTGGAGGCTATCCTTGATGCCGTCGTGGAGCGTATTCCGCATCCCGAGGGTGATGCCGAAGCCCCGTTGCAGGCATTGATTTTCGACTCGGTCTTCAACTCGTTCCGCGGCATCATCGCTTATTTCAAGATAGTGAACGGCAGCATCCGTCAGGGTGACAAGGTGAAGTTCTTCAATACCGGTATGGAGTACGTGGCCGACGAGGTGGGTGTGCTGAAGATGGACATGATACCCCGCAAGGAACTGCATACTGGCGATGTGGGCTACATCATCAGCGGCATCAAGGACTCCAAGGAGGTGAAGGTGGGCGACACGATAACCCATGTGGCACGTCCCTGCCAGAAGGCCATCGAGGGATTCCAGGAGGTGAAGCCGATGGTGTTCGCCGGCGTCTATCCCATTGACCCTACGGACTACGAGAACCTGCGTGCCTCATTGGAGAAACTGCAGCTGAACGATGCCTCGCTGACCTTCACGCCTGAGTCGTCGGTGGCATTGGGCTTCGGTTTCCGCTGCGGATTCCTGGGGCTGCTGCACATGGAGATTGTGCAGGAGCGACTGGACCGTGAGTTCAACATGGACGTCATCACCACCGTGCCTAACGTGTCGTACATGTGCTACGACAAGCAGGGTGGGGAGAAGGAGGTGCACAACCCCTCGGGACTGCCCGACCAGACGCTCATCGACCATATCGAGGAACCGTACATCAAGGCCAGCATCATCACCACGACCGACTTCATTGGTCCCATCATGACGCTCTGTCTCGACAAGCGCGGCGAGCTCATCGACCAGCAGTTTGTCAGCGGCAACCGTGTGGAGATACACTTCTACCTGCCGCTTGGCGAGATTGTGATTGACTTCTATGACAAGCTGAAGAGCATATCAAAGGGCTATGCCTCGTTCGACTACTACATCGACTCGTTCCGCCCCTCGAAGCTCGTCAAACTGGATATACTGCTCAACGGAGAACCCGTTGATGCCCTCTCTACGCTGACGCATCAGGACAATGCCGTGACCTTCGGCCGCCGCATGTGCGAGAAGCTCAAGGAACTCATCCCGCGTCAGCAGTTCGACATAGCCATCCAGGCTGCCATCGGCGCCAAAATCATCGCCCGCGAGACCATCAAGCAGGTGCGCAAGGACGTGACGGCAAAGTGCTACGGCGGTGACGTCAGCCGAAAGCGAAAGCTGCTCGAGAAACAGAAGCGAGGCAAGAAGCGCATGAAGCAGATTGGAAATGTGGAGGTGCCGCAGAAAGCCTTCCTGGCTGTGTTGAAACTTGACTAATAAATACAACTAACATACAATAATGTTTAACTAAACTATATGACAACGACAATAAGTATGACCACCCGCGACATTGCTCGCGAGTTAGCACGCCGCTACAGTACAATGACACACGAGGAACTCGACATGCTGGAGAGCATTCTTGTCCCCATGAAGTTCCAGAAGGGAGAGGTGATTCTTCCTGAAGGTGAAGTATGTAAGAACATTTACTGGATAGCCAAGGGACTAGTCAGACAGTTCTACTTCAAGAACGGAAAGGAACTGACGGAGTACATGGCTACCGAGAATAATATCTGCATGTGTATTGAGAGCCTGTTCAAGGAGGAACCCACACGTCTGCAGATTATGGCCATTGAGCCAAGCATCCTCTATGCCCTGCCTAAGGATGCGCTGGAGCAGGCCAGTATCAAGAGCGTCAATATACAGATGCTCTACCGTAAGATTCTGGAGGAGTCGCTGATACTGAGTCAGGTGCATGCCGACATGCTCCGCTTCGAGACGGCACAGGACCGCTATGTCAAGCTGGTCAAGCGTCAGCCGCAGTTGGTGCTTCGCGCCCCGTTGGTCTATATCGCCAGTTATCTGCAGATGACTCCCGAGACCTTGAGCAGGGTGCGTACCTCGGCACTGATGGAATAAAACTTCAGACTAAACACTACATAGGAGAAAAGAGATGATATCATTTGTCTTGAGCGTTGTAGCGCTCGTTTTGGGCTATCTGCTCTATGGTCGTTTCATAGAGCGGATTTTCGGACCTGATGACCGTAAGACTCCAGCCATCGCAAAGGCTGATGGAGTGGATTTCATGGTGCTTCCTTCCTGGAAAATCTTTATGATTCAGTTCCTCAACATTGCCGGAACGGGACCTATCTTTGGTGCCATCATGGGTGCGAAGTTCGGACCTTCTGCCTATTTGTGGATTGTCTTGGGGTGCATCTTCGCCGGTGCTACCCACGACTACCTGTCGGGCATGCTTAGCCTCAGACACGGCGGCGCAAACCTGCCGGAGGTGATCGGGCGTTACTTGGGTAATGCTCCTAAGAATGTGATGCTTATCTTCTCTGTTTTCCTGCTTATGATGGTGGGTGCCGTGTTTGTTTATAGCCCCGCTTCGCTGCTTCAGACGCTCTGCAGTAATACTGGCATTGAGTTGCTAAGTAGCAGTACGTTCTGGATTGTCGCCATCTTTGTCTATTACATCATTGCAACGATGATGCCTATCGACAAGATTATAGGAAAGATTTATCCGTTGTTTGCTTTCTCGCTGTTATTCATGGCGGTAGCACTGATGATAATGCTGTTTGTGAAGATGCCGGACATCCCCGAAGTATGGGAGGGAGTAGGCGAGGCATCGCTCACCACGAAGAGCATCTTCCCCTGTCTTTTCATCACCATTGCCTGTGGAGCCATCAGTGGTTTCCATGCTACGCAGAGCCCCTTGATGGCCCGTTGCATGAAGTCGGAAAAGATGGGTCGCCCCATCTTCTATGGTGCCATGATTACCGAGGGTCTTGTTGCCCTGATATGGGCTACGGTGGCCATGTATTTCTTCTACAACGAACCGACGCCGGGCTATCAGGAGATGGCTGGCGGTGAGCAGATTATCAGCAAGGCCCCGGGTATCGTTAACATGGTCTGCGAGAACTGGCTTGGACTCTTCGGTAGCATATTAGCCATACTCGGAGTGGTGGCAGCACCTATTACCAGTGGCGATACCGCGCTGCGTTCCGCCCGTCTCATCATTGCCGACTTTATCCATCTGGAGCAGAAGACCATTGCCAAGCGTCTCATGGTATGTGTACCCATGTTCGCTGTCGTTATGGCCCTGTTGGTATGGCAGATGGAGAATCCTGAGGGCTTTGACGTTATCTGGAGCTGGTTTGGCTGGAGTAATCAGACGTTGTCGGTATTCACGCTTTGGACCATCACCGTCTATCTGGTACAACAAAAGAAGAACTACTATGTCACGCTGCTTCCTGCGCTCTTCATGACGGTGGTCTGTGCGACCTATCTCTTCTCGGAACAGGTGTTCAAACTGGACGACATCACAGCTTCGTGCATTGCCGTTGCCACCTGTATCATCGCTTATGCATGGTTCCTGATATGGTTGTCGAAATATCATAAATCTCAAAAATAAAATGACTATGAAGAAAATTGCATTTGTTCTTGTGGCCCTGATGATGTCAGTGGCAGCTAACGCCCAGTTTGAGCAGGGTAAAAAGTACATCAGCACGTCGCTCTCTGGTCTGAACCTCAGCTATAGCGGTTCGGAGAAGGTACATCTTGGCCTGCAGGCTAAGGGTGGTTATCTCTTTATGGACAACCTGATGGCAACGGCTCATATCGGCTACGAAACACAGAAGGACGTTTACGACTTCTTGACGCTGGGTGTGGGCGGCCGTTACTACATTGTTCAGAACGGTATCTACCTGGGTGCCGGCGTTAACTACAAGCACTCTGGCAGCTGTAATGACGTGATGCCGACCGTGCAGGTGGGTTATGCCTTCTTCCTGAACGGCTGTATCACCATCGAGCCCGAACTCTACTACGAGCAGTCTTTCAAGAATCACAAAGACTTCAGTAAGGTAGGACTCCGCGTGGGTCTCGGTTTCTACTTCTAATAATAGTAAATCGGAAACCCGCCGGAAACCCGTAAATCGGAAATCCGTAAATCGGAAACCCGCCGGAAATCCGTAAATCGAAAATCCGTAAATCGAAAATCCGTAAATCGAAAATCTACAAGATGTTAAGTGTAGAAGAATTAGTTGACCGCCTGATTGACCTCTCCTTTGCAGAGGACATCGGCGACGGCGACCATACCACGCTCTGTTGCATCCCTGAGGATGCGATGGGCAAGAGCCATCTGCTGATTAAGGAGAATGGCATACTGGCTGGCGTGGAAGTAGCCAAGGAGGTGTTCCGCCGTTTCGACCCCACCATGCAGGTGGAGGTACTGCTGTGTGACGGTAGCCGTGTAAAGAAGGGCGACATTGCCATGATTGTGACGGGCAAGGTACGCTCGCTGCTTCAGACTGAGCGCCTGATGCTGAACATCATGCAGCGCATGAGTGGCATTGCCACGATGACCGACAAGTATGTGCAGCGTCTGGAGGGCACTACAACCCGTGTGCTTGACACCCGCAAGACCACACCAGGCATGCGTATGCTGGAAAAGCAGGCCGTGAAGATAGGTGGTGGCTGTAATCACCGCATCGGTTTGTTCGATATGATTCTGCTCAAGGACAACCATGTGGATTTTGCCGGTGGTATTGTCAATGCCATTGACCGGTGCCACGCCTATCTGAAAGAAAAGAACCTCGACTTGAAGATAGAGATAGAGGTGCGTTCGTTCGATGAACTCAACCAGGTGTTGGAGCATGGTGGCGTCGATCGTATCATGCTCGACAATTTCTCCGTGCCTGACACGAAGAAGGCTGTTGACCTGATAGCAGGACGCTTCGAGACAGAGTCCAGCGGTGGCATCACGATTGATACCATCCGCAGCTATGCAGAGCAGGGCGTTGACTTCATCTCTGTCGGTGCCCTGACACATTCTGTCAAGGGTCTCGACATGTCGTTCAAGGCATGTTGAGTGTTGTGTGTTAAGGGTTGAGTGTTGGGTGATATGAGAAGGATGAAGAAGCTTTTGGCATTCTTTGGCGTTTTGAGTCTTGTCATCCAACCCTCAACCCTCAGTGCTCAACAATATGCTCCGCCAATGAGTCACGAAATATCATTGGCGGGTAATTTCGGTGAGCCGCGTCCCAATCATTTTCATGGCGGACTGGACTTCCGTACGGAGGGCGTCGAAGGGAAATGCGTCATGAGCATCGGCGACGGCTATGTCAGTCGGATTACCGTCGGACTCTTCGGCTTCGGTAATGCTGTCTATGTCTCACATCCCGAAGGCTTCACCAGCGTCTATTGTCACCTGCAGCGTTTCTCCCCCCGTCTGGAACGCTTGTTGAAGGCATGGCAGTACGAGCATGAGCAGCGTGAGGCCGACATCCGTCTGTCACCCGTTGACTATCCTGTAGCGCAGGGGCAGCTCATCGCCTTCAGCGGAAACACCGGACATAGCTTCGGTCCCCATCTGCACATGGAGATTCACGATACCCGCACGTGGAACATGCTCGACCCCTTGGAGTTCCTTGGCTCGTTTGTCAACGACAGTGTTCCTCCGCAGATTCATGACATCAAGGCTTATGCACAGCCAGACGGTGGGGTCGGCTTCGCCATCTATGCCGACGACTACATGCAGAACTCCCACAACCACTACGGCATCCGTCTGACGCAACTCCTGGTCGATGGCAAGGAGGTGTTTCGTGCCGACGTGAACAATATTCCGAAGAGTGCCAACCGCATGGTGAACTCATGGGGCGACTACGACTATTTCTACCACCACTCCCGCTGGTATCTCAAGACGTTTATAGAGCCCGGCAATACGCTGCCCATTCTCAATGCCGATGAGCATCGCGGCATCGTGTATTTCACCGAGGACCGTGACTACCACCTGGAGTTCATCCTCACAGACTATTTCGGAAATCAGACCAAGAAGCAACTCGTGGTTGCTGGTGGAGGGGTGAAAGCCGATTCTACTTACTACTCACCACTCTCTGCTTACCAACTCAAGTGGAACCGTACCAACGTCATTTCCCGTCCGGGCATGCAGCTTGTGGTGCCTTACGGGTATGTGGGCGTTGATACCCCGATAGACCTGACGGTAGAGCAGCGTGATGGTCTGTCACCCGTCTATCAGTTTAGCAAACGTTCCCTGCCTCTGTTCTATGATGCCGAATTGAGCATCGCCGCACGCAGGGAGGTGAACGACCCCGACAAACTCTTCATTGGTCAGTGCTTTGACGAACCCTCACAGCCTGTCTGCCTGGGAGGCACTATCCAGGACGGGTGGGTGACGGCTCCCGTTCGCGACTTGGGAGGTAGCTATATGTTGTATTACGACGACGTGCCACCCCTCATTGAACCGAAAAGTACCGATGCCAGCGGGTTGCTACGCTTCGAAATCCGTGACGAGCTCAGCGGTGTCCAGTCGTATAAGGCTTACGTCGATGACCGTTTCGTGCTGTTCAAGGCACAGACACAAAGCCTGACGGTCAATCCCCGCGGAGCCACCGTCATCGCCTGTCGTCTTGCCAATACCCCTGTGCAACGCACCGGTAAAGAACGTCGCCTGAAACTTGTGGTGACCGACCGCTGCAATAACCAGAATACCTACGAAACAACAATCAAATATTAGATATATGAAAAAACAGTTTCTCATTGCCACCCTGCTGGTGGCTGCCACATACGCTGTGGCTTGTACCAATTTCATTGTTGGTAAGAAAGCATCTGCCGATGGTTCCGTGTTTTGTACCTACAATGCCGATAGTTATGGTGCCTTTATGCCTCTGTACCATTTCCCGGCAGGCAAGCATGCACCTGGCGAGATGCGTCAGATATACGAGTGGGACACTAATAAGTATCTCGGTCAGATTCCTGAGGCTCCCGAGACGTGGAACGTCATTGGCAATACCAACGAGTGGCAGCTGACCATTGGCGAGACTACCTTTGGCGGTCGCGAGGAAATGGTTGACACAACAGGTATCATTGACTACGGTTCCCTGATTTACATTACCCTTCAGCGCTCCAAGACTGCTCGCGAGGCCATTCAGGTGATGACCACTCTTGTCGAGCAGTACGGCTATTGCTCCGAGGGTGAGACGTTCTCCATCTGCGACCCCAACGAGGCATGGATTCTGGAGATGATGGGCTGCGGCAGCGACCGTAGCGTTTCAAAGGAACGCACTGTCTGGGTGGCTTTGCGCGTGCCGGACGACATGATTTGTGCCCATGCCAACCAGAGCCGCATCCGTACTTTCAACATGAAGGACAAGCAGAACGTGCTTTTCTCGAAGAACGTTGTGAAGTATGCCCGTAAGATGGGATGGTTCAATGGTAAGGATGCAGAGTTCAGCTATGCCGGCACCTATGCTGAGGCAGACTTCGGCGGACGCCGCTGGTGCGAAGCACGCGTGTGGAGTTTCTTCAACCGCTTCTCTGATGACTTCTCTGCTTACCTGCCTTGGGCGGAGGGCATTGACCCCAATGCCGAGCCCATGCCGCTGTGGATTAAGCCCAACAAGCTGCTCACCCTGCAAGACCTGCAGGCTGCCATGCGCGACCATTTTGAAGGCACCCCCTTCTCGCTCGACCAGGACATGGGTGGCGGCATTTGGGAAATGCCTTACCGCGTCAGCCCCTTGTCCTATAAGGTAGATGGTGAGTCGTACTTCAACGAGCGTCCCATCTCCACACAGCAGAGCGCCTTCTCGTTCATCTCGCAGATGCGCTCATGGCTGCCTCGTCAGGTGGGTGGTTGCTTCTGGTTCGGCAACGACGACGGCAACATGGTGTCCTACGTTCCCATCTACTGTGCCAATACCCGTCAGCCTGTCTGCTTCAACACACCCGGAGCCGACGGCATCCACTTCTCTATGGACAATGCCTTCTGGGTATGTAACTGGGTTTCTAACATGGTCTATCCGCGCTATTCGCTCATGTTCCCATCGCTGAAGCAGGTACGCGACTCACTGGATACTGCCTTTGCCCGTGCCCAGCCTGAGATTGAGGCAGAGGCCGTCCGCCTCTGTGCCGGCGACGAGCAGGCACTGGCTGCCCGCATGACCGACTACTCCTGCCAGAAGGCCGAGCAGATGATGGACCGCTGGCGCCAGTTGGCTTATTTCCTGATTGTGAAGTACAATGACATGGTAGAACGTCCTGACCGCGACGGACAGTTCTACTACAATGAGCATGGCCTTGGTGCCACGGTACGCCGTCCGGGCATGCCTGCAAACTTTGCCCGTGAGTTCAACCGTCACAGCAAGGACCGCATGAAGACTCCCAAACCTTAATAGCCTGGGTTCTGCTTCAGGTTATGGTTCAGTTTGAGAGCGTCGGCCGGTATGGGGAACAACTCCGTATGGCCGTCGCTCTCGTCTGTTAGTAGTGGAAATTCAGTATCAAGGGTTTTGTACTTGCCGAACCTGATCATGTCCTGACGCCGCCATCCTTCCCAGCAGAGTTCCAGCAGGCGCTCGTCCAGGAGTGTCTGCTCGTTGCATTCCACGTCGGACATTCCTGCACGCCGGCGTACGGCATTCAGGTCACTGCTTCCGTCCAGTCCTAACCGCATCTTTGCTTCGGCCCTCATCAGCAGCACGTCGGCAAAACGGAAGAGCACGATGTCGTTGTCAATGAGTGCCCCGTCCTTTGTAGAGTTCTTGTCCACCTCATACTTCCTCATGCGTGCTCCGGCGGTCTCCTTGTAGGGCGAGTCGCTGAGGTCCATTTTCACCTTTTCCGGATAATAGACAAGCGGCTGTCCGCTGCGGTCCATGACCTCGATATTTTCCAGGTCATATACCTGTCCGGCATAGAAGTTCTTTTCGAATCGAGCGTCTTGGTACTTTGTCCCGTAGCCGAAGACGGCCAGCGTGTGGAGTGTGGCACAGGTACCATTCTCTCCGGTCCAGCCATAGGCTGCGGCATGACGGTAGTGCAGGGAGCGGCGCATGTTCTGCTGATAGTTGGAGAAGAGGTAGTCGTCCATGGGAATGGTGAAGATGTTTTCTACCGAGAACTGGTTGAAGACGATGAAGTTGTTTTCATATTTCTCTTCCAGCCGGTAGCCTGCCTCCTCCAGTTTGTCACAGTAGTTGATGCATCGCTCGTAATAGGTCTCTCTGTTTATCGGGAAGGAAGACGTACCTTTTAGATAGACCGATGCGTTGAGCATCAGCTTTGCCAGTACGAAGTAGCATACGGGTGCTGTCACACGACCGTAGTAGTCGCCTTCGTGGGTGCTGTTCTGCATGGAGAGTAGGGGAGTGCTGTTGCTAAGTTCCTCCACGACGAAGTTGAACACGTGTTCTCTTGTTGACTGTTCTATCTTGCTAAGCGGTATCTTGCTGCTTGTTACAATGGGCACGTTGCCGTACAGGTCCAGCAGGTACCAGTAGTAGATGGCTCTCAGTGCCCTTACCTCGGCTCTGTAGGTCAGCAGCTGGTAGGTGTCAGTTATGTTTTTGTGCTCCTCCAGCCTTTCCAGCGAGCGGTTGCAGAGCGTGATGACCTTGTAGAGGTACATCCATGCGTTCTTGCACAGTTCGTTGCCGGCATCCCAGTCGTGCAGGTACATGGTCTCCCATAGTCCTCCGTCGTACCAGTCGCCTCCCCGTATAGGCAGCATGGCCTCATCGCTGCCGAAGGTCTGCAGGTCGTATATTCCTCGGTTTGGACCCTGCAGCCCCTGTCCGTCAGTATTACCTCCAATGTATGCGTAGAGTGACATTACGGCGTTACGGAAGTAGTCTTCTACCGTGTTGTAAGCCATTTCTTCGGGTATCTGGTCTCTCGGCTCCTCGTCGAGCGAGCATGCTGTCATCGTCAGGCAAAGTGCGGGAATAATAAAAAGAGACTTTTTCATGATGTTCATTGTTTAGAATTGGATACTGAAACTGAAGGAGTAGGAGCGATAGACAGGAAAGACGTTCTTGTCGTCAATGCCCAGTGTGCCGTTGACGACGCGTGAGTTGATCATGGGAGTCAGTCCCGAATACCCCGTAATGGTAGCCAGGTTGTTCACTGACAGCGACAGTCTCAGGTTCTTGACATACTGCGACTTGACGGGCACGTTCCATCCCAGGGTCACGTAGTCAATGTTGACGTAGTCGCCGTTTTCCAGCCAGTAGTCGGTAATCATCTCGTCCTGGATGTTGCGTTCCGGTGCCCCCTTCATGACGTTGTAGTTGGGAAGGGAGTACATGTTCGAGTAGGTCAGAGCCGACCCGTTGTAAATCTTGTGTCCGAAGGCACCGTTCAGCTGCATGCTGATATACCAGTCACGATAGCGGAACGACACGTTCGAGCCCATGGTGGCCTTCGGCATGGCCTGTCCGCAGATGCTCTTCTCCCCGTCTGTCTTATATGCGTATGAGCCGTCGTCGTATTGCTCCAGTCCCTCGCAGTGTGCCAGCACGAAGACACCCAGCGGCTGTCCCACTACCTGCTGCACCACGTTGCTGCCGCCGTGCATTCCTGCACCGTACAGGTCGCTGATGCCCTTGCTCTCAGGTGCTGTCAGGTACTGTCCGTTGTAGTAACCGTTCAGTGTTACCAGTTTGTTACGCTCGAAGGCCCAGTTCATGTTGATGTTCAGTTCCATGTCGTGCCGTCTTAGGGGGGTGATGCCGAAGCCTATTTCCAGACCGTGGTTTCGCATTTTTCCCAGATTGGCCAGCAGCACGTCGTATGTGAATGGCGGCACACTCACGGCGTACTGGTAGAGCATGTCGCTGGTGCGCGACGTATAGAAGTCCACGCTCAGTGCGATGCGCCTGTCCCAGAACGTAGCGTCCATACCGATGTTGAAGGTGCGTTTCACCTCCCACTTCAGGTCAGGGTTGGCATTGCGGATAATACCCAGCGTGGTGGCTGGTGCACCGTTCATGGACACTACGCCGTTGGGCTGTACCAGCTGCAGCGACATGTACGAGTCGATGGCTCCCAGGTTTCCGCTTAGGCCCCATCCGGTACGCAACTTCAGCGAGTTAATCCACGTCAGCGGTTTCATCCACGGCTCCTTGCTGATGACCCAGGCACCGCTTACTGAGGGGAAGAAACCCCAGCGGTTGTTGCGGCCCACCTTTGACGAGGCATCCAGTCGGGCGTTGGTTGTCAGCGTGTAGCGTTCCTTGAAGACATATTCTCCGCGCAGCAGGAACGACTCCATGTGCGCCTTTTGGAAGAACGAACCTGTACCGTCCCACTTGCGCACGGCACCTGCCGCCAGATTGTCGTAGCCGAAGGCATCGGTCGAGAACACCGAAGCCGTAGTGTGGAATCCCTTGCGGCTCTCCTTCTGTACCTCAGCCAGCGCCAGCAGGTTTATCTCCGACTGGCCGCTCTTGTGGTTCCATGCCAGCGCCAGGTTGTTCAGCAGCTCGTCGCTCTTCATGTCCGAGCGGTAAGCCTCGCCGTGGCTCCAGACGTAGGTGGGGTAGTAGTGGGCACCGTTGATGGTCTTATACGAGTAGCTGCCGAATGCCGTCAGCGTCAGTCCGTATCCCAGCGTAGCCGTCAGCTTCAGGTGTACGTTGAAGTGTCCGTTGTCCTCGTCCTGTTTCATGTCCAGCAGTGCCAGTGGGTTTGTAATCCAACTGGCTTCCGTCACCGAGTCATAGTGTCCGTCAGCATTCTTGCCGTTGGGGAAGGTGGGGTTGTAGGTTGCTGCCGAGTAGAACAGTCGTTGTGTAAAGGGTATCACGTTGTTGCGCTGTAGTGAGCCGAAGACGCCCAAGTCCACCTTCAGGTGGTTGTCGAAAGCCATTTGCAACACGTCCAGCTTGGCAATGTAGTTGCGGTAGTTGTTTGTCTTGATGATGGTCTTGTGCTCCATCACGCCAATCGACGCACGGTAGTTGGCCTGTTCGCTGCCCCCGCCGAAGGCTATGTGGTGGTTCTGCACGAAGCCCGTTCGCGTAATGGCTTCGGGGAAGTTCGTGTCGTGGCCCAAGTCCATGATGCTGACATCCATCTGCCGTGCTGCTGCACGGAACTCGTCGGCATTCAGCATCTCCATGTTCTTGTATATCGACTCGAAACCAATGGTGCCGTCGTAGGCTATGTGGAACTTCTCGCCCTTACCCTTCTTCGTCTGCACCTGGATGACGCCCGAAGCACCGCGGCTGCCATACTGGGCCGTTTCCGATGCATCCTTCAGAATGGTGAAACTCTCAATGTCGGCAGGGTAGATGGTTGACAGCGTGCCTAAGTCGCTCGATACGCCGTCAATGATGACCAGCGGGTCGTTACCACCCGTCAGCGACGTCGTACCACGTACGCGTACCGCGCTGATCATGGCCTCCTGGTTGCCGCCAGGCTGAATCTGCACACCAGCCGCCTGACCGCTCAGCGCATCCAGCGAGTTGGTTACCAGACCTCGGTTCATGCGACGCTCGTCCACTTTATCAATGGCACCCGCCATCGTCTGGGCATCACCCTTCGTATATCCGATTCTCACACGTGTCGTGTCAATATCCTGAGCTTGCAGGCCTGTGCAGACAAGTGTCATTGTGGCAAGTAGTAAATGTCTCTTTTTCATAGATTAATATGGTATTATGAGTGCAAAGATAAACAAATAATTTGAAATAGCCACGTAATATTTTGGAAATATCATAAAAAAGTTTTACCTTTGCAGCCGGTTTCCTAACCACCTACATGTGGGGTTCCGTAGCTCAGCTGGATAGAGCAACAGCCTTCTAAGCTGTGGGTCTTGGGTTCGAGTCCCAACGGAATCACGAGAAAAATCTGCAAGAAACTGTTTGTCAGTCGCTTGCAGATTTTCTTTATTGTGTACTCATGGATTGTATGTGCCTTATACTCCCCTCTCTTTGGGAGAGGGGTCGGGGGTGAGGTTTCACTTAATCACGACCTTGAGCCCATTCAGAATATACACACCCTTCTGCGTGGGTATGCCTTGCAGCATGCGGCCGTCAATGGTGTACCATTTGTCAGTTGTCATTTCTCCGTTATCGTTTTTCGGAGCGATGATGCCCGTTGTCTCCTCGTCAACGAAGTACATCTTGCTGGCATGACTGTAGCTGCCGCCGTAGGAACCCTTCTTGTCCTGACGGATAATCCAGCGGTAGGGACTTACCGTCACGCCGCTGTCGTCGCCATAGCCGTAGCTGATGCTGCCCTCGTCGTTCACGTAGTAGAAGTCAGAGCCAAAGCCCGAACTTGGCGAGGTCGGCAGGTAGGTGGCATAGAACGAATAGACGTGTGTCGTTGTCTCGGTCTTCAGCAGCACGTCGTTGTTGGGAGCCTTCATCGGCGTGTTCGGCGTGGTGAATTGATAGTCCGTCACGTCCTCCAAGGGCTTATACACGTATGGCATGTTGGCATACATCTTGTCGCCCGCCTTCATCTTCGTCAGGAACACCCATACCTCGTCCGTTGTCTCTACGTCGGGCGACGGCGAGTTGGCAATCATGTTGATTCGGTAGAACGTGAACTTCGCCAGGTCGGCTTCCTTGATGGTGTAGTCGAACGGCACCATCCACGCCTGATGCTTGCCAATGCGGTCCGGGTCGAGCGTCTTTTCGTAGGTGGCCGTGCTCACCTTTTTCTCCACCGTGCGGGTATAGGGCTCGCCGTCCGTCAGCACAGGAGTGTCCAGGTCGCCGACGATGGTGACGTTAAATTTCTCTGAAAAAAATGTTTTAGCCTTCTCGAGTTGACTGGCTTCGACGTGGAACTTCGTCGTCCCATCTGTCTTAAAGGAACTTTTATTTCCATAAATAGACAGGTTATCCGGGGCAGCATAGCAATAGACATCTTCCACGCTGTTACATTCATCAAATAAATCGTATTGAAAAACCTCCAATGAGGAAGGGATGGTGACAGATACCAGGCTTGTGCAGCCATAGAAGGCAGCAGTGGCGATGTCCGTCACACCCTCAGGGAAAGTGATGGATGTCAGGGCTGTGCAACCTAAGAAGGCATAACTGCTTATATGTTCTACACTACCGGGGATGGAAACCGACTGCAGCCCGCTGCAGCCATAAAAAGCATTATTTTCTATCTCTTTCACGCCATAGGGAATGATGACGGATTTCAGCTCTGTGCAGTTATAAAACGCTTGGCCACCAATGGCCGTAACAACATAGCCGTTAATGTTATCCAGAATCTCCACATCGCCGTAAAGCCAACTCTCATATCCCACCACATGAGCAGTAAGGTCGTCTGGGTAGTCAGTCCACACCTCGTACTTCACGCCGCTTCTCGTAAATTCGTCTCCCACCTTCGCCCACATCGGTGCCGACAGGAGCAGGGCCGTCAATAATAGTAAAATCTTCTGTTTCATAGTTGTTATTGTTTAAGTTATGCTCTAATAGTGAACGCAAAGGCGGTGCCTGACACAATGGTCAAGCAAGCTATTTGTTTCATCCGCAAAGATAGAGATTATTTTTGGATTTTCCAAACTTTAAGGCAGAAATCTTTTATAAGAAGTAGGGTGTCAGACAGACAATAGGCAGCATTCTCAGACAAACAGGTGCCGTTTCTCTGGGAGAAACTGGCGGGGAAACAGGGAGAAACTGGCGGGGAAACGGGGAGAAAGGGTAGGGGAAACAGGAACACGGCGGCCGCCGTTAGTTCTAACACCGCCCGCTGTTAGTTCTAACGGCGGGCGGCGTTCATTCTAACAGCGGGCGGTGTAACCCCTATTTGGGGTTTTTACATAATTTAAGTTTCGCAAGCTCCACTTAACTACTCTACTTGCGAAAGTTGAGTTACGTCCATGCAAAGGTACAAAATAATAAGCGAAAAACCAAAAGAAATGGAACTTTTCTTCTAACTTCCTCTCAGAAGAAGCGGCTTCAGGAATTGTCCCGTCAGGCTGTCCTTGCACTGTGCCACCTCTTCGGGAGTGCCGGCAACGACCAACTCGCCGCCACGGTCACCACCGTCGGGGCCGAGGTCGATGACCCAGTCGGCACACTTGATGATTTCCAGGTTATGCTCGATGATGAGGATGGAATGGCCGCGCTCGATGAGTGCTTCGAACGAACGCATCAGACGCTTGATGTCGTGGAAGTGCAGGCCCGTGGTGGGCTCGTCGAAGATAAAGAGTGTGGGCTCCTGCTTCTCCTGTCCGATGAAGTAGGCTAACTTTACGCGCTGGTTCTCACCGCCAGAGAGTGAACTGGAGTTCTGACCCAGTTTGATGTAACCGAGTCCGACAGCCTCAAGTGGCTGCAGGCGGCGGACGATGGCGGGTTGTTGTGCAAAGAACGCTATGGCCTCGCTGATGGTCATGTTCAGCACGTCGTCAATGTTCTTGCCGTTGTAGCGTACGTCGAGGATGTCCTGCTTGAAGCGGTGACCGTGGCACGCCTCGCACTCCAGCACAAGGTCGGCCATGAACTGCATCTCGACGGTGATGGTGCCTGCGCCCTTGCACTCGTCGCAGCGGCCGCCGTCGGTGTTGAACGAGAAGTACTGGCTGGTGAATCCCATCTGCTTGGACAGCGGCTGTTCGGCAAAGAGGTCGCGGATGGCATCGTAGGCCTTGACATAGGTGGCTGGGTTGGAACGAGTGGATTTGCCGATGGGGTTCTGGTCAACGAACTCCACACGCTTGATGTGCTGCATGTTACCTTCCAGTCCGCGGTATTCGCCAGGCGCGTCAAACACCTCGCCCATGCCGCGCTTCAGGGCAGGGTAGAGGATGCCTTTGATGAGGCTCGACTTGCCGCTGCCGCTGACACCCGTCACGACAGTCAGCACGTTTAGGGGCAGTTGTACGTCGATGCCTTTCAGGTTGTTCATGCGTGCTCCCTTTATCGTGATGCTCTGGTTCCACGGGCGGCGGCTCTTGGGAACGGGAATTTGTTCAAGACCGGTAAGATAACGAAGAGTGTGGGACAGGCTCTCGTCCAGCCCCTCACAAGGAAGTGTCGGAGAAGAGTCAGGCAATTTGCCTTCATAGACGATTTCTCCGCCCAGGCGTCCGGCATCAGGTCCGACGTCGATGATGTAGTCTGCTGCCCGCATGATTTCCTCGTCGTGTTCCACCACGATGACGGTGTTGCCCAGTGCCTGCAGTTCCTTCAGCACCTTAATCAGCCGGTTGGTGTCGCGGGGATGCAGGCCGATGCTTGGTTCGTCGAGGATATAGAGTGACCCCACGAGTGACGACCCTAACGATGTGGCCAGGTTGATGCGCTGGCTCTCGCCGCCGCTGAGCGTGTTCGACATACGGTTGAGCGTCAGGTAGCCCAGTCCCACGTCCAGCAGGAACTGCAGGCGTGAACGGATTTCCGTCAGCAGTCGCTTGCCTATTTCCTGTTCCTGTTCCGTCAGTTCCAGGTGGTCGAACCACTCTTTCAGTCTCACAATGGGCATCTGCACAAGGTTCGTGATGCTTCTGCCGCCTATCTTCACGTAGTCGGCTTCGGGTTTCAGGCGGGTGCCGTGACAGGTGGGGCAGGTGGTCTTGCCGCGATAGCGTGCCAGCATGACACGGTATTGTATTTTGTACTGGTTCTCGCGAACCATCTGGAAGAAAGCATCAATGCTTACCCTTTCGTGCTCGTCGCGTTTCAGGTCGCAGGGTAGCCCATGCCACAGCCAGTCCTTCTGCTGCTGCGTCAGGTTCATGTAAGGCTCAAAGATGGGGAAGTCGTATTGGGCGGCACGCCGGCAGAACTCATCCTTCCACATACCCATCTTCTCGCCGTGCCAGCACACCACGCAGCCGTCATAGACGGAGAGCGTGGTATTGGGGATGACCAGGTGCTCGTCGATGCCGATAACCTTGCCGAAGCCCTGACACTCGGGACAGGCACCGGCAGGCGAGTTGAACGAGAACAGCAGGTCGTTGGGCTCCTCGAACGTCATGCCGTCAGCCTCAAAGCGCATGGAGAAGTCGTAGGTCAGTCCTGAGGGATAAACCATCAGGCGCAGCTCGCCATGACCTTCGTAGAAGGCGGTCTCAGCGGAGTCGATGAGGCGTGAGATGCTGTCCTTCGTGCCGTCGATGGACAGGCGGTCGATGACCAGGTAGGGAATAGGCTCCGAAGTCCCCGGGGTGGGGGCAGAGGAGGCTTCGCCGGAAGGGTGTGACGTCAGGTAGTCGTCAATGCGGACGATGCTGTCTCCTTCCGGTGACGGGTGGGGTGTCTGTATTCTGGTATATCCGTTCTTGACGTACAGCTGCAGCTGTTGCTCCAGCGTGCGTCCTTCAGCAGGGCGGATGGGCGCCATGACCAGGAATTTCGTGCCTGGCTGGTACTGGCTGACGCAGTTGACGATGTCCTCGGTAGAGTGTTTCTTGACCTCTTGTCCGCTGACGGGAGAGAAAGTCCGTCCAATGCGGGCATAGAGCATCCGCAGGTAGTCGTAAATCTCGGTTGACGTGCCTACCGTTGAACGCGGATTGCGGGCAATGACCTTCTGCTCGATGGCGATGGCGGGTGGAATGCCCTTGATGTAGTCGCACTCGGGCTTGTTCATGCGTCCCAGAAACTGGCGGGCATAGCTGCTGAGGCTTTCCACGTAGCGGCGTTGTCCCTCGGCATAGAGCGTGTCGAAAGCCAGCGACGACTTTCCGCTGCCGCTGACGCCTGTGATGACGATGAACTTGTCGCGTGGAATCTTCAGACTGACATTCTTCAGGTTGTTGACTCGCGCTCCTTTTATCTCAATAAATTCACTCATGGGGGAATGCTATTTGCTGACTTCCAGCGAGCTGCGCTTGTCGCGTCGGTAACTGCGGTAGTCGTCAAGCGGAATTTCAATGTCGGGCTCTGTCAGTTCGCCCTCGTGAGGCAGCCGGAACTGCTGGTAGCGTATGTTGAGCCCGCGGTCTATCCACATCTGCTCGTAGTAGGTCTGGATGGAGGCTACTTCAGCGTATGCCGAGTTTGCCCGGACCTCTGAATACAGGTCTTCTGTCCTCAGAAGCAGTGGCAGGTGGTTGTGGTCAACCATGTACGACGTGTAGGTGAAGAGGAAGTTGGAATCGGTCTTCAGGTGGATGATGCCATTATCGACGAGGAAACGGCGGTAGCGCTCCATAAAAAATGTAGAGGTTAGACGCTTGCGCGGGTTCTTCATCTGGGGGTCGCTGAAGGTGAGCCATATTTCCTGTACTTCGTTCTCGGCAAAGAAACGGTCGATGATCTCGATGTTTGTACGCAGGAATGCCACGTTCGTCATGCCGTCGCGGACAGCCTGTGTGGCACCTGTCCACATACGTGCTCCCTTGATATCGACGCCAATGAAGTTCATGTCGGGATACCGCTTACCGAGTCCTACCGTGTATTCGCCCTTGCCGCAACCAAGTTCCAGTACAATGGGGTTCTGGTTGTGGAAATACGCCTCGTGCCACTTGCCACGAAGGGGAAAGTCAGCGTGTTCCAGCGCCCCGTAGGGGAACTGGAACACGTTGTCGTAGGTCGCCATGTCGGCGAATTTAGCCAGCTTTCCTTTGCTCACTTCTTACCTGTTTTAATCCTTAAACAGTAATTTCTATTCAATCACCACGGTGGTCCAGCCGTGCTTGTCCTCAATCTCGCCGTACTGAATGCCGCGCAGCGTGTCGAAGAGTTTCTTTGAAATGGGACCGGGCTTCTCGCCAAACGAGTAGCGCTTGCCGGTGTCGAGGTCGTCAATGTAGCTGATGGGGCTGATGACGGCGGCCGTACCGCAGGCACCTGCCTCTTCGAAGGTTTCCAGCTCTTCCTCAGGAATGGGACGGCGCTCCACCTTCATGCCCAGGTCCTCGGCCACCTGCATCAGGCTCTTGTTGGTGATGCTGGGAAGAATGGAGGTTGACTTCGGTGTGATATACGTATTGTCCTTGATGCCGAAGAAGTTGGCAGCACCACACTCGTCCATGTATTTCTTCTCCTTGGCATCCAGGTAGAACTCGCAGGCATAACCCTTCTCGTGAGCCAGGTTGTTGGCAAAGAGTGAGGCAGCATAGTTGCCGCCCACCTTGTACTTACCGGTACCGAGGGGAGCCGAGCGGTCGAAGTCGCGGATGATGACGTAGGGATTGGCAGCGAAGCCTCCCTTGAAGTAGGGACCTACGGGAGTGACGAAAATCAGGAAGCAATACTCTTTGGCGGGATGAACGCCGACCTGTGCACTGGTGCCGATGAGCAGCGGACGGATGTAGAGCGTGGCACCGCTCTCGTAGGTGGGAATCCACTCCTGGTTCAGGCGGACCACCTTCTTCACCATCTCTGTGAACAGCTCTGTTGACACCTCGGGCATCAGGATGCCGCGGCAGGTGCTCTGCAGGCGGGCAGCATTCTCGTCAACACGGAACACGCGCACCTTGCCGTCCTTGCAGCGATAGGCCTTCAGTCCTTCGAAAGCCTCCTGGCCGTAGTGCAGGCAGGTGGCTGCCATGTGCAGGTTCAGATACTCGTCGGAGCATACTTCTATTTCGCCCCACTTGCCGTCACGATAGTAACAGCGTACGTTGTAGTCGGTTTTCATGTAACCGAACGACAGGTTTCCCCAGTCTAAGTTCTTCATAATGTCTATATGTTTAATGTTCTCTGTTGTCTAATTGCGCGCAAAATTACATAAAATTATGCGGCTGTGCAACAAAAAGAAACAAAAAGTGGTTATTTTATTTTGCATGTCAGGGGAAAACACGTACCTTTGCATGTCGATAATGAAAAATTTTTAATATTTAGACAAGCAAAAAGAAAAGATGAAGAAATTATTTGTTTTATGGGCGTTGGCCTGTTTTTGCGTGGCAGCCGTCCATGCTACCGAGGTGAACGACACCACCATCATGGCACAGGCTCAGGACACCACCCTGATTACGTCGGGTGAGAAAGTGGTCATTGTAACCGGCGACAAGCCTTATCATGTAAAGGTGGTCAAGAAGAAGAAGGACGAAGAGTGCAAGGTGCATAACATCAGTACGCATGTCAGCGTGGGTGTGAACATCGGGTTGGGCACTCCCGACGGAATGAGCGTCAAGCCCTTCAAGTCGTGGGACCTCAACTGGACGGTGTTCCAGTATGACTATTCGCCCAAGAAGGCGCTGCAGACCTATTCTGCCGGTGTCGGCATAGGCTGGCACAACTACGGCATAGGAAGCGGCAGCATGTTTTCGAAGGATGCCGACGGCGTGGTCGTCGTGGGAGACTATCCTGCCGGTGTCAGTTCAAAGTATTCGCGCTTCCACAGTTTCAGCATTTCCGTGCCGTTGCAGTTCACGCAGAAGTTCGACCGCAAGGGCAAATACGCTTTGAGCGTGGGGCCGGTCATCAACTTCAACGTGAGCGGCCATCTGACCACTGGCTACGATCAGGGCGACGTGGAACACAACATGACCACCAAGAAGATTGACTACCGCCCGGTGACTGTTGACATCAGGGCCATCATGAAATTAGACGGCATAGGCATCTATGCACGCTATTCGCCCATGACCGTCTTCAAGAAAGACCGCGGCCCGGAGTTCCGTTCACTCTCGCTCGGCTTGTATTTTTAAGAGTTCCTCTTCTGTCTTGGTCAGCTTGTCCTGACAGAACGTGATAAGTCGCTGCGCAACCTTCAGCTGTGCAGCGATTTCG
>JAEEGH010008782.1_pt1 | contig 23763 bp, 28 predicted proteins | sample 9134181 | NCBI WGS metagenome assembly JAEEGH01 (sample SAMN16246544, study PRJNA631951) | gut metagenome | biome: gut microbiome; feature: rumen; material: DP-attached | host: Bos | place: Iran: Karaj | collected 2018-10
TTCGTGAAAGCGATATTTGTGCATGGAGGGACTACAACGATCTTCATTTCCTGCAATGCGCATGCCATTTTACGGATACCTGCACAACCTGCCACGAGGATGGGACCACTTCATCGAAGCGTTTGGAAACAAAGAAGCTGATCGCGGAGCTTAAGAAGAATAATCCGTTTATTGAATCGAATATTTTTAAGAGTGTAGAGAACGTAAATCTGGACACGCTCATTGCTTATAAGAAGAAGGGCGAAAGGCATCACTTTCTGGACGATTATTGATTGTGAAGGAGGCGGGAGATTATGGAGATCAAATCACTTCTCATTAAGGACACAACAAAGGAAGAACGTGAGAGGATAGTCAGGGAATCCATGGATTGCGGCGGAGGATGTGAAAACTGCTCATCCTGCTGGCTTGGCGGTGGTTCGCCATGGGATATCTATCAGGATTATATTGATGGGAAGCGTGAGCTTAAAGAAATCAATGCCGAGTATATGGAACAGTACCGTCAGGGCAGGAATATTATGTGAGGTATGACTATGGCTGATGCGCCAAGAATAGAGAATTCCACGTCGGAAGAAAGAAGGACATACATCAGGGAACATTTCCCGTGTATCGCAGACTGCGATATGTGTGGCTTATGCACAATATTCCATGGAAAAGATCCCGAACAGGTATATGATGATTATATAAACGGAATACGCTCTTTTGCTGACATATCAGATGATTATAAACATTGAATCGTAATTTGAATGACATATTTTCAATAGTATTTTATCCGCTTGGTTTGATCGCCGGGCGGATTTTTCGTTTAAAAAGCATGCATGTTTTGGTATAATTTATATGTTGGTTTTTAATATCCGGAACATGGCGAGTAGGGGAACGCGAGGCAGGTGACAATAATGGGTGAGGACAGGTGTACGGCCAGACTTGAATATGGTGAGAATCTCTTTGAAATTAAATGGTTTTTTCACAGTTTGGAGGATGAGCAATCGGGGATCCCATACAATTGCACTTTTGGTATGAGAGTTGTGTCGGAAGGGTTTTCCGGGGAAGCGTCCGGATGCGAACGCGATTATAAGGATATTAAAGAACTGGCAGCGCAGCTCAGGGCATTGATCGACTTTAAAGCCGACGAAGCGGTGTTCAGGGAGCTGGATTATAACTCTGAGATACACTTCAAGGGCGATGGTATGGGGCATATAACAGTATCCGGGATCTTGTACGGATACCTGGGACGGCAATCCATAAATTTCAGCTTTGAAACCGATCAGACTGTTTACCCTGCGTTTATAAACAGTCTGGAAAAGCTATAGACCTATTTTTAAGATTTTACTTGAAAAAGATTTTTAATCATATTAGCCTTTTCTCAGGACGTCCGAATCTATCCTAAGAGGAGGCTTTTTTAATGAATAAAGAACAACTGCACAGGTACATTTCCGAGAGCACCGGGAATGAGAGCAACATCTGCCAGATCTATGCCATCAAAGACAATGAGGTGGCACTTGATGATTGCTGGCATGGGTTTAAGACTTTAGACGCGATGAACGTGAACTCTGTGACCAAAGGAGTTATGGGGCTGCTTGCCGGGATTGCGCTGGATAAGGGCTATATCAAGAATGTGGACCGGAAGGTAATGGACTTTTTTCCCGATTACAGCGTTAAGCGCGGAGAGAAGACTATCTATGACGTTACCGTCAGGCATCTGCTCACGATGACGGCTCCTTATAAAGGCAAGTCAGAGCCCTGGAAGAAGGTTTGCACTTCACAGAGCTTTACGGCAGCAATCCTTGATTATCTTGGAGGACGAAACGGGATCACAGGTGAGTTCCGGTATGCTACGCTGGGCATTCAGATACTGGCAGGAATAATCGAGAATGCGGCCGGTGAGAAATGCATAGATTTTGCCAACAAAAATCTGTTTGAGCCGCTGGGGCTCCCGGAGCGGATCCCACACGGTGACAGCTCCAAGGAAGACCAGTTTGATTTCTTCATGAACAAAAATCCCAGGAAATATGAGTGGTACGCCGATCCTCAGGGCAGCGTTACCGCAGGCTGGGGATTATGCATGTCGGCAAGAGACATGGCTGTGATCGGTGCGATGGTGCTGAACGGCGGCTTGTACAATGGTAAAAGGATCATTTCCGAAAGCTACCTGAAAGACATGCTGGCACCTCATGTTAAACTTGGCGAGAGATTTGGCTTCATGAACTATGGGTATTTATGGTATAAGCCTTACGATGACAGAGAAGTTTATGCTGCAATCGGTGACAGCGGAAATATCATCTATGTAAACAAAGAGAAAAATGTATCGGTGGGAATGACAGGCACATTCAAGCCGAGGATCTTTGACAGAGTGGATTTTATTGAGCAAAAGGTGTTGCCGTCCATTGATGTTGGACTATAATAGATGTGTGCTGACATAAGCGGTAAGGAATGTTGGGACAGGAATAGGAAGAGGAGTGAGAAGTATGTGCAGTAAAGAAAGAAAAAGACAATTATCCGTAGACCTTACGATCATTGCGGTCACAGCGCTGATCGTACTGGTGCTGGTTATGGGTGTATGGGGGAGTGGGCTGAACAGTTTTGCGCATGATCAGACCAGAAATATAGTGTTTAGAGTTGCCGTCATCGGCATATGCTGTCAATTCGGTCTTGCGGGGCTGGGGATCACGATAGTGTGCCTGATCAGGAAAGAGAAATTCACTCAGTTCGGGCTGACGACAAAGAATATAGTTCCGGCTGTTTTATTGAGCCTTGCCTGCTGTATCCCCGACTTTATTTACTGTCTTGCGAAAGGGAGAGTACATGCGTGGTGCCCGTTCATAGATGTTAATACTACCCGGGAAGTGTTGTCGAGTGCGTTCCCTTATAATGTTATCGCATTCATCATAACGGCTGTCTGCTGGGGCTTCTTTGAAGGCTTCAACTATGCGGTCATAAGGGACAAGATCAGTGAGATGTCTCCTTCAAAATACCGTTTCTGGGACTGGGGCGCATTTGTGTGTGCGGTCATGTGTATCCTGATCCACGGAGCGGTAGGCGTGACTCCGGATGCTTTGATAGAAATGCTCACGACTATGATCCTGATCTATGGGATGCTGATCGTTAAGAAAGAAACCGGAAATGCATGGGGATGCGTAGCAATTTTCTTCGTTTACTGGAATGCTTTATAAGTATAATGGTACCGCTCGGCTTGATGGCCGGGCGGTTTTTGTTTATTGACAAAACTAATGAAAGTTAGTATAATGGCTAACAAACATAAGCTTACTGTAACTTGTATCTTATATGTACACGGAGGAATGCGGGATATGACAAGGAAAGAGGAGATAATTTATGCAACTCTGGAACTTGCTGCAGAGAATGGAATAAAGGGCGTTTCCATGTCGCAGATTGCAGACAAAGTAGGTATCAAGGCGCCGTCGCTCTATAATCATTTCAGATCCAAAGACGAGATAATAAAAGAGATGTACGGATTCTTAAGAGATCAGGCCCGGGCAGGCAGCAACGGAAGCGTACCGGACTATTCAAAGCTTACGGATAAGAGTACGGAGGAGATCCTGCTGGACTCCGTATCGGCGTATATGGGGATCGTTTCAGACAGGAATATGCTCCGGTTCTTTAAGGTTCTTTATTCGGAAAGACCCACAAATCCTATAGCGGCATCAATTATCGCAGAAGAGACGGAGCGCATGATCCGGTATTCCAGGAATATGTTCTATGCGCTTGCGGTTCACGGAAAGATAAAAAATGAAAATGTTGACGTTGCCGCGATGACATTTTCGCTGACCGTTCATTCCCTCATAGATTACCGAATGGATATGCTGACGGCCGGAACAGCGGATGAGTTCGGAGAAGACGGCAGCCCCGTTCCGAAGACTATTTTGGACTTTGTGAGATGGTTCAGCCATCAGATCGGAGGAGATCAATGAACAGAAAACTGATCAACTGGATGGGCCTTCTGGGAATAGGCGCACTTATATCTTATATTGCTGCGGCGTATTTTTGCAGGGCCGCATTTCCCGGATATAACTGGATGGAACAGGCGGTCAGCGATCTCTCGGCAGAGTCCGCACCTTCTCGGCAGTTATGGGATAAGCTGGCTGCGGTTTATTCGGCCGGAAGTGTGGTGTGCACCACATGCGTGGCCATATTTGTATCGGAGAATAAAGTTTCCTCAAAGCTTTTCCGCATAGGTATATATCTTCTTGTAATAATGAGCTGGATATCAAAGCTCGGATATCAGATGTTCCCGCTTGAAGATGCGGGCAAAGCGATCGGGGGCGTTGATGAAACTATGCATATGGTCGTCACAGCGTTTGTGGTTTCTCTTTCAATCACATCTTTTGTGATCCTTATAATAGCCGGGATCAAGAGAAAAGATGTCCGTGGCATCGGAATCTGGGCAGCCGTATTCTTCGCGATGATGTTAATGGGACCTATAGGAATGGCTTCGTTCCCGCCCGAGTATTTCGGTATAGGCGAAAGATTCAGTATCTATTCGGCCATAGGATTTGAAGCGGTCCTCGGGCTGTATCTCTTCAATGGATTTAAAGGGACGAAGATAGCTATGACGTGCTTACTCTTGAACACAACGTTTTAGAGTGATATTCCTTTTTGCGGTGAAAAGACAGAATTCTCGGGAAAATGCAGCGGGAATCGCAGAATTTCAAATCCCGCCGTAAATAGGTGTGCCGTGGAAAGTCTGGAGCGATGGCCTGACAAGTGCGCAGCTTGAGCATATACGAAAAATCGTGTGCGAAGCATTTGTCTTCAACGAACTGTTCCATAATTGGGGAACGGAAGAAGAACGCAGGTATACCGCTCCTGTTTGTCAGGATCTGAGATAATTGAAAACTCCGCTCTTTATCTGTCGTGTTTGTCTTCACGATACCATATGATCACAGCCAGAATGAATATCGTTCCGAAATACAGGAGCGATGCGTTAGACTTCGGATAAGCATCAAACAGCGTATTCCAGTCGTATATCGCTCCTATTGAATTGATAAAGGAATGATATACGGCGCAGGCCAGAACACTCTTTGTCGCTTTATAGATAGCGGCAGCCACAAACGCCCAGACAAAAATGGTGATCGAAAATCCGATCATGCTGTCGCCGTAATGGTTTGATGTCGGCTGCAGCCAAATGGGAAAGTGCCATACACACCAGATCACTGCTACGATGGACGTTGCGACAGGGAACGGAAATCTTTTCTCAAGCGCAGGCTGTAAGAAGCCGCGCCATCCTGTCTCTTCGGCAAATCCGACGAACGGCAGCATGATGATAAATCCGAGCGGCATCATGTACAGGGGCTTTCCGTTAGGTTCACCGCAGAAAATGGCAAATACCAGGGCACAAATGCAGAACATGCCGGTTATCAGGATAGTTTTCGCTTTTTGGGGCGTATAAAAAAAGCGCCTCAAATATTCTTTTACAGTGATATGTTCTTCCTTCCTGAGCACGATAAAAAGGGAAATGACCGGCGCCGGTGTTGTAAAGAGCATCCCTATGGCCGCATAAAGAATATATGCAATTGTCGGCTTGCCCGTTTCCGCATAACTGACCGAAGCAGGTTCAAGAATAAACATGATGACCTGGGCAAATAAGCTTACAAACAAAACCCAGCCGAGAAAATCGGCAACAGGCGCTTTTCTTTTTTCATTTATCCACATATCTTTTCTCCTCCATTCATGATCCCCGAGATCAACGCGTCAACGCCGTAGGAGAAGCTCTCATCCAGCGAGACTTTATCCCCGAAACTGCCGTGCAGTTCCAGCATCGCGAAGCCTTCCACATAGCCTCTTAGAGTCCTTAACACATGCATTTTTTGTACGTCGCTGAATTCCAAGGAATTCAAAACTGCATACAATGACGCAATTACTCCTTTTGTCATCTCCTGATCCTGTTCGGAGGTGTATGAATTATGCCAGCATACGGTTTCAAAAACTCCGGGATGCTCGTGCGCAAACTCGCGCAGTGCATAACACATGGCTTTTAAACCGTTTTCTCCCGCTTTGCCCACCGCAGATCTGGCGATCTTTGTATCTATTCTCTGCCAGCCGTATGTCATCAGAGCGTCCTTGATCTCTCCGAGACCACCCGGAAAATGCTTATATATCGACGGCGGTTTTATGCCAAGTTTATCGGCGATGGTCTTTACGGAAAGATTCAGAAATCCATCCTTATCGACAATCTCAACACACAGTTCGATTATTTCCTGCTTTTTCAAGAATTCCATGCCTCCTTGCTAATGTTATTAGTTTAATGGCTAATTCGATTAGCCAAATGCTAACACAATCTGTTTTGATTGTCAACACTTTTGATCCGAACGGAGTTTGTTCTTTAAAATACAAGGCGCTTTTGGTAAGATTTATATGTAAGTAAGATAAAGGAGACTGACACTATGCTTAAAGAAGGAACAAAGGCCCCTGATTTTTCTTTGCCGGATCAAAATGGGAAGATTCATTCTTTGTCTGAATACAAAGGACAGAGAGTGATCCTGTATTTTTACCCGAAGGACAACACTTCCGGCTGCACGAAGCAGGCGTGCGGGTTTGCCGAAAGATACCCGCAGTTTCGTGAAAAAGGAGCGATAATACTTGGAATCAACAAAGACACAGTAGCTTCTCACAAGAAGTTTGAAGAAAAATACGGTCTTCCGTTTACATTGCTTTCGGACACAAGTCTTGATGTGCTGAAAAAGTATGATGTCTGGAAAGAGAAGACCAATTACGGTAAGGTCTCGATGGGGATCGTTCGAACGACATACCTGATCGATGAAAACGGCGTGATCGTCCGCGCAATGGATAAGGTGAAGGCGGCGGAAAATCCGCAGGAGATGCTGGAGTTGATATGACAGGGCCGGAATATGAAAATACCTGATAAGAAAATCATAAAAGAAACGATAAATATTGCATGGCCGGCGGTAATAGAGTCCTTCTTTGCTGCTTTTGTGGGTCTTGTGGATTCATATATGGTGAGCGGACTGGGCAGCAACGCTGTTGCCGCGGTAGGCCTTACCACCCAGCCGAAGTTTATGGGGCTTGCCCTTTTCTTTGCAATAAACGTTTCTCTTTCCGCGCTGGTTGCGAGAAGAAGGGGAGAGGACAGAAAAGAGGATGCAAACAGGATACTGGTATCCGGTATTTTGTTTATAGTGCTTGCGGCAGTGATCATCGGAGCGGTACTGGTTGCTTTTGCTGATGGAATAATAAGATTCTGCGGTTCAAATCCGGACACCCATGATCTGGCAGTATCCTACTTCAGGATCGTCATGGGCGGTATGATCTTTAACTGTATCCAGATGGGTATCAACTCGGCCCAAAGAGGCGCAGGGAACACGAAGATCACAATGCGCACCAATCTGGCGTCGAATACGGTCAATGTCATATTTAATTACCTTCTCATAGGCGGTAAGCTCGGATTCCCCGCTCTCGGGGTAAGGGGAGCCGCTCTCGCCACGGTTCTCGGAACCGTTGTTGCGAGCGTCATGAGCATACGGTCTTTATTTGTAAAAGACTGTTTTGTCAGCATCCCGTTTATAGTTAAGAATAAGATCCGGCCGGCTTTCGACGCTTTCCGGTCTCTTATAAGAGTCGGATATTCTGTTTTTCTTGAGCAGATCCTGATGAGGATAGGCTTTATGGCGACTTCAATCATGGCTGCTAAGATGGGCACGGCGTCAATGGCGGCCCATCAGGTCGGAATGAATATCATGGGCTTATCGTTTTCTTTCGGAGACGGACTGCAGGCAACGGCAGTGGCGCTGATCGGACGAAGCCTCGGGCAGCGTGATGAAGCGCTCGCCAAAGAATACGGACGTACCTGCAGAATACTCGGATTGGGCATATCCTTTGTACTTGCGTGTGTGTATTTCTTCGGCGGCCATGCGATAATGTCGGCGTTCTTTATTGAACCTGAGATCGTTAAGATCGGCGTGGATATCACAAGGATAATCATTATCGTCGTGATCTTCCAGGTATCGCAGGTAATCTATATGGGGTGCCTCAGAGGTGCGGGCGATACCGGATATACCGCGCTTGCTTCCATCATCAGTGTAACGGTGATAAGAACCGCTTTCTCGTATGTCTTCGGATACACGCTCGGCTTCGGGATCAACGGCGTCTGGATGGGAATACTTGCAGACCAGGTATCGCGGTTTATCTTCGGCTCGATAAGATTTAAGAGGGGTAAATGGACAGCGATCAGGATTTAGCAATGAGGATTTCCATACCGGCGGATTCTGGGATTATCCCGATGAAACACAGAAATAAGGGTAAAGGAGTATTAAACAATGATCGTAACAATAAAGGATCCGAATGAAAAAAGAGCGATCGCAAGAGAGGTGCTTGAAGCACTGACGGAATGGTTTGAGGTCGAAGAGAGTCGGGAGGGTTATATCCGGGACTGTGCGGACTGGACTTTCCTTGCGGCAAAGGATGATGGCAGGAATATAGGATTCCTGTGCCTGAAGGAAACAGGGAACGCCACGGTAGAGCTCGCAGTTATGGGAGTGAAAAAGGACAGCCACAGAAACGGCGTCGGCCGTGAGCTTGTGGAAAGAGCGAAGGAAGCGGCGAAGGCCGACGGATACGAATTTATGCAGGTTAAGACTGTGAAGATGGGCGTATACGAGGATTATGACAGGACCAATCTTTTTTACATCAGCTGCGGATTCAAGGAATTAGAGGTATTTCCGCTCTATTGGGACGAGGCTAATCCCTGCCAGATTTATGTGATGTATTTGAAATAAGGAGCAGTCAATGGACACAATAGTTTTTTACGAATTGTCGCAGATGGAATGCTGCGGTGATCCCGCCCGAATACTTCAGACCCGTATCGGGGTCTGTAAGTGTGGCATATTCTCCGAGAAGCGGCCTTCCGTCCCGAATGAAAGGGAGGGGAGGCTTTCTTATAAGTTCCGGTTTTTCGGCTATCCCGCCGAGCAGTCTCTCCTCAAAAACAGTATAACTGTCCCAGGTGAACCCGATAGTCTTAAGGATATCCGCTCTTTCCGAACGTTCCCAGGTGCCCAGTTCTATACCGCCCAGAGTTTTTAAAACATAGAGGAAATATCTGTCACTCCCCAAAGTTATAAATACATTGATAGGCAACGTGCGTTAGAATATAATGATTTACGACAGCAGATACGTGAGGTAATTACTATGATCAGATTACGACAGTATAAAAGTATTGACGCCGAAAAAATCGCGGAGTGGGTAAAGGACGAGGATGCGTTCCTTAAGTGGGGAGGCAAACTTTTCTGCGAATACCCGATAACGGCTCAGATCATTGATGAGAAATACCGTTTGAAGAACGGTGACTGCAAAGAACCCGATAACTTTTATCCCTGGATGGCGTTTGACGATAACGGCGTTGTCGGACACTTCATCATGAGGTATCTGAACGGAGACAAAAAGACACTGCGCTTCGGCTGGGTAGTTGTGGATGATTCCGTTCGCGGCAAGGGTTACGGAACGCAGATGCTGAGCCTCGGCCTGAAGTACGCGTTTGAGATACTGGGCGTTGATGTCGTGACCTTGGGGGTGTTCGAGAATAACGATCTTGCCCATAACTGTTATAAAAAAGTCGGATTTAAAGACCGGGAAAAAGTGAAAAAGGAACCCTGGGATGTTATAGAAATGGAGATCAGGAGAGAAGACTTTGAAAAACGGATTTAAAATGACGATCAGGGCCGCGTACCTGGGATATGTGGTGCAGGCAATCGTGAATAACTTTGTTCCGCTGCTGTTTATCAGGATGCAGTCCGAATTCGGAATACCGCTCGGAAAGATAACGCTTCTTATCACAATTAACTTCGGACTTCAGCTTCTGATCGATATGTTTTCGACTCCGTTTATCGAAAAGATAGGCTACAGGGCGTCGATGATCATCTCCAATGCCTCTGTTATCCTGGGACTCGTTCTGCTCACGATACTTCCGGGAAAGCTCATGGATCCGTTTGCGGGAGTACTTCTTTCGGTATGTATCTATGCCATCGGCGGCGGTCTGCAGGAAGTGCTTGTGAGTCCGATCGTGGAGGCGTGTCCGTCCGAGAATAAAGAAATGCAGATGAGCCTTCTGCATTCGGCGTATTGCTGGGGGCATGTGGCGGTGGTCCTTTTATCAACCGTATTTTTTGCGATCGCCGGGATATCCGGGTGGAGGATCTTGGCAATTCTCTGGTGCATTGTTCCCGCGATCGATCTTGCGATGTTTACTTATGTGCCTATCGCAAGACTTGAAGAGAACACCGGTGAGAGCATCGGGTTAAAAGAACTTGCCTCTCAGGGGATTTTCTGGCTTATGTTCCTTATGATGTTTGCCGCGGGAGCCTCCGAACAGGCGGTGAGCCAGTGGTCGTCTGCATTCGCGGAAAAGGGGCTCGGAGTCTCAAAAACTCTCGGAGATCTGATGGGGCCGATGCTCTTTGCGATTTGCATGGGCGTATCAAGAACGATCTACGGACTCAAAGGACATAAGCTGAATCTGCGTGCCTTCATGGGCATGTCCACTGGCCTGTGCCTTATTGCGTATCTCATCATCGTATATGTTCCGAATCCCATGATCGTGCTGCTCGGGTGCGGCCTTGCAGGTTTTTCCGTGGGCATCTTCTGGCCCGGGACTTTCAGCACAGCTTCGGCAAATGTAAAGGGAAGAGGAACTCTTTTATTTGCGCTTCTGGCGTTGGCAGGCGATCTCGGTTGTTCGGGAGGTCCTACGCTTGCGGGAGCCGTAGCAAGTGCAGCCAATGACAACATGAGAGCCGGCATCGGCGCAGCCATCATTTTTCCGATTGTCATGGCAGTGGGGTTGCTCATCCTTCAAAGAAGACATAATAACGGACAGACATTGTAAGGAATAAAGTATTAAGGAGTTTGCTGATGAACTCATCGGATACTGCAGCTGAAAAGAAAACAGCGAAATTATATGACATTCATTGCCCTTCATGCGGTGCACCGGCGTATTACGACATAAGGAAGCGCATTTATAATTGCAGTTATTGCGGGGGCAAGGTCGGGATAGACCGGGCAAAAAGTGAAAACAAGGGCTTCCGTGAGATAAGCCGGAAGAAAATGCAGGAATCGCTGAAAAAATTCGAACTTCAGAAGGCCGTATGCACCGGCTGCGGCGCGGAAGTGGTCTTTGACGCCGGCGACGCCGTGGCAAACTGCGCTTTCTGCGGCAGATCGCTTGTAAGAAAAGCTTTTGTTAATGTTGATACCATACCCGAGCGCATAGTACCCTTCGCCATAACCGATGAGGAGGCGAAGGCCCTGCTGGCTGACTGGTGCAGTAAGAACAGTCACAAAAAAGAGGCCCGCGCGATAAGAAAAAGGATAGAAGATATTAGAGGCTTTTATCTTCCCTACGAACTGGTCAGGGGTCCCGTGAAATGCAGCATATTCCGTGTAGACGGCGGAAGCATATATGAATGCGGCGGTTTTGTTGACAAGGCGTTTATTAACTGCTCACGGAAGCTTGACAACCAGCTTCTGGACGCCATGGAGCCGTTTGACCTCGATGAGCTCAAAGAATTTGATTTCGCATACATTGCGGGACATCAGGCAAAGATGGGCGATATCTCCGGGGATGAGCTGATAAGGCGTACAGACGTCGAGGTCGGAGAAGATTATAAGCCCGAGATACAAAAGACGCTGGAAGCCCAAGCAGTAAGTGTTAATGCTTACTGCGACGATGTACTGCGGATGCCTGTCCTTTTGCCTGTATATTATCTGGCTTTTGACGGATATATGGCAGCGGTGAACGGGCAGACGGGCAAGGTCAGCGTACGGGCCCGGAAAGATTCGAAATACCTGCTCCTTCCCTGGTGGCTCAAGGCAATTCTTGCGACAATAGCTGGAACCGCTGGCGTTGCTTTGGGAATGTCCATTTTCGGCGCAGAGAAAGACCTGATATATGTGGCTGCCGGGTGTATTGCCCTGGTGCTCCTGTTTGTTTTCTTCACAGCCTACAGCCAGCAAAAAGAGGATTCGTTCGGACTGGAGTATTACCGAAAGATATTTACTTCCAAAGGCGGGCCTTATGTACGTGAAAGCGGCCGGCTTGTGCAGACAAAAGAAGAACGGGTAAAATCCGTGGCAAAGCCGGTATTCTTCATGGATATTGACGGACGGCAGCAGGAAGTTGAAATCCGGTTTACAACCGTTCTCAGAGTGATAAGGGCCCTGGCCATGATGCTCGGTATCGTTTTTCTCCCGGTCATTGTCGCGCTGCTTATAAACGGGTTTAACTTTTCGCAGCTGAATCTGGGCGGTTCCGCGGTGTGGTTTTGCATAGCAGTACCGCTTGCACCCGTATTTCTTATCAAATACGGCAGGATGGATATATATGATAATCCGTGGATATATATTATCGGCGGAAATGGGAAAAAGAAACGCTACAGAGCCAAACGTGACCCGAAAGAGGTAAGTGACACCAAAGATTTCTTAAAGGAATTCTTCAGACCGCCTCTTCTGTGGGTGGCATTGATCGTGATATTTTTATTTTGCACAATGGTCTGGCTGACGGCGTTCGGATGGGCGGAATAAGGAGACGGATATGGATCTTGGAAATGTGTATTTTGTCATAGGGACGTCCTATGCGGGGAAATCGACGATAGTAAAGAATCTCGCAAAAAAGCATAACGGGATAGCGCTTGAGGAGAATTACCACGATGAGAAGCTTCCCGAACTGGACAGCAAGGAATTTCCAAATCTGACATATACTCGCGATCTGCAGGACTGGCATGAGTTTATCCGAAGGACTCCGGACGAATATGTGACCTGGATAAACAACGTGAAAAAGGAATGCGAGACCGTCGAACTGCAGATACTCGAAGAGCTGCTGGCAAAGCCGGAGGTTCGCGATAAGAAGATATTTGTTGATACCAATATCTGCATAGAGACCCTGTACAGGATCTCCGATGATAAGCATGTACTCGTAATGCTGTCCGATCCGGAGATATCGATCCACCGTTTCTTTGACCGTCCCGATCCCGAAAAACAGTTTCTCTACAAGCTTATGTTGGAAGAGCCTGATCCGCAGGCGGCGCTGGACAATTACCGTGAGATCCTGACCAGGATATGTTCAAAGGAAAGCTACGATGAAATGGAAAGATCCGGTTTCAAAGTGATATACCGGGACGAGAACAGGACTGAGGAAGAAACCGTCCGGCTTGCGGAAGAATTGTTGGAAATAATCTAAAATTAATACATACCCCGGAAGGATTGCTTCCGGGGTTTTCTTAAGTTTTTATAAACTCATTGACAGAAGATATATCGCGGACTATAATGACACACAGTCATAATGACACCAAGTCACGATAAGACGAAAGAGAGGACTGAACATGGCCAGAGTAAGTCGGGATTACTATGAGAAGAAACGCAAAGAGATACTGAACGCAGCATACAGTGTGTGCTTGAGAAAGCCCATAACATCCGTGACGATGAAGGATATCATTGCGGAGACGGGTTATTCGCACGGCGCTATCTATAAGTATTACAGGGACCTGGATGAGGTGATCAGCGACCTGATGCTGAGGATCAACCGCGAGTATTCTTTCGATGACGATCTTCAGAAGATCATCCGCAAAAACGGAACCGGTGAATGGGAGACTGCGATCAGAGAGATCTGTTCCATGCTCGCGGAACATATGGTGAATATGGGAACAGATCTCGTTAAGATATCCCTCTACTGCGCTGTGTTTGCGGTCAGCGAACCGGAGAGGACCAAACAGATAGCGGAAAAGATCGGAGAGGAAAGCATCAGCCCGCTGTTGTGCTCGATCAATACGATGAAGACTTATCTGGATGAGGTTATTAAGATAAACAGACTTCAGCCGGCAAGAACTTCGGACGAGATCATCAATTTTATCATGACATATTACAGCGGCGTCGAGAATTCATATGTTCTATCCGATGCAAGCGGTGACCCGGATACGCAGAAAAACGGTCTTCCGGGGGAATTGTTTTCCGTGCTGGCCGATGCGCTGATACCGATGCTGGGAGCAGGCGGAGGGAACGGCAAGGCAGTCTGCGTCGAAGGATAAAAAGCTGCCCTCAGCGAAGAGAAAGGAAAAGAAATGAGGATGAAAAAAGTGATACTGCAAATATTAAAATGGACAGGCATAGTAATAGCAGGTCTTATAATACTCTTCTTTGTTGTACGTTTTATAGGACAGAGGATCAATGCCCGGACGCCAAAAGGCGGGATCAACGAATCCCTGTACGTTGATATCAACGGCTCAAAGCAATGGATAAATATCTATGGACAGAACAAGGACAATCCCGTGCTCCTGTTCCTGCACGGAGGACCCGGAGGCGCACTGAGCCCGTCGGCTTATCCTGTGCTGCGCAAACTGAGCGATATCTATACAGTGGTCAACTGGGATCAGCGTGCCTGCGGGCTCAGCTGGACAAAAGACATGAAGGGTACACAGGTAACGTTTGAACAGCTTCTTGAAGACGGAGAAGCGATGACCGAGTACCTTCTTGACCGCTTCGGAGTTGATAAGATCACCGTAATGGGTATCTCATGGGGCGCTGCATTCGGGGCAAATCTGGTCCTTGACCATCCCGAGCGTTACGATAAGCTGATCGCACTGAGCATGCTGGTCGACGGTATGGAAACCTTGAAGGCGTATAAAGAAATGGCGCTTGAAATCACAAAGGACGATCCCGAACTTCACAGGATCGCCGAGAATATAATGACCGAGCAGTCGGAATATGACAGCCTTCCGGTGGCTGAGCAGCTTGAGCGGGAACTCGCGTCAAGCGCCATTGATGAAAAGTACCTGCGCGATCCGTATAAAGGCGATTTTAACCAGACGCTGGCTTTGATCTTTAATCCGGACTATTCGCTCAGGGCGTATTTCAATGTTCTGGCTTCGCTTCCCAAAAATGTTGAAAGTCTTGATGAAAGTTACTGCTATTACTTCTGCTTAAGCAACGGTTCGTATAAAGTGATCTCCGTACTCGACAGGACCGATTATAAGGTTCCTGTATATATTATCATGGGAAATAAAGACTATATTGTCATGACTTCGGTCACGAAGAAATATTTTGACAGCATAACTGCCCCCGCAAAGGAATATTACGAAGTAGAGGGAGGCCACGACGCTACTATGCTCAGATCCGGGGAGTTATCGGAGATCGTTCACGGCATACCTCGCTAAAGTCTTTTTCCTTGACAATCTCACAACTGTCGGAAATACTGTATCTAACGGTTGATGGGGAGGAACACAGATGAAGATCTATTTCGCAAGGCACGGGCAGACCGACTGGAATCTGCAGGGGAAAGTGCAGGGGGCCACGGATATTCCCTTAAACGGGAACGGAATAGCTCAGGCGCACCGGTTGTGTGAAAAGATAAAGGAAGAGAATATTGACCTTGAAAAAATATATACCAGCGATCAGATCAGGGCGATCCGGACTGCGCAGATAGTCGATGAGCAATACCACGTCGGATACGAGATCGTAAAAGGCCTTGAGGAAATGAGCCTCGGAGATTTCGAGGGACATACCTGGGATGAGATCAACGAATTGTTTCCAAAGGAACTGCAGTATTGGAACGAAGACAGGCGGTATCACACAAGTCCCAACGGGGAATCGTATCAGATGGTCATTGAACGGTTATTTGCGGCCCTGGACCATATCATAGGACAGCATGATGTTTCCTCGGATAAAAATCTGCTGATAATATCCCACGGTGCCGTTATCGCGACGTTGACAGCGATACAGCAGGATCCGCCGTTCTCGGATTACAGGATAACGGTGGAGAACGCCACGCCGGTGGAATTCAGCCTTGAGAAGCTGGAAGAGATAAGAGGAAGATTGTGATGAAAAATCCGTTTTGACCATATCGGCCAAAACGGATTTTTGTTGAAAAAAAGTGCGAAATATGATATAGTTACCCTACAGAAATATAAAATAAATTTGAGGCGATGGGTATGGACAATTTGCAGAAGGACTATCAGGAACTGGAGAGAGAGCTGCAGGATGTACAATTAAGAATAAAGCAACTTAGAAAGGGCAATCTTAGAAAGAAAACGATAAAGGGACGTGAATACTATTATCTGCAATATCGGGAGAATGGTCACGTCCGAAGCATATATGTGCGATCGGAAGCGATGGATAGAATACAGGGAGAGATAGAAGAGCGAAAAGAATATGAACAAGCCGCTCGTGAAATGAAGCGCAGGCTGGAAAAATACGCCTTACTGATGGGCATACACAGAACCTACCGTCCTGTTAAAAAAATAGATTACGTCGCATATACTTTGTTCATGTCGAAGGTTGCGCATGATTACAAATCTCTTGAGCGGGATATATTTATTGATAAATACAGAGTGTCTAAATATCGGGGCCTTGAGAAGCGGTATTTGGCGGGCTTCTTTGATTATATCAATAATATTGACAGACATAATATGCGACGGACAAATGACCTGGTGCTGGATCCGTATACCTATCAGATGTACTTCAAATACGGAGATAAAGAAATCCTTGAAGAAGAACTCAAGAACGCTATTCCGGCCTTTCTCAATCAGGGCCTTTTGATCACAAATGTGCAGGAGGCTGTAAATGGGACATATGGTAAATGATGAATACCTGTATAGTGGGTTTTGAGCGAATATGTTATACTAGCTATACGTTTACTGTTTAAAGTTATTTGTTTTTCGGCAGAGTATTTCGGAGGTCTTATGATCATTTACGATGATACATTGAGCAATTTTTCAAATGACGTTATTATGAACCGCATCTCAGACAAATTATTGGATTCGCTGCGAGAGAAGCAGTTGCTGGGCGGGAGTGACAGTGAGGTTAATTCATGGAATAATTCCCTGCATTTTATGAAGGACGTTCTTGATACGGAAATTATCCCCCGTGATTGTGAAGTTGCGATAGAGTATAATATTCCGCAAACATCGAAGCGCGTGGATTTCATGATCATGGGCTCCGATAGGAACAATGTCGATCATGTGGTCATCGTTGAACTTAAGCAGTGGGCAAAGGTTGAAAAGGTAAATGACTATTTCCACCATTCGGTAATGTCTGATCTGCGAGGCGGCGAGCCTGTAGCGCATCCTTCATATCAGGCGTATACATATAAAAGCCTTCTTCTGAATTACGGCGGAGCTGATGACCTTGCGGAGGACTCGCTGAATCCCTGTGCATATCTGCACAACATGGCAGATTCTTACAGACCTGTCCTTGAGGATGATATGTATTCGGAATGGACAAAAGAGGCTCCTGTATTTTTAAAGACCGATGTTGAGAAGCTTCGTGACTTTATCTGTCAGTATATTACCGCAAGATCGTCTGATGACAAATTGCTGTATAAGATAGATTACGGTAGGATCAAGCCTACAAAGAGTCTTCAGGATTCGATAGATTCCATGCTCTGCGGCAATGAAGAGTTTGTCATGGTAGATGAGCAGGCCGTGGCATACGATTACATCATGAACGCCATAAGACGAGCGCAGGATGACAAGAAAAAGCATGTGATCATCATTCAGGGAGGTCCCGGTACGGGCAAGTCGGTACTTGCGGTAAATGTTCTTGCGGATTCAATCTCAAAGCTTGGTCTGAATGCATCATACATTACCAAGAATAGTGCGCCGAGACATTGTTACGAAGCGCTTCTTGCGCATGGAAACGCAAAGAAGATGGTAAACCTGAAGATGGCTTTCAGATCACCGCATTCACTGCCTTATGTTCCGAGAGACGGTATCGATGTCGGTATATTTGACGAAGCCCACAGAATGCAGCACAAGCCCTATATGTACAAGGGCGACGATATGCTCAGAGATGCGATCAAAGCCTCAAAGGTGTCAGTATTCTTCGTAGACGAGGATCAGAGGATCACGGTAAATGACTGCTACGATGTGGCTGCAATAATGCGGTATGCCCGGGAGCAGGGCGCGATCCTTGAGACCTTAGAACCTTTCGAGCTTAAATCTCAATTCAGATGCAACGGAAGTGACGGATATCTGGCATTTATCGATGATGTCCTCGAACTTCGTGCAACAGCTAACAAGACGCTCGACAAGGATTCCTTTGAATTCAAGGTCTTTGATGATCCGGGAACGCTTCGTGAAGCGCTTCGCATATACAATAAAGTTCGCAACAGATCGCGAATGTGCGCCGGATATTGCTATGACTGGAATGTAAAGAATAAACGCGGCGACTGGGATGTGGTCATCGAGGATTTTCATGCGAAATGGAATCTTGAGGATGATGAGATATTTGCGATCAACGAGAACTCTTTTGAGCAGATTGGCTGCATTCACACAGTGCAGGGAATGGAATTCGATTATGTCGGTGTGATCATCGGAAAGGACCTCGTGTACCGTGATGGGCACGTGATGACAAACAGAAATGCCATTTCGAAGGACGATCATACCAGTAAGATTAAGAATTGTAAGGATGAAGTACTTGCTGACCGCCTTATCAGAAATACATATAAAGTTCTGCTTACAAGAGGACAAAAGGGATGCTTTGTTTATTGCGAAGATCGTGAGTTGAGGGATTATCTGAAACAGAGGACAATTTGAAGCATGATCCTATAATTATGATTGGCTTGAATAATTAAAAAAAGAGCCCCGCTTTAGTTATAAAGCGGGGTTCTTTTTATATCATCCGCGTTTCTGCGCTCTTTTTCTGATACCTGCGGCGATCGCAAGATATAATCTTCCGACGCAGAGGAGGAACAGCAGGAGAGCAAGTATCCACCATGCGCAGCCCATGAAGGGGAGCTCTTTGGAGAATCCGAAGGCGCCTGCGGGGCTTCCCCAGTTCAGGAAGAAGTACGGATAGTTGATGCCTTCAATGAATTCCCAGCCGCGTACAAATCCGATGCCGGCATAGATCGCGTAAAGGATAGGAGGAACGATAACCCAGATGGTATTGCGGTTTTTGATCTCAAACGCAGGGCTTACGACAAAGAAATCGATTATCGCTGCTAAAGGAACTATAACATGGGTAAGCGTATTCTGGATATTCCATGCGCTCGCCCAGAATGTGGGTGCCAGAACAAACGCGAATACCATTCCGGTCAGAGTGATCGAAACCGTTCCGACAAACTTGATCACGGCCCATGCATTGTTTATGGGCTTATTCTTAAGGAGAAGGCAGCAGCCTATAAGGCTGATCAGAGCGACTGCAATATTTGACTGGATCGTAAAGAACATGAACACTCTGCTGCCGCCCATGAAGGAATGTCTTCCGGCATAAGCGCTGAGAAGCGTTCCGATCACGGCTGACAGGAAAACTACGGTTTTAAGTACAATGCTGATATACTTTCTTGCGGGGGACAGTTTATTCATAAAAAAAGGTCTCCTTTTAAAATTAACTTTGATACAATTATATTTTGCAAAATTGAATTTGTAAAGAAGGACATTATAAAGCTTTTATAAACTATCTGTAAATTAGCCTGTTAAGAGGAAAATTATCTGAATAAACATTGAAAAAATATTTAAACCGATGTATAATAATTATCTACGGTACAGAGGGACCTATGATTTCTATGGGATCAAACTTTTCGAAAGAGAGTAGGAAGGGAGAAATCTATGTGGGAATACATCTTTGAAGTCCCGATATTAATGATATTGGCGATAATCCTGGCTTTTTACTTTTCAAGGCCCAGGCTTCCCATCAGACGAAATCTGGTTTTTGTTCATTTGATCCTTATAGAGACGCTGACCATTATTCTCGATGTGTCGGCGAGTGTGGCGGATAACGATTATGCGTCATACAGCATCATGCTCTTAAAGGTCCTGAATATGTTCTATTTCATTGCCTTTTTCGAAAGAGCCTACATTATGTATCTGTTCACGGTAAGCGTTTTAAAAGACTCGATGCGCAGAAACATGATGATCAGACATCTTATCAGGCTGCCTTTATATCTCGGTATCTTTTTGTCAATTCTTTCAGCGGCGATCGGTTCGGCCATTCATCCTTATCTGCTTTTTTACATTGACGGGAGCGGTTATCATCCCGGGGAATTATACAATATCCTGTATATCTGCGGCTTCTTTTATGTGCTGCTGTCCTTTGTTTCATGGGCACTGTACAGGAAGAATCTCGGCAGAAAACTGCATAAATACGGTATCGTTTTTTACAATATGATCATCCTCGCATCGATGGCGGTCAGGCTGTCAATGCCCAGTTACCTGGTTATGGATACATTTATCCTGATCGCGATCCTGGTCGTATTCCTTGCCTTCGGCAATCCTGAATTCTACCTTGATCTGAGAGGAACGGCTTTCAACAGAGTGGCATTGATGGAGCATATAGAAGAGAACAGGGAGCAGCTGAGGCTGGTGCCGTTCGGCGTGGTGATCCATAATTATTTTGAAATGAGGGATATCTACGGTACCGCGCAGATAGAAGAGGGATTCGCGCTGATCGCAAGATACCTGAAGCGTATATTCCACAAAGGGATAGTCTTTTACTGCAGAAAGGGACGCTTTGTTGTGCGTGTCCGGCAGGGGAACGATATTGCCGAAAAGATTCGCGGAATGACGGAAAGATTCAACGATCCGTGGAAATCGGAGAATACAGAGCTTTATCTTTCGGTGGATTTCGCGACCTTTGAGCTGGTAAAGGAAATGCATACTTCCGAAGTATTGCTCAGAACCATGCTGAGATCGCTCGATAAGGCCGGCAGGAGGGAAAGCGAAGATCTGCTTGTAGTAACTGAAGAGGATATCAGGCGGATTGAGAGAGAGAAGTGGGTCAGACAGTGCATTGAGTCAGCTATCGACGGCACCGGCTTTGAGCTTTATCTTCAGCCTATCGTCGATGCCGCGACAGGCAGACCCGTAGGGGCGGAAGCTCTGTCAAGGATAAAGGATCCCGAAGGAAATATCATTTCTCCGGAAATCTTTATCCCTGTTGCCGAGAGCAGCGGCCGCATAAACAGGCTGGGTGAGCTGGTATTTGAGCGAACATGTGAGTTCATCAAAGAAAAAGGACTTAAAAGCCTAGGCATGCAGTGGATCAATGTAAATCTTTCTCCCGCGCAGTTTTTGTGCACCGATCTGGCAGAGAGGTATTCGGAAATAGTTGAGAGATACGGAGTCGATCCACAAACCGTGCATCTTGAGATAACCGAGGGAGCCTTGGTGGATGAATGTTTCCTACAGAGGCAGATCAAAGCGTTCGGCGAAAAAGGCTTCATCTTCGTACTGGACGATTACGGTACGGGATATTCTAATCTGGCCAGGCTGAAAAGATGTCCGTTTGCCAATATAAAGCTTGATATGAGCATTGTATGGGACTATTGCAGGGAGCCGGATGAGATACTTCCCAACATGATACGCGCATTTAAAAACATGGGCTTCGCGATCACCGCCGAAGGCATTGAGGATGAGAATATGGTGAGCACCATGAAGAACATCGGGTGCGATTTTATCCAGGGCTATTATTATTCAAAGCCTGTTCCGGCCGACGCATTTGCTGAGATGCTGCACGGGGTTAACTGCTGATGATATGAAAAGAATAACCCATTACCGACAGTACGGTAATGGGTTGTTTTTATTTCTTTCTGTAGATCATTTTCTCCCGTTCGAGCAGACCTTCCCTCATACTGTTCCCTGCTGATCCCGAATTCCTCATTGGGGTCATACTTTCTGATACTGTTTAAAAGAGTGTTCTTACATTCTAAGATCTTTTCCTTAATATTCATCATTTCGGTCAGGTATGACTGCTGTATGTTTTTAATTTCCTGTAAATGTGCCTCAGCCTCGGCTATCTTGTTTTCGAAAGCCATGGCCACTGCCAGATCGTCCTTCGTGATAAGATCTTTTATTTCATCGATGGAAAACCCGGCCTTTTAAAGGTTCTTGATCTTTACAAAGGTGATGGCCTGATCCTCATCATAGTTCCGGTAACCCGTCCAGGGATCCACATTAACCGGTTTCAGCAGATCGATGCTGTCGTAGTATCGGAGTGTCTTGGGATTACAGTCACAAAGCTTTGCAAATTCCTTAATTGTCATACCGTTTCCTCCTTTCGAGGCATTTATATCATTACAGTTAACTGGAAGGTCAAGCGTTGTTTGAAAAAAATTTATTTTTTTTAATAATAACGTATCGGAATGGGGATGGCAATCGAAAGACTGCGTATTATAATGGAAACAGAGAGGAGATATTTAAGTATGGAAGAAGTAAGACTTGGTATCATAGGTATCGGCGCGATGGGATCGGCTCACGCGACAAATATAATAAATGGAATGGTGCCTCATCTGAGGCTGACAGCAGTTGCGGATATCAGACCTGCGAGGCTGGACTGGGCAAAGGAAAAACTTCCCGGTGTGGCTCTGTACTCTGACGGCAGGGAAATGATGGATTCGGGCGTATGTGACGCAGTCCTGATCGCGACACCGCATTATCTGCATCCCGGGTTTGTGATCTATGCCCTGGAACACGGTCTTCATGCGCTCAGCGAGAAGCCGGCGGGCGTTTATACAAAGCAGGTCCGCGAGATGAACGAGGCGGCTGCAAAGAGCGACAAGGTGTTCGCGATAATGTTCAATCAGCGCACCAACTGCGTGTACCGCAAGCTGCATGAGATGATCGAAAGCGGTGAGCTCGGCGCGATGAAGCGTGTAAACTGGATCATTACGGACTGGTACCGCACCCAGATATATTATGACGCCGCGGGCTGGAAGGCTACATGGGACGGAGAAGGCGGAGGCGTTCTCTTAAATCAGTGTCCCCATCAGCTCGACCTGCTTCAGTGGCTGTGCGGAATGCCGACAAAGGTCCGTGCCTTCTGCCATGAGGCCAAATGGCATGATATCGAAGTGGAAGATGATGTTACGGCCTATCTGGAGTTTGAGGGCGGAGCCACCGGCGTTTTCGTGACGACCACCGGTGATGCACCCGGAACCAACCGTCTCGAGCTTACATTTGAGATGGGTAAGATTGTCTGTGAAGACGGAAAACTGATCTTTGACAGACTTAAGGAAAATGAGCGCGAGTTCTGCAGAACGGCGCAGGGCGGTTTCGCAAAACCCGATATGGAACGCATCGAGATCGGAACGGACGGAATGAACGAGCAGCATATCGGCGTATTAAAAGCATTTACGGAGCATATTCTGAACGGGGCGCCGCTCGTGGCCGGCGGAGAGGAAGGCATCAACGGACTTACCATCTCCAACGCCATGTATCTGTCGTCGTGGCTTGACAGAACAGTCGAACTTCCGCTTGACGAGGATCTGTTCCTAAGCGAACTGAACAAGCGCAGACAGACTTCGAAGGTTAAAGAAGATAAGGGTATCGTATTTGATACAAAAGGTACGTATTAAGCTTGGAAAGCGTTGACGGATATACCGGGTTGCATTGAATGTCTCAAGGTGGTATAATATTAGTTCGTGGAGATTGCTCCCGAGACTTCTGAAAAGCCCGTATTCCGAGCGAATGCCTGTTTTTCAGTTGTTTCGGAATCTCCACGCACAATAATAAGGAGGTACTGTATGTACAAGACATTTTCAATTGAGCTTGCAGGCAGAACACTTTCCGTTGATATCGGAAGAGTAGCTGCACAGGCTAACGGCGCCGCATTCATGCATTACGGCGACACAACCGTTCTTTCGACAGCGACAGCGTCGGACAAGCCCAGAGACGGGATCGATTTCTTCCCCCTGAGCGTTGAATACGAGGAGAAGCTCTACGCGGTAGGCAAGATCCCCGGAGGCTTCAATAAGCGTGAGGGTAAGGCGAGCGAGAACGCCATCCTTACCAGCCGTGTTATCGACCGTCCCATGAG
>JAEEGH010008784.1_pt1 | contig 23760 bp, 18 predicted proteins | sample 9134181 | NCBI WGS metagenome assembly JAEEGH01 (sample SAMN16246544, study PRJNA631951) | gut metagenome | biome: gut microbiome; feature: rumen; material: DP-attached | host: Bos | place: Iran: Karaj | collected 2018-10
GGTATGTATGATGGAACTTATTTCCGCGATACCTTGACCTTTGATGTTGTTCAATTCATTTTCAGCTGCACAGGTACTGCTGCAAAAAATATATCTGTAAAAATCAAAGTTTCGAATACTGGCACCGACAGTAATGACTACATCATTCTTACTCCAACTTCTAACTTTAACATTAATATCAAAAAGGTAACCGGCTCTGGTTCAAGTGAAGTAGAAACAGAAATATATATCTACGATGATTTATCAACCGATTCAACTACAAGCTCACTTATCTATACTGTACCAAGAGATATATCAATTGGTTTACACCGTATTTATATTACTGCCGAATACAATGGAATTACAAAGCAAGAAATTGTAAATACCAATCTATCCGGCTTAACTCAAACTCAAAGCGGTACATTCAACAGTACAACAACACTTTCCAGTTCAGAAGTTTTCATTGCAAACAGGAATCTCACAATACCACAGCTTATTGCCAGTAACCATGAAGTAACGCAGGGTGAGTATGAACAATATATGACTTATTACGGAGTAGCTACAAGCAATAATTCATACAAGCCAACTGAAGATTTAGGTCTAGGTTCTGATTATCCAGCTTATTTTGTAAACTGGTACGAAGCAATTATTTATTGTAACTTAAAGAGCATTGCAGATAACCTTACCCCAGCCTATTACCTTGTCAACAGCACAGGTGCAGAAATTGGCGGTACCGGCAATGGAAGAAATCCTTCTTCATGGCTCAACACAAATGTGAGTGGAACAAATATAGCTGTTTTCAACGGGAAATATTATTACAACAGTACAGCTACATCAAATGAACTTGATTATAAAGGTGAAACAGACACTAATGGTGGAATCCGCTTTGACCAGAATGCAAATGGCTGGCGCCTTCCAACAGACGTCGAATGGGAATACCTTGCTCGTGGCGGAAACCTTACCGCTACCGATCAGACAACCTACAGCGGAAGCAATACAATAAATGAGGTTGCGTGGTACAGTGAAAACAGCGGTATTAATGGAGGAAGCTACAACGATGGTGGAAAAGCCCATGAAGTAAAAACAAAACTGCCTAACTCCTTGGGTCTATATGATATGAGCGGTAACGTATTTGAATGGTGCTGGGATTGGCAAATAAATGACTCGGATAATATAGACATCAATACACCTTATACTGGTATTACATCTGGTATTAACCGTGTTCTTCGTGGCGGTGCTTGGGACAGCAGTGATACTTACTGTGCAATTTCTTACCGTCGCAGATACGATCGACCACTCACCCGTAACAGACAAGTTGGTTTCCGTGTTGTTCGCACCCTTTCTGAATAAAACAACGGTTGCTTTTTATGAACAACCAAACGGCATCGTATAAAAGCAACCGAAGAAACTGAGTTACAAGAATTTGTTAGATGTTTTATTCCATCGGATTTTCTATAAAGTTCTTGAAAATCATTATGTCTTTTATCTTAAGCGAATAAGTTGAATCAAGCTCATAACGGAAAGAATCTTCACTTATAAGAGGTACTGCAAAGGTATATGTAAAATCTTCATAACCTTCTGCGGAAATCTCAAGATTAAAAGTAAAGGCTTTCTGGATTCCGGCTTTTTCTGCAGGAATAGATTTTACCCAGAAAGTATAGGCGCCTTTGGTACTCTTACATGTTACATAAGGATTTATCCAGGTTTTATCTACCATTTCTGCCGGTTCACCATTAATTTTAAGGGTAAGCTTAGCACCAATAACCGGTTCAAAATTAGAACCATCAAGAATCTTACCGGAGAAAGTAGAAAAATTGAACGCAGGCTCCATAATCGGCTTCATCATACAGTCGCTTCTATCCTGAGAATGGAACGGACGTTTGGTAGTACTAACAATTCTCATCCCCTCCAAAGTAAGCTCATTTATATCTGCAAAAAGCTGATGATCACTAAAAACTTCTGATGAATGAGTCACTCCTCTACCGGAAACAACATATTTAGGCGGGATTCTGTTCAATACATAACTTATAGTATCTAATCTGCAGTTCTGACAATCACAGGTAAGCCAGTTTGATTTTTCTGCTTTTACCTGCTCATACAATTCGTTCACATGCTTGCTTACGATATCTTCCATAATATTATGTACGTTCATACTTTTTCTCCTACATTATTATTCTTTTATATAATTATAGTTCATAAAAAAGCAAATCGCAAATAAAAAGTTTTGTATTTTTTTTAGCTATTCTTATGTTATTTAGCTATTTTTTACTTGACAAATCCAGAAACCGGTATTATTTTATATTCAGAGGATGAGAGTTTATGAAAAATAGTACACTTATGGGGAAAATCTTTTCCCAAATCGGTATTTTTGTCGTTTCCGGTCTGCTCGCCGGTATATTGCTGCTTGCAATTCAGGCAAATAAGCTTCCTGGTATAAAGCAGGGTGTTCAACAGGTTCCTCAAAAGGAAGATGTCACACCGAGTGATAAAGAAAGTCCCATTGAACAAAATCAGGAAAACATTTCGTATGAAATAACAGCTGATTATTCGGCGTATGATAAAAAAACACAGACAAATCTCGGCATCATAAAGGAAGTCCAAAATAATTTTATTGAGAATCTGTTCCAAAAAGATTTAACATCAATAACTCCAAATATATCAAGTTCATCTATATTGTTAATTACACAAATAACTTCAGACATATCGAAGTCATCAAACGAAACAAAATTATCAGACATACAAACCACATCAAAAATAATAGAATCATCAAATACATCTACTCTATCAAATGTACCAAAATCATCAACTATATCAAAATCATTAAACATATCAGAAACATCAATTACATCTAAACCATCTAACAAAACGATCTCATCTGTTGCACAAAATAACTTGAGCAAATTGCCAGTAAAACACAAGTTTTCCGTTTCAGCAGCCTGTGGTATTTCACCTTTATTTTTTGCAGGACACAACTTTGCTAATGATTTTTTCCAAGACAACTCCGTTATTTTTTCACCGGTAAGCACTATAGGATTAACGTTTCCGCAAAAAAGCGGTTTTACCTATTCAATATATTTATCAGCTGCCTCATCATCACTCAATTTAAAATCGCCACAGCTTTATGATTCTATAAATCTGAATTTTAAAACCAGCTTCATTCTTACCAAAATTGATTTTTCAATTATGCATAAAATCTTTTCGGAAAAGAATCTGGCTGAAGTTCACCTTGGAACAGGATTATTATTCTTCAACAATCCTTCGTGCATAATAAATCAAACTTCTTACAACAAAAACAATACGGTTGATTATGCTTTTGATTTTGGTTTCTCATTAAAACACTTTTTTTCAGAACACTTTTTTACATCCGCAGTTTGTGATTTTTCGTTAGTTTTCCCTTACACTGAGCAGCTTTTTATTATTCAGCCCGCTCTTATTGCAGGATTAAACTTTTAGAAAAAGGCAAAGCTTATGATAAATAAAAGATTACACCTTTTTGTTTGTATAACTGTAAGTCTCTTCCCTGCACTACTCTTATCATCTTGCAGGCAGAATGATAAAAGCCTTTATGATTTCCTTTATGAAAGTCTTGAAGATTATATACTCACAGAAATATCTCCCGATAATATTCAGCTTATATCAGACAAAAAAGTAACGCTGGATAATAATATCAATGAGAATTATTCTTTTACTTTTGATGTTGTAAGAGAGAAAAATCTTCATAATACAGAAATAAACTGCAAAAATAAAACATTTGAAAACTTTTCTTTCCAAAAGAATGACATGATTTTTCTTAAGGAAATAATTACACCGGTGGCAGCTCCTGTTCCTTTGTATTTAAGCTTATACAGAGAATCTGAGCTGATAATTCAACAAGAGGCGGATGAAGGTTTATGTTTTTCGAATAAGATTTTTCAATTTCCAGGAAAATATATTCTGACCGTCACTTTTCAAACAAATCAAATCATACAGGAGGCATGTTTTCAAATAGAAATTAATTAAATCAAAAACAATAACAAAACACAAGGAGAGTTTATTATGAACAAGAAGAATAAAAACAACAATTTTATTCTTATCGAGCTGTTTACAATAGTAACAGTTTTTTCGGCATGCAGCTTTGGAGCTTCAAAACGAGAACTTCCTGCATTGAAACCTCAGGCTGCATTTATTACAGTTTCCGTTCAGGAACCATTCAGCCCGCTTACTGCAATTCAAAACAGAAGTGCAGTACCTTCTTTACCCTCTGATAATGCAATCGAATACGAAATTAAAGCAACGTGTGGAGAAAAAAGTGTTACACAAAACCAACCGGTTTCTGGTAGTACAATCTTTCGTCTGGAAATTGAACCTGGCCAATGGGAAGTTCAGGTAATCGGTAAAAAATCAGAAACACAGATTTCACAAACCTCGCAATCTTCTCAAGCAAATGATGATATTCTATTCGGGCAGCAGACAGTCTTTGTTGATGAATATGGAAATTATGACATTACTGTTCCTGTCTATTTTATTGAATCTGGAACTGGAAATGTTCAGCTTAAAATTGATGTAAAAGATACTGATATTGACAGGCTGTTGTTATGCGGAACTAACACAAACCTCGATAAAGAATATTTCAGAGATTCAGAAGGAATTATCCATATAAATGAATCTGACATTCCAGCAGGAACTTATTCTGCAGTATTCAGCTTTTATCAGAACATTGGAAATGATTCTTCACCAAATTATGCACTTGTAATTTCTTTGCAGGAAAAGCTTAATGTCCGTAAAAATCTTATTACCGATTCCTGGAAAAAATCAGGCGATACGCTTTATCTTATTGAACAGCAGAATGCAGATAATACAGAAACCAAGTTTGTATTAACTAACAATATTATTACAGAGCTTGTAAACTCCAGTTTTTTTGTTTCAAGTACTGATGAAAATCAAAGAAATCTTAATTTTTCAGAAACAATACCAGCTGATTCAAACGCTGGCTCCTGGCTTGATCCGTTTGTTACTCTGCAGACAGCCATAAACAAAATAATTGCAGTTGATAATAACAGCAGTAATTCAATTCCATATACTATTTACGTTGATGGCCCGGTTGACGGAACCTTCTGTTATGAAAACTCTGTAACTTCTCCGCTCGCAATTACAATAAAGCCATACATAAATCCTACAGGTCAGACTTCCGCACGATTGACTGGAAATACAGGAAACAACAATCAAAGCAATTCAACTTTTACTGTCGGAAACAATTTTTCTTTCACTTTTTCTGATATTCCAGTTGAAGATTTGAATCTTGTTACAGAAGATGATGGAAAGCTTATTCTTGCAGGAAACACTAAGCTTGAAAACAATTACATTCTTCTTACCGGAGATTCCAGGCTCTATCTTGAAGATATTACAGCTGACACACAAAATCAGAACTCTGTTATTGCAAAAATTAAGTGTGAGAACGCGGAAGAAGGCAGAATCATTATCGAAAGCAATAATGAAGCAGAGCTTTCAGCCGGTATACTAAGCAGATTCAGATTACAAAATCCGGGTTATTATCTTTCTTATGATGCTGTAACAAAAAAAGGCGTAATCCAAGGTTCAAGACTTTCCATACGACTGCCAAAAATCGGTGGCTGTACAACGCAAATAACTGCACTTTCAGAAAACAATTCGTTAGTTCATTCTAACACAAACGGTTTTACAATCGCTTCCAATTATTTTTCTGATAATGATGAAATCATTTTTACAGCCCAGGTTGAAACTCCAGACTACGATTCTGAAAACAACAGGATAATAATTCCATCAGCAGAAATTGTAATGAAGCTTTATGCAGGTGCTATTCCCGTTATTTCCAGCAACGGTAATTTGTCTGTTACAAAGGGCTTTGTACTTTCGGGTAAATATATTCTTGAAGCAAGCTATGAATATGATGGTCTTACATACGATTCAAAATCGTTCATAATTCTAAGGTAATTCTACAAATGAAAAAGGCTTTCTGGTTTATCATTTTATTATTCTCTGCAGTTTTGTTTACAGCTTGTAATCATATACAAACAGGCAGTCAAAACCAATCTGAAACGGATTATCAAAACAACTGTCTTGTTTCTGTGCGGCTTTATCAACAACCAGAAAGCCTTTTTTCCAGAAGCGCAATTCCATCATATTCTGAAAACGATTTCACTCACCCTGAAAATCTTCAATGGCAATTCACTTTTATCAATAATAATTCCTTACAAACTCTTTCTTTTAATTCACAGGAATTACAGAAAAATGAATCGGGTTTCCTTATACCTGTACCGCAGGGAAGCTGGAATATTTCAGCAACAAACACTTTTTTTGAAGGCAGTCTTTCGAACATTGAAATATCAGATACAGGCTATTACAATATTGAACTTCCCGTATTCTTTATAACTGACGGCACCGGAACAGCGTCTCTTAAAATCAACACGGAAGATTCTGAAATTACAAAAGTGTTTGTAGAAGTTATTTCAAGCGAACAAAGCAATAACGCACCAACAAATAATCTGGAAGACTTTTATTTTGCAGACGATTCAAACATCATAACAATTTACAAAGAAAACATACCTTCGGGGACCTACAATACAATCCTTCAATTTTATCACGAAGATTTATGCGTTTTATCTTTGCCGGAAACAATAAACATCCGTAAAAACTGCATCACAAATAAATGGATTGAAGAAGTATATGGCACCAGCGAAATAAACATCATCAATCTCGAAACAAATGATTTGCATATTTCAAAAGAACTCATAAGAATAATACGAGGTAATGTTTTTTATACTAATAATGCTGTTCAGCAGATCACAGATTTAATCAATTACCTTAATGATGAACAAACTACGTATACCGTTCTCATTGATGGAATCATAACACCAGAGATGGTCAGCACATCAAATATATACATCAATACTTTCGAAATCCCTGAAACCTTTATTTCCATCAGCTCCGAAAAACCGTTGCACCTTTTGCTCCAGGCCTACTCATCTGGTTCCGCAATTGATGCCTGCGGTAATGAAAACCACAAATGCCATGCTATGGAAATTACAGGAAATGTACATCTTGAAATCAAGGATTTGATCATCACAGGCGGCTACACTGAACAAAACGGAGCCGGCATTTATATCTCTACCCCAATCGAAACCCAACCAAATCTTATTTTATCAGGCTCAACAAAAATCACCGGAAACTACACAACTAATTCCGGCGGCGGTCTGTTCATTGATGAAGGCGCAGTTTTAATAAAGGATAACGTTGAAATCAGTTCAAACACTGCACTTACAAAAGGTGGCGGAATCTGCATCCTTGGAAAATCTGCAAAGAATAAGCGAACTCTGGAAATACAGGGGGGAACAATATCAAACAACACTTCATTTTCAAAAAATAAAACCACAGGTGTTGGTGGCGGATTATATACACAATTTGGAATTATACATATAAACAATTGCCTGGTATCACAGAATCAGGCTGTAAATGGTGGTGGGATGGGAATTGCACAAAACAGCAATATATTTATTACAAACACACTCATAACAGAAAATACCGCTATTTACAGTGCCACCACAAGCAAAGGCGGCGGTGGTATTTTTGCTTTAGGTGTCAGCGCGCACATATATTTACAGGAAGGTTGCTGCATCACAAACAACTACACAAACTCAGAATCTTCAAAAGGTGGCGGGATCAGAATAACCTCCGCAAACGTCTATATCAACAGCAACGTAAACATAACTGAAAATTATTATTTATCTTCATCATCCGGAAATAACCTTCAAAGCAACGTTTCTTTATACTCCGGTAAAATACTCAAAATCAACGAATCCCTCTCAAACGTACAAATTGGAATAACAACCACCGATACCCCTACAGAAACTGCTCCTGTAGTTTTCACTGAAAATTATTCCAGATACAATACCTCTTCAAATCCCGCAGATTTCTTCTTCGCCGACAATCCTACATTCTCGATTTCAATCGATGAACAGGGAGAAGCAATAATGATTACACCTTAAATATATTCCTTGCCTTATTCACAAAACTTCCTTATATTTAAATGATAAAGAAAACTTAATATAGGAGTGGAAAAATTGAACGAAAAACTAATTGAAAACTACAAAATCTTTTTGAATAATGGAAAAACCGAAAGGGAATGTGTTGAACAAATCATAAAGCTTGCAGAAGCAAAAGGTTATAAGGATATTACAAAATGCAAAAAGCTTAAGGCTGGCAGCAAGGTTTATATCACAAAAATGAACAAGGCAATTGCCCTTTTTAATATCGGTACAGAACCTGTTGAAAAAGGCATGAACATTCTTGGTGCACACATTGATTCACCTCGTCTTGATGCAAAACAGAATCCGCTTTACGAAAAAGACAACATCACTTATCTGAACACCCACTATTACGGCGGTATTAAAAAATATCAGTGGACAACAATTCCGCTGGCAATTCATGGTATTGTTTGTAAAAAGGATGGTACAAGCGTAAATGTAGTTATTGGTGAAAGTGCTGAAGATCCTGTTTTCTGCATTTCTGATATTCTGCCACATCTTGCCCAGGAGCAGATGAAGGACAAGGCTTCTGATTTTATTAAAGGTGAAGACCTTGACGTACTTGTTGGCTTAGGTTTACCTGCTAGAAAAACTGCAGACAAAGACAAGAAAGAGAAAGATAAAAAAGAAAAGGATAAGAACAAAAAGCTTATTCTTGAGCTTTTAAACAAAAAATACGATATTGAAGAAGAAGACCTTGCTTCTGCAGAGCTTGAAATTGTACCAGCCGGTGAGGCACGAGATTTAGGCTTTGACCGCTCTTTGATTCTTGCTTACGGACAGGATGACCGTTCCTGTGCCTATACTTCCGTTGCTGCAATGCTTGAAGTTGAAAAGCCAAAATTAACAACCTGCTGTCTCTGTGTTGATAAAGAAGAAATCGGTAGTGTTGGTGCAACCGGTATGGCTTCCAACCTCTTTGAAAACATGGTAGCTGAGCTTGTAGAAAGAACAGAGCCTGCTTACTCTGAGCTTGCCGTCAGACGATGCCTTGCAAACAGTAACATGCTTTCTTCTGATGTAAATGCCGCTTATGACCCGCTTAATGCAAATCTTTTTGATAAGGATAATGCTTCAGTTCTTGGTGGCGGTGTTGCTTTCCAGAAATACACTGGTTCACGCGGTAAATCTGGTGCAAGTGATGCTAACCCTGAGTTTATTGCTGCTGTTCGCAAAGCAATGGATGATGCAGATGTAGCTTATCAGATGGCTGAACTTGGAAAGGTTGACCAGGGCGGCGGTGGCACAATTGCATACCATGCTGCAAAATACGGAATGAATGTACTTGATGCCGGAGTTGCAGTTTTGAGCATGCACGCACCTTGGGAAATTACAAGCAAAGAGGATATTTCACAGATTTTTGAATGTTATAAAGCGTTCTTAAAGCTGTAAGCTATTTCTTACTCAACAGGATGTCATAAATCCTGTTGAAATCTTTCTTAGAAGAAAAATTAATCTGAAGAGAGCCTTTTTCCATAGTTCCCTTAAAGTTAACTTCTTTTACACCAAAAAGATTTTTTACTTCCTGTTCGAAGTTTTCTATATCAGGGTCCTTTTTTGGAGAGGCTTTTTTCTTTTTAGTTGCAGCAGCACGTCCGCCACCATTATAGTTTTCGGCAAGAGCTTCTGCTTCGCGTACAGAAAGACCATTTGCAACAATTTTGCTGAACATTACGCGCATATCTGCATCATTTTTTACCATAAGCAGTGCACGTGCATGTCCTGAAGAAATCTGTCCATTTATCAAAGCTTTCTGAATATCATCCGGTAATTTAAGAAGACGCATTGCATTTGCAATTGTGGCTCTGTTTTTACCTACACGCCTTGCAACTTCATCCTGGCTCAAATCACCCATCTGAATAAGATTATAATAAGCAGTTGCTTCTTCAATCGGATTCAAGTCTGAACGCTGGATATTTTCAATCAAAGCAATTTCAAGCTTCTGCTGTTCATCAAACTTTCTGAGCTGTACCGGTACTCTTGAAAGGCCTGCCATTTTTGCGGCACGGGTACGACGTTCACCGGCAATTATATAAAACTCGCGTTCACTTCCTTCAACTGGTTCAATTATGATTGGCTGAAGGATTCCGTTTGCAGCAATTGAATCACGTAATTCATCAAGCTGCTTCTGGTTGAACTCGGTTCGAGGCTGCTTAGGATTCGGCTTAAGCAGTGAAGGATCAATCCAGAGTCCGCCGTTTTCGTCAACATCAATACAGGAAGGAACAGCACTTTTTTTAATGCTTATTGTATGTAAACCACCAGTAGAAACTGCAACTTCTTCGGAAGCATCTTTATTTTCCTTAAGAAGAGCATCTAAACCTTTTCCCAATGCATTCTTAGCCACGACGTATCACCTCTTCCGCCAATTTTTCATAGCTTTTAGCACCCACACAAGCAGGATCATATTTGCAAATCGGAAGTCCATGTGATGGAGCTTCTGAAAGACGTACATTTCGTGGAATAATTGTATTGAAAACAAGATCCTTAAAATAAGACTTAACCTGAAGAACAACATCCTGTGCAAGTCTTGTTCTGGAATCGTACATAGTAAAGAAGATGCCGCCAATTTTAAGGTCTGGATTTATTTCTTTCTGAACCTTCTGAACAGTCTGAAGAAGGAGTGTAATTCCTTCAAGGGCAAAGTATTCGCACTGCATTGGAACAAGAACAGAATCTGCAGCTGCAAGACCATTTAAGGTAAGTATTCCAAGAGATGGAGGACAATCTATAAGGATGTAATCATATTTATCGCGTAACGGAGCTAGGGCTTCTTTTAAGTAGTATTCGCGGTCTTCCTGATCAACAAGCTCTATGGCAGCACCAGACAAATCGATTGAGGCGCTGATTGCATCAAGATTGTCTACAGGTGTATGCTTTACGGCTTTTTCTGCAGAAATCATTCCTGCAAGAAGCTCGTATACGGTAGGCTTATCTTTTGTTACGCCAACACCACTGGACATATTTCCCTGAGAGTCAAAATCGACAAGCAGGACTTTTTTTCCGGCTAAAGCAATGTATGCCCCGATATTTATTGCGGAAGTTGTTTTTCCGACACCACCCTTTTGGTTAACAAATACAATACATTTACCCATAGTATGTAATTATATCATTTCTTTGAAAAATAGTATATACTTTGCGAAGGCGTTCATTTTTTTGGAACTATAAACTATAACAGCCTTCGCTCGTAGTTTTATAAATAAAACTACGCATTTTTACAAAGCTTGTTGGAAAATATATGATTATTAGTGTGACTTTTTCAAAACCGACTAAAGATGCCGAAGCTATTTTGGGCAAACCATTCGAAAAAATTAAGATTAAGGCTGAAAACTCTGGTGGTGAAACTAAATATTTTGGAGAGTTTTTTACTAAAACGCAGGTTACACATAAGCATTTTACAGAAAAGGAGCTTGAAGATTTTCTTGCTCAGAATATCGGGAAAACGTTCAAAAACTGTGTTCAGCGGACAGATAAGCAGGAAATCTTATTTCTTGCAAACAAAAAAGGTAAAATCACACGAATTGCAAAGGATTTAGCTGGCAGCAATAATGGCAACAATGGGGACAGTCCTGCTGCTAATGGGGACAACCCTCTGGTTAAAAACAAAAAGTATCTTCTGCCGGAAGGCTCTCCTGTTCCATTCCTTGTTCTTCTTGGCGTTATGACTCCCGAAGGCAAGGTTATTGCTTCTAAATATGACAAGTTCCGCCAGATAAACAGATTTCTTGAGTTTATAAATGATATAATCCCGGAAGTTCAAAAGCTTAAAAGTGATGATGAAGAAGCTTCTCCAATCCGCATTGCAGATTTTGGTTGTGGAAAATCATACCTCACCTTTGCCGTTCATTATTTTTTAACAGAAATCAGGCATATTCCATGTGAAATTGAAGGACTGGACCTTAAGCAGGATGTAATAAACTACTGTAACGAAATTACAAAAAAGCTTGGTTTACAGAATCTGATTTTCCATACAGGTAACATTGCAGATTATTCCAATAAGCAGAATCCTGATATTGTAATTACCCTTCACGCCTGCGACACCGCTACAGATTTTGCTTTACAATATGCAGTTGAGCATAAGGCGAAGGCAATTCTAAGCGTACCGTGCTGCCAGCATGAAGTGAACAAGCTTCTTTCCGGACAGAAAGAGCTTCAGGATTCATCATCACCTTTTTCTTCTCTGTTGAAATGGGGAATAATTAAAGAAAAGTTTTCTTCACTTGTAACAGATGCACTCAGAGGCGAATGGCTGGAAAATCATAACTACAAGGTTCAGATGCTTGAGTTTATAGATATTGAGCATACACCTAAAAACATTCTGATTCGTGCTGTAAGAAAAAATAATCAAAATATAGAGGACCCCGGTACCAATAATTCAGTACCAGCCTTATTGAATGAGCTTGGAATCTCTACGACTGCTTTTTCCACTCATCAATAAACTCAAGCATAAACTGCTGAACATTATTGAACCACTTTTTCTGGAACTTACACGCTTCTATTCCGATATATCTGAAATGCCAGCATTCCCAGCGGTAACCGGTAACATCTTCATACCCTTTTGGAAAGCTTAAGCTCCATCCATATTCGGCCGCATGCTTATACATCCACTGTCCGCCTGGAGTTTTATCATAATCATCATCAATAGAACCAAAATCAATTGCGCACCCAAGCTGATGCTGGCTTGTACCCGGTCTTGCAGATTCACGTTCAGCCTCTTCCAGACCGTCTACCTTTACCCAATAATCAAACAGATTTTTCTGATACGTATATGAACGGTAGGTAGAACTAACATCAAGTGTAATTCCATCAGCCTTTGCATGACCTGCCATTTCGCGTAAAGCTGATTCTGCATCTTCCCTAAGGTAAATGTCTTTTTTATTTACAACATAAGCACTGTTACTCTGCACCTTTACCAGATGAGCAGGAACATAACTTTCATCTACAGAATGCTTTTTATCAATCAGATAATAAAGGCTTAAATCATCCTTTGGAAAACGGTTTTCTGCATCAAGCACTTTATGTAAATCTGCAAGCAGATCTTCCAGAGAACCATCCGACATTTCTGCTTTACAACGTTCACTCATTGAAGAAATAACCCTTGTAAGCTTTTCTATTTCAGGGTCCACCTGTTTTACAGGAGCCTTTGATTCTGAAACAGTTTCAGTATTATTTACTTTATCTTCAGTTTTACTCTGCTTCATATTCTGCTTTGAACATCCTAAAAAACTTAAGCCCACAAACAAAAACACAATAAATGATACTTTTTTCATTTTACATTTCCTTTATCAACAGAAAGAACACCGCTTTCCATAATTTTCTTTTCTGAACCATTTTTATAAATCAGTGTAATTGTTGGATTGCGGACAACTCCATCAAGGTGAATAAGACTTGGTGCATCATTATCATAATTTTCGCCTATTGCAAAATGACATGTATGGAAAGCCTTTTCGTCTTCGAGCATATTTCCAGTGATTCTTGCAGATGGATTAAGTCCAATTCCAAGCTCACCAATATTGCGTGCATTTTTTTTATAAACCTGCCCCATTCCTTCCGGCAGCTTCTTTTCTTCTTCATATTTTATTGCAAGGTTTTCTGCATCCGTGATTGTTTTTAAAAGTCGTCCGGCTTCTTTTCCACCTTTAATTTCGGTAACAAATCCTTTTTCAACCTTGCATGTAATTGGAGTTTCAAGTATTGAATCTCCATCGTAAAAGGTCATTGAACCATCATAAACGATTGTACCTTCACAGCCTTCGTTCACTGTTCCATCTGCTGCTGTAAGCCCACCGACAAGAGGACTTATGAAAACTTCTCCGGCTGGAATGTTTCCTCCTGAACCGGGCTTTGTAAAATCTCCGTCATCAAACATTAACTTTCTGTTTTTTACAGGAATAATCAAATCTGTACCACTTTCAGCAGTTACATGAACCTTTTCGGCATCGGTAAACAAACGGTTTAATTTTTCGCAGCGTTCTTTGAGTTCACGGTAATTTATGGCGGCTGTTCTGTTCATCATATCAACTGTAATTCCAGGAGTCCAGACACCACGCATAGTTTTTTTACCGTCAAGAAGGTAATCGAAAATATGAGTATAGGTCTGGCCGTCTTCTGCAACATAAGGATTTGCAGTTGCTTTTGGATCCTTACCAAGCTTTATGTTAGATACAGAAATACATACCTGCGGTTCTGTTTCGATTGCGGCAAGTGTTTCGGGGTTTGCATTATCAAAGCTTGTTTTATCCGGCTGGAAAACAAGAGTTGGCAAGGCTTCCTGTTGGCCGGCTGCAATAAACAAATCCTGTGCAATTTCATTTGTTGCAGGATTAGCAATTATAAGAACACGTTCATCCTTTTTAACAGCAAGTACATCCTGAATTACAACCTGTGCAGGAGTCCTGTTTTTTTTATTCAATAAATTGCTTAAAGTTTTCATATATTTCTCCTAGTTAGTCTTTCCTAATAACAACAAGATTTCTTTCGCTGTCTTCGAGTCCCGGAACTACAAGCTTTTTAATTTCATACTCAGGGACAAGCGCTTCAATCCCGGTCATTTCTTCTTTTATATTATCCATTTTTGCTTTGTATGCCGCAAGATATCCGCCTTTTTTTACAAGTCTGAGCAGGGTTTCAGTCATTTTTTTATCGAGCGGACGGAATGCTCTGAACACGGCAATATCAAAGCTTTCTGGTGGAAACTTCTCGGCTTCGGAATTAATCACTTCAACATTTTTTAAACCGAGGATTGCGGCACAGTTTTCCAGAAAGGCACAGCGCTTACTCATTCGTTCTACAAGCTTAAACTGGAACTGCGGAAAAACAGCTGCAAGCGGAATACCTGGTAAACCGCCACCGGAACCAATATCTGCAAAAACAACAGGCTGCCCGGAAAAGCTTTCTGTCAAAGCACAAAGCTCTTTGTACGCCGCAAGAGAATCAAGCAGATGGCGGACCACAAGCTCATCATATTCAGAAGTATTTGTAAGATTGTACGCTGAATTGAACAGGATAATTTCTTTAATATACTTATCCATTTTTCCAGAAGCTTCTTCTATAAGATTTTCAGGAATACAGCAGCTAATCAATCCGTTTTTCAGCAAATCCATTTTTACATTACTCCTTTAATTATTCGTCTAAATCAAGAAGCATTTCGGCAGAACAGTTTTCCGAACCATACCGCAAAACTATGAGATTTCCTGTTTTTTCTGCAGTGATATTCTGCTGCTGACAAAGTTGATACACAAAGGAGTTAGGATTTATTTTATCCTGTACAAGAGATGGTGTAACTTCATAAGTTGTAGTTGTTCCGTTACCTTTTATTGTCCTGAATAAAAAGTAAACTGTTTCTGTACGCACCTGCTGGTTTGCAATATATTTTCTGTCGGCTGTAAGAAGGAAGGTGCCATCTGTATCCGGTTCGCTGAAAAATACTGTTGATAGAGAATCGGCAATATTATAACCGTTTATTCTGAACCTCAAGATTGAAGGCTCTCTTTTACTGATTGAAATGGTATTCTGCTGATTTTTGTTCTGGCTCAGCTGTTCTGATTCTGTTTCCTTTTTCTGAGTTTCCTTCATTTCTTCCAGTTCCGTAAGAACCTGCTGGAGCAGAACGTTTGTTGTATTCATAGATGTAAGTGATGAGGTATTATAATTTGTATCGCCATAACCCATAATTGAAGAAACATCTCCGAACATTCCAAGCTCATATAAAGAAGAAATATCAGAAGCTGTAAGGGTATCAACATTTCCATTTACAAGGGATTTTAATAAAGCATCTGATGATTTTTTCTGGGCTGACTTTTCTGCATCTTCTAATACCGGTGGTTCTTTATCAGTTTTTTTTATGTCAGCCGGTTTTATATTGCCTGGAACAGAAGGATGATAGAACGAGTTGCCATATTCCGGAAATGAAATTGCCGGCATTTCGGGCATTGGAGGCATAGGCGGCATATCAACCTTATTCTGCGAAAATACTGCACCGCCAAAAATGCTTACGATGAAAAAAAGAGCGACAACCTTTACTGAATGTTTTATTGTACAGGGTTTACATATTTGCAAGACTTTCCTCCACAACTTCAAGCCTGTGTGTAAGCTGAGCAATTGTTTTTTCAAGCCTGCTTCTTTCGCGTTCAAGCTTTGTTTTAGCATCTTCACTTTTACTCTGTGAAGATTTCTGTTTCATCAGCTCGCGCACTGTAGAAGGACTTTTTCCACCCTGCAAAAACTCCTGTTCAAGGTCTGCACGGTCATCCTTCTTTTTTACAGAAGCTACAACCTTCATGTTTTCAAAACCAATTGCAGGATTTACCTCTACAGCAGAAACTTTACGGATATCACGTTCAGAGCTGCGTGGCAGGCAGAGAACACGGTCTATATAATCTTCGTAACGGATATCTGCTTCCTTGCAAAGCTCCCAGGCGCGTGAAAGCTTTTTACCAAAATCAAGCATAAGCTGGCCGTTTTTTGCAAGATAGTTTTCTTTTATATCTTCTGTAAGAGCTTTTAACTCAGGATTACTTTCCCAGCCCAAAGAATAATAGCCCTTCTGCTCTGCTGCACTAAGAAGCTCTCCAAACTTTGCCCAGAACTCCTGAGTATGAACCTTTGAGTTGCAGGAATAAGACGGGTCAAACTTAAGTTTTTGCTCTGTAACTACATGATGTGTATATTCATGCACGGCTGTATATATAAGCTGATTTTCTGACTTAAAGTTCAGATTGTGGAGAAAAATCTCGTGGGTATCGGGCTTATAAAAACCATTAACCCTTTTACTTTCTTTTCCTGTTTGAGTTACTGTAAAATCAAGCTCACTTTCGTAAATATCAAGCAGGATTTCCTTAATTCTATCGTTTGTCATAGACACTCCATGTAATTTAATATAATTGAACCGGCAACTGTTGCCGCTGTTTCTGTTCTCATTATTCTTTCGCCCATTCCGCAGCGAATAAAGCCGTTTGCTTCGAGCAGGCTTCGTTCTTTATCTGTCCAGCCACGTTCACTTCCAATTGCTGCTACAATCTGATTTTGTTCTTTTCCCAATGATGCAGACACTTTTTGTTCCAGTGCAGCCTGTAATCGCATTGCAGGATTTTTATTATCAAGCGCAAGGCGGATTGAACTTTTTCCGTCAAGAAAGCTTAGGCATTCGGAAAGTGTTTTATGAAGAAAAAGCTCAGGAACAAAGGTGCTTCCAGCCTGAACAGTTCCGTCATAAAGCATTTTATAGGCATTTCCTTTTTCTACAAGTGTAGACTGCATGTACGACTTTTCGCCAAGCTCGGTACCGGTAAGGTGAACCTCGCAAACTCCCAGTGCTGCAATATCACGCAAAAGCCGCTTAAGCTGAATCGGGCGGGGAAAACCAATAATCATTTTAAGGGGATTGAGTGGTTTTCCGTTACCAGAAGGCTCAAAGGTAAAAGAAATGCCTTCATCATCTATTTTATTTATTGTTGCTGTACCAGACTGTCCGCCAAGAATACCGGCTGTAAAAGTGTCGCCGGCTTTTTTATGAAGAATCTTGATGATATGCTCACCACGTTCATCTTTTTTACTTAGAGGCTTTGTAATTTCTTCCTGTGTAAAAAGACAAATGTTCATTTCCCCACCCTTTCTGCGAACATCAGATTTTCAAGCCTAGTTATTCAGGCTTATTTTCTTCAAAATCTTTGAAAGCTCATCCTTTTCTATCAAATCAATTGGACGGCCTTCTGTATATTTGTGTGCACTGTCGGAGAAGGTTCCCAAAGTAACACAGTAGCCGTTATCGCATTTTGTGTCCCTGATTTTTGTATGGAACTCTCTTATGTAAATATCTCCGATTATTGTCTGTGACCTGTAAAAACGGAACATTACCTTTGACTGCCACTTATTTGCAGAAACAAAACATATTATTTCAACATTTTCAGCTGCAATTGCAACATCCTCAATCTTTACAAAAGCATCTTTGAAGTAAAAAGAAATAAAATTACGGCAAAGAACAACAAAGTCACTTGTTCCTGTCATAAGGTAAGCCTGGAAGTTTCTGTTCTGATTAAGCTCCTGATAACGGACAACAAGTGTATCTACATCCCTGTAGCCCGCATGTGTTGCTTGAATGCGCTTTAAGAGTGTAAGTGCACGAGGAATGTTATTAAGACCAATATAAGCTACCGCACAACGATAAAGAATCTGTACTGCAATCTTATCTGGAACATTTTCAAGCTTCATTCCAATTTCGTAATCCTGAACTGCTGCCGTAAAATCCTTCATATATTCGTGCATTTTTCCAGCTTCAAGACATGACTGAGCACCAAAAACAGGATCCGGTCTGAGATGGATGAAAACCTTTAACGCTCTGTCCCTGTAACCGCTTTCTGCCATAGCAATAGCCATGTTATAGAGAACTTCCTTATTATCAGGCTGTTCTTCAAGAACCTTTTTCAGGAATGGAAGACTCTCTTTATATTTCTGTACCTTAAAGAGACACATTGCAAGAGCTTCGTTGATAAGGTTACTTTCTGGCGACAAAAGGCGGCATTTTTTATAACAGATAATGGCCTTGTCATAAGCACCTTTTTCAAAGAATGATCTTCCCAGATGATAATTTACATCGAAGTTTTCTGAATCTTTTCTGGAAGAAGAAAGAAGATAGCTTATAGCATCATCATACTTTTCAAGATTAAAGGCGGCAATTCCAAGTCTTCCGGTAGTTTTTGCCATATTTATTTCTATATGAGCAGTAGAGATTTCGTACAGGGTTTTATAAACACCCCATACTTTTTCCCATTCACCGGAATCGTAATAAATATCACCAAGAGCTTCCAAAGCCGGAACATTATGAGGATCGTGGACAAGCTTCTTTTCATATTCCTTTATTACAGAAGACTTACCCTTTCGCTGGATGTTTGTATTTGTTTTAGTACTTTTCTTATCTTTTTTTCCACTTGTTGACACAATTAGAACAATAGTCACAATAGCAGCAATAATTGCAATTGTAATAAGAGCAGTAATCAACATCAGCAAAAACCTCCGTGCAAAGTTTTCCGTACAAAACTTGCGGACTATTTTCCGGTTCTTTTTCTTACCAGTTCGGCAATTCTTTCCATAGCAACCTTTATTTTGTTAATGTCTGTGGCATAACAGCAGCGGATAAAGCCTTCACCGCCATCTCCAAAAACATTACCTGGTACTACAGCTACATTATAATTCTGAATCAGCTCAGTTGCAAATTCTTCTGAAGTCATTCCAGTAGGACGGATATCCGGGAACATATAGAATGCTCCTTCCGGCTCGGTACAAGGCAATCCCATATCAATAAACGCCTTGTGCATAAGGTTTCGCCTCTGCTGGTAGCTTACACGCATTTTTTCAACTTCATCCCATCCGTTTCGCAAGCCTTCTGTTGCGGCATACTGACTGAAAATAGGCGGACAGATTGAATTATAGGCATGGAGCTTGCAGCAAAGAGAAAGTAAATCGTGGGTAGCGGCAATATAACCGATACGCCAGCCTGTCATGGCAAAGGATTTTGAAAAGCCGTTGAAAATAATGGCATAATCCTTCATTCCAGGATACTGACCGATTGAAACATGCTTGTGATTATCGTATAAAAGCTCGCAGTAGATTTCATCACTCAAGCACCAGATTTTATGCTTTTTAACAACTTCTGCAATTTTTTCAAGCTCAGCTGCCGGAATAATTCTTCCAGTAGGATTACTTGGTGAACAGAACATTACAGCCTTTGTTTTTGACGTACAGGCTGCATCAATCTGTTCTGCTGTAGGATAAAAACCGTTTTTGCTTGTATCAAGATGGATTACCTTTGCTTCACACAAATCGGCAAGCGGCTGATAGCTTACATAACAAGGCTCGCATACAATAATCTCGTCACCAGGATTCAAAATAGAACGAAGAACAAGGTCCAGTCCTTCCGAAGCACCGATTGTAGGCAGAATCTCAGTTTTTGGATCGTAGTAAAGATTATAGCGTGCAAGATATTTGCTTATTTCTTCACGGAGCTCAATCAAACCCCAGTTTGAAGTATAAGAGGTGTGTCCTTTTTCAAGATGATAAAAAGCTTCTTCGCGCATTACCCACGGAGTTGCAAAATCCGGCTCACCTACACCAAGCGAAATAATATCATCATGACCTATACAAAGCTCAAAAAACTTTCGTATTCCAGAAGGCTGAATTGCCTCCATCTTTCTGGAAAATCTATCTTCTCGATTATTCATCTATAATATACACTCCATTTGAAAGCTATTAGGCCTGCACCCCTTCACGGCGATCACGCTCATCAGCTACGTAAACAATATCGTTTTCCTTGTAGGTTTTAAGAACAAAGTTTGTTTTTGTAGAGCGCACACCTTCCAAAGTAGAAAGCTTTTCGCTAACGAACAAAGCAACATCCTTTAAGTTGTCGCCTTCAATAATTACCTTCAAATCATAACCGCCGCTCATAAGATAAAGCGATTTTACCTGCGGGAATCTGTAAATGCGGTCAGCAATGGCATCAAACCCATGCTCACGCTGCGGCTGTACCTGAATCTGAATCTCGGCACAAACCTTATCCTTAGCAACTTTATCTTTTTCCGGATTAATGATGGCTGCGTACTTGAGAATAACCCCGTCATCTTCCATTTTCTTAATAATCGCGGCGACCTCGGCTGCATCTTTTTTTGTCATTGCGGCTATATCTTCAATGCTCAATCTGGCATTTTGACGTAACAACTCAAGTATTTCTTCCATATTTTTCCCCCAATAGATAATATCTTATTTTACTATTTATTGAAGGAATTGCAAATACCTAGAAAAGAGTTTTGTACTTTTTTTGTTTATTGTACCCTGTATGTTTCCGGCGCACCAAGGTATGATTTAAGCATTGGCTTGTTAGCATTGTGGATTACAATTTTTTCCAGCACCATATTCGGCGTTACAGGACTAACTTTAAGCAGATTAAGCCCCGCACGACATTCAGCATAAACAGTTGCAATACGAATATTGTTGGTAATGTCATTTCCCCATGGCTGCTGGTCATCACCTACAGCAAATCGCTCAGGATCAACTGCATCCTTAAGGATTTTTTCACCATTTACATCAACCGTAAACTGTAATTTGTTGTCTTTATAAGCAGGATTTGACGGATTAAGATAAAAATCAAAAGCCATAATTCCGCAGGTTTCAGCATTTTCAGAAGCATCCGTAGCTTTTACAAAATCCTCAGAAAGAGCAAAGGCATATTCTACAAAAGGAGCCTTTTCAGAACCTGCTTCAAAGCTTGCAATTATATCTTTTGCCTTTACAGCGCCAAGAGTTTTTCCATAACCAGGCAACAGGTCAAAAGCGTCAGAACGTAAAAAATGAGGGGCTTCCATACTGATATAATTTGTAGTCTGAATAAAGGTTCCAGCCGGGAAGTTTGTATCAGGAACAGCGGCATCAACATGAAACTTTACAAGGATTCTTGCACCGTGACCGTCATCAGCAGAAATAGTCACAAGCTCAGTTTTATCGCTGTCCAAAGCAAGTTTTTCGCGATTAAGCTTTACAAGGATTGTATCAATGCAGCAGCCTTCTACACCAAGATTTTCTTCATCCTTTACAATTTCCAGATTAAGCCAGCCTTCATCCCCTGTTTTGCCACTTGTAACCTTATAGTCACAGCCTTCAACATTGCTGCAGGCAAGCTTTATACGGGCTTCATTACATTCAGGATTCTTAAACGCATCAAGATACAAATCACGGATAGTCCAATCCTGACCAGTTGTTGTAAACTCCTTTCCGTCCACCCAGGCAACAAGTCTCTTTTTTCGGGTAGGCTCAACATATTCATAAACAGGATAATGATTATAAGCCTCGCACCAGTTACGGAAACCAAAATGTTCTGACCAGCCCATTGCATAAAAGCGGCCGTTACCAATTTTGTCGCATTCATCAACGAGAGCCTTGTCAAAATTGCAGCAGGCGCGGACTTTATCTGCATAAACATTTGCAACCAGAGCATTATGCTGTGCGAACCAGTGATTTTTTCCGCTGTAAAGCTGCATGCGCACAATATTCATTGTTCCTACAACAGGCAGATAAACCTGACTGAAAAATCCTGCAGCCTGCTCTTCCGGAACCTTTGCATAAAGTGCACTCGCCCTCTTAATTAAATCTTCAGTACGGGCAAGAATATAATCAGCTTCTCCAAAGTTTACAGGATGGAAGGTATCCGGCTTTATGCATTCTGTTCGGCGCATAATTGCAATTTTATTTGATTCATAAACAATGTCAGAAACTTCCTGGGCCTGCTCGGCTGTAAAATATGGAAGCTGAGTAGCAAACCATTTATCGGTATAAGCTTTTACATCGGAATTATATTTTTCGTAATCATAACCAAGGTTCAAAAAGTATGATAATGGATATTCATTTGAGAAGATGTCGCCAACATTAACAATCCATAAATCACGGATTCCAAACTCATAAGCCGCAGCCATCTGTTCGCGGGCCTTTGGAAGATAATTTGTATTGAGCCATTCATAGCTGAAAGGCCAGCCGTGATAATCAAAATGATAGTACATTCCGTAGCCGCCCTTGTGAGAACGCATTGACTCGGTTGGAACAGTGCGGAGGTTTCCGTGATTATCATCGCAGAGCATAAGAGTTACGCCTTCAAGCTCAGGGTCGCCCATAAGACCTTTTGTATGCTTGTCGCCATAAAAATACGGTTCAACCTCTTTGTAAAGTGCCAGCATTCTTGGTACTTTCTGAACATCAGGATTTACATTTTCACGGATAAGGCGGTTCTGAGTTTTAAGAACATCGCGCAAAAGGTTGATATTATCTGCCAGCGTTGCATTCTTTCCAAGGATTGCAGTATCAGCTTCACCACGCATACCAACAGTGATGACATTTTCGTATTTACCATTTCGCTTAAGGCCGTCTTCCCAGAACTTTGTAATTCCCTTTTCGTTTACTCGGAAGTTCCAGGCATCTCCATAGATTGAATCAGGACCTCGAAGATGCTTGTATTCTTCACCCGCACGGCAGCAAGGCTCATGGTGGCTGGCTCCCATTACAACGCCCAGCTCATCAGCAAGCTCTGCATTTGCAAGTCCCGGACCATCATCACTAAAGCGAGAAGCCCACATTGCAGGCCAGAGATAATTTCCCTTAAGGCGGAGAAGCAGTTCAAACACATGCTCGTACATTTTTGCATTCACGCCGCCAAAATTATGATTAGCCCAGTTACCAAAGGCCGGCCATTCATCATTTATAAAAAATCCGCGGAAGCGAACGGAAGGCTCTTTTGTAACAGTAATCCCCTCTTCCAGCTCAACAGACTCACGGTGAGCAGGCAAAATACCAGACCAGTCAACTAATGGGGACACTCCTAAGAGTTCAGAAAGATGGAAAAGTCCGTAAATTGTTCCGCGTTTATCGCTTCCAAGGATGATGATTTTATTTGATTTTACAACGAAAATATAACACTCGCGTTTTCCCTTGATTTTTGAAAGCTCAGCAGAAAGTCCTTCTTCTGCAGCTAGCTTTTCTGCAAGTGGAGATTTGCCAAGAGTTGCAAAAAGGACAGCTTCATCCGCACCCCCATTCAGAGCACCATTTATTGAGCTGACTTCCGGCTTTTTTCCAGTAACAAGTTCTACATCACAGCAAACCTTGCCGGCAATCTTTTTTACTCCAGAAAACTCATCTTCATCACAAAAAAATCTCACATCCCCAGAAATACGCATAAAAATCCCCTTTTTATAAGTTGCATACT
>JAEEGH010008787.1_pt1 | contig 23757 bp, 24 predicted proteins | sample 9134181 | NCBI WGS metagenome assembly JAEEGH01 (sample SAMN16246544, study PRJNA631951) | gut metagenome | biome: gut microbiome; feature: rumen; material: DP-attached | host: Bos | place: Iran: Karaj | collected 2018-10
GTTATTGCCGGGGCCTTCTATCCGTCCCTCTACGGTGGGCGGAGGTGTGGACAGGGCGAGGAGCGGAGCGGCGGGAGGTGGCGAGGAGGAGAGTGGAGGTCGGAGGAGAGGCGGAGAAAGGAGGCGTGGCCGTCGAGGTCGGAGGGCGTGTCGGAGGGGTCGGGGAGGAGTCGCCGGAGGAGGTGGTGGAGGGCGGGCCGCGTCCCCCGACACGGGGTGTCCCGCACGAAAAAGGCGGCGGCGGCGGGGCGTTGGAGTAGGGGCCGGAGGGGTGGGAGGAGCGGCCCGGAGGCCCGAAAACGAGGGGGCAGAAATGTTGACAATCTGCTTGTACTTCAACAAGCGGTTCGCGGAGGTCGGTAGTGTCCCGTAGTGTCCCGTAGTGTCCGGCGGGGCCGGGAACGTGTGGAAATATATGGGAAATGCGTGTGTGCAATCCGTTCCCGGAGGTCGGTGGTGTCCCGTAGTGTCCGGCAATGACCCGCCGGGGGCGGCGGTGGCGCGGGTGGAGGAGGCCGGGGTGGAGATGCGCCCGGAATGACAATCAACGCCAGCGGATTATAAGTCATAATTCATTCAATGCAAATATGTTATGACCGAAATACAGGGGGCGGCGAGAGGGCATGGGTCCTTCTCCCCCCCACCCGCCGCAGTCGTTCCCGCGCCCGTCCCCGGCTTTTTAGCGGGGTGACACTTTGAAACATTTTGTGACATTATCTTTCGACAACCCGCCCAAAACTTCAAAATGGTTAGACGTTCATGGAGGACCGGGCGCGTGAATAGTTCAAGCGGGGCACGGCTGGAATGATGTTTTGAGGCTATCGAGAAAACGCCGGAGGAGGAGGCGTTGAAGTGCTGGCGCGGCGGGCATGGTTGCGGCTTTGTGTGACACCATGCCCTTTTTTGACACCCAATCCGCCCCCGGCGGAAAGCGCGCAGGATGGAGGGCAACCGAAAGCAAAACAGGCTTGACCGCCGGAGGGCTGGCGCGTAGGGTCGCGGGCGTCCGTCCTCACCGAGGGCGGACCGTGCGGAGGTAAGAGACCGCATGACAACCAAAACAACCATGCCCTTCCCATGATGCCGGGGTGCGTTTTCGCGCCTCTCTCTTACCGTCGCGGGGAGGGCTTTTTGATAGGTGAAGAAATGGCAATCACAACGAAACAACACGGGAACGCGGTGACGATCACTATTGACGGCGAGCAGTTTGAAACCTTGCAGCGGATCGCGGACGCCTTGCGAAAGCTGGATTGGTGCGGGGGGGACGATACGCCCGAGACCGTTTGCCGGGAATTTGTCACTTGGGGCTTGTACGATGAATTTGACCCTCCCCGCGAACTGGCGGCGGCGATCTTGGATTGTTCTGACTACAAGGCCAACGGCGACGCGGAACTGGAAAAGGCCAGGATGGAGGAGATGAGGCGCGTGTTCGAAGACGCGGGCTTGCTGGCGGCGAAACCGTAGGGCCGCTGAAATCGCCAGCCCGCCCCCCCTCCCGCTTCCCGTTTGTCGGGCGGCGGGGTCTTTTTTGTCCCGTCCTCCTCGCCCCGCCAGCGGCGACGAAGGCGGGAAGTTGCAGGCGGTGCGTTCGCGGAGGGGGAGCCGGAGGAGAGACGGAGCGGCGAGGCCGGAGCCGTCGGGGGTGGGTGGCCGTCGGGTTCGGGAGGCGCGGCGGCTGGCCCGTAGACCGCGCGGCGGTGGCGGGGGCGGCAACTGGCCGCGAACCACGGACGGACGCAACACGCGCGAAGCTGGGGCCGCTGGCGGGCATGGATGGGCGAGGACGGAGAAAGGGGCAAAGATTCCAATCCCAGCGGAGGGGGGCGAGGTCGAGGCCGTCGCCAGGGGATGGGACGGGCTCCGGGAGGGCATGGGGATGATATGGGGATGATTCGTGCGCGGAAATAGGGGGTTTGGGGCGTACCGGGGCGAACGCGACAAGACACGAAAACCCCGAAAACATTAGCATTTTCTAGCGTTTTCGGGGCAAAAAGAATGGCGCGCCCAGCAGGATTCGAACCTGCGACCGCCGGATTAGAAATCCGATGCTCTATCCAGCTGAGCTATGGGCGCCTCTCATCGCTCCCCCCATCCTACCCCCGCTCGCCCCCCATTGCAAGCCCAGCCCCGGCCCTGATGCGCTTTGCTGGTCGCCTTCCTCGGACGCGGGGGTTGCCGTTGCCTCACGGATGCCGATGCAGATGGAATGCGGCACATGCGCCCTCGGCGGAGACCATGGGTGCGCCCAGCGGCGTCAGCGGGGTGCAGTCCCGGGCGAAGTGCGGGCACTCGGAGGGCAGCGCCAGCCCCAGCAGGATGCGGTCGGAGATGCACCCCGAACCGCTGCTGGCCACCGATGCGTCGCCTGGCTCGGTTTCGGCGAGCGGGAAGCGGATGGCGGCATCAAAATCGGCGAGCTCGGGGCGGATGGCGAGCCCGGAGTCTGGGATGGCACCCAGTCCTCGCCAAAGCTGGTCGCATGGGACAAATGTTTCGCCGATCAGGCGCAAGGCATCTGGCGCCCCGTCGGGGTGCACGGAAGACGGATAGGCGTTGAACAGCCCTGCGGACTCCCCCGGTGACGCCCTCAAACGCCCCAGCAGCCGCAGCGCGGCGGCCACCCCCAGCAATATTTCTTGCGGCGTAAACCCCGTGATGGCGATGGGCCGTCCGGTCTCGGCGGCCAGCCTGCGGTAGGGTTCGGGTCCCGTGACGGTGCAGACGTGGCCCGCAGCCAGAAACGCATCGGGCGAGGACGCTGCGGCGGCGATCCTGCGGATGGCCGGCGGCAGCAGCACCTGCGATACCAGGAAGGAGACATTCCCCAGCCGACGCTGCCGCGCGAGCTGGATTGTGAGCGCATTGGCGGGGGCCGTCGTTTCAAATCCAATCGCCAGAAAGACCACCTGTCGGCCCGGTTCCCCCGCGGCAATCTCCAAGGCCTGGAGCGGCGATGTGACCATGCGGACATCGGCCCCGTCCGCCTTGGCCGAGAAAAGGTCTCCGGAATGGTCGGATGGGACGCGCCAGAGATCGCCAAAGGCGCAAATCGTCACCTCCGGCCGCCGCGCAATCGCGATGGCATGGTCGAGATAGGCCCCCGGCGTCACGCAGACCGGACACCCCGGCCCATGCAACATCGTGATCCCCTCCGGCAGCAGCATGTCCAACCCATACCGCAGAATGGAATGCGTCTGCCCCCCGCAAATCTCCATGATCCGCACCTCCCCCCCCCCGAGCGCGTCATGCGCCCCCCGAATCTCTTCGAGAATGGGCCCAAGCGAAGTCGGGGTTTGAAAAGCCTTATTCATACCTCTTCAAGCGTACCAGCCCAAACTTCGCATGAGGAGCAAAAACGAAGATTTCCACGAAAAAATCGCAGAATGCCCCATCAGTGTACCAACCATGAAGGCTCATTCCCTCCATGTCACATTCGCCTCCATTTTGGAAAACGCCTCCTACCGGAAATACGATTTCCCATCATGTCGATAATGGCTGTAGCCCTCTAACGGCCTTGTCTCCCCTGGCTTAGTCCCGACTACGTGATCGTGGTTTCGTCTGTCGGATACCAGCCAACAAAACGAGTGTGATGGGCATGAAGCGTCGCAACAAAAGGAAAAATGCGACGCACAAGACTGTTTCCAGCACCCATTTCAGCATGATGAATCCCAGACATGCCCAATCGGAATACGGAACGAACAGATGAACGAGAAAGTAGTGCAATGGAACCCTCAACCACATGGAAACATGGCCAAAATAGACAAAAAAGGCTGATGCGGCCAGCCACGGGACAGGCTGGAACCACCCTTTGCGAACCCCTCGGGAAACTCCGCCCAGCAGCATCGGAATCACAAGTATAGGCAAGAGTGATGGCAAGTAAGGAATATCCCAACACTGCACAGCAATGAAACCCAGCAACCACAAAACCGCGCATGGCCACATGATCCGTTCGGCATCTGCCGTAAAATCCCGATGATGGATGGCATACGATGCTCCTAGGCAGAAAAAGAACATTGCTCGCGATCCGAGGAACGGAAGCGGGGCGAAAACTGTCATATAAAGAATAAACAAGGCACCAAGCAAAATAAACATCAAACACTTTCGTCGCAGCAAAAGATACCAAAGAGGCGAAAGCAGTCCCACAAAGAAAAGATCGCGGACAAACCAACCCGCTGGATTCAAATGGGGACCCATGACCGCGGTCAGGCCAAGGAATGCGTTGATCCACCACCATATCCCATGGGCACTTTCGAACATGGATTGTGCCGCAGTGTTTGAGGCGCCCAAGAAATACAACGTAGCGTAAAACAACAAGGCAAGCACCGTCCAGGCAAGCAGCGGAATCCCCAGGCGGAACATACGGGCCAGCGTTTTCTTTCGCCAAACCTTCCCATCAAAAGACACGACCCTATTGAAATAAAGGAAGCCAGAAATGGCAAAAAACAAGGGAACGGCCGCCGTAGCCACGGAATCGTGAAGGAAGCGCCAATAGACCCAATCCGTGACTGGCTGATGCCAGTCATAGGCTCCAGCGGGCAATGTGACGAGACAGATGAAAGCGTGGAAGAGGACCACCAGGGCAATCAGCGGAAACCGCAAAACGTCAATAACTCGCGAAATATGGGACTGAACGTCCATCGGCAAAACGACGTCATCTGGCGCTTGGGAAGACATGCGTTCTAGAGATGCCAATGGGGACATGGTTCGATGGTTTTGTAGGAAAAAGAAATTGCTTAGCAAGCGTACGAGCGCTCCTCTTGAAACGCAAGAGAGAAACACCCGTACTTCATTTTTCTCCCCTGACAACACCCGGTCTCCGTGGTAGGGTTCGCCCATACGGCACCACCGAAGGAGAGAAACATGGACCCCAACATCGCACATCGCAACGAACTGCTCGCACAAAAAGTTGTCAAGGGACTCGGCTCCCGGAACATGGAGGGGATTTATGCGGCCACGCGCGAGGAGGCTCTCGCAAAAGCACTGGCCCTGATTCCCGAAGGGGCAGCCGTCGCCATGGGCGGATGCATGAGCGCCCACGAAATCGGGCTCGTCGACGCCTTGAAGGCCGGGCCGTACCGCTTCATCGCCCGGGATGCCATGGAGGACAAGCGAGCCGCCATGCTCGCCGCCTATGACGCCGATGTGTTTCTCTCCTCGGCCAACGCCATCACCGAGGACGGCATCCTCGTCAACATCGATGGCAACTCCAACCGCGTCTCGGCCATCGCGCAGGGGCCGCGGAAGGTGCTTTTCATCGTCGGCATGAACAAGGTGTGTCCCGACCTCGACTCCGCCCTCAAGCGCGCCCGCAACGTCGCCGCCCCGATCAACGCCCAGCGATTCGGCCTCTCCACCCCCTGCGCAAAAACCGGGGCCTGCGCGGATTGCAAATCCCCCGACACCATCTGCTGCCAGTTCCTCGTCACCCGCTTCTCCCACCACCCCGGCCGCATCCAGGTCCTCCTCGTCAACGACTCCCTCGGGTTCTGAGCAACCCCGACTCCGCTCATTGGCCTTCACGATAGCGATAGCGACAGGGAGAGGTCGAGGATTTGCGGTTGCGGAAGGGGGGCGGACGGGGGTATGGTTGTTTGCGTTATGCGCGTTTGGGGTCTGTTCACTTGGTTTGCGGCACTGCCTGGCTGGATCAGGCGGTGGTGGCAGGAGGCGCCGGTCACGGTTGCGGAGCGGCGTTTCCTGTGCGGCATCGTGCTGCTGCTGGCGTTCGGACTGGCCATGCGCGCGTATTACCGGCTTGCGCCGCGGGTATCGGATTTTGCAGAAAAACCGCCTGCGGCAGAGGCCGTCCGTCCAGCAAAAGCCCCCGCAGCCGTGCCGCCGGACGCCAAGGCCCGCCTTGACGCCGACATCGGCCAGCTGCTCACCGAGGAGTTCACCCCATGACCGAATCCCCTGCCCCAGCCCCCACGACCGACCCGAACTGCCTGTTCTGCAAGATCGCGTCCGGTGCCATCCCTTCCACGAAGGTCTACGAGGACGAGAAATGCCTCGTCTTCATGGACATCGGCCCGCTGACGCACGGCCATGCGCTGGTCGTCCCCAAGCAGCACTGCCGCGCCATCACGGAAGCCCCGGCGGAGCTTGCGTCCTATCTGCTGGGCGTCGCGCAGCGTGTCGCCCGCGCCCAGATGGCCGCCCTCGGCGCCAAGGGCGTCAACATCGTCACGAATGACGGCCTGCTGGCCGGGCAGACCGTTCCGCACCTGCATTTCCACATCATTCCGCAGTATCCCGACGACCAGCATGTCTGGAACTGGGAGCCGCATCCCTACGCCGATCCCGTCCAGGCGTCCGTCCTGGCCGCCGCCATCGCCGGCGCCCTTCAGCCGTAGCCCCGCCGTCACCCGCCACCGCCTCCCGAAAGGAGTTTCGCCATGCCCAAGCCTATCACCCCGAAGCCTGCCCTCTGGTTCCTCGGCATCTTTGCCGTCGTCGTCATCGCCTTCAACTGCCTGGGGACAGTCCCGGCGGGCCACCGCGGGGTCGTCACCCGCCTCGACCGCGTGACCGGCGAAATCAAAGGCGAAGGCTTCTACGTCAAGCTCCCGTTCGTCGACAAGGTCAGCCTGATGGACTGCCGCATCCGCAAGGAGGAGGTGATGACCGAATGCTCGTCGAAGGACCTGCAGACGATCAACGCGACCATCGCCCTCAACTTCCGGCTGGAGGCCGACCGCGTGGCGGACGTCTACCAGAACATCGGCATGGCCTACCTCCAGACCGTGGTCTCGCCGGCCATGCAGGAAGGCGTGAAGGCCGCCATCGCGCAGTACACCGCCGAAGAGCTGGTCACGAAGCGCGAGGCCGTCCGCGAACGGATGCGCGAGCTGCTCTCCCAGCGCCTTGAGCCCCACGGCATCCTCACCGAGACGCTCAACATCATGAACCTCTCCTTCGGACTCGCCTTCAACCAGGCCATCGAAGCCAAGGTGACCGCCGAGCAGAACGCCCTCGCCGCCAAGAACATCCTCGCCCAGCGCGAGTACGAGGCGCAGCAGCTCGTCGCCACCGCCAAAGGCAAGGCCGAGGCCATGCGCATCGAAGCCGAATCGCTGGCGCAAAACCCCAACATCCTCCAGCTCCGCGCGCTTGAACGCTGGGATGGACATCTGCCGCGGGTCACGTCGGGGGCCGTCCCGTTCATCGGGGTCGACACCCTCGCGGGTACCGCCAATCCGTAGCGCTCCCCCCACACTCCTTCGATTGCCGTCGACTACAGCCGATTTCAACCTGAAAAGAGCGGCATCGAAGGTTCGTCCCTTCACTCTCCGGGTGAAAAGGCGGCGGAGCCGTGGTAGACTCTTCGCGTCAACCGAAGGAGACTGCCATAGACCAACCGCAGCCACTGATTCTGCCCGCCTTCCCGCCATATGTCAAAGCGCAACTGAAGGCACAGCCGTCCCGCAAGTTGCAGAATGTAATGGCGCTCACCGGAAGGAGGAATTATACTTCCGCCATACGGAGGCACGACATGCTTGATACTGAGATGAGAAATCCGGCGACAGTGAACATCGACAAAGAAACAACTTTTGACATGCTTCGCCTCATTCAAACGGCCAACGAAGAATCCGTTGCCGCTGTCGGCAACGCATTGCCACAAATCGTTCGCGTGGTGGAAGCTGCAACTCGTGCAATAAAAGCAGGAGGACGAATCGTTTATGTCGGGGCTGGATCATCTGGGCGAATCGCTGTTTTGGATGCTTCGGAATGTCCGACAACCTATGGCGTTGACGATTCTACAGTTATAGCTCTTATCGCTGGAGGCAAGGAGGCCGTTTTCAAATCTTCGCCAGCCATCGAAGACTCTGTTGACAGAGGAAGAGATGACATGCTATCGCTTGGAGTTGGTTGCAATGATCTTGTCGTAGGGCTTTCCGCCTCCGGTGGAGCAGGCTATGTTGTCGGAGCGCTTTCGCTCGCTCGGGAACGCGGGGCCATGACTGCCAGTGTAAGCAGCAACATGAACACACCTATTGAAGGTGTCGCTGAAATCGCCGTTGTCACCCCAACCGGGCCCGAGCCCATTGCGGGCTCAACACGAATGAAAGCGGGGAATGCCCAGAAAATGGTATTGAACATGATTTCTACGGGAGCAATGATTAAATCGGGCAGAATTCGTAGCAACCTCATGATCAATCTTCAACCATCAAATGAAAAGCTCCGCAAGCGCATGGTCGGCATTGTCGCCACATTGCTGTCTGTTTCTCACGAAAAAGCCATCGCTTTGCTTGACCACCATGAATGGAGAATTTCCGCTGTTCTGGATGCAAATCCAATAGAACCCTAGAGCGGATTAAGAAATAGTGTAGCTTATGATTTGTCTTTCGGGGCGAGCTCTCCGAGCGAGTCGTTCCACCCGTCTGTTCGGCTCGCACGGAGTGCTCGCCCGCCCAATGGATAATGGCACTGAGCGGCCCCAGTATTTCTGAAATCGCTCTAATGTCATCCCACCCCCAAGGCTGCTTCTTTTCCTTGGACCTCGAAAATTGGTCGGGTTAGCAAACCAAAACCGTTTGAGGATAATAATGCGCGAGAATATCCCTGTAATCCGCGCCTAAGCGAGCCATCTTATTGGCACCATACTGACTCATCCCAACGCCATGGCCAAAACCCGTGACAGTGAAAATGAAATGCCCATCAGTGTATTCCAATACAAAAGCCGTAGAACGAAGAGCAAACAGTCTCCGAAGCTCTTTCCCTTTGATTTCGACCCCACCGAGAACAACCGACGCCACCCGACCACTGTTATCGCGCAACGTTTTCCCAATCCAGTTGGCTTCACTACCGAGAAAAGTAGCCACAGGATAAGCCGAAAGAATCGTATCAGAAAAAACATCAGGACTGCAAATCACAGTGCTAATATAATGAGGAACATCTTCTTCCGTTTCTGGACTTGACACACTTGTCAGATATGGCATAGAGGTGCTCCATACGTCAATACTATTGGCAGTGGCTTTAGCAGAAGACGAATGAAAGACAGCTAAAATCGGTTGTCCACCCGATGACAAATACTCACCTTGAGTTGATTCAATGGCAAAATGCATTTTTCGGATGTAGTGTTCATAGGAATTCTTCCAAGTGTCTCTCAATCGTGTTTCATGTAACCAAGCCTGACAACAGGCATAGTCAGTACAAACATGGGCCTTACCATGCTTGCACAAAGAAGCACAATGCATTGTATAGGTTCGTGCGGCCACGGCCTGTGCTTTGAGAGCTTCCATCTCAAAAACGGCCGGCATTTCCGCAGCGACAACCCCAACAAGGTAATCTTGGATGGGCATGCACTCAATCAAACCTTCTGGCATCAAGACCATAACACGCAAAGGAGCTGGCAATACATTGAATGTAGGCATGACATTGACCATAAATCTTTATGTATTATTTCGCCGATATTTGATGCTTGTTTCTTTTTTCACCAGCTTGCCAAATAGCATAGATCAATGCACACCCGATCACCAGTGTTGCGCCAGCCAAGACAGACAACATGATTCCTTTTGATTCTTTCAAGCAATCGAAAGCAATAGGTCCGACCGCAGCCAAAACAAGAATGATTTTGGGCAATCTCATATCGTTTTCAAATTTTTCCTGCTCTTGTTTTGCCGCCTGGACCGGTTTGAGTGTTTCGCCAACCAATGACTGAATATCCTTTGCAAAATTATCCGCAAAATCAATGGAATAATCCTCATTAACGATTTGTTCCACAAACTTGGAAATGGATTTGAAAAGATTGATCACCAATTGATCTTCTTGAAATTTGTCAGGTGATGCGGATTTAGTTCTTTCAGATGTTGCCAGCGCGCCATCCGCTTCTTTCCTGTCTGTTCCGTCTTTTGCCTTCGTCTCGCGTTGTCGTAGCCAATAAACACCTTTCATGATATCCGGAATCCCAAATTCTTTTCCCGTTACATCGTCATATTTGAGAATACGCGTTCGTATGACGTGTTGGAGGTCCACATCATCGAGTTCCCGCGAAATCCCAAGACGTACAATCCGCAGTGCGTCTTTGCCAACTGTGCCTGAATTGCTGATGCCATAAATACGGATAAAACGGATGGGCCAAGGCTTGCCGTCTTCTTTGACAAACTCTTGCCAACCGCAACTTCCTTGCCCCATGGTGTCATGCAATACCGTCCAGGCGGAAGTGTTTTCTGGACGGAACAAAACGCGGTAGTTGTAGGCTCGATGGCTTCGTTGTTTTTTCCCCTCCCCTGCATTGTCCCAAAGAAGAAACCTAAGATATCGAACGTCCTCTTCTTTGCCGAAATCGAATTCAATCCATCCTGGCATCGGAACCTCGTGGAAGCCTTCTTTTTCATTGTAGAAAACCTTGCCATCTCTTGGTCCTTCCCGGTCAAAAAAACTCGGGAAAAACAGATTGGAAATGCCACCTCGACTCCCAGGAGAAACCTGCGCCTGATCCAAGCAGTTTCCTTCCGAATCGCAAATTCGGCGAATAGCTGGGTGCTTTTTCGCTCCGCAGGTTTGTTTTTGTTGCCTCTTCCGAAAATACGACCAGCAAAGAACACATGTCTTCGCAATGCGGTCTCCAAGCCGAAAATAGGACCAGCAAAACACACCCATGGCGACAGCAAGCCCCCCAGCACAAATCAACCCACCAATTTTGTCGATTTTTTCCGTCCCAACAAAATACATAATTGTAACCATGGCGAACTGGAAAAGACCAAAAAAATAGTCCAGAATGAAACTCTTTTTGCTTGCTCTAGCATCCTTTTCGCTCGTTCTGCGAACTGGCTCAACAATTAAACTTCTTGTTTCTTCAATGCTTGATGAAACAAGCTGGACTTCGTGCCCGCGCTTAAACAAGCGTCCAATCACGTCACCTCCACCGACTCGTTGCCTCTCCAAATCCTCCAAGACACTCGCCAAGAAAGAATATTCCGTTCCAGGGCCTTCAGGAGCATTGCTTTTACGCAAGAACTGTATCCGATTTGCAGACAATGAACGGATTTCTTGCAACTGGCCCGCAAGATTGATAATCCGTACAGAAAGAGGGGTTCCATCTCCCAATTCTTGGGCCACGACGCCCTTGCACTCGATACACGGAACTTTTTTCGTCAGCTCCTTGAAGAAGTCTCCTTCCGCATTTGCAAATGCTTTGAGTTTCACGATGTGAAACCCGGAATTTTTCCGGTTTTTGAGACAGTGAACCCGAATAAATCGAATATCTCGCTGCGGAGGAAATGTGAAACACTGCCATCCTTTTCGGAATTTTCCTTCTTTTTGCAAGCAATCTGCAGAATCAAATAAAACATTCCATAGAATCCGATCGCTGGAAACCAGAAGCCGATAGGCATACTGCATCTCTTTGCTGTTTTCTTTTTGGGGATCCTTGTTGCAAGGATCTTGCCAATCCCACAATTTGAGACAAATTGCACGTATTATTTCTGGTTTTTCGATAAGATCAACTGTAATAAATGATGGCCAATGTGTTCCAAGATATCCCGGTTCCTTCTCATCATTTCCCCCATAAGTCTCACTAGCATCTGTCAGATATTCGGGATGGTTACATAGCTCCATTACGGGCTTGCCATATGCATAATCAACAGATGATTTCGTTGTTTCCATGACCATTATTTCGTCATCATTCTGCCCTGAAAAGGGCAATTGCAAGTGGAGATCTTCTCACGAGAGCGCGGATGCGCACGGACAAGGGAATCCGCCCCTTCACTTTCCGGGTGAAAAGGCGGTGGGAGCGTGGCAGACTCTTCGCGTCAACCAAAGGGCTGCCATGAACCCGACCGTCACCGCGGATTCTGCACGACTTCCCGTCGGATGTCAACGCGCAACTGAAACCGCCGCCGTCCTGCGTTGCGGGTGGGGGATGCTCCGGGCCATGTGGAAGGGCGCAGGGAAGCAGACGGTCCTCGGCAGCGTCGCCCACTTCGCCGAATACCTCGGCGTGACGGGATTCCTCCATCCGCTCCTGCGCTATGGGGACGCTCCTCGTTGCCGTCCTCAAGGGGCTGTCTCACTACTACCACATCAGCACCCTGCGCGAGCGGGCCGCCCGCGCCCCAAAACATGACGTATCCCAAACTCGAAGACAGATATTTGTTCTTCGAGTTTCGCTGTCTTGATCGCCCAGATGAATTCCTCAATGCAACTGGAAAGAAGACAACGCCCACAAGAACCAAACGAGCGGCGTCAACGCCACGGCTGAAAACAGCATTGTCGCCAATGCCGTTTTCCACCGTTTCATAATTAACTGGAACAGTACGGCGAAGGGTATGCACAATGCCGTACCCAGTCCCAAAAACCACCACGTTACAACCAAGATTCCCATGATTCCCATGTGTTTCCCGAATCCCGGGCATATTCTGTCCAGGGCGCAAATGATAGCCCCACCCAAACAAACAAACACAATGTGGAGAAGTGGCAATATACACCAGCTTGCCAAGACCCTCCCCAAAAACCCGAAATTTTCTACTTTGCCCGGACCATTCGTCACACCCACGTTTTCCGCCACCGCACGCCTCGCCCTCTGATTCGTCCGCAACAGCAAAACCGCCATCATAGACTATGTTACCAAAGCAGACATGCCTATTCCTTCACGCCGCCGGCGGTCAGGCCGGTGAGGAGGAGGCGCTGGCAGAGGAGGAAGAGGATGGTAATGGGCAGGCCGGAGAGGATGGCCGTGGCGGCGAAATCGCCCCAGAGGTAGTTCTGCTCGTAGAGGAAGGAGGCCGCGCCGACGGCGAGGGTCCAGTTCTCGGTGCGCTGCAGGACGATGGAGGCGGTCGGATATTCGCCGATGAGGCCGATGAAGGCGAGGATGAAGACCACCGCGAAGATGGGGAGCGACGTAGGGAGCATGATGTGCAGGAAGGTCTGCCACGGCGTTGCGCCGTCGATGGAGGCCGACTCCTCGAGCGATTCGGGCAGGGAGTCGAAGTAGCCCTTGATGATCCAGATGTGCGTCGCGATTCCGCCGAGATAGGCGAGGATGAGCCCCGGATGCGAGTCGAGCCCCAGCATCGGGACGAAGCGCCCGATCTGCTGCAGGATGGCGTAGATGGCGATCAGCGCCAGCACCATCGGGAACATTTGCAGGATGAGCAACGACGACAGCAGTCCGCCGCGTCCCCAGAACCGCATCCGAGCAAAGGCGTAGGCCGCCGTCGCCGATAGCAGCAGGATCAGCCCCGCCGCGCTGGCCGACACCTTCACGGAGTTCCAGAACCAGCGCAGGACAGGCGTCTTCGCCGGCGCCATCGTACCGTCCGCCTGCTCCACCGGGCGGCCCAACACCAGATTCCAGTGCTCCAGCGAGAACGTTTCGCGGGTGGGGAACAGAGACTGCCCTGTCGCCGCGAAATTCCCTTTGCGGAACGAAATCGAGACGGTCATGACCAGCGGGAACATCACCAGGGCGATGAAGCCGATCAGGAACGCATGAGCGGCGGCGAGCCGAAGTCCTTTTGAGAAGTGCGGATTCATGGAAAACGCGGCCTACTTCGCAAGCTCCGCGACCGCGTCACGGACCAGCACGCCGGCCAGATGCAGACGGTATTCCGCCGTCGAGCGGATGTCTGCGATGGGCTTGACCGAGGCGCGGGCCCAGTCCGCCGCCTCGCCGGCCAGCCGGGCGGTCGGCTTGCGGCCGACGAGCCGCTGCTCGACGTCCGTCAGGCGCACCGCCGTGGCCGCCACGGACCCGAGGGAGATGGCGGCATCGGAAATCCGCCCCGTTTCGCGGTCAAGCGCGACCCGCCACGCCACCATGACCTTGGAGATGGCCTGGGCCCGGCGCGTACCGATCTTGCGGAAGCCTTCCTGGGCGTTGCGAGGCTTTGGCGGAAGGAGGAAGGCAGCCAGAATCTCATCCGGCTCGAGAGCCAGCTTGCGATAGCCCGTCCAGAAGCTGGCCAGCGGAATCTCCCGTTCGCCGCGCACGGAGACCGCCAGGACGCGGCCGCCGGTGACGAGCATCGCTGGGGCGGTATCGCCGGCCGGAGAGGCGTTCGCGGCGTTGCCGCCGACCGTCCCCATGGCCTGGATCTGCGTCGCGCCCACCGAACCGGCCGCCGCGCAGAGGGCGGGCAGCCGCCGCCGGATCAGATCGCAATCCCGCAGCAACGCATGGGTGACCATCGCGCCGACGCGCACCGTCCCGTCGGCCAGCACGCGAATCTCGTCGAGTCCGCGCACCATCCGCAGGCTCGTCACCCGCTCCGGGAGCGGAACGCCGGCCGCCCACTGGGCGACGAGGTCCGTTCCGCCGGCCAGCAGCTTGCCGCGCGTGGCCGGGTCCGCCTGGAGGCGGCAGGCCTCCTTCAACGTCTTCGGATAAGCAACCGCCAGGTCCGACATCAGCCGTTTCATGACTTCCGCCCCTCCTTCGCCTTGTTGGTTTCGCGCATCCGACGGGCCGCCAGCCGGACCGCCTCGACAATCTTGGCATAGCCCGTGCACCGGCAGAGATTTCCGGCAAGCGCGGTGCGGATCTCCGACTCGCTCGGATTCGGCCGCCGCACCAGCAGCGCGTACGACGAAAGCACCATGCCCGGGATGCAGAAGCCGCACTGAACCGCGCCCGCATCCACGTAGGCCTGCTGGATGACGCGCCCCAGCCGGGTCCGTCCGACGCCTTCGATGGTCAGAATCTCGGTGCCGTCCGCCACCTGCCCCGCCAGCAGCAGGCACGACACCATCGGATCGCCATCCACCAGCACCGTGCACGCCCCGCATTCGCCTTCGCCGCAGCCCTCCTTCGCGCCCGTAAGGCCCAGATCCTCCCGGAGCACGTCCAGCAGCCGCCGCGCGGGCCGGACGCTCACCTCCACCTTTTTCCCATTCACCTTCCACCGTCGCGCGACGGTCGCCGATTCTGCTTCTGTTTTCACGTTTCCCATCTCCGTCCCCACCATACCATCCCACGGGGGCATCCGCAACCTTAGATGTCTAGGAACCTAGGAAACTAGAGACTCTAGATTTTCTAGTCCGGCTAGAACGGTTTTCGCCGGGATGAGTCAGAAGTTGTAGCCGATGTTGAAGGAGAGGCGGCCGGAGTCGGGGAGGCGTTCGTCGTGGTTGATGGGCCAGCCGTAGTCGAGCTGGAGGGGGAATCCGGGGAAGTCGAGGCGGATGCCCACGCCCACGCCGTCGCACCAGTAGCCGTCGCCGATGACGGGGACGTCGGGATTCTCCTCTTCCTTGAAGAGGCCCTGCCAGACGATGCCGCCGTCGTAGAAGAACGCGCCGCGCAGCATCGGGAGGATCGGATAGGTGTATTCGACGGTGACGTTCGCCGAGGACCGGCCGCCGCGCGCGTCGCCTTCCTCGTCCTTGGGGCCGAGCTTGCGGTTCTTGATGGCGCGGATGCTCATGGGGCCGCCGAGGAACATGCGGTCGAAGATGGGCACGCGGTCGGCGTCGCCGAACTCCTTGACCATGCGGGCGCCGCCGCGGATGTTCAGGACGTGGCCGAACCAGAGCGGGATGTACTGCGAAGCGTTGGCGGAGAACCCGTAGTGGTCGGTCTCGCCGCCCAGCGGTCCGCCCGCGAGCGAGGCGGCCAGGCTGCCGCGGAAGCCGCGCGTGGAGAGGAACTGCTTGTCGCGGGTGTCGCGCACGAGCTCGATCGTGGAGGAGCTCTTGAGGCGCTTGCCTTCCTCGTCGAAGACCCAGGCCGAGGCGTTGGTGTCGACGTTGAAGATATCGATCTGCTCCAGGCAGTAGGACAGGTTGATGCGGTCGAAGGAGGTCAGCGGCACGCCGAAGGTGGTGCGTCCGCCGTAGTTGCGCTGGTCATACTCGGTGGAGTAGTTCTCGACGTCGCGCCAGAAGCCGCCGAGTCCGAACGACAGGCGCCGGTCGAGGAAGTAGGGCTCCGTCCAGGAGACGTCGACGTCCTGGCGCTTGGAAGCGATCTGGACGCTGGCCTGGAGCTTCTGCCCGCCGCCGCGGAAATGGTTGCGCCAGCCGAGGATGTCGAAGTTGCCGTTGTTGAAGACGATCATGCCGAGCACGTGGTCGACGCTGGAGAAGCCGACGCCGAACGTGAGCTGGGCCGAGGACTGCTCCTCCAGCTCGTAGACGAGGCGGTACTGGTTCGTCACCGCCGTCGCCTCGGGATAGGCCCGCACGTAGGAGAAGTATCCCATGTTGCGCAGGCGGTTCTCGCTCCGGCGGACGCGCGGCTCGTCATAGACGCCGCCGGGCTTGACGAGGATTTCGCGGCGGATCACCTTGTCCTTCGTGGTCGTGTTGCCGCGGATGTCGATGTCGGCGACGTAGGCCAGGGGACCTTCGCGGACGACGTACGTGACCTTGGCGGTGCGGTTGGTCGTGTCCAGCACCAGGCGCGGGTCGGCCGCGGTGTGGATGTAGCCCCGCGTCCCGTAGAAGTCCGAAATGTTCTGCGCGCCCTGCTCGATGGCGGAAAGGGAGGCGATCTCTCCGCGCTTCGCCATCAGGCCCGGTTCGACCTCCGACGGGTCGAAGGTCTCCATCCCCGTGATCCGCCAGTCGCTCAGCAGATACTGAGGCCCTTCATGGATCTTGAACGTCACGTCGATCTTCTTCTCGTTGACGCGCCGGTAGGTCGGGGCCTCGACCTCCGCCTCGAGATAGCCCTCGTCCATCAGCGCCTTGCGGATCACGTCGCGGTCCGCCAGCAGCGCCGCCGCCTTGTACTCCCCGTCCCCGTTGAAGATGCTCAGCCAGCTGCTCTCCTTCTGGGTCATCAGCTTGCGGAGGGCGCTCGCCTTGACCGCGTGCAGGCCCGGGAAGCGGATCTTGCGCACCAGCATCCGCTCGCCCTCGTCGACCTGGATGAGCACGTCGACGTGCGTGGGGTCGCCCTCCACCGGCGTCAGGGCCCAGCGGACGCGCGCGTCGGGGTAGTAGTCCTCGCGGTAGGCGGTGCGGACGGCGATCGCCCCCTCGCCCAGGGTGGCGCCGTCGACGCGGTCGCCGGAGCCGATGTCCATCAGCTTGCGGATCTTCTTGTTCGAGAAGTGGCGCGCGCCCTCGACCGTGAGCCGCCGGATGACGGGCCGGGGCTGCACGCGGATCACCAGGACCGCGCCGGGGCCGTCCTCGGCGTTCTCCAGGCGGCTTTCCGCGTAGGAGAAATGCCCACATTCCTTCAGCCGCCGCACGTCCTCGGAGAGGGTGGAGCGGTCCAGCTCCATGCCCGGCCGCGACCGGACCATCGCCAGCACCTGCGCGGCGTTCACGCCCATCGACCCGATGGGCTCGACGCGGACGTCCGAGATCATCAGCGCGGAAGCCTGCGGCGCCCAGCCCGCCGCGGCGGCCACCAGCACGGCGACGGCCACCCCTGCAACCCTCCGCACCGCCTGTCCGATGATCCCGCTCGCCGTCATGCTCGTTCCTGCCTCTCTGGTCTCAAAAATCCCTACAATCCGTCCGGCTCGACCTTCTCCGTGCGGTCCCCGAAGCGTGTCAGGGTCCCATCGAAATCCATCCGCACCTTCCCAATCGGCCCGTTGCGGTTCTTGGCGATGTCGACGATCGCCAGCCGCTCGTCGTCATGGTCGGGGTCGTTGTCATAGCGGCTCGGCCGCCGCAGCAGCATGACCACGTCGGCGTCCTGCTCGATGGCCCCGGAGTCGCGCAGGTCCGACAGCATCGGCTTGCCGCTCTTGGAATCCCGGGTCTCGGCCGCGCGGTTGAGCTGGCTGAGGATCAGCACCGGGATCTGCAGCTCCTTGGCCATTTCCTTGATGCCCTGGGAGATCGCGGCCGTCTCCCGCTGCAGGCCGTCGCGCGCATACTTGCTGTAGTGCATGAGCTGGAGATAGTCGATGACGATCAGCTCGATGCCCCGGCGGGCCCGCAGGCGGCGCGCCCGCGCCCGCAGCTCCGGAACTTCCAGCCCCGGCGTGTCGTCGATGTAGATCGGCGCCTTCGAGAGCACCTCCGCCGCCTCCGACAGCCGCGGAATCACGTCGCGCGACACGGTCCCGCTCGCGATCGAAAACGCCGAAACCCCCGCATAGCCGCACAACATGCGGCGCGCCAGCGCGTCGGCGCTCATTTCCAGCGAAAACACCGCCACCGCCCCGCGGGCCTGCCCCCGCTTGCCCAGCGCCACGTTCTCCGCGATGTTCAGCGCCAGCGACGTCTTGCCCATCGACGGCCGCGCCGCCAGCACGTTCATCGACGACGGCTGCAAGCCCAGCGTCTTGCGGTCCAGGTCCGCAAACCCCGTCGACAGCCCCGTCAGCCCCTTCTTCTCGCGGGCGATCTTCTCGATGACGCCGAACTCATCCTTGATGACCCCCTGCCACGACCGCTCCGCCCCCAGCCGGTTCTCGCCGATGGCCAGGATGTCCTCCTCGGCCTGGCTGAGCAGCTGGTCCGACTCCACGTCCGGGTCGTAGCACCGCTCCACGATGTCCGTGGCGGTCCCGATCACGCGCCGCCGGAGATAGCTGTCGACCACGCGCTCGATGAAGTAGGCCGCGTGGGCCGTCGTCGGAACCTCCTCCGACAGCCGCAGCACCGCCTCCTCGCCCCCGACCGCCTCCAGGCGCTGCTCGGCGCGGAGCCGCTCGATCACCGTCAGGACGTCGATCGGGTCGCGCCGCTCGTGCATCCCCAGGATCGTCGCGAACAGCTCCCGGTGCGCATCCAGGAAGAACGCCTCCGGCGTCAGGTGCTGCTCGATGCAGCGGTCCAGATGCTCGGAGGCCTCCAGCAGCACGCACCCCAGAAGCCCCCGCTCCGCGTCCAGGCTGGACGGCGGCACCCGCTCGCCCGCACGAACGGCGGACCGCGGACGGTCTCCAGGACCCTCCGCGGCCACCTTCCCCGCGCGTGGCTTGCGATCGCCGTCCCGCCCCATCCGCGACTACTCCGCGGCCTCGGCGGACTCGACCTTCTCCGCCTGGACCTTGACCTTGAGCAGGCCCTTGACCTCGGGATGCAGCACCAGGTGAACCTCGTGCTCTCCCAGGGACTTGATCGGCTCGTCCAGGTGGATCTGCTTCTTCTCGACCGTGAAGCCCATCTCGGCCAGCGCCGCGATCAGCTCCGGATGGCCGACGGACCCGAACAGACGGCCGTCCTCGTTGGCCTTGACCGTGCAGGTGACGACCTTCTTCGCGAGGGCCTTCAGCAGACGCTCCGCGTCTTCCTTCTCCTTGGCCAGGCGGGCGAGCGCCTCCTGCTTCTTCTTCTCGATCAGGCGCGCCGTCCCGGGCGTCAGCACCGTGGCCAGCTTCTTCGGGAACAGGAAGTTCCGCGCATAGCCCGTCTTCACCCGGCACGTATCACCGCTCCGGCCCACGTCCTTCACGTCCTCCAGGAGGACGATTTCGATGTTCTTTCCCATCTTTCGCCTCTTTTCTTGGTTAGGGCAGCAGGCCCATCACGCGGTCGCGGCGGATCGCCTTCTTGATCTGCCGCTGCTGCTTGCTGTTCGCGCCCGTCAGGCGCCCCGGCAGGATCTTCCCGCGTTCCGTCATGAACTTCCGGAGGAACTCGTGGTCACGGTAGTCGATCACCAGATCCGCCTTCAGCATGCGTGTGCGCTTGTGCGCCACATCGTCCTGACCCATCGCCGCCTTGCGCGGCCCGCGTTTCTTCTTTTCGTCTTTCATCTTTCTTCGCTCCAATCCTTAAAAAGGTATGTCTTCGTCGTCACCCGTCTCCATCGGCGGAGGCGGGGTCGCGGGCATGCCCTGCCCGCCGCGGTCCGGACTGCCGCCGGAGTAGCCGCCCCCGGAGTAGCCGCCGCCTCCCTGGCCGCCGCTCCCGCCCTGGCCGCCCCCGTCCGCCCGGGACCCCAGGAAGCGCACGTTCTCCGCGCGCACCTTCAGCTTCGTCCGGTCCTTGCCGGTCTCCTTGTCCTGCCAGCGGTCCATCTGGAGCCGGCCGTCGACCAGCACGCTGCGCCCCTTCTGCAGGAAGCGCTCGCACGTCTCGGCCTGCTTGTCCCAGACGTCGCAGTCCACGAACACCGTCCGTTCGACCTTCTCGCCGTTCCGGTTGGAATACGACTCGTCGATCGCCAGGCGCAGCGTGCAGACCGCGATCCCGTTCGACAGGCGGCGGACCTCCGGGTCCGTCGTCAGGTTGCCGACCAGGATGACCTTATTGTACGACGCCATCGCTGGCCTCCTCCGCAGGCTTCGGCGCCGGCGCGTCCGCGCGTGCCGTCACCACCTGGATGCGGAACACCAGCTCGTTGAGCTTCAGACGCTCCAGCAGCGGGGCCACCTTGTCCCCGTCCAGGCTGATCCCCAGCAGCCCGTAATGGCCGCCGGTCTCCTTCTGCATCATGCGCGCGAAGTCGCGTTTCCCGATCCGCGTGCAGCTGTCCAGGCTCCCGCCCAGACGTTCGATCTCGGAACGCACCGTCGCAACGGCCTCGTCCCAGTCCGTATCCTTCAGGCTCTCCCGAAAGATGATTGTCGCCTCATACTTCTTCACAGTTTTGCTCCTAGTTGAAACTATTCATCGCCGACTCGATGCCGTCCGTCAGCAGGCATTCCAGCGCATCCGCCGCGCGTCCCACGCTTTCCGTCAGACGCTCCAGCTCCTCGTGGCCCAGCGGCTCCAGCACGTAGTCCTTCAGGTCCCGCCCCTCGCGCCCCTCGCCCTGGATGCCCACGCGCAGCCGAGGCACCGCGCTCGAACCGCCATGCTCGATGACGGATTCCAGCCCGTGATGCCCCCCGGCGCTTCCGCCGGCCCGGATCCGCAGCTTGCCCAGCGGCAGGCTCACGTCGTCCAGCACCACGACAAGGTCCTTCGGCTCCGTGCCGTTCTTCCGCATCAGCGTCGGCAGCACCGTCCCGCTCAGGTTCATGTACGTCAGCGGCTTCACCAGCATCACCGTCCCCGCCCCCTCCACGGAAACCTTCGCTGTCTCCACCGGCCGGAATGCCGCCTTGTGAAAACGTGCGCCGTGCCGCTTCGCAAACTCGTCCAGCACCATCCAGCCCGCGTTGTGCCGCGTGGCCTTGTAGGCGCGTCCGGGATTGCCCAGCCCGATCACCATCTTCATGTCCGTCGTCCGTTCCGTCCTGACGCCCGTCGCCTGCGCGCCGGCGCGTCACCTTACTTCTTCTTGTCCGCGTCGGCCTTCTCCGCCGCGGCCTTCTCCGCCGCCTTGGTCTCGGTCATGACTTCCGGACCGGCCGATTCCGCGCCTTCCGCGGCCTCCTCCGTCTCCGTCTCCGAAGCCCTCGGCACCGCGATCGCCGCGATCACCTGCTCGGCGTCGTCGTCGATCTCATACTTCTCGCGGTCCAGCTGCACATCCTTCACATGCAGCGTCTCGCCCGCGTGCAGCCCGCTCACGTCCACCCGGACCTCTTCGATCAGGTCGTTCGCCAGGCAGCGCACCGTCAGCGTGCGGAGCACGTGCTCCAGGATCCCGCCTTCGTTCAGCACGCCGTAGGCCTCGCCCACCAGCGTGATCGGCAGCTCGATCTCGATGCGCTTCGTCAGCGAGACCTCGCAGAAGTCCGCGTGGATCACGCGCCCGGTGATCGGGTCGTGCTGCAACGCCTTCAGCATCGCCTTGCACGGCTTCTCTTCGCCTTCGACCGTCAGGTCCACCATCATGTTCTCGCTCCGATGCCGCCGCAGCGTCATCAGGAAGTCGTGGCCGTTCAGCTGGATGTCCCGGCCCGGCTTGCCCTGGCCGTACACGACGGCCGGTACCCAGCCCGCGCGGCGAAGACGCCCGGCGGCGCCTTTCCCCTTCGCGGTACGGGGCTTTGCTTGCAGTGTCGTACTGTTCATTTCGCTTTGCTCCCTATGCTTTTTCTAGTTCCAAGGTTGCTTATTCCATATCTCTGTTTCTCTGGGGCCCGAACCTCAGGTCTCGAACAACTGGGACACCGATTCGTTCCCGTAGATCCTCTTGATCGCATCCCCCAGCAGACGCCCCACCGACAGCACCGTCAGCTTCACCCCCTCCGGCGCCTCCCGCTCCGGCTGACGCAGGCTGTCCGTCATCACCAGCTCGTCGATCGGACTCGCCGCCAGCCGCCTCACCCCCGCGTCCGTCAGCAGCGCATGGCTCACCACCGCGCGGATCGACCGCGCGCCCGCCGACTGCGCCAGACCCGCCGCCGCGCACAGCGTCCCCGCCGTGCTCGTCATGTCGTCCACCAGGATGCAGTCCTTCCCCTTCACGTCCCCCACCAGGTTGATCGCCTCCACCTCCGTCGGGCTCGTCCGCTGCTTCCCGCAGAGCGCCAGCCCCGCGTTCAGCCGCTGCGCATACGAGTACGCGTTCTTCAGCCCCCCCGGATCCGGCGCCACCACCACGCGGTCGCTGTCCTTCTCCGCGCGCCGCGTCTCGTTCAGATAATGCACGATCACCGGCGCCGCATACAGATGGTCGATCGGAATGTCGAAAAAGCCTTGGATCTGCGGCGCATGCAGGTCCATCGTCACCACGCGGCTCACCCCGGCGGCCACCAGCAGGTTCGCCACCAGCTTCGCCGTCACCGGAACCCGCGACCGGTCCTTGCGGTCCTGCCGCGCATAGCCAAAGTACGGCATCACCGCCGTCACCACGCGCGCCGACGCCCTACGCGCCGCGTCCGCCATGATCAGCAGCTCCATCAGATACTCGTTCGGCTCCAGCCCCGTCGGCTGCACGATGAACACGTCTCGCCCGCGCACCGTCTCCTCGAAGCTCACCGAGATCTCCCCATCCGGATAACGCCCCACCCGCGCATCGCTCAGCGGCACGCCCACCCGTTCGGCGATCTTCTCCGCCAACGGCCGGTTCGCGTTCCCGCTGAATATCTTGAAATGACTTTCCATCTCTCGTGCTTCTTGATCTTCTCTGGTCCTCCGCCGGAGACCCTTCCACACGAGACTGCGCCCTCATGCCCTTCCCCTCCCGCCGAGCATGGTTGCCCGACGTGGATTCGAACCACGACTCTGACCTCCAAAGGGTCGTGTGCTGCCATTACACCATCGGGCAATCGGGGACACATCCCTTCGGCCACGCCTCGGCTCCGACTCCGGACCCGCGCCTGGCCGTGTGAAAGAACCTCCGTCGCCGTCGCCGGCCACGGAAAACACGCGCACCCTACCCTCCTGCGGTAACCATCGCCCAGATTGTTGTTCAGGGACTGACGCTGCCTATGGTTGACCATTTCTCTGAAGGCAGTACTCTGCAGCATGGTTGGCTTGTTACCATTTGTATCTTTGCAGCAATAGCCTCTGTATTCTTTATCATAACATTCTCTGTTACAAAGGAGCGTATACAACCGCCACCACGTCAGCAGATTAGTGTGCGTGAGGATATTAAGAATACTTTCTCGAGTGTGTCATGGAACTCGATGGCACTGCTTACCTTCTCATTGTTTGTTACATTGGCAATGTGGGGATCGGCTATGAATTTCTATTTCCAGTATAACGTAGACCATAAGTCGCTTTACGATTTCCTGTCGCATTTTATGACTATTGATCCGGATAATGCATATTCTGTAGGATTCTCGGTATTCAATATGATGGGAGCTATTGTGCAGTTTGTGGGAGTGATTTGTTTGTCGCAGTATCTGGCCAATAAGTTTGGCAAGCGCAATACGTTCAAGGTGTGTCTTACCATGACTGCTTTCCTGACAGCATTGTTCTGGATTCCAGAACCTACCGATGTGGGGCTGTTGTTCCTTATCAATTTCCTGCGTTCGCTGGCTTATGCTCCTACCATCCCATTGCTGTGGGCTATGATAGGTGATGTGGCCGACCATATTGAATATGAGAATCATCGTC
>JAEEGH010008793.1_pt1 | contig 23748 bp, 23 predicted proteins | sample 9134181 | NCBI WGS metagenome assembly JAEEGH01 (sample SAMN16246544, study PRJNA631951) | gut metagenome | biome: gut microbiome; feature: rumen; material: DP-attached | host: Bos | place: Iran: Karaj | collected 2018-10
AATCGCTGTGGTGGCATCGTCCACATCACCAGCGTTTGGTGGCTAGCCTCTTGGATTACATGCCGCGTGCATCGCTTGTCTTTGAAGAACTTTCGTTGCTCTCGGAAACTGCTTCGAAGATGTATGGTGCGTTCCGTGGTGCTTATGACGAAGCTCGTGTGACGGATGCGGGAATCGCTGCTCCTGCGGATTTATGGTTCAAGATTGGCGAACTTTCGCGTTTGTTCGTTGGCCGTGCGTCGCTCGATATGACGCGAGTCAAGGTCGATGACGGCAACTGGCACGAAATGCACATGCGTGCGCAGGACTTTACGTCGAACGGCACGGATGCGGTTGCAAAAGAAATCGAAGAATTTTACGACAAGGGCGGTCGCGTCTATGTGATGGCCCAGACGCTTGGCGGTGTGAACCGCTTGCGTGAAATTTTTGACGGCTTGCCGGTCGAAGATTATTTTATCGGAAACTTAAGCGAAGGCTTTTGGCTCGAAGACGATAATGTCGCATTCCTCACGGAATCGAGAATTTTAAACCGTCATGCGAATAAGGCTCGCAAGCACAAGATTGCGGGCTCGGTGACGAATGCGTTGATGGTGGAATCGCTCAATCGCGGTGACCTCGTGGCGCATGAAGACCATGGCATTGGTCGTTACTTGGGACTTGTCCGCGTGGAAGTCAATGGCGGTATGGTCGATTGCGCGTTGCTCGAATACGATGGCGGCGACCGCTTGAAGTTCCCTGTTTCGGACTTGCAAAAGATTGAACGCCTCGACCGTTCGGAAGATGTTGAAACGAAGCTCGACCGCCTCGGTAGCAAGACTTGGGAAAACATCAAGAAGCGCGTCAAGGAAAAGGTTATCAAGATTGCACGCGACCTCGTGGAACTTTATGCGAAACGCGAACTCGTCGAAGGTTTCGGCTTCCCGCCCGATGGCAACATGCAGAAGGAATTCGAGGAATCGTTCGAATACGATCCGACGCCGGATCAGTTGCGCGCTACCGCCGACATCAAGCGCGATATGGAAAGCCGCCGCCCGATGGACCGCTTGATTTGCGGTGACGTGGGCTTTGGAAAGACCGAAGTCGCGATGCGTGCGGCGTTCAAGTGTGTCGCATCGAACAAGCAGGTCGCCATTCTCGTGCCGACCACGATTCTTGCGGCGCAACATTACGAAAACTTCTGCGAACGCTTTGCCGCTTATCCGGTCAAGATTGCGCTCATGAACCGCTACAAGAGTGCCAAAGAAAAGAAGGAAATCTTCAAGCAGATTGCCGATGGCACGGTGAACATCGTTGTCGGGACGCATGCGCTGTTGTCGAACAAGAGCGAGTTCAAGGACTTGGGACTTTTGATTATTGACGAAGAGCAAAAGTTCGGCGTGAAGCAAAAGGAAAAACTGCGCCAGCTCCGTCTAGCAGTTGACACGCTCAGCATGAGTGCTACGCCGATTCCGCGTTCTCTGCACTTGAGCATGACGGGCGTTCGCGACATTTCGCTTATCAATACGCCACCGATTAACCGCTTGCCGGTCGAGACCAAGCTGATGCAGCGTGATGACGAAGTCTTGAAGAATGCGATTCTCGATGAACTTGCTCGCGGTGGCCAGGTGTTCGTGGTGAATGACCGCGTACAGACGATTACAAAACTTGCCGAAGAGATTGAGGCGATGGCGCCCGAAGCGAAAGTCGCTGTGGCTCACGGTCAGATGGAAGACCACGAACTCGAACGCGTGATGGATGCGTTCCTTTCGCGCAAGTTCGACATTCTCGTGAGCACGAGCATTATCGAATCGGGCTTGGATGTGCCGAACGCGAACACGATTATCATCATGAACGCGCACCACTTTGGCATTAGTCAGCTTTATCAGATGCGTGGCCGTGTGGGCCGCAGCAGCGTCTTGGCCAAGGCGTTCCTCGTCATCCCGCAGCGTGGCGAAATCTCGCAGGAATCCATGCGCCGCCTCAAGGCGTTGGAGCAGTTTACCGACCTCGGCAGCGGCTATCAGCTTGCGATGCGCGACCTTGAAATTCGCGGTGCCGGTAACTTGCTCGGCCAGGAACAGCACGGTTTCATTGCTGAAGTCGGCTTTGAAACTTACGTACGTTTGGTGCGCGAAGCGGTCGAAATGTTGCGCGGTGGCGCTCTCGAAAAGCCGATACAGCCACGCGTGGAAATCGGTATCGATGCATACCTTCCCGAAAACTACGTGGAAGACGGCCTCACAAGAATCTCGCTGTACCAACGCATTGCTCGCATCACGACTCAGGCGGATGTGCAGAATATCGAAAGCGAATTGCAGGACCGCTTTGGCCCTGTGCCCACACCCGCGAAGATGCTTTTGCTTGTGACGGAACTCGGGCTGTTGGCGGGCCGTTTGCGTATCCAGGGGCTTGCTCTCCGCAAGGGCGTTATTGTCGCGACATTTGCAGAAACTCCGTCGCCGGATCCGCGTGTGCTTGGCGAAATCAGCAGTCTTTGCCCGTGCAGTATGCGTTATTTGGGAATGTCGCCGCTACAGGCGGTGTTCGAAGTCGGGCGCGGAACTCCCGTGGAAATGGCGAAAAAGACGCTGGAAGTGTTCCGGGCGTTCGCGAATATTCAAGTGCAGGCGGCGACCGTCCGGTCGGCGGACCCTCTACTCACGGCACTGGGTGTAGGCGGTTCGAACTGATTCCAATCGGTTCTCCAGTTCCGAGGCGCATTCTTCTGGTGTGTATTGCTCTGGATCCTTCCCCTCTGCGAGGGTCAGGAAGACGTTGTCGTCGCTTTCTGCACTTTCACTTGTCACCCCGGACCCTGTTCCGGGGTCAACTGTAGCAGTGCTTGTCACTGGATCCTTCGCGTTGCTCAGGATGACGTTATTGGCGTTTGCGGAGGCGCTGTTCCCTCTCATGAACGTTTCATCGGCGTCAGTCTCGAAGAACACGTTGCTATCCGGAATCAGCGGAATTGCTGCTGCCGTTGATTTTTTGCGGAAACTGTCTGTGTGCAGCGAAAAGAGCGCCCCGTAGGGGAGAGCTTTCTTCACAACGTTCAAGTTCCCTCCAAAGCGGTGGAATATGGGGCGTGACAACTTACGATTTGACTGTGGGTCTTGAGCTCTATCGGTTAGAGCGTCGGACTCATAACCCGCCTCTTTTAAAAGTCTCAACACACGCGTGTAATCCCCGACGCAATGGATTTGCAAGTCCCGCTGGAGTTCCAAGGCTAGTTTTGCCTGTTCCAAAAATACATGGTCCTGGGTCCCGTCTTCGTATCCCGGATACCGCTTGTCAATCCCGGCTTCGCCGACCATTGCACGCTTGTCTTCTTTTACAATCGCTCGCAATTTAGTGAACATGTCGTCGGTCGCCTGCGTAGCGATCATCGGGTGGATGCCGTAGGCGGCCTTGAACGGCTTGAGTCCCGAAGAAAATTCTTTTTTTAAAAGTGAAACCTCTTTCCATTCCCAAGGCTCGCATGCAATCGCTATAAAATCGTAATTCCGGTCCAGGAGCAGCTGGGTCAGTTGCTCTTTATGGGGGAGACGGGCTAAATGAATGTGCAAATCGATCATGATGGCATGCTTTTTAATTAAAATACATTGAAATTATGGAAAATCAAAATTATTTGCTTGTTTTTTGGAGCAAAAAAGCCTAGTTTAAGTCTGTTGGTTCGCCAACCTAAGTTTTTTTGAACTCATTATTAAAGGAGTCGCTATGCGCGATTTACTAGAAAAAGCTCTGAACAAAGGTTTGACAGTCTGTTTTACAACAGAAAATGGTTTTGATGTCATTCGAATTTCATCAGGTAACGATGTCGTTGCCAGTTGCAGTCTCGGCTCGAACAGTTTCCGAGCATCTGTCGAAGAATCTCTCCAGGCGCTTCTGCTAGATTTGGAACGCAAAGGATTCTAGTGGCTTTGCCGCAGTTATGAGTCGGCCGTAAACAGTAATTGCAAAAAAAATCCTGCGAGTATTTCGCAGGATTTTTTGTATAACCAAATCTTATCGTCGATTCTGTTTGCGATAGAGCCGAGCGGTCTCCCGTGAGCAAAAAGCCCCAGTTATTAAACTGGGGTGGTTGCGAGAGTGAGGCTCCGATGGAGTTTTGTTTCAGCACCTAGAGCCGAACGGTCTTTTTAGTTTATACGTCCGATCAAGTTGCCAGAGAGCATGAAGTCTCTGCTAGCACCGTAGTTGTGGAAACCGGCGGACAGAGAGAAACGGTCCGTGAGGGCCTTTTCGAGGTAGAGGGCACCGAGAACATCCTTGACGTGTTTCGGGTTGCCTTCGTAGTAACCGTTCTTCTTGCGATCGCCAACGTATTCTGCTTCGAGAATGACGCGGTCAACAGTCTTGAAGTTGAATTCCATACCACCCGTGAGCGGCACGACCAAGTCGTTGGACATATCCATGAGAGCGACTTCACCGAATACTGTGAAGAAGTCCGGAACGATCGGCCAACGGACCTTCAAAGAAATGTTGTGCTTGACGATTGCGTCAGCGTCATAGACTTTGTCGAAAATGTTGCTACGGTAGCCGAGTTGCACTTCGAATTCTTCGAGGCTCGGGAGATCGTGGAAATTGAATACGGCACGGAGATCGCCCTTGTTCAAGTGGGCGGCCTTGCTGATGAGGGCGAGTTCGAAGTCCATGTTTTCGTTCGGGACGAAGCCGAATTCAAACTGGTTTTCCGGGTCCTGTTCGGAGAGGAATCCGTTCATGTAACCATCGATGTAGCCACCGAAGTAGTCACCGTTCTTGTCAGTGTTGTCCCAACGACCGACCTTGAAACTGAACCAGCCATTGCTCTGGTAGGCCCATGCTTCGTCGAGTGAGAAGTAGTCTTCGGCGCTGCCTGTTTCACCACGGGCGTTGTCTGTCTTCAAATCGCCAGGGTAGAAGGCGAGGGCAATCTTACCCCTGAAGTTTTTCGTTTCGGCGAGGATGGCGAGGTTGGCTTCGCCGTTCCATGTTTCGAAGTTGTCCGAATTTTCGTCTTCTTCGGAAGTCCAGAATACCTTGCCAGCTTCCAATTCGAAGTCCGCGTTGATGTCGAAGTCAATCTGGTTCACGGAGAAGACCGCATTTTCGATCATTTTCTTTTTCTTGCGGGTTGTTGTAGAAGCCGGTTCTATGGCGGCAACTTCTTCTGTCGTGGTTACAGTCGGAACCTGTACTGCCGGAGCGGGTTCAGCAACCGGAGTAGGGGCGACTACAGGTGCCGGCGTGACGGCCGGAGTCGGTTCTGCGGAGGGGATTACGACTGGAGCTGCTGCCGGAGCCGTGATTGCATTAACAGCCTGAGCTTTTGCGTCAGTGGCCTGATCCTTGACTTCGTTGGCCTGTGTATTGATGCCGGCGGCTTTGGCTTCCATTTCGGCCTTCTTTTCGGCGGCTTGAGCCTGGGCGTTTGCGGCCATGGCTTCAGCCTGTGCCTTCTGTTCGGCGGCCTTGGCCTTGAAATCAGCGGCCTGAGCTTCGGCCTGAGCCTTTGCATCGACGGCCTTGGCTTGTGCGCTTGCGGCATGAACCTTAGAGTCTGCGGCCTTTGTTATAGCGTCATCGGCCTGAGCCTTGGCGTTGTCCACCTTGGCCTGGGCATCATTGACTGCTGCTGTTGCAGTTGCTGCGGCCTTTGCTTCTTCCGCGGCTGCCTTGTTCTGGACGGCCTTAGCCTTGTTCTGGGTGGCCGTAACCTTCTTCTTGGCAGTCTGGGTCTTAGCCTTTGCTGTTGCAGCCTTCGCTTCTACAGTGGCTTTCCCATCTGCCGTGGCCGCTTTCACATCATCGAGTTTAGGAAGGGCGAAAACGGACGCGGCCATTAGGCACGTGGCAAGAAACATTTTCTTCATACTGGATCTCCTTGGTATAATTCTATGTTTAAATCCTTATTTAAATGTTAGCAAAATTTTCTTCATCGTTATTTTTACTACAATAAAGGCTACAATAATCTAACCTAAAAATTTAAAAGAGGAATACGTTTTGAAAAAAATTGTGTTGGTGGTGTTGGCTCTGTTTTCTGCAAGCTCGTTTGCTCAGATGAAATTGGATGTTTATAAAAAAATTAATGGTGAAATTGACGAAAATCGACCCTTGGGATATCTGATGTCTTCCGATGCACTCAAGGAACTCCCTATCCCGAAGGATAGAATCCCTCATGAAACTTATGTGGATGTGCAAGAACAAGTCCGTGTCGGTAAGAACAAGTTCAAGACGGTCACCAAGAAACAGAAAATAACGACATACGAAGAAGTCGAACCGAAGGCTCCGCCCCGCTACGTGCCGGTGAACTGCAAGTTTGGCGACGTGTGGGTCAAACGTTCGGAACTGGAACGCTTTATGCTGGAATACACGGATTTGAGCGGAGAATATGTCTCTGAAACCGGACGCGTCGTGCTGAAAAGTTCGCCGAGCAATGCGAGCCGCTTTAACATCATCGTCCAGAACGGCAAGAACGATGACGTGGCCGAAATCGAGATGGGCAATCTCGAAAAGAAGAACATCAACGGCCATGCGCGCTTTGTGTATAAAGAAGACGGATGCGCCGTCGGTGTCGATGTCTATAACCGCGTCGTGAGAGTCGCTCAGCGTGGTTGCGAAGACTACAATGCGGGTGAATACACGCTTGCCGGAAACTACCCGACATTCAAGGGGAATAACCGCATTGTCGAAACCTTTAATTTGGATTCATATAGCTTCTCTTATCCGAAATACCTGTGGTGCGCAAGTGGTTATGACACATGCGAACCGTTGAAGGATGAACATGGAACAGTGAACATCACTTGGAGCAAGGACGGGCACGGAACTGTTGAACGCAAGGCTGGCAATATGGTGCATACATACCGCGCCATGGAACGAGTGATTCCGCACAAACGCGATTTCTACAATGGCGAAAAACCAATTGCCATTAAGACCAAACGAACGGACATGAGTGGTGAATGGATGAACTGGTATTTCTATCCGCGTGCGGGCCGCTTCAAAATGATGCGCTCGGGCCAGCGCCATGATGCCGCTTACATGGAAATCTACGAACCCGTAAAAGAAGATGATTAAATCTATTGAACAGAGCCGCATTTTGTTTTTGGATTCGGGGCCGCTTGTGCGGCTCCTCCAGATGCATCCCGACTATTACCCGGTTGTGTCGGGCGTGTTGGATGGAGTCTACGAGAATAACGTGCAGGTTCTGGTTTCGTCTGTAACGTTGTTTGAAATCAGCATGAAGGCGTATGGCGCAAACGATGGCGTACTCGCTCGGCAGTACCGCGAATTTTTCGAGAAGTCTGCAAACGTGCGCCTTTGTGAAGTGAATGCAGATGTGTCGCTGAAGGCGGCGGAGCTTTTTGCTGCCGCAGCCCGCACGAACCACAAGCTGACCGAAGCAGAATCGCTGCGCTTGGCGACTGCGTTCGTGAACGGTGCCGACTGCATCCTCACCGAATGCGCAAACTTCCGCGACGTTATCGACGCGCTTGTCGTAACATTGGACGAAATTTGACGTGATTTTCTGTATATAGTGACTATTTTGAAAGCGATCGAAAAAGGATTGGTTCGTATGTACGCTGCGTCAAGGATGAGTGACGTTTAATTTTTTTATGTTTACCTCCCTTTTTGAAGGGAGGTTTTTTGTATATTGCATATAAATTTTTAGAGGAGGCTGTTTTGAAAAAATCCCCTTTTATTTATTTTTTGCTGGCTGCATTTGTTCTTTGCAGTTGCGGTGACGATAACGATTCTTACGTTTTAAATTCTGAAGCCGATATTTCAAGTTCTTCGGAAGAGTTTGATTCTAGCGAGTCGAAACATAGTTCTTCGTCCTTAAAGAAGTCCTCTTCGTCATCGCAGAAAAAATCATCATCGTCAGCTGTTAAGTTGTCTTCGTCTTCGGTAAAGTCATCTTCTTCTTCGAATAATTTGTCGTCTTCACGTTCTTCATCTTCAGTAAAATCATCGTCATCTTTACCAAGATCTTCTTCGAGTCGTTTGTCTTCGTCTTCTTCGAGTAATTCTATATATTCTGATTTATATAGCATGTTGGCGGCCTTGTCAAGCTCATCCTCCGTCAACTCTTCGTCATCGGTTGCGAAATCCTCTTCGGATGCTTATAAGTACGATTACATTGAAGATTCCAGAGACGGAAAAAAGTATAAGGTGCTGAAATTTGGTGAAAAACGTTGGATGGTCGAAAATCTTGCTTTTGACTACCAGTATCCCGGTGCAGACAATGGAAATGCGTCTGATAGTGTTGAATTTTATGGTCGCACTTACCATTGGGGCGAGGCTTTGGATTCTGCGGCCGTTTTTTCGACCACAGGTGCAAATTGTGGATATGGTAAATCCAAATGCCATCCTTGTGGAGCTCGCGGAATATGTCCTTTAGGCTGGCACATTCCAAGCCTTGGGGAATGGTTTGATCTTATAGAAAAAGGTGATGAAGATAAATTGAACTTGTTTAAAGTTTTTAGAAATAGTAATAAATATTTTTGGGTTTCAAATGAATTTGATAACGATGAAGCGTATATGATAACATTCAAGGGCGGCAAAGAATATGAATTGATTCATCATAATGAGTCTAATCGTACGTATGTTCGTTGTGTCGAAGACGATGTTGCTGGTAATGATGCTACATGCAAGATTACTTGGCCTAATGATGATGTGAACAAGGGAAGTGTCTATGATGCCGATGCTGAAATTTTAACGGATGAACGCGATGGTAACAAGTACAGAACTACGGAAATAGGGGATCAGATTTGGATGGCCCAAAATCTTAGATATGCCTATTTGCAGCCGACCTCAACCTTGGATTCTTCTAGTTTTTGCTACAAACATGTTGCTTCTAATTGCAAAAGCTATGGCCGTTATTATTTGTGGAGCGCCGCCATGGATTCTGCTGGAATATTCTCTAATGATGGTGTGGGTTGTGGATATAATTGGAAAAATTGTAGCCCCAAGCAATATACACGTGGTGTGTGCCCTGAAGGATGGCATATTCCGTCTAGCGAAGAATGGAACACGTTGATTGAGTTTGTGGGGGGAGGTCTGTTTGGAGGACGTGATTTGAAGTCGACTGGAGGCTGGAAAGGAAAGCGCACTTCGACGGATAAGTATAAATTTACGGCGCTTCCTGTAAGAGCGTATGTTACGGACCCTTATGGAGGTTCAGACAGCTTTGGTGCCTATGGTTATCAGGCAAATTTTGTTTCTTCGACAGTGCATGAGGACAAAAGCTATTCGTATGGAATGACGATGTTCTATACGGATGATGTGGTTGAAGTTGACAGAAAGCTCAACTCAAACGCTATTTCGGTTCGTTGCCTGAAAAATCCTGACTGATATTTTCTAAATTTTCCCCCGTAAAATAATACGGAGTTTTTATGTCTAACTATTGTCCTGTTATTGGTCTCGAAATCCATTGCCAGCTCGCCACTAAGACGAAGATGTTCTGTGGCTGCGAAATTGAAGTGAATACAAGCCCGAACAAGCACGTTTGCCCCGTTTGCCTCGGTATGCCGGGTGCAATGCCGGTGCCGAACAAGAAGGCTGTGGAATACGCCATTCGCTTGGGTCTCGCCCTGAACTGCGAAATTGATTTGAACGCCATGTGGACTCGTAAGAACTACTTCTACCCGGACCTGCCGAAGGGTTACCAGATTACGCAGACGGGTGGACTTCCGGTGTATGACCATCCGATTTGCAAGAACGGCTGGCTCGAAATCGTAAAGGCCGACGGCACCAAGAAGCGCGTGGGCATTACCCGTATCCACATGGAAGAAGACGCGGGCAAGCTCATCCACGACATGAGCCCGTCCCAGAGCCATTTTGACGCAAACCGCTGCGGTACGCCACTTTGCGAAATCGTGACTGAACCGGACATCCGTAGCCCGGAAGAAGCCGTGCTCGTGCTCAAGAAGATCAAGCAGACGCTCGAATATACGCGCGTTTCCAACGCTAACATGGAAAACGGCAACATGCGCTGCGACGGCAACATCTCTCTCCGCGCCAGCGAAGACGCTCCGTTCGGTATCCGCGCCGAAATCAAGAACTTGAACAGCTTTACGAACCTCGAAAAGGCTCTCTACTGCGAAATGAACCTGCAGGCCTCGACGCTCGATGCCGGCAAGGAAGTGGAACAGTGCACCAAGCGTTACGACCCCAATGCGGACAAGACCATCGTCATCCGCAGCAAGGAAGACGCTCACGACTATAAGTACTTCCCGGAACCGGACATGGTCCGCCTCGTGACTGACCCAGCCTTTGTGGAAGAAATCCGCCGCACGCTTCCGGAACTGCCGGACGCCCGCCGCAAGCGCTTCATGGACGACTTCGGTGTTTCCGAATACGATGCCATGGTGCTCACCGAAGACCGCGACGTGAGCGAATGGTACGATACCGCCGCCAAGAACTGCAAGAACGGCAAGGTGCTCGCCAACTGGGTCATCACGGAACTTTTGGCCAAGCTCAAGGATGTGGAAGGCGGTCTCTCCGCACTCAAAATCAAGCCGGAACAGCTTTGCACGCTCGTGAACCTCATCGCCGACAACACCATCAACGGCAAGATTGCAAAGACCGTCTTCGCCGAAATGTTCGAAACCGGCAAGGATCCCGAAGCCATCGTGAAGGAAAAGGGCCTCGTGCAGGTGACCGACACCGCCGCTATCGAAGCTGTGGTCCGTGAAGTCTGCGCCGCTAACGCTGCCCAGTTCGCTGAATTCAAGGCCGGTAAGGTCGCACTCAAGGGCTTCCTCGTGGGTATGACGATGCGCAAGTCCGGTGGCAAGGCTAACCCGGGCCTCGTGAACCAGATCCTCGACAAGCTCGCTAAGGAATAGTTGCTAAATGGGGTGGACGTCTTTGTTACGTCATTGCGAGCCCCGTAGGGGTGTGGCAATCCACGGCAGTTTATTGCTTGTGGTCTTGCTCGCCCTTTTCCTTGCTGCCCCCTCTTTCGCAGAAGAAAAAAAGATGGACTCGTTCGATAGCACGTACACGAGCACGTTGAACATGTCCGACGAACAGATTGAAAAAGTGTTCGGCGTCGATTCAACGAAGCTGGCGAAAGGTCCGACACTCCAGGAAATCAATGAGACGAATCCGTCTTACGTCAAGCGCGAATACGACCATAAGCAACAGGTCGTTGTCGGCAGCGTCGTGATGTTCTGCGTCGCGCTAGCCATGGTGCTGATGAACAATTACAACCCGAAGAGATAGGGTAGGGTGGGAACTACAGCCTCTTGATAAACTGATATATATGAGTTGGTTGTGTAACCGGCCTTATTCATCAACAAAAAAATCTGTATCTATTTTGCAAATTTTTATAGTGTCTTTAACTGATACCCCTGCTTCGTATTCAATCATTAATTCTGTTAATTTTTTCCCATCAATCAAAATAACAGTGGCATTACTTGTATTTTCTGCATATTTAATGGCTTCTAGTGAAAAAGAAGCCGTTGTAATAAATATTCCTTTTTTAGCTCTTTGTCCATCTAAAGCTCCGACAAATTTTTGTATTTCAGGACGACCTATTTTAGATTCTTTTTTCCATCTTTTAGCTTGAACATAAATTTTATCTAGTCCGAGTTTATCTTCTTTTATAATACCGTCAATCCCTTCGTCTCCGCTTTTAGACGTTACGTCACCATTGTTAAAATTGGACTCTCCATAACCCATTTTTATAAGCAGATTAACCACAATTTCTTCGAATTTATATGGAGATGCTTTTTCAATGTTTTGTAGTAGATTCTTGGATAGTTCCTGATTAATTCTTTTACATCCTTCTTCAATTAATTCATCTGGAGTTTTGTCTTCTTCATCCTCGATTTTTTTTACGACTGAGTTTTTTTTATTGTGTCCAAATAAGTCTTTATTTGAACTAAGTTCTTCAAGAAATTTTTTTGTGATTTTATCGGGAGGATTTTTAAGAATTTTCTTTCCTAAATCAGTTATTTTATATTTTCCTCGTTCAGGGCTTTGTATTAATCCTCCTGTTTTAAGATAGGAGATTGACCAAGCTATTCTGTTGTAGTATAACAGTTGCTTCCCGTTTGGAGTTCTAATATTTTTTTCATCGTTTGTTATTTTAAAATGGTCAACAACAGTTTTTCTTAACATTTCTGAATCATATATTTTCTCGTCCTCCAATTTTTTTAATAGAGGAAGCATTGCTGTCTGAAAATCTGGTATCATATTAAAATCCTTTTTTATAAATATATTCATTTTAAAATGCATGAATCAGAAAAATCAATAGTATAAATGGAAATTTAGTGTTTATGTATAATGCTATAGACTTTACCCTTTCTAATAACACCATTTCTAGATTACGGATTGGCTTCTTCGATAAAAATATGGTATATTTACACATGTAGAGGCTAAAAATGACTTTGGATACTTATAAATTGACAAGCACCGAGGAACCGTCGGATGAACTTCTTTCGCAGTTGATGAAAGAAGCTTTTGATGATGCTCGCAAGGCTGATGCCGAAGCCACAGCCCGTTATTTCGATGAACTCAAACGAGCTGCCGCAGCCATCCGTTAGTTATGTCTTCGACTGAACATCGCCCAGTGTTGATTGTGATTGCTGGTCCGAATGGATCGGGTAAAACAACAATTACCTCAAAAATTCTTCGTCATGAATGGATGGAAGATGCTGTTTACATCAATCCCGATGTTGTTGCTCAGGAACGCTTTGGAGACTGGAATTCTCCCGATGCCGTTCTTAAAGCTGTTCAGTATTGCGAATCATTGCGTGAAGATTGTCTTAAACAGCGAAAGAGTCTTATTTTCGAGAGTGTTCTCTCTTCAAACGGCAAGGTCGATTTTATTAATCGGGCAAAACAAGTTGGTTATTTTATCCGCGTTTTTTTTGTTGCTACCAACCATCCATCCATTAACGCTGCGCGAATAGCAAAACGTGTGATGCAGGGCGGTCATGATGTTCCCATTACAAAGGTTATTTTGCGTTATCAGAAATCAATTCTCAATTGTAAAGCCGTTTCAGGATTGGTCGATAGACTTTATGTTTATGATAATTCCATTGATGGGATTGATGCTAGATTACTTTTCCGAATGGCTGATGGCAAATTAGTAAAACGATATTTTGACGATATCCCCGAATGGGCGAAGACTCTTATTTAATTGTAACACTATACTAGTAGCAGCGTTAAAACCCCGGCGGATTTTTTTTGTATTATACGTTTTGTATAATATGACTTGGAATGCTTTGTTTTTACTATAAATATCTTGTGATTTTAATCAAAAATATCAATTTTTGTATAGTATGGACTGTTGATTTTTGAAAAATGCAAGCGTATATTATAGATATGAAATTACACTTCATTTTGTCAAAAGTTTTTTGAAAAATGAAAAAGAGGGAGATTGATTATGAACAAGATTATTGCAACTGCCGCTTTGTCGCTTACGCTCGTTGCCTGCTCGGACAATTCGTCATTGACGGGGTCGTCTCAATTTACAGGGGCTCAGAAGCAGGTGCGGAATCTTAGTGCACAATGCATTTACGGTCTTCACGCTGATGCCGCAGAAAATGATTTAATCAATTCAAATGAGAATTTGTCCGTAACTGAAAGCGGAACTATAGATAGGGATAAGAACATATCGAAGATTTACCCTGCCAATAGCGAAGGATTTGCACTTGTTACCATTGAAAATATTGACTTGACTTGCAGTTCCGATATCGTGGGTGTCGATGTTGTTGCAGAAGGGGATACTCTCTTTGTCGATGCGAAAATAGAGAGCGACGAAAATCCTCTTGATTGTCTCTGTCCGAGAAAGGTTTCTTTTGAAGTAAAATACGATTCGACTTTTGAAAATGTGAAATACACGAAGTATGAAGGTTATCGAATCATTCCTTTGCAGAAAGTTGTGCCCGAAGATCTGTCTAACGAAGTTGTACCTGAAAATCCGTCTAACGAAGTTTTGCCTGATTCTGCTGAACAGCATGTTTCTAAAGTCGATTCTACCGAGGAAAATCTGAATTCGTCACGTGAAGTAAAGATGTACTTCACGGGATGCTACGAAGACCTTTCCAAGAAAGCGACCTTGCTGAAAGAGAGTGCGGAAGATTTGCCGTTGGCCTATCTGTATAACGAGGATGGCAAATACCGGTTGATGATTCCGAAATTGGCTGACTATTGCGGATTTGAGAAGGTGATGATGGATGTGGCGCGTTCTGGCGATACATTGAGAATCGATGTAAAGGCGATGATTCCGACAGCGTGCAGGTGCGTGAACGACCATTGGTTCGATATTGAGGCTAGGGACGCGGACATCAAGTACTTTGCGCACACTCCTTATCAAAAAAAGGAGACGGTGTACAAGGTGGTTCCCGGCCCGGCGCCGGAAGGGCTGTAAGAATTCGTTTTTATGAAAGCTAAAAAGTAGATTTATATGAAAAAGATGCTTGCATGTGTTGCTGCGCTATCGCTTGCGCTTGTCGCCTGCGGAGATGACTCCTCGTCGGCTGCCGACGGGAAGAAAATAAACCGGCATGAGACCTTGCATGTCAGCAAATGCGATGAATACTACGACCATTGCCCCCGTAGTATAGGGGCTTTCATGTTGCAAGGTGAAGACGGCGGTTACCAGGTGCTTCTTGATGGAATACAGGTGACCTCCATTGAAATTGATGGTGATTATTACTCCGAACGTTTCGGTGATACATTATCCATTTGGGATGACGTTGAAATACATAACGTTATTACGTTGTATTGCCCAGTCGAGGCCCGGTTTGACATTTCTGCGACAGATGCCGATATCAAGTATTTAAAGTTCTATGGGAACGTCTATGAGGTTTTGCCTGCCGATTCTCTCAAAACGAGAGACTATTGCCTTAAAGAATGAAACTAAATTTCGCAAAATCATTAAACGAGCATCTCGATAGAATCGAAGCGGAATGTGAATAATTTTTTATGATTGCTGATGGGCGTTTGCCTTAAAAATAGTTTATATTAAGAGAAGATAGAGGGGGTGATATGAAAAAGGTACTTACGCGCATTGCAACCTCGGCTCTTGTTTCGGTGACCATGGCCTTTGTGGCCTGTGGAGACGAAAAGACATCAAACGTGGTAGTCCCGGAAGCGTCCGCCAATTCTGTGGGTGATACGGCTACAAACAATGTCAGCCAGAAACCGGATTCGGTATCCCTAAAAAAAGTGCTTGCCAATTCGGGCCCTTGTAGCGTTAATCGTATCGATGATGGAAAACTGGCCTACCTGACTAAAAACGAAAATGTCGGTTACCAGATTATTATTCCGGACGTGTCTGCTATCGGATATTACACGAATGATGAACTTAAAGCAGAACGTGTTGGGGATACTTTGGAGGTCAGGCATACCAGTGATACGATTGCCAAATTGGATTGGATATGTTATGTGTACTACACGTTTAATATTCCGGCAGAAGATGCGGATGTCAAATATCTAAAATACATTAGAAACGTTTACAAGGTCGTTCCTGGTCCCGCTCCCGAAAAAGCGCCCGATACGTCGTGTGTTCTTATTCCCTCTCATTATAGAGCCCCCGAAGAAGGTGGTACCGATTCAACCTTCTGTATAATAACTACGTTCAGCCCGTCTGCTGAAGGAATTTATGATACGACCTGTACCTTTTTCCCGTATGACATATATCAATCTCCTCGTCGGGTGTCGGCGGGAAGAAAATAAATCGCTAAATTTTGCAAAATCAAAGGAGGCTTGCCCTCCTTTTTTCTATTTTTGCGTTTGTAACTCCTAAAACCTACTAGCAAAAAACTATGAATTACATCGACGAAGCAAAACAGAATTTCAAGGCCCTCTCCAAGAACCCGTATCCCGGTCGTGGCATCGTGCTCGGCACCAGCGCCGACGGCAAGTCCTACGTGCAAGTTTACTGGATTATGGGCCGCAGCGTCAACAGCCGCAACCGCGTTTTCGAAATGGAACCGAAGACCGGCTTCATGAAGACGAAGGCCTTTGACGAATCCAAGCTCACGGACCCGCACCTGATTATCTACTATCCGGCTCGCCACACGGCTGACGTCCAGATTATCACGAACGGCGACCAGACGGACACGATTTATAACGCCATCAAGCTCGGTGGTACATTCGAAAGCGCTCTCGCTACGCGCCAGTACGAAGACGACGCCCCGAATTTCACGCCGCGCATCTCGGGCATCCACTACAAGAACGCCCAGCCCGCCGTGTACAAGCTCTCCATCCTCAAGAGCCGTAACAACTGCGAAGACGCCGGCTGCGAACGCATGACGTTTGAATACGAGAAGGCTCTGCCGGGTCTCGGCCATTTCATCAGCACTTACGAAACCGACGGCAACCCGATTCCGAGTTTCAAGGGTTTCCCGCAGCTGATGCCGATCTTCGACAATGCCGAAGACACGCTCAAGAAGTACTGGGCTGCCCTCGACAAGGACAACAAGGTGTCGCTGATGGTCAAGTGGATCGACAAGAAGACCTTCAAGGCCAAGACACTTATCGTGAATAAGAATGTTTAGTTAATGGTCTTTGGTCTATGGTCATTAGTTTTTTATTTAGCGCATCGTGCGATTAATTAACTAATAACTATTGACTAGCTACTAACGACTATAAAACTATTTCTCAATGACCTGCCCCAAAATCTGGTGCAGGCGTTTTTTATTGCCGAAACCGTCGGGGTTTTCGATGTAGTAGAAAATTTGTTTGATGAGCGCGCTCGTGTTGAAATCGTACGAGGCGATTCGGAGCAGGTAGCTTTCGGCGGAGTTGTCGAAGCCGAGCACGTTCGGGTCGGTCTTTTCACCAGGCAAAACGCAATCGCCGTCATCGCTGATTTCATAGAAGAGCCCGGCCACTTCGTCGTTCACGCACACCCAGCAGTTGCAATCGGCCGGAACGTTCTTTGCAAATTTCAGGAGCTTTTTCTTGACGAGATTGCGTGCGTAAATTTCGACGGAAAGTCTTGGCGCCTTGGCTCTTGCGATTTCCTTGTAATCCCATGGGCTAGCGAATTCGTCGTCGGTGAAGGCGATGACTTCGATACCTGAATTCTGGAGTCCTGTCAGGCGATCCTTGGACCAGGAACTGTTGTGGTAGGGCGAAAAGTAGCAGACTTTCTTGAAGCCTTTTTGCATGAGGTATTTGCCCATCTGTTGCCCTGGAATTTCGCCGAACGTCGAGTTGAAAAACGCCCAGTTGTTCTTGCCTAAAAAACGGCTCGGGATTTCTTGCTGGGGTTGTTCCCACCAAACAGAAACGGGGTACTTTACGCCGTAAAAAAGTTGCAACAGCGCATGGGGCTTCTGCACGAGTAATGTCGAAAGAACCGCACCGATGGCGTTCGGGTAGTCCGTGAGGCGGCAGACTTTTCCGCTGCGGTCGATGAGCTTGCCGCTTTCTTCGTTGATGCCGAGCAGAATGAGCTTGAAATGTTGTTCGCCGGCGGTCTGGTAAACCAAACGCAAAAAGTCGAGTTCGCGTTCGCTTTCGGCGGTAAAGCCGCCCCAGGAATTGCATCGCGTGACGAACAGAATCTGGCTGAAATTCTTAACGGTTTTTGTCTTGAGCGGGGAGGCGAATGCGTACAAACGCCCTCTGCGAACGAGAATGCCCTGGTTGACCTTGTGAATGAGGAACTTGCGGAGAATCGTCTGCGAGACGTTGTAGCGGTCGGAAAGTTCCTTTGCGAGGGGCAAGTTCTTGTTCGGATCGAGGAATCCCTTTTCCCAGTCGGTCGTAAATTCTTTTTCAAGCCGTTCGAGAACCGTTTCGTGGTGGACTGTCTTGGAAAGAAGTTGGGCCAGGTCGTCAGCGTTCGGGGCTTTGCCCCAGAAAAAGCCCTTGCCGCGGATGCTGTAGATGTGGCCTTCTTCGGAGAGCTGCTTGAGCACGCTCTGGATGGTTCCCGACGAGACTCCAAACGTCTTCATCAGCTTGCGCACGGACGGGAGCATTTCCCCGTCTTTCAGCTGTTGCTGCAGAATCGCTTGTCGAATTTCGTTACGCATACTTTTACGCCATATTTCGGGCTGCAATCCATTCGCGGACGGCGTGCTCGGCTCGTTCGGCTAAAATTTCTTTCTTGTTTTTTTTCTTCAGGCCTTCGTGGTGGGGGAGCAGCCCGAAGTTGAAATTCATCGGCTGGAAGTCCTCGTTCTCTTCGACAAGGCGGTTCATGAGGGAGCCGATGCAGCTCTCTTCCGGGAGCGGGTCGGAATGCCCGTGCAAAATCGTCTGGGCCATGTTCCAGGCGGCGTACCATCCTGTCGCGACCGCTTCGGTATAGCCTTCGGAGCCTGTAATCTGGCCTGCAAACCACGTGGGCGGAATGTCCTTGGCACAGTCGAGTTCCGGGCGCAGGCGCAGTGTGGCGTCCAAAAATTTGGGCGATTCGATGAACGTGTTGCGGTGCATGCAGCCGAGGCGTGCGAATTTCGCATTGCGGAGCGCCGGCACCATCGTGAAGATTTCCTTTTGCGTGCCCCACTTGAGGCGCGTCTGGAAACCGACCATGTTGAACAACGTCTTCTGCTTGTTTTCGGCACGGAGCTGGATCACGGCATACCACAGATGTCCGTTATTTCCAAGCCCAAGCCCGATCGGGCGCATGGGCCCGTGGCGGAGAGTTTCGTAGCCACGACGCGCCATTTCTTCGACCGGCAGGCAGCCTTCAAAAAGTTCGCGTTTTTCGAACGGGCGCGGTTCCGTCGCTTCGGCTTCGCAGAGCTTGCGCACAAATTCCGTGTAAGTTTCCTTGTCCAGCGGGCAGTTGATAAAGTCCGCCGTTTCGCCTTTTTCCCAGCGGTTCATGTAGAACGCATGGTCAAAGTCGATGCTGTCCGTCTCGACGACGGGTGCAATCGCGTCAAAGAAGTGCAGGCGGTTGCTGCCAAGGCGCTTGAAAATATCGTCGGCGAGAGCGTCACTTGCCAAAGGCCCCGCGGCCACGAGCGTCGGGCAATCGCCTTCGAGGCTCGTCACTTCTTCGCGGTGCAACGTGATGTTCGGGAATTCCGCAATCTTCTTTTCGACAAGTTCGCTAAAAATGTCGCGGTTCACGGTGAGGGAATCGCCTGCAGGTACGGCCGCTTCGCGTGCGCACTCCAGCAGAAAGCTCCCGAGCAGCGTGAGTTCCGCTTTTAAAAGCCCGTGGGCGCTCGTGATGCCTAAAGCCTTGAAACTGTTAGAGCAGACAAGTTGGGCGAGGTGACCATCCCTGTGGGCCGGAGTCTGTTTTACAGGGCGCATTTCGTACAAATCCACCTGAAAACCACGGCTTGCCAACTGCAGCGCCGCTTCACAGCCAGCAAGACCACCACCAATAACACGTACTCGTTCGTTCATTTTCTTAGTTGGCAGAACCTAATTTAGTTCACCACAATTTTCCGGTAGCTCTTGGCGTTTCCTATCCAGAGCTTGACCAACAATTCTTCGAGGGATGCCGTACTCACGCAATCCGGGTCTGCGTCCTGAATCTCGTCCGAAATCAGGTTCGCCTGAGTCAAGTTCAGCATGCCGTAGTACAAAGCTTCCAGCAACTGCGAAAGAAACTCGGGCGAAACCTTGGCGACAGACTCCATGTCATTCAGCGGAGGGAGTTGCGATTTGTCCGGCTGGAATTGATCCAAGTTATCCATAGTCCACATGTCGGTCGCCTTGCTCAATTCGGGCGTCGGCGCAATACCTTTCAGCTTGGAACGGTAATCGCTCCATTCCTTGGCGGTCGTCTTGCCTGCCTTGCGGACACTTTTCAAGAAGGAGAGAACTGCGTAGTAGAGGTCCTTCTCCCTTTGATTGGATTCTTTTTGAGAAACTGGAATCATTCTTACCTATAACAAATTAGTGGCGGAAATGGCGCATTCCGGTGAACACCATCGCGATGCCAAACTTGTCTGCCGATTCGATGGAGAGGTCATCCTTCTTGGAGCCGCCCGGCTGGACGATGTAGCGGACGCCGGCATCGTGTGCGGCTTCGACGTTGTCCGGGAACGGGAAGAACGCATCGGAACCCATCACGACTTCGCCGAAGACCTTCTTTTCGAGAGCCTTGAGACCTGCTTCGTTCACGAGTTTGCCGTTTTCATCGAAGAATTCCTTGGCTTCAGGCATGCGGGCGACGTTGTCGCGGACGCGCGGCTGGCAGAGGCGGAGGTTACTGTCGATGCGGTTCGGCTGGCCCGGGCCAAGGCCCATGACCTGGAAATAACCCGGCTTGTATTCGTAGCACATCACGATGGCGTTCGACTTCGTATGCTTCGTGACGAGCCAAGTGAAGCGGGCGAGGTCTTCCTTGTTCTTCGGGAACTGGGCCTTCGTGACGCATTCGAACTTTTCCCAAGTACCGATGTCGCGGTCCTGGACGAGCATGCCGCCAATCACGTGCTTATAGACCTTGCATGCGACAGCCTTCTTGATTTCGCCGACTTCGAGGAGACGGATATCCTTGGACTTGTTCTTGAGGAATTCGAGAGCGTCGTCATCGAATGCCGGAGCGAGCAAGATTTCGACGAACTTGCCCTTGAGGAATTCGGCAGTCTTAAGATCGACCTTGCGGGTCACGGCGATTACGGAACCGAAAGCGGACACCGGGTCACCTGCCCAAGCGGCTTCCAGAGCTTCGCGGAGCGTTTCGCCTGTGGCAAGACCGCACGGGTTCATGTGCTTCACGATTACGACTGCATTGCCGTCGCTGAATTCGCGAGCCATTTCGAGGGCGGCGTCGGCGTCAACAATGTTGTTGTACGAAAGTTCCTTACCCCAGAGCTGCTTTGCGGAAGCGAGGTTTGCTTCGGTGCAGGTCGGGTCGCGGTAGAACACGGCGGACTGGTGGGAGTTTTCACCGTAACGCATCGGCACGGGATCAACAAACTTAAGATTCAATTCTTCGGACATATCGTTTCCTTTGTGAATTTTTTCCGAAAAAAATATAGAAAAAACACAATTCATCATCCGGAAGTCCGTCTTCTTGAACCCCAGTCATCCTCGACCTTGTCATCTTGAATCCCAGTCATCCTCGACCTTGTCATCCTGAACCCTGCAAGGGTGAAGGATCCAGTTACGGTATGGTTTTTCGAATTTGGGAGATTGTTCTACTCAATTTTTACGCAGCGGACAGAGTAACCATTAGTTTTATAATCTCTATCATTTTCTTGAGGGACTCTATCATTATAGCGGCTAATAAAACCAGCATGAGCCATTTCTTGATTATCATCAACTTCATCAGGATAGAACCAACCGGCGGATTCAATCAAATCAACGAACCTTCCCTCAGGCATTCTCAAACCGGCACCAATAAGGGAAAATCCGCTCGTATTGTAACCGCTAAAGCATTGCGAACGAAGCCCAGGTACGTAACCATCGTCATATTTGTCATAAAATTCTTTTACAACAACAAAATCATTCCACGTAAACAAGCGCCAGCCTTCAGGACAGATTCCACGGTGTTTGCGTTCAATATAATCATAACAGTTATCCGTATTGCAACGACTCGGCAGTTGCATCATTTCCGCCCACTGGTACAGCCCGCCATACTTGTCGCACATGGCTGGGTCATTATCGTAGCAGTAGCGTTCTATTTCATTATCGTCATTCTGCTCTTCTGAACCTAATACCATCTTGCCGATATTCAGGTTTTCTGCCATGACGGTCACTTTTCGCCCTGTTTTAGACGAATATGCCGTAAAGTAATAGTAGCTATGCCCATTGCGCGTATCGGTAAACTGTTTGTAAATGGTATCCCTGATATTCCAGTTATCTGCCAGACACTTAAAATGATCAAACGGCTCAAAACTGCTACTGGATCCTATCGTTCCTTCGGAACTCCAGGATGACGATAAGGCTTTATTCGAAGATGACGAAGCAATCTTTTTACTGCTGCTTGAAGGGCGGTTTCCGCTTGAAGCGGGAATGACAGAAGAAGAGGATGAAGACGAAACATTTTCCTCATCGTTCGAGGAAGTTCCGCTGTCGCCGCCGCAGGCGAATAAAGAGGCGCAAAGCGCAATGCTTGCAACGACAAAAACGCAATTGTTCAAAAATGACAATTTAAAATCTCTCATAAACGCTCCAACTACAGGAAAAATATACATTTTCCCATAAAATGGATTTCCCCTAATACTAAAACCCTAACCCCTACAACCTAAAACCTAATTCCTAATTAAAACAAACTAGCAGGCGGGTTGTTGTCGTCCATTCCCGGCAAATTCGGGTTCTGGGGGAGGTTGGCGAGCGGGTCTTCGGGCTCAACGATAAGGTTGTAATATACGTTGTTCTTAAGTTCGTCTTCGATGTAGAAGAGCGTTCCGCCCATAGCGCTGCCGCAACCGGCGCATGCACCTTGGTATCGTATTTGCAGACGGTTGTCGTCGGTGAGGTCGAGAATTTCGATGTCGCCACCGTCGCCTTGGAGCGTTCCGCGGACGGTCTGGTGCAGCCACTGTTCGATTTTTTCAATCTTTTGGACTTTGGTCAGCGCATTCCATTCGGCGTCCGCTTCGGCACGGCCTTCGGCGGTCTGCGTGCGGTACTTGATGCGTTCCATCTTCTCGCGGACGATAATCGCGGTCGCTTTCTTCTCGGGATAAATCTGCTGAATCTTCGAGATGAGCATGTTCATCTGCTTGATTTCCACGGCGTTTTCCGGGATGGCACGCACATTCGGCGTGTCGCGCAGTTCTTCTTCGAGGCTTTCGGCGGTAATCTTGCAAGCGTCGTCAACCGTTGCCATCTGAATCTTGCGGCAGAACGAATCGGCAAGCGCGGTAAAGAGCGGCCCGCCGTACGTGAAGAATCTCGTCTCCAAAATCTTGTCGCATTCCGGGTCAATCATCAAATAGACCTTGAGGCTCGCTTCCTTCACATCTACGAGGGCAAGTCCCTTTTCGTCGGCTTCAATCTGGAAAATCGCTCCGCGGTACTTGGGGGCTTTGGCAATTTCTTGTAACTTCTGAGAAAACTGTGCGCATTGTTCTTCGTTCATGCGCGCAAATTTAGAAATTTGTAGCCCATTTGGGAAGACTTTTTCAATGCCTAGTGAAAATATGGGCTTATCGCCATGTAAAAGGGCTGAAAGCTTGTCAGAAATTGTCGTATAATAGATGTTTTTTGAACTGGGTAAATAAAAGGAAACAGTCGTTGTAAAACACCCTACGCTAATTTGTAGTCACTTGAAATTCTTTATAACAACAGTTTGATGCGAATATATATTCGGAACATCCATTAAATAGGAGTGTGTGATATGAACATCAAAAAAGTTGCCTGTGGCATCTTGTTTTCCGCTGCATTCGGTCTGATGGCCTGCGATGCGGATTCCCTACCAACATCAGCGCCGACGACGGAAACAACACCCGCTGTTTCTAGCCCTTCGACAACGGGTGAAGCGACTCCGGCTAGCTCAGAAACAGTGCTGGCTGAAAGTTCTTCTAGTCAGGCGGCTGCACCTGCCAGTTCTGCTGGTGCTACTGTAGCGACGAGTGTCGATAGTGGCAACGCGTCTGCGGGTGATACCACCACTCCAAAGGAAACGACTCCAAAGAGTTCTGCAAGCGTTGCAAGTTCTGCAGCCGAAAAGCCCGTAGCGAGTTCCAGCAGCGCTGCTGTTGTAGGCGGCGGTGGCATGGGTGGCATGGGCGGCTTCGGCGGCGGCGACATGGGCGGCATGGGCGGCGGTGACATGGGCGGCTTCGGTGGCTTTGGCGCAGCAGAACCAGCAGCTGAATAAATTGCAACCTAGTTGATTGCTTAGATAAAATCGTAACGACCCGTATCACTGATGCGGGTTGTTGTTGTAAA